>Ga0326727_10006603_pt1 | contig 31620 bp, 30 predicted proteins | sample MB2enrmetagenome_FD_207643 | JGI IMG/M metagenome (GOLD analysis project Ga0326727, IMG submission 207643) | Lab enriched peat soil microbial communities from McLean, Ithaca, NY, United States - MB29MY | ecosystem: Environmental > Terrestrial > Soil > Wetlands > Peat | place: USA: New York...
ATTCAGGGAGGGGCGGTCAATGAGAGCGACCTGCGACACTAAAGATTTGTATCATGGAATTCAGACGGTAAGCAGAGCGATAGCCGGGCGGAGCGCCTGGCCGATCCTCAACAATGTTCTTATCCGAACGGAGGAGGGGAAGCTGCGGCTAACAGCATTCGATTTGGAACTTGGAATTGAGTGCTCGGTATCCGCCAACATTCAAACGGCGGGATCGCTGACCGTTCCAGCGAGGATGATTGCGGAAGTTCTCGCTACTCTCCCGGGCGGCATTGTAGAGATTTCGGTTGATGATCAGAACACGGTCAATGTTAAGTGCGATAGATCGGACTACACGATCCTGGGTCTTCCGCCGGAGGAATTCAGGCTTCTCCCCGAAATTCCCGATGATCACGGCTTCGAGATGAGCCAATCGGATGTTCGTGACTTGATTAAGCAGACGATTTTTGCGGTTTCTCCCGATGAGTCCAGGGCGATCCTCACCGGTGTGCTCCTGGAACTGAACGGAGACAAGGTTAAGCTGGTGAGCACGGACACTCATCGTCTTGCGCTTCGAGAATCCAGTGTCTCCAAGGCAACGGGAGAGGCGAATTGCATTATTCCCAAACGCGCGCTCGACGAGCTGAGCCGGGTCATTGGAGATGAGGATTCCCCAGTATGCGTGAACATTGCGGACAGCCAAATAAAGTTTACGGTGAACGGCGTGGTGATCATCTCGAGGTTGATCGAGGGCCAGTTCCCGAACTATGAAAGAGTGATTCCCTCTGAATCTCAGAAGAAACTCACCATACAGACCGATGAGCTGCTATCCAGGGTGCGCAGGGCTTCCATTGTGGCCAGAGAAAACGCCAACCGGGTCGTTTTCCGAACGGACGGTGAAAAGCTGGTGCTGACCGCGGAGAGCGGCGAAGTAGGAAAGGCCTACGAAGAGCTGGATGTTGTGAAAGACGGCGAGGATATCGAGATTGCGTTCAATGCGAAGTACATGCTGGAGTTCCTGAACGTGGTTGGAACCGAGGGGATATACATGGAGTTATCAGGGGCTCTGAACCCGGGTGCGCTCAAACCCGTGGGGAAGGAAGATTACTTGTATGTGCTGATGCCGATGCAAATTATGTAACCGGTATGTTCAGAATTGGTTTGTTCGAGAAACGGTTTCCGGGTTCGGAAGCCGTTTCTTTTTATCTGCGGGAGTATTCCCAGGTTTGGATGAGATCCCGGGTCGCCTCCGTCATATCCGGAGCACAGACTATCGCTGAAATCACTGCCGCGCTGTTTGCCCCCGACCTGGCCACAAGAGCCAGATTTCCGGCGTTGATACCACCGATTGCCACTGTGGGCAGCCCGTTGGAGGCATCGCGCAGCCCGCGAATTGTATCCACTCCCAGCGCTTTCCCCGCGTCGGCCTTGGTTTCCGTTGGAAATATGGGGCCTACGCCGATGTAATCGGCTCCCGCGCGAGCGGCCTGAGCGGCTTCGTCAACAGTGGTGACGGACACGCCGAGAATCTTCCCCGGCAGTCTGTCGCGAATCTCCGCGGCGGAACGGTCGCCCTGGCCCACATGAAGGCCGTCGGCATCGCACTCCAAAGCCACCTCCAGGCTATCGTTGACGATAAACAACGCCTCAGCCCATCTCGTAATCAGTCTGATCTCCTTGCCTATGGCGGCCATCCTTGCTTCGCAGGCGTTCTTATCCCTTAGCTGTATAATCTTTGCTCCACCGGCTAATGCGGCTGCTGCGATTTCAGCGTGCGTTCTGCCTGGAACCAGGGATTCATCGGTGATCACGTATATCCCTGAGATCAAAGCGCCGGGCGCCATGCGCTTGAGGTTATATCGTCCTAATGTCATGTTTTTGGAAGCCTTGGTTGCATGCAAGGAGGTCAGGGTTCTCAGGTGGGCGTGTTCAACCCCTGAGACACGAGAATAGTGTATTCGCAGGCGTTAGGATGAAACAAGGGGTACAGGATTCTGTACCCCAAATGTTTCCGTAGAATTACCTCGGCGCTGAGGGACTAGGAGCCGCCGGAGGAGCCGGAGCGCCGCCGCCAGGCATCATAGGAGGAGCGCCAGGTCGTGCTCCTGGAGCTCCGGGCATGCCGGGAGGCATTCCAGGTCCACCAGGTGCGCCAGGCATCGTAGGCGCCGGCACTGCCGGATGGGGCCTCAAGTCAAATGGGATACCCCAACCGTAAGAACCGATCAGGATTAGAACTACAAGAACCACGACTATTACTATCGCTGCCGTAGCCGGGCTGATTTCACCGGGTTTTGGATTTGCTTTTGCCATCAATTCTCACCTCCCCTGCGGGTGGATTTCATAAAACCCATAGCAGTTTAGCACTTTGGGTTTTGCTTGTCAAGATTTTATGGGCAGACTTGAGCTAATTATCCTTCCGCGGGTGCGGGATTAAACTTGTTCATTGCCGCTTCCATACCTTCAGCGATCATGGTTTCCACCGCATCCGCCGCTCTGCTTACCGCTTCCTGAACCATCGGTTTCTCAACCTTGTGAAACCTGCTGAGAACGTGATTGATCATTTCTCCTCTAGGAGAGCCTATACCCACACGCAATCTGGGAAAATCCTGGCTGCTCAGGCTGTAGATGATCGACTTCAGTCCGTTGTGCCCTCCGGCTGATCCTTGTGTGCGTATCCGCAGTCTTCCCAGAGGAAGATTTACGTCGTCACAGATAATTAGGATTTCGCTGATGTCCACGCGATAGCGCCTGGCAAGCTGTCCCACGGCCTGCCCGCTGAGGTTCATAAATGTCATTGGCTTGACCAGAATCACCTTGTCGCCAAGTATGGCTCCTTCACCAACCAGCGAAAGATCCCGGCGTGACTTGACGTAGATGCCATGTCTCTTGGCCAAAACATCGATGACCATGAAGCCGATGTTATGCCTGGTGTCCGCGTATTCTTTTCCGGGATTACCCAATCCTACAATTAATTTCATTCTAGTATGTAAATTCTCCGCACAACCTGAATGCCTCGCGCAGAGCCGCCCTTCGATACGCCCGGCCATTCATCCGGTCTCGTCAGGAAGCTTAGCGGAGTTGTTCCGGATTACCCTCACCCCTTCCCTCTCCCGCCCCTTCGATACGGCGCCGTCCTTCGATACGCCCGGCCATTCATCCGGGCTACTCAGGATTGAACGGTCGCCTACTCAGGGCACGGCAGGGAGCAGGAGAGGGGGCTATGTATGCTTCCTATCTCACATTGGCCCGACGCAGGTGGGTACACCCGCTACGCAGGATTGAGCGGTCGCCTCTTCAGGAAGAGTCACTTCCAAACGGTGTTTTCTAACATGGATGCTTGTCGCAAAGCGAAGCGACGCAGCCGAAGCACAGGTTTGGCTAATTCCAATAGGCTTCGGCAGCGCCGTCCGCCCTCGCATTCACCTGGACGAACTCTGCGACCAAAGTATCCAACACCGGCTTCTCGTCGGAGCAGACGAGAGGTCCGCGTTCCCGGCCTGCCTCACGATTCCTTCTCTTCTCGGCGGCGTTTGGCCCAATCCTGCTTGACTACAGGCATGCTCCTGCCGATGACCAGCGCATCGGAGGGTACGTCTTCGGTCACGACCGAACCGGCTGCCGTGAGTGCGCCGTCTCCAACCTTGACCGGCGCGACGAAGGTGGTGTGGGAGCCGACGAACACCCTCTTGCCGATGGTTGTTCGGTGCTTGGCATAGCCATCATAGTTGCAGGTGATAGTTCCCGCGCCTATGTTTGTCTTCTCGCCGACGGTTGCGTCCCCTATGTATGACAGATGGCCCATTGCCGCCCCATCTTCTATTTCGGAGTTCTTCGCTTCTACGAAATCTCCTATCTTGACCTTCTGCCCAATCTTGCAGCCGGGTCTGATGTTGGCGTAAGGGCCGACCCAGGTGCCGTCGCCAATTTCGCTCTGGCGGACGCTGGAATATGTTACCGTTACGCCGTTGCCTATTTGCGAGGCGGTGATGCGCGCGCACGGGCCGATGACGCAGTCCTGGCCGATAATCGTTCCGCTCTCAAGCACGCAGCCAGGGTGCACGATTGTGTCCATGCCGATTTGCACATCATAGGTTACATAAGTGCTGTCCGGATCGATGATTGTGGCCCCGCCGAGCATTAGCTTCTCCAGGATGCGCCTTTGGATAACCTCGGTCAAACCTGCAAGCTCCACGCGATTGTTCACCGCTAGAGTGATGTTGGGATCGTCCGCAACCTTGGCGCCGACCTTCAGGCCGTCCGCAACCATCATGCCGATGACATCAGTAAGATAGAGTTCGCCCTGGGCGTTTGCGGGCGTGAGGCGGCTGATATATTTCCTGAGCGCAGGGAGCTTGAAGCAGTACATCGCCGCGTTCATCTCCTGCACGTTAAGCTGATCGGGTGTTGCGTCCTTGGCCTCCACGATGCATTGCACATAGCCGTCATCTCCGCGTATAACCCTTCCATAGTGACCTGCATCATCCAGGATAGCGGTCAGGAGGGTTGCGGACGCTTCGGACGCCGCATGGGCCTCACAGAGGCTCCTGAGGTCATCCGCCGTGATTATGGGCGCGTCTCCCGGCAGGACAACGACGTTTACGTCTCGATCACCAAGGAGTTCGGTTGCGACCTTGCAGGCATCGCCGGTGCCGAGCTGCTCCTCCTGGATTCCGTATCGGACATCGGAGCCGAGTTCCGCCTCGACCTGCTCGGCGCCATGGCCGATCACTACGATGCATTCCGATATGCCGCCCTCCTTGCAGGCATCGATGACCCATCGGGTGAGGGCTTTCCCGCAGATTGAATGAAGGGCTTTCGGGAGCTTGGATTTCATCCTTGTTCCCTTGCCTGCGGCAAGTATAATTCCTATGGTTTCAGGCATTTGTTTTTTCTCCAGGATTTTCTCTTGAGGAGCCTAATCCCATCTCCCGAAAGGCTGCTCTTACAAGGTTTGACGAGGCTCTCCGATTTTCCTTCTTAAGCTCTCCAAGCAGATATTTGATTCTGCTGCGCTGGTTGGCTGCTCCTAATGGGCAGAGCGGAGGGGGAGGCGGAAATTGGCATGCCGCCGCAAACCCCTTCAGCTCCCGCTCTGGGACGTAAATCATCGGTCGAATGAGCTTCAACCTGCCGCATAAATAATCACCCACCGGAGCCATGGTCTCATTCCGACCATGATGGATCAAATTCATAAGAGCGGTCTCAGCGAGGTCGTCCAGATGATGCCCGAACGCAATCTTGTTGCAGCCTTTCTCGCATGCCATTTCAAAGAGCGTCCGCCGGCGATTCCAGGTACATCGCTGGCACGGCATCGGCAGGCTCTCCGATTCACTGAGCAGCGTCGGTCGAATCTCAAACTCGATTCCCCGATCTCTCAGCCATGCCTCCAGCGGAGGGTGGGACGGGGTGTCGGGGCCTCTCGTATCGCCGAGGACATGAAGGGCGACCAGCGAGTACTTTTCCTGTGCGAAACTCAGGCGGTATTCAAGGATTCTCAGCAGGCTGAAGCTGTCCTTGCCGCCCGAAAGGGCGACGGCGACTCGGTCGCCGTCCGAAATCATGTCAAACTCTCGAATCGCCCGGTTCACCTTCTTTAAGAGAAAGTGCGCCAAGCGGTCGGCATGGTTTATGATCATCGGTTCTCGAGAATCAGTCGAATCAGGCCGATCGTCCGGATCAGACTGATGCGCATGTGCTCCCAAGGTTCCCCTATATTCCCTTCATAAACTCAAGCGTCATGTCCATCTGTCCCGGATAGACATCGTGGGCGAAATCCGGATAGATTACCACCTGCTTTTCCGAGCATATTTTGTTAAACGCCGCGAACTGGACGGAGGGTGGGCATATGGTGTCCATGAGACCGGTAAACATCATCACTTTGGCTTGGATTCTCGGAGCCAGGTGCTGCATATCAATGTAGCCCAGTTTAGTGAAAACCTCTTGCTCACGCTCGTGACGCGGATCATATCTTGTGAAGTAAAAGGTCATCTCTTCGTGCTGCACTCCTCCGAGGTCCATGTCCCACAGGCGCCTGTAATCGGACATTCCCGGGCAGCCGGGCGCTGCCCGCTTTATCCGCGGCTCCAGGGCCGCACAAGCGAGTGTGAGCGCACCACCTTGCGACATGCCGCACGCGCCTACACGCTCGGCGTCCACTTCCGGCATGGCCATCAGGATACCTGCCAGCTGTGCGCTGTCCAGGCAGAGTTTTCGGAAGAACAGGTTCTCCGGCTTGTCATCCAAGCCTCGGATAATATGCCCGTTGAGAGTTGTCCCGGATACCGAGCTGTTGTCCTGCGAAAGCCCTCCCTGACCTCGGCAGTCCATTGCAGCAACGGAGAAGCCCTCGGCAACCCAGGGAAGATATTCATACCACTCATGTGAATGGCCCGCGTAACCATGGAAATGGACTACGCCTGGATGTGGCTGCCGAACGCCTTTAGGGCGAAGGTACTTGGCGTGGACGCGAGCGCCGCCAACCCCGGTGAAATACAAATGAAACGCCTCGGCGGAGGCGAATTGCTCCTCAATGGGGATCATTTCAATCTTGGGATCGATGGCCGGCATCTCAGCGACGGCTGTGTCCCAGTAGGCGTCGAAATCTGCGGGTCGGGGGTTCGTTCCCATGTACTCTTTGAGCTCGGCCAGCGGCATATCAATCAAAGGCATGTTCTTCTCCTTTACTCTCTTAGCCTCGAACTCACATTTCCTTCATAAACTGAAGGGTCATGTCCATTTGATCCGGGTAAACCATATGGGCGAAATCAGGATAGATGATGACCCGCTTCTCCGAGGTTATCTTGTTGAACGCCGCGAATTGGCTGGAGGGCGGGCAGATAGTGTCCATGAGCCCGGTGAACATCACGACCTTGGCCTTAATCCTCGGCGCCAGGTGCTGATTGTCGATGTACCCCAGTTTTGTGAAGACTTCGTCTTCTCGCTCGTGGCGGGGATCGAACCTCGTGAAGTAGAAGTTCATCTCATCATACGCATCCTTGGCTAGATCCATCTCCCACACACGCTTGTAGTCGCAGAGGAACGGGCAGCCCGGCGCTGCTCGCTTCAATCTGGGCTCCAAAGCAGCACATGCTAGGGTCAGCCCACCGCCCTGGGACATACCCATCACGCCGACTCTTTCGGGATCGACTTCCGGCATACCCATAAGGACGCCGGCAAGTTGAGCGCAGTCCAGGAAGATGGCACGGAACAGGAGGTTTTCGGGTTTGTCATCGAGGCCGCGAATAATATGGCCTTTGAGCGTGCTTCCGCTGATAATGCCCAAGTCCTGGGACGGCCCGCCCTGGCCCCGGCAGTCCATTGCTACCACGGAAAATCCTTCAGCCACCCAGGAAAGGTACTGAAACCAGTCGCCGGAATGACCGCTGTATCCGTGGAGTACAACCAGCCCAGGATGCGGCTCTTTGGCGTCCCTGGGGCGCAGGTACTTGGCGTGGATGCGCGAACCGCCGACTCCCGTAAAATAGAGGTCAAATGCCTCGGCGGAGTCGTACTGCTTTGGACCAGGGATCAGTTCGATCTTTGGGTCTGTCGTCCGCATCTCAGCCAGGGCGGCATCCCAGTAGGCGTCAAAATCTGCGGGTCGGGGATTTATCCCCATGTATTCTCTTAATTCGGCAAGCGGTTTGTCAATTAACGGCACGGTTCTTCTCCTTGTTTTCTCAAATATGCATCACGCAGGGGGCTAAGTCGTGGGCGACGCTGCATGATGCGAATCAGGCGAATTCCTTTCAACGATGAAAATGGCTTCGTCGGCTAGAAGATTAGGAAGCATCTTGATCACCTTGCAGCCGCCGGGACCACCGGTGCTCAGGGGCAGCTCTTTCAAAATCCTCAGTCCTGCCTGCCCGCAGAAGTCGCGGAAATCAGCGATGGTGGTAAGGTGGATGTTCGGTGTGTCGTACCATTCATACGGGATTCGGGAGCCCTTCGGCATGCGGCCGTTCAGGAACAACTGAAACCTGACGCTCCAGTGGGCGAAATTCGGAAAACTGATAATGCACTTCTTGCCTACACGAGCCATTTCCTGTATGAGGAGCATAGGCCTGTGCAGGACTTGCAGGGTGTTGGTCATGATTACATAGTCCACCGACTGGTCCGCGTAGTCCGCGAGTCCCTCATCGAGGTCGCCATGGTGGATGTTGAACAGACCCTTTGCCACGCAAGCCTGGATGCGCTCCTCACTCAGTTCGATTCCCTCCGCGCGGACATGCTTCAGCGACTTGAGTGCGCGCAGAAGGTCGCCATCACCGCAGCCGAGGTCCATCACCCTCGCCCCGTCTTCGATCAGGTCGATAATGAGCTTGTGCTCGGGGGCCAGCCTAACCGTTATTTCGTCATCTTGTAGATATAGTTCTTCAGAAGACATAATCGTGAAGTGATGAGTTATGAGTTATGAGTGATGAACCCGGGAGGCGTTAGGTATTACAAATCTCTTTATTCCCTGTTTCCCAAACTCATCACTCATCACTTATCACTCATACCTTCTTTCTCCCGTGTTTGAGGAAGTTTGAAATCAGGGACGCCAGCGCATCGGTCTCCAGCAGGAAGGCGTCATGGCCGTAATCGGATTCGATTTCGGTATAAATCGCGTCGATATCGTTCTGCCTCAGCGCTCGGACGATCTCTTTGGACTGATATGACGGGAACAGCCAGTCGGACGAGAATGAGATCACCAGAAACTTGGCTTTGACCTTCGAGAACGCCTCGGTGAGAGAACCAAACGATTGCGCGATATCGAAGTAATCCATCGCCTTGGTGATATACAGATATGAGTTTGCATCGAATCGTTTGACGAAACTGTCACCCTTATAGTGCAGGTAGCTCTCAACCTGGAAATCAGTGACGAAATCGTATCCGTATTCCGCCTTGTCCTGCAAATTGCGGGAGAACTTCTGATGCATGGACTTATCCGACAGGTATGTAATATGTCCGATCATCCGCGCGATGGAGAGACCGCGTTGGGGAACGCTCTTCTCGTAGTAATCGCCGCCGCGCCAGTCGGGATCGGACATGATCGCCGCCCTGCCGACCTCATCGAATGCGATCGCCTGCGGGGAGAGCCTGCCGGTCGATGCGATCGGGATAACGAGTCGCACCATCTTCGGATAGCTGACCGTCCATTGGAGTGCCTGCATCCCTCCCATCGATCCTCCCGCAACGCAGAGGAGTTTCTCGATGCCCAGGTGCTCGATCAGCCGCTTTTGAGCGTTCACCATGTCCTTTATCGTGACGAATGGGAACGAAAGACCGTAAGGCCAGCCGGTTAGCGGATTGATCGAGCTGGGGCCGGTGGATCCTTTGCATCCTCCGATTATATTGGCGCAGATTACAAAATACTTATCCGTATCGAATCCCTTGCCGGGGCCGATCATTACATCCCACCAGCCGGGTTTGTCCTCATCAGCATTGAATCCAGCGGCATGGGCGTCGCCGGAAAGCGCGTGGCAAATCAGGACGGCATTGTCCCGGGCATCGCTCAACTCGCCGTATGTCTCATAGGCGAGCGTGACGGGACCGAGGGTCCGTCCGCAATCCAGTAAGAGAGGGTCTGTCCCTTCCGCGAAGGTGAAGTATTTGGTTTCCGTGATCCCGAGGGATCCTTGTTCACTTGGCATGGTTTCTTACTGCAAACAGGCTACCCTTTCCGGAAAGCATGGACTCCTGCGCACGTTCCCTTCTAGTTTCCGAAAACCAGCACCATGAACGATCCGGGCACGAAGTTCGGCCGTCGGCGCTCTCCCGGCTTGGGAGCAGGTGTTCCGGGAGCCGGCGGCGCGATTTGGGCCGTGACCAGATAGATCTTGTGCGTGTTGGGATCCAGCGCCATTGTGCGAGCGCCGGGTTCGGTCTTTATGTTTTCCATCACGGTGAATTCATCGAAGGATTCCTCGCGGATGACTGTGAGCGTTCCGTCCTGGCCATTGGAACTGAATACCAGGTGCTCTTTCGGGTCGAACGCTGCCGCATCCGGGCCTTTGCCGATCGGCAGCGCCTGGACAAATCGTCCGTGCTGAGAGTCCATAACTATCATGTTCTGGTTAGCGCATACTGAGAACAATCGGTGTGCGTCTCTGTCTATCGCCAGGCCGCTCGGCTCTTCGCCCGGATCGAGCGACCACTCGCCCCTGGGTTTGAGGGTTGTTGAGTCGAATGCCGCGATCTCACTCTTATTCTCCAGATTGACAAAGATCTTCCCTTTGCCGTCCGCTACGGCGAACTCTGGTTTTGCGTTGAATGTAATCGTGCCCACCACCTTGCCGGTGACCGCATCCACTGCCGTCGCATCCTGGCTGCCTGCGTTAAAGGTGAATATACGCTTGGAATGGGGGTCGTAGATAATCGCGTCAGGACGTTTTCCTACGCTGATCCGCTGAATCTCCTTGAGCGACTTGAGGTCGAAAACGGTGACAGTGTTCTCCCCGCCGTTGCTGGTAAAACCCTTGTGCAGGTCCTGTGCGAGCGCGACGCCATGGACGCCGGGAGTGCTGGGGATCTCCGCGACAACGACGCCTTTTTCGTCCATAACGGAGACGCGGTTGCCTCGGGTGATGAAGAGGCGCTTTCCTTCGGAGTCGAAGGTCAGGTAGTCCCAGCCGCCCTCGCCGCCGATGACGAACTTGTTGATCTGATGGTATCTTGCCGTGGCGGGTTTGGCAAAATTTGTTATGGCGACTGCGAGTCCCAGTCCGACCAGCGCATACTTGTAAAGTTTCATAATATCTCCCCTTGAATGTAGGCTTTAGGATTTAGGATTCAGGATGTAGGGCCGGAATTCATCATTCGGCGCCAGTTCTTCCTCTGAATCCCAAGCACGACAATACCAAGTTAATCATACAAACGATGGTGAGCGATGTCAACCTTTTTGAGGGCATGAGTCTCGATTCGTTTCGCACGAGTTTGACGATCAACGACTTTGGATGTAAACTAATTCCGTTAATGACGGCAAGCGATCGATTTGCGTGGGTCAGGCTTAGAACCTGCCCATTCTAAATACTAACTTCTAGATTCTAAATACTGTCCTGGAGGCATCCATGTACGATTCTGAAGTATATAAGCGAATACATTCTGAAGTCGGCAAGATCAAGATCATCGATATGCACCAGCACCTTACGCTGCCGCACAACTTCGCCAAGGAGTGCCGGATCGACTTCGGGCGGCTCTTCGCGCATTATGCAGGCAGCGACGTTGTATCCGCCGGAATGCCCGCCGATGATATGATGCAAGTGCGCACATGCGAAGACGAGGGCGGTTGGACACTGGAGAGTAAGTGGGCTGCCATCAAGCCTTATTACGAAAGATCATGGAACACGGCATACTGCGAGAGCCTCAGGATAGCGATTCGGGAACTCTACGGCATCGATGACCTGCGTGATGATACAATCGGTCCGCTGAGCGAGAAAATGAACGCCGTTCCGAGGGACACATGGACCCGCGAAGTCTTGGACAGATCCGGAATCGATATCGCGCTAAACTGCATCCTGGATTGGGTGGAAGCCGAGCCGGTCTATGCTCGAAAGAGGTACCCGGACCTTTTCCTGTACTGCATGCAGGACAGGTTCAGCTATCTGGAGGTGGAAACACTGTCCCAGGATTCGGGAATAGAAATACGTGACTTCAAGGACTACCTGCGCATGATCGACTGGTATTTCGAGAACTTTGCCGATGAATCGCCCGCTTTCAAGATCAACAGGGCTTATTCCCGAACGCTGTTCTTCGATGAGGTTGCGGAAAGTCATGCGGCTTCCGTATTCGCGGAGTTCAAGAAGTCCTCGGTTGGCCCATCATCGAGAGAGATGCAGGCGCTGGAGGATTACATCATCCACTACTGCATCATGAAATGTGGCGAATACAACCTGCCGGTCATGATCCACACAGGCATTCAGGAAGGAAACGGCAATGACGTCAGGAACAGCCGGGCCGCGCTCATGATCAATCTCTTTACGAAGTATCCGAACGTCAAGTTCGACATATTCCATATCTCCTGGCCCTATACCGAGGAGTTGATCGCCATTTCAAAGAACTTCCCCAATGTTTATATCGATTTCTGCTGGGCATGGATATTCAACCCTCCTGCCGCCCGCCGATACCTGTCCGATATGTTGGAGACCGTGCCGTTAAACAAGATTCATGGCTTCGGCGGTGATTACATCGTGGTGGAGGGAACATACGGGCATTCCACGATCGCCAGGCGCGAGATCGCGCGGGTGCTGGAGGAAAAGGTGCTCGAAGGCAGGTTCACGGAAGAGTACGCGCTGCATGTCGCGGGTCGGCTGCTTCGAGAGAACGCCCTGGAGAACTTCCGAATCCCGGAGAAGCGAAGGATTGTTGCTGAACGAGCGTGCAAATGATAATCAGGTTGTAATCTTTCGTTCACCAACCGGTAATGTTTTGAGGCTTGCACTTGACACGGAATCCGAACTCGCCGGGGGTGACGTATCCGTAGTGCGCTTACCGGGTCCCGGATGACGAAGGAAATATGGAGTGCGGCCGCGAACGAAGTGAGCTGCCGCGAAATCTCCGGATATGCGAAAGCTTCGCTTACGCTTCGCGTTCGCACTCCAAATCGATACTCATCGCCTACCCCAACCCTCTGTCGATCTCGGCGGGTTGCACAACCGCGCAGACGTCGATCCCGAGGGATTTGCGACACCCCTATTCGACTCGCCCGGATTTGTAATCCGGGCGCTGGATTCTCCCGAATCCAGGGAAAGCACAATCAGCGAAAACATACCCCCTCATCTTCACCACTCAACCGCCGAAGGTCGTTACGGGTGGGGAGTTACCGCGATTACGGTGATCATCTCTCTTCCCGGGCCGTAGTGCCAGAAAACCCTGAACGCGGCCGGAGTCTTGTTCTCAACATAAGCCTCGAATACCTTCTCGCCATTCGGTCCTTCGAGTGACCCGTACTCGTGCGTTTGGAGCGAGGGGTGTTTCGGATTAGTCTGCAGGAGTCCGAGGGTTCTGCGCACTTTTTTCAGCTTGCCCGGATCAGTCCGCTCTATTTCATCCAGGGATCGAATGGCCGTCTCCGTAAGGACGATCTTGAATTCCATCCCTATTCGATCTCCGCGTCAGCATACTGTGCGAATGAGCCGACCTCTCGAACCCTTCCCTCCGACGCATCAGCCAGGCCTTCTCTGACCTGCGCGATCGCCTGCTCATTCTTGTACAGCCAAGCCTCGCGTTCAGGGATGAACACCACTGGGATGAGCGAGATCGTCCCGTCCTCCCGATACTCTACGCGAAAGTCCTTATCAACCGCCCCAGCCCCGAGCGGGATGCGCCCGCGTGAGTCGGACCGAACCGTCTTACCTGCTTGGGAGCTTCTTCCGATTGTGCGCATGGTTGGCCTCCGAGGGGATTTACCCAAAACTACAAATATGGGAACTACCCACAGACATTATGGAATAACGAGAGGAGTTTGTCAAATCGCATCGGATTTGCCAATTCCAACAAGGACGATCCCGAGGGATTTGCAATCCCGAGGCTGGATTCTCCCGAATCCAGGGAAAGCACAATCAGCGAGATCATACGCCTCATCTTCACCACTCAACCGCCGAAACAGGCACCATGGATTCACGCCCAAGGTAGTAAAATCCGGCACTCGAATATTCCCAAGCACACATATCCTCAACCAGCCCCGCGCGCACCGGGTTATCGTGAATGTAGTCGAACTTCTGGCGGAAGAACCCCTCAGTAATGATGTATTCGGCGTGGAACGTTCTGGTCCAAACCTGCACTCCCCCGGGAAACTTGCTTGCATCACGCATAACCGAAAGCCAATCGCCATGACCGTCGGCTTCCAGGTTCGCTGCTATCGTCTTGGACGTAAATTTCTTCATATCCCGGACGGTTTCGGAGAGCCTGCCGTCCACATGTGAAGAGATCACATGAAGGTGAGTCGGCATGATGGCATAGGCGTGGACAAGAAGGCCTTTTGCTTGTACGCAGTAGCTTAGGCTTTCGGCAAGGATACGGCGGTACTTGTCTGTACTGAAGATCGGCAGGTGGTTGGTGATGGTAGTGGTGATGAAGTAGAGATCAGAGAACCGATCGACCTTGTATGATGGCGACAATTCAGTGCTCCTCCTACTTCTATATGATACCTAACGTTGGCGATATTTTCAAGTGATGGGCCGTCCCCTGGATTCGGGAGAATCCAGCCTCGGGATTATAAATCCCTCGGGATCATCCCGGGGCCGGCGTGCGTTCTTCGTGCGCCGGCCCCGGGGTTTGTCTAGTTAGTTGAGGCCGGATTATCGCCCCCAAAGTTAGGCCAGATTGTCACCCCTGTGTCGCTCAAGGCCTGAATTCCTGAATGGGCGTCCATGTGTTGGGGTCAAAATAAGTGGGAATGAGGGAGACATCCCTTGCGCAAAAGCGCTTCGCGACCTCGTATCGACCCGAGCAGTAGGCCACCTCAACGCTGTTCTTCCTTTCGCGATAGCGAAGCAAGTGCAATTCGGATGTGCTTTTCTCCTGCACGAAGTCCTCTCGCCTAAGACCTTGGACAGCGCCATTGGCGACAAATTGAAGACCATGTAGCAGCCCGTCTTGATACATTGCGGACAGTAAACCGCCTTCTGATTCTTGAGAAAGCTCTGTGTGCGCCGACAGTATGCGCATTTCCTCTTCTGCCAGGAAACCCAGAAAACGATAGCTAGGAATCAAGTTATCCTTCTCTAGTCGTGCTCGGACGCCATCCAAGAAACCTGTCCCGTCCACCTTTATCAATTCTATGCCCCTGGATTTTGCATATTTACCCCCCTCCTCTGACGCCAGCGGGTCAACAACATAACAAAGTCGCCTGAATTTTCCGAGCCTCTGGATAAGTTCATCAAGGATGAGCAGGAGGTCGGGGTCTCGCAGGCTGTACCCGACATATATGAAGGATCTTGTTGACATCAGGTCTCGCACTTTGTCGAATACGCACCTGCGCTCTTGTATGCAATTCTCATAATCCTCATTGGTGACGACTATAGTATAAGGGCGGGTGACGCACCCGTGAATCTTTATTACCTGGCGCTTGTCGTCATTCCAAAACGGTACGTCTCTGTCCTCCACCATAGGTACCAAGACATTCATTTCCCTCTCAAAGAAGGGATCCCAGTTAGTGGTGACGATTCGCCGGAAGAATGGAATGGTGGAAAGGGAACGATGGAATGAAGTGGCAACATGATGTTTCTCCCCCGGCGATGAGAACGATTCAATTCTTGCAATAATCTTACCTATTAGGCGGTTTTTATGGCCCCCGTCTACCTTCGCACAGTAAGCCCCCATGAGGTCAGGAAAGGGCATACCGTGATCGGCAGTGAACCCAGATTCAACGCGTATGGTCTCGTACAGCGTGGGAGCGGAGTATGGGCCGCCCTCGGTTGATATCCCAGCTCCCGCAAAGATCACGCACTTACCGGATACAATATCACTATATAGATGTTCGGATATCGTCATTTGCTTACCCCCTATATTCCGCGCATGTTTCGCCAAGCACATGTTCACCTTTTCTATAATTTCTGCATCCTCATCATATTATCCTCCATTTCTATCCCTCCACCAACCTTACCCTTCCATTTTCAATGCTGGCGTTTGCTCGCGCCCAACACCTTCCCTGTGACCGCTGAATTGAGAACGAACCTTGACAACGGACGAATCTGACGCCTATAATATCGTGGTATTTTTTTCGCGAGGAGCCGGATGCAGGATTCAGGCGGAAGCAAATCGCCCAGGACCGCGCCCAAGGCCGAGCGACCCCTCGATCTCGAGACGAACGTACAGTTCGTCAAGGGGGTCGGTGAGAAGGTCGGCAAGGTCATGGGCAGGCTCGGTATCTTTACCGTCCGGGATCTTCTCGCTCACTATCCGGCCAGACATGAGGATCGGACGCGATTTCGCCGGATCGGCGACCTGCAGCCGGGCGAGACGGCGACCATCAGGGGTCGAGTCATCGCCGCCGATGCGACCCGCACTCCTCGCAGCCAGATGCTGCTCGTCAAGGTCGCGATCGAGGACGGGACCGGCTACGCGACCCTCGTCTGGTTCAATCAGTGGTATATCAGGAACCGGTTTGCCAAGCTCCTGGGCAAGGAGGTCGTGGTTTATGGAACCGCGGAATTCGGCAACCGGGGCATGGAGATCAACAACCCGGAGTGGGAAGAGGCGGGGTCTGATACGCTTTCCGCCAACCGGATCGTGCCCATCTATCCCCTCACGGAGGGGCTTTATCAGGGCAATGTCCGCCGTGTGATCTACGGCGCGCTGGAGAAGTATCTTCCGGCAGTTAAGGATGTTCTTCCTCCAACGTTATTGGACAAGCGCGACCTGGTGGATTATCCGTGCGCTCTCCAGAACATACATTTCCCGGAGAGCATGGAGGCCCTGGCATCGGCCCGCCAAAGGCTCGTTTACGAAGAATTTTTTCTGCTGCAATTAGCTCTCGCGCTACGGAAGCAGAACGCGACCGCCGATATTCCCGGCATTGCGTTCAGTGTGACGCCGGAATGCACGAGAGCTTTTTATGAGTCTCTTCCTTTCGAGATGACCGGCGCTCAGAAGCGTGTGATCGGCGAAATCGAGCGGGATATGGCTCGCCCGGTATCCATGAACCGGCTGGTTCAGGGCGATGTCGGCTCGGGCAAAACCGTTGTGGCAGTCTCGGCGATGATGGTCGCCATTTACAACGGCTACCAGGCGGCTCTCATGGCGCCGACGGAGATTCTGGCGGTCCAGCACTATCTGGTGCTCTCAAAGATGCTCGCCCCGCTCGGGATAGAGGTCGCGCTCCTCACCGGCAGCAGCAGGGCGAAGGAGAAGCGCATCGCCAAGGAGCGGATCGCAGCAGGCGAAGTGAGTGTGGCAGTCGGGACTCACGCCGTTATTCAGGAAGATGTGGTTTTTCACCGGCTCGGGCTGGCGGTCGTGGATGAGCAACACCGTTTCGGGGTGCTTCAACGGGCGGCGATTCGGAGCAAAGGGGCCAACCCCGATGTTCTGGTGATGACCGCGACGCCCATACCGAGGACACTTGCGCTGACGGTCTATGGCGATCTCGATCTGTCCGTGATCGACGAGCTTCCACCGGGTAGAAAAGCGATTCGGACGCACTGGAAGACGGCCGATCAGCGGGATTCGGTCTATCAGGCGGCCAAGGACCTCCTCATGAAGGGTCGGCAGGTGTATATCGTCTGCCCGCTCATTGAGGAGTCGGAGAAGATGCAGGCGAAGGCGGCGACCGAGCTTGCCGATCACCTGTCATCGCAGGTCTTTCAGGGCTTCAATCTGGAAGTGCTTCACGGCCAGATGAAGACCGCCGACAAAGACGATGTCATGCGCCGGTTCCGTGACGGCGAGATTCAGATACTGGTTTCCACCACGGTAATCGAGGTGGGGATCGATGTGCCGAACGCCTGCGTGATGCTGATCGAAGATGCCGAGCGCTTCGGGCTGGCACAGCTCCATCAGCTCAGGGGCCGAGTGGGGCGCGGGGAGCATCAATCGTTCTGCGTGTTGATTGCCGACCCCAAAACCGACGACGGTCGGGAGCGGATGCGGGTGATCTCCCGCACAAACAACGGGTTTGAGATCGCGGAGGAGGACCTCCGAATCCGCGGTCCCGGTGAGTTCTACGGAACGCGACAGAGCGGGCTGCCCTCGCTCAGGATAGCGAACGTCCTGAAGGACGTTCAGATCCTGGAAATGAGCAGGGAAGACGCATTCAAGCTGCTGAAGTCGGATCCTAAGCTTGCCGCGTCGGGTCATGCGGCGCTAAGATCGGAAGTTTTACGGCGATATGCCGATTTTGAGTTGGTGACTGTGAGTTGAGTACAACAAGAGCAATTTATCCCGGCAGCTTTGATCCGGTAACAAACGGGCATTTGGATGTAATCCAGCGCGCCTCCAGCCTCTTCGATGAGCTGATCGTTGGGATCAGCGTAAACATCGAAAAGAATCCGATGTTTACCTTGGACGAACGCCTGGAGATGCTGACGGAGTCTTGCAGGCCGTTCGATAACGTAGTTGTTGACAGCTTCGACGGCATGCTCGTTCGGTATGCGGAGACCAGGAACTGCAAGGCGATAGTAAAGGGGCTGCGGGCGATCTCGGACTTCGAGTTTGAGTTTGTGATGGCGCTGATGAACCGAAAAATGGATCCGTCGATCGAAACCGTCTTCATGATGACGAGCGCCGAGTATTCGTACATCAGCTCCAGCATAGTCAAGGAAGTGGCGGGGCTTGGCGGCGACATCGAGGGCCTGGTACCGAGTATCGTGATGGAGTATCTTGGGAAGCGGCTGACGGAGCGATAGGCGGACGGAACTCATATACGCGTGAATCGCGTAAATGAGTACAGGCGGAAGGCAGTTTGAAGGCTGACCGCTAACCGAATGGCGGCCAACCGCTAGCGGCCACGGAGGGCAATTCTAATGGATACACTGGAACTGATTGATCAAATCGAGGAACTGATCGAAAAGAGCAGGCAGCTTTTCAGCACGGCGTTCGTCAACATCGATGATTTCTACAACCTGACCAACAAGGTTAGGTCGTCGCTGCCTGAGGACGTGAAGTCAGCCGCCCGGATCACCCGGGATGCCGATCAGATCGTCGGGAATGCCCGCGAACAGGGGCAGCAGATTGTCGATCAGGCTAAGGCGGATTGCGCCCGGATAATCGAGGATTCGAAGGCCGAGGCTGCGCGGATGGTCGAGTCCAGCGAGATCAAGCGTCTTGCTACCGTTCAGGCAAAGGATATCGTCGCCAGTGCGGAGGAGGCTGCCAGGGCCACGAAAGCCGGCGCCGACGAGTACGCCCGTGAGGTGCTCGGCGATCTCGAGAGCTTCGTCGGCCGTGTGATGACCACCATTCAGCGCGGTCGGGAGAAACTGGATTACAAATCAGGGTCGGGATCGGACAGCGAATCCTAAGCGGGCGTTCCGCCCGCTCCCCGTAGCCTAGCCCCTTGTGGGCGTCTTTCTGATTGCATGGATAGCCGGGGTAGCTCCGGCAGCGCCGGTCGCCTTTGGCGACCTCTGCTACCGAAGCATCGTGTTAGGTCGCTATTAGTGATCCGGAAAGTAATCGCGGTTGCATTGCCGGCGCGGGCCGGCTTGTAGGAGGCGATTCCATCTTCGATTCCGAAAACGGTCACGATTCACATTCGGCGATTTAGGTTGAACAAAGTTTTTGGAGAAATAAATGACCACCCACATGGAGGGCATATATGCCCGCGCACGGGCGGCGCAGAAAAGAATAGTGCTGCCCGAAGGAAAAGACCCCAGAGTAGTGACCGCAGCCGCAGGAATCAAGGAACGCGGCCTCGCGATTCCGATTATCCTGGGCAACCCCGATGATGTTAACAATTTAGCCAAACAGGAGGGTGTGGACCTCACTGGAATCGAGATAGTCGATCCGGCGACCACCCCCAGGCGGCAGCCGTACGCCGATCTCCTCTTCGAGCTGCGCAAAAGTAAGGGAATGACCGCGGAAGAGGCATACGATCTCGCCGGCAACACCCTTTATCACGGTGTGCTGATGGTGAAAGCAGGGGATGCGGACGGCGAGGTTTCCGGCGCAACCCATTCCACGGCGGACACGGTTCGTCCCGCGCTTCAGGTTCTCCGCACCGCCCCGAATGTCTCGATTGTTTCAGCGTTCTTCGTAATGATCGTTCCGAACTGTGAATACGGCGAGAGCGGGCTTTTCATCTATGCGGACTGTGGCCTGGTGATCAATCCGAATGCTCAGGAACTGGCGGAGATAGCGGTTTGTTCCGGCAGGACGATGAAAACCCTTTTCAATGTCGAGCCGAAGATCGCATTGCTCTCTTTTTCGACAAAGGGCAGCGCCAAGGATCCGCTTGTGGACAAGGTGGTCGAGGCGGTCAAGATCGCCAAGACCAAGGCCCCGGATTTGCTGATCGACGGCGAAATGCAGGCCGACGCGGCGTTGGTGCAGTGGGTCGGCGAGAGCAAGGCCCCGGGCAGCCCGGTGGCGGGCAAGGCGAACGTGCTTATCTACCCCGACCTTCAGGCCGGTAACATCAGCTACAAGCTGACCGAGCGTCTGGCGAAGGCGGAGGCGTACGGCCCGATTCTTCAGGGAATCGCGAAGCCGGTCAACGATCTTTCCCGCGGCTGCAGCGCGGAAGACATCATCAACGTCGCGGCGATCACAGCGGTGCAGGCCGGATAGAAGGCAGAAAGCAGAAGACAGAAGGCAGAAGAGGGATAGCGGAAGACACGATGGGTGATGTTGCGAGCACTTTCAAGGATTTAATCGTTTGGCAGAGGGCGCATTCTTTTGTTCTGTCCGTGTATCGGGTGACAGGTTCTTTTCCTAGAGAGGAGACATACGGACTCGCGCAGCAGTTCCGCAGAGCCGCAGTCTCAGTTCCTGCGAATATTGCAGAGGGGTTCAAGAAGCAGTCCCGGTTAGACAAACTGCGATTTCTAAATATAGCCCAGGGTTCTCTGGAAGAATGCCGTTACTATGTCATTCTTGCTCACGATCTTGGCTATTGCGAAGACTCGTCGTTGTCGCGGGATTGCGACGAGGTATCCCGTGTTCTGCATGCATATCGATCTGCCATCAACTCGGACATGCGACGGGTAAGAGATGGAGCGGCGTAAGAATCTTCTGTTTTCTGTCTTCTGGTTTCTATTTTCTTGACATACTGACCCGAGGGGAATACACAAATGCTGATTCTAGTTGTTAACGCCGGTAGTTCATCACTGAAATACCAGCTCATATCCATGACAAACGAAAGATTGATCGCTAAGGGGATTGCAGAGCGGATCGGCGCTGCCGGCGGCGGCGGAGCTCAACTTACCCATGAGACCATCGGCAAGGAAAAGGTCAAGACTAAGGAAGAGATGCCAGACCATGAAGTTGCAATGCGTCTGGTTTTCGATGCTCTTACCAATCCTGAAACCGGGGCAATCTCAAGCATTTCGGATGTAGTGGCTATCGGTCATCGGGTGGTTCACGGCGGGGAATCTTTCTCCCACTCCGTGATCATAAATGCAAAAGTGATCGAAGGGATAAACCGCTTAAGCGAGCTGGCGCCGCTTCACAATCCGCCCAACCTGATGGGAATCAAGGCGGCGATGAGCGTCGTACCCGATGCGCCGCAGGTCGCGGTGTTCGATACGGCATTTCATCACAGCATCCCGCCGCATGCTTACATGTATGCCCTGCCCTATGAGCTTTACTCGGAACGTGGCATAAGGCGTTATGGTTTCCATGGAACGTCGCATCAGTATGTTGCCGAGCATGCCCAAAGGATTCTTGAGGGTCGGGGAATTCCGTTGGAAAAACAGAGGATCATCACCTGTCACATCGGAAACGGCGTGAGTTTCACCGCCGTTAAGGCGGGGAAATCCGTTGATACAAGCATGGGCCTCACCCCTGTCGAAGGTCTGATGATGGGCACCAGATGCGGGGATATCGATCCCGCTATCATGCCGTATCTTCAAAAGCACCTTGGTTACTCGGCGAAAGCCGTGGATGACATCATCAACAAGAAGAGCGGCCTGCTGGGGATTTCAGGAGTGAGCAACGACATGCGCGATATCGAGACCCACGCGGAAGAGGGAGATGAGCGCTGCAGGTTGGCTCTCGACATCTTCTGCTATCGCGCGACAAAATATATAGGAGCATACGCGGCCGCCATGGGTGGTCTGGATGCGGTAGTATTCACGGCCGGTATAGGAGAGCACTCGCCGCTGGTTCGTCGAAAGACATGCGAAAATTTGGCATTCCTCGGGATCAAGCTCGATATCGAGAGGAACGAAACGTGCCATGTCGAGTGCGACCTCAGCATGGATGACACCGGCCCCAGAGTACTGGTAATACCGACCAACGAAGAACTGGCGATTGCCAGAGAGACCCTCCGGCTGGTCCGCGACAAAGCATAAACTATGAAACTTGATTTATCCGAGGTAGTCAGCAATCCCGGCATGCACGTCACTCAAGAGATCGACGAGCCGTGCAGCAAGGATCTTGAGATCGACTGTGTTGCCCCAGTGAAGGGTACGCTCAAATTCAGCAACACGGGAACTCTGCTGCTAATTCAGGGCGAAGTGCACACGGAGGTGCGGCTGGAGTGCGCTCGATGCCTGGTCGAATATACCACACCTGTTAAGGTCGAGATCGAAGAGGAATACAAGCTGGAGAAGGTTGGAGACGCAATGCAGGCGCTTCCGATCGAGGAGGAAGTGGGTACGCCGGACCTGATAAAAAGTAATGTTTTGGACGTAACGGAATTGGCCCGGCAGAACCTTATAGTGGAACTTCCGATCCAGCCTCTGTGCAAACCGGAATGTTCGGGTCTGTGCCCCACTTGCGGTGAAAACCTAAACATGAGAAAATGTTCATGTCCTCCCGCGGAGCCTGAATCACCGTTCATCGCTCTGGCGGATCTGTTGGGGAAGGACGAAGAGTAGCCGCGAAGCGGCTACGATCTTAGATATTGGATATTGGACGTTCGATACTGGATACTAGATGCTGGATACTGGATTCCGGAGGAAGCCTAACCTGCTTCTCCCCATCCAGTATCCTGAACCAAGCAACGTGAACGAGAGGAGCAACGAACTTGCCTTTACCGAAAAGAAGACACTCACATGCTAGGGGCGCAAAGCGCAGAACGCATTACAAGATTGATCTGCCCACGGTTGTTGACTGCCCGCGCTGCCATGCGCCCAGACAGCCGCATCACGTCTGCACAAGCTGCGGATTCTACAACGGTCGTCTTGTTCTGGAAATCAAAGAGAGAGAATCCACCAAGGAATAAATGGGGAAAAGCTGCATGATAATTGCAGTGGATGCTATGGGGGGTGACAACGCCCCGGTAGAGATTGTCAAGGGCGCATTAGACGCTGCCCGCGAAGACGGAATCCCTGTTATCCTGGTTGGCGATGAAAAGAGACTAGCGGCGGAACTCGGCAAACACCGGTTTCCGGAATCGCTGGTTTCGATTCGTCATGCCTCAGAGGTCGTGGAAATGGCGGAAAGTCCCTCGACGGTCCTCCGGCGCAAGCCGGATTCGTCGCTGGTTGTTTCCGCTTGTCTCGTTAAGAATCGAGAGGCCCAGGCCATGGTAAGCGCCGGCAATACCGGCGCCGCTATGGCGGTCGCCACCCTCAAATTCGGCAGGATCAAGGGAATCGTTCGTCCCGCTATCGCCAGCATGATGCCCACAATACACGGCAAGGCGGTCTTGCTTGATGCAGGCGCCAACGTGGACTGCAGCGTGGAGAACCTGCTTCAATTTGCCATGATGGGGGATCAATACGCCGAGCACGTGCTAGGTGTTCCCAACCCGAGGGTCGGCCTCCTAAGCATCGGCGAAGAGCCTACCAAAGGCGACGAACTGACCAAAGCCACCAACGCCGCACTCCAGCAAGTCACCGATATCAACTTCATCGGCAATGTGGAGGGCAAGGAACTGTTCCGCGGCGAGGTGGACGTGGTGGTTTGCGATGGTTTTGCAGGCAATCTGGTGCTGAAGATCAGCGAGGGCGTGGCGGAATTAATGGTCAGCATGCTCAAGTCCGGCATCAAGAAGAATCCAGCCACAATGCTCGGTGGGTTGCTGGTAAAGCCCGCATTTCAGGCTCTCAAGAACAAGCTCGATTACGCGGAATACGGGGGCGCGCCGCTGCTCGGCCTGGACGGCGTTTGCATCATCAGCCATGGAAGAAGCAACGCCCGGGCGATTCAGAACGCGATTCGTGCGGCGGCAAAGGCCGTCGAGGGCGATGTGGTCGGTTGTATCACAAAGGCGGCCGAAAGTGTTAAGCTCCCAGTTGGAGAAACGGCGTCATCAACAAGACCTTGATCCAGGTCCGTCCAATCCACGTCGATCTGACGAGTACATGTCTTTCTTCCTTAGGCAAGACTGATTTCTTATGCGGTGGACGTCCCGGCTAACCGCTAACTGCTAACATCTATTGGAGATTTAATGTCATCCCAAATACGTAACGCCGGAATAATCGGCATAGGATCGTTTGCGCCGCCCAGAATCCTGACCAACTCCGACCTCGAGAAGATCGTCGATACCACAAACGAGTGGATCGTCACGCGAACGGGGATTCATGAAAGGCACATCGTCGATCCCGGCGTGGCCGCGTCAGACCTCGGTTTCGAGGCCGCGATGCGGGCGCTCGATTCGTCCGGTGTCCCCGCTGAAAAGATCGATCTGGTGATTTGCGCAACGGTTACCGGCGATATGATTTTCCCATCCACGTCATGCCTGATCCAGGACAGGATCGGCGCCGTAAACGCGGGCGCATTCGATCTTCAGGCGGGATGCTCCGGCTGGGTTTATGCGCTCTCCACGGCATCCCAATACGTAAAATCGGGCGTTTATGACCATGTTTTGGTTGTTGGAGTGGATATTCTCACGTCGATCACTGACTGGACGGATCGCTCGACCTGCGTGCTGTTCGGGGACGGCTCCGGCGCGGCGGTGGTCGGGCCGGTCGGTGACTGCGACGGCGTGCTTGCCACACACCTCGGCTCCAACGGCGCAGGCGCAGAGCTTCTCAAGATTGAAGCGGGCGGATCGAAGCTTCGGACATCCGAAGATACGGTCAAGAATCGCCAGCATTACATTAAAATGGAAGGCCGCGAGGTTTATAAGTTTGCGGTCAAGATTATGGGCGAGGCATCGATTCAGGCTTTGGAACGATGCGGGCTCACGCCTGAGGACGTCGATCTTTTCGTTCCTCATCAGGCCAACATCAGGATAATCGATGCCGCCGCGCACCGTCTCAAGCTGCCGCCGGAGAAGGTCTTCATAAACGGCGATAAGTACGGCAACACATCGGCAGGTTCTATTCCAATCGCGCTCGATGAAGCCTATCGAGCGGGCAGGATCAAACCCGGCGATGTCATCGTGACGGTCGGATTCGGTGCAGGACTGACCTACGCGGCAGCGGTCATCAAGTGGACGATGCCTCAGTTGTGAGTCATCAGTCGACGGTTGGCCGGATTACAGACTACCGAGAAAAGTATGACAAAAACCGCATTTTTATTTCCCGGACAGGGATCGCAGTTTGTGGGGATGGGGAAGGACTTGTACGACTCCCACCCCGAGGCCAGAGCGGTGTTCGATGCGGCTGATGAGGCGCTCGGCAGGCCGCTAAGCCGACTCTGCTTTGAAGGACCGGAGGATGAACTCCGGCTGACCGTCAACACCCAGCCTGCGCTCTTCACAACCAGCGTTGCAGTGCTGAAATGTTTGCAGGCGAAGGGTTTCCAGCCCGATGTCGTCGCCGGGCACAGCGTGGGCGAATATGCCGCTTTGGTTGCTTCCGGCTCCCTGGATTTTGAGGATGGGATTAAGCTGGTGAATCAACGAAGCCTGTTGATGCAGGCCGCTGCCGAGGCGCATCCGGGATCGATGGCGGCGGTGATCGGTTTGGATACCGATCAGGTGCGAGAGGCATGCAAACGCGCCGAGTCGGATGGGGTAATAGACGTCGCCAACTACAATTCCCCCGGGCAGGTGGTGATTTCAGGCGAATCCAAAGCGGTTGAGGCAGCCTCAGCTTACGCGAAAGAGGCCGGAGCCAGGATGGTGGTTGCGCTCAACGTAAGCGGCGGGTTTCACTCCAGGCTCATGGCATCGGCGGCGGAAGGGATCGGCAAATTCCTGTCGGATGTCCCATTCCGCGAGGCGTCTATCCCGGTGATCGCAAATGTCACCGCCGATTACACGCGAAGTCCGGAAATGATCAGAGCCGCCCTGGAGCGGCAGCTCGTAGGCAGCGTGCGGTGGGAAGAGACCCTGATGCTGATGTCGCGAGACGGAGTCGATTGTTTTGTCGAGGTTGGGCCGGGTAAAGTCCTGGCAGGATTGGTCAAGCGCACGGTCAAGGGAGCGGAAATTCACAGTGTGGGTGATGCCGAGACGCTGGAGGCGTTTGCAGGCGGCAGAAAAGAAACAATTTGAAAGGAAATGATCACTTGAAACTGGAAGGAAAAGTTGCTATAGTAACGGGAGCCGGTAGGGCAGGCAAGGGTATCGGTCGGTACGTCTCCCTTGCGCTGGCTCGCGAGGGCGCTGACATCGTCATTACCGATTATGTGATTGAAGCGGCGGAGGCGGTGGCTGCTGAGGTCCGCGCGCTTGGGCGAAAGGCGATCGCCGTTGGCGGCAGCGTGGCTGTTCCGGCTGATGCGGAAGCAATCGCTGAAAAAGCCCTTGACGAATTCGGGAAAATCGATATACTTGTTAACAATGCCGGTATAACCCGCGATGGTTTGATCGCTCGCATGTCTGAGCAGGACTGGGATGCGGTGCTGGACACCAACCTGAAAGGCACGTTTAACTGCACCAAAGCCGTCACCCGCACGATGATGAAACAGCGGAGCGGCAAGATAGTGAACGTGGCATCGGTTATGGGAATCCGTGGCAATGCGGGCCAGGCAAACTACTCGGCATCCAAGGCGGGGATCATCGGTCTGACGAAGAGCACTGCCCGGGAGCTTGGCTCTCGAAACATCAATGTAAACGCCGTGGCGCCGGGATACATTCAGACGGCCATGACGGATGAAGTATCCGAAAGCGCTCGCGAAAGTCTATCCGGTCAGATACCGCTGACAAGGCTGGGAACTCCGGAAGACGTCGCAAATCTTATACTCTTTCTGTGCACGGAAGATTCCAGTTATATAACTGGTCAGGTGATAAACGTCTGTGGCGGAATGGTAATGTGAGGAGGTGAAAGTATGGCAACAACGTTCGAGCGCGTAAAGAAGGTAGTAGTGGAGCAGCTTGACGTAAACGAGGACGAGGTAACCCCCTCGGCATCATTCGTGGATGATCTTGGCGCGGATTCCCTTGATGTGGTGGAACTCGTTATGGGTCTCGAGGAAGAGTTCGATATCGAGATTCCTGATGAGGATTCCGAGAAGATCGCGACTGTAGCTGACGCAGTCACCTACATCGATGAAAAGGCCAAGGGATAAGGTTTAGCGGTTAGCAGCCGGCGGTTAGGTGTGCGGCGCTAAGCTAACGGCGAACTGCCGGCGGCTAACTGCTCCTCCAGGAGATTTGTATGAAGAAGAGAAGAGTTGTGATCACAGGCGTCGGGTGTATCACGCCCGTAGGCATCGGCTCCGAAGCTTTCTGGAAGTCGTTGCTGGATGGCGTGTCCGGCGTCGGTCCGATTACGCTTTTTGACGCAACAGAATATACCACGCGCATAGCTGCGGAGGTGAAAGATTGGGATCCGGAAGCTTTTATGGATCGCAAAGACGCGAAGCGCATGGATAGATTCGCGCAGTTTGCGGTTGCGGCAAGCAAACAGGCTGTGGAAGATTCCGGCCTGGTTATCAACGATGAAAACGCCGACAGGGTCGGCGTGCTCATTGGTTCGGGAATCGGCGGGATAGGCACGCTCGAGGATCAGCATCAGACGCTGTTGGAGAAGGGCCCCAGGCGCGTGAGTCCTTTCTTCGTGCCTATGCTCATATCCGACATGGCCGCAGGGATGGTTTCCATACTGACCGGGGCAAAGGGTCCCAACCTCGGCATGGTCACCGCCTGCGCCACCGGCACACACTCCATTGGCGAGGCTGCAAGGATAGTAGGGCGAGGGGATGCCGACGTGATGATCAGCGGCGGAGCGGAAGCGGCTGTGACCCCAATGGCGACCGCAGGTTTTTGCTCGGCAAGAGCTTTTTCGACTCGAAATGATGACCCCACCCATGCATCGCGCCCCTTCGACAAAGAACGCGATGGATTCGTAATGGGCGAAGGCGCGGGAACGGTGGTTGTTGAGGAACTGGAGCATGCCCTGGCAAGAGGCGCCAGGATTTATGGCGAACTGGTCGGCTTTGGGATGAGCGGCGACGCGTATCACATTACCGCCCCGGCTCCCGGAGGTGAAGGCGCGGCTAGGTCGATGTCAGAGGCGCTCAGGGACGCCGACCTCAAGCCGGAGGATGTGGACTACATCAATGCCCACGGCACCTCGACCGAGGAGAACGATCGGAACGAGACGTCGGCGATAAAGACGGTTTTTGGCGATTACGCATACAAAGTGGCAATCAGCTCCACAAAGGGAGTTACAGGCCATCTGCTGGGCGCCGCAGGGGCAGTTGAAGCGATTGTCTGCCTCCTGGCAATACAGAATAGTCTAGTTCCCCCTACTGTGAACTATACGACCCCCGATCCGGAATGCGATCTCGACTACGTTCCAAATCAGACCAGGAAGATGAATGTGGACGTTGCAATGTCGAACAGCTTCGGGTTCGGCGGCCACAACGCCACGCTGGTGTTCGCCAAGTACAAAGGTTAGGAGAAGGGAATTCCCCTCCTTAATAAGGAGGGGTAAGGGGAGGTTCCGTACGGGTCTTCCACCCCGACTCTTACACCCACCTTCCCACGCGTCACTTCATGGAGGTCCATAATGTCAATCTCTGAGAGAGCAAAGAACGTAAGTCCGTCGCCGACGTTGGCGATCACGGCAAAGGCCAAGCAGATGAAGGCTGACGGCATCGACGTCATCAGTTTCGGCGCGGGCGAGCCGGATTTCGACACGCCGCAGAACGTTAAGGATGCAACCTGCAAGGCGCTGGAAGCGGGCGTCACCAAATACACGCCGACCTCCGGAACGCCCGAATTAAAGCAGGCGATTTGCGCCAAGCTCAAGAGAGACAACGGCCTCGACTACACTCCCGCACAGATCGTCGTTTCCATCGGCGCGAAGCACTCGCTGTACAACGCTATCATGACGCTCTGCAACCCCGGTGACGAGGTAATAATTCCGGCGCCGTATTGGGTAACCTATCCGGAGCAGGTCAAGATGGCGAACGGCATCCCCGTGTTCGTCCACACGGACGAGAGCACGGGATTCAAGATGACTTCCGACCGCCTGAAGGCGGCGATAACGCCCAAAACAAAGATTTTGATACTCAACAGCCCCAGCAACCCGACAGGATCGGTGTATAACAGGGCCGACCTTGAAGAGATTGCCCGAATCGCCGTTGAAAAAGGGATTTACGTAATCTCCGATGAGATCTACGAGAAGATGGTTTATGCTGGGAATGAGCATGTAAGCATCGCGAGTTTCAGCCCGGAGATTAAGAAGCTTACCGTCCTAGTTAACGGCCTGTCGAAGAGTTTCGCCATGACAGGTTGGAGGGTCGGTTACGTCGCTGCCGAGCAGGAGATCGCAGGAGCGATGACCCGCATCCAGGATCACAGCACCTCCAACCCCGTCTCCTTCGTGCAGAAGGGGGCTGTGGAGGCGCTGAACGGTCCCCAGGATTCCGTAGCGATGATGGTCGGCGAGTTCGACAAGCGCCGAAAGGTGATTGTGGCGGGCCTGAATGCGATTCACGGGATCGACTGCTTCGATCCCGGCGGCGCTTTCTATGTTTTCCCGAATATTTCAGGGCTTTTCGGCAAGAGTTGGAACGGCAAGGTCATAAACGGCGCCGACGGTTTCGCCGACTACCTCCTGGAAGAAGCGAAGGTCGCAGTAGTGCCCGGTACCGGCTTCGGCGCAAAGCAGAACATCCGGCTTTCCTACGCCACTTCCATGGAGAGTATCACCAAGGGCATCGAGCGCATAGCTCAGGCCGTTGAAAAGCTGGGTTAAGGAGAGGGTTTTTAGGTTTTCAAGGTGTTAGGGTTCCAGGGGAATGATTGATATTTCATAATTGTAATCAGGGCTGATCCCGCCTGTGTTTGCCGCGAGTTTGAGATTATGAGACATAGATCCACCACCTATAACCCTGTAACCTTACAACCTTAACACCCTAAGACCAATGGCAACTGCAGTCCAGAAACTGTCTCGCAGGCTCAAGGTAAAGCGCGAGGGGATGGATCTTCTCAGGCAGGCGCTCACGCACAAGTCGTTCCTCGGTGAGGGGGGCGGTCTCGCGTGCAATGAGCGGCTGGAGTTCCTCGGCGATTCCGTCCTGGGGCTGATCGTCTCGGAGCACCTTTTCTCCAGGTTTACCGAGAGCCAGGAAGGCGAGCTGGCGAAAGCGAAAGCGGTTGCCGTGAGCGAACCGATCCTGGCGGAGGCTGCGCGAAAATCCGGCATCGCAGAGGCGCTCTTCATCAGCCCCGGTGAAGAATCCTCCGGCGGCAGGAATCGCCCTTCGATCCTCTCCGACACCTTCGAGGCCGTGGTAGCCGCGGTCTATATCATCAACGGCTTTGAGTCAGCCCGTGATTTCGTCCTCAAATCGCTCCGTCACATCCTCCAGGATATCGAAAGCGACGAGCACCACAGAAACTACAAGTCGCTGTTCCAGGAACTCAGCCAGAGCATCTACAAGAAGGCTCCGAGGTATCTGGTTGTGAATGAGACCGGGGCTGCCCATGATCGCACTTTTGTGATCGAGGCTCTCCTCGGTGGTGAGACCCTCGGTGTCGGCGAGGGGAAAAGCAAGAAACAGGCTGAGCAGGCCGCAGCTTTCGAGGCCCTCCGCCATCCCATGTTCGCCCAGCACAAACCTGGAAAGTAAGTGGCCGTGCCTTTCAGGCTCTTTTCTGCTCCATATATTCGTTTACCTACTCGGCGTGGATGGTCAGGATCGCAACGTCATCCTGAAGACGTCCGTCCGAAAACTCCAGCAGCGCCTGAACCAACTGCGCCGTGAAATCCTTCGGCGCTTCGGAGGCCTTTTCGATCAGGAGTGCTTTCAGCCGATCAATTCCAAAGAATTCGTCACCCTTTCTCGCATCCGTTGTCCCGTCCGTGTAGAAGAGTATTTGGTCACCATGCTCCAGTTGAATTGAGCCTTCGGGGTACGTATTGTTCCGGCGCACACCCAGGGCCATGCCGGATGCGGCCAGTTCCGAGACATCGCCGCCCGAATGCCTGAAAAGCAAGGGAAACTCGTGTCCGGCATTTGCAAAGGTCAGGGTTCGCTCATCAATGCTTAGCAGACCATAGAATACGGTGACGAAGGCCTCAGCCTCGGACTGAGAATACATAGTATTGTTCGTCCTCTCCATTACTGCGGAGGGGGAAGGGTTTTCGTATGCGTATGCTCTCAGCGTATACTTTGTGAGAGCGGTGCGTATCGCTCCCTGGATTCCCTTGCCCGAAACGTCTCCGATGATGATTGCGATCTTGTCCGGTTCAGGGGAGAAGATGTCATAGAAATCCCCGCCCATGTAATCTCCCTTGTATGCGGGCCTGTATTCACTGGCGATCAGCAATCCATCCATACGGTCCGGGATATTGGGGAGAAGCGCCTTCTGAAGCATGGTGCTCACCCGGCGCTCTCTGGAATATGCCTTCCTCAGCGCCTCCTGAACTGCCTTGAGTGCGGTAATCTCCTCGAATGCGCCGACCGCTCCAATGATTTTGCCTCCGTCATACAGCGGCGCGGCGTTCGCGATGGCGGTGATAATCGTTCCGTCAGAATGCTTGATCAACACTTCCTCGCCCCTGAGCACCTCGCCGTATATGGTAGCTCTACTTAGCGGCTGTTCCTCAGGTGGAAATGGGCTGCCGTCCGGTTTCAGCAGATTCAACTCCGAAGAGTGCTCAGGCTTCTGAACGCCTTCCTTCTTGCTCCATCCAAAGATTTCGAGTGCGCGAGGATTCACGATGGTTATTCCGGCATCCGGTCCCTCGGCGACTACCAGGC
>Ga0326727_10006606_pt1 | contig 31609 bp, 23 predicted proteins | sample MB2enrmetagenome_FD_207643 | JGI IMG/M metagenome (GOLD analysis project Ga0326727, IMG submission 207643) | Lab enriched peat soil microbial communities from McLean, Ithaca, NY, United States - MB29MY | ecosystem: Environmental > Terrestrial > Soil > Wetlands > Peat | place: USA: New York...
CGGTCGCCTCACCGTCCCACAACGACCGTGCTGTAACAGCGATCATCTGCCGCTCAGTCGGCCATGACGCAGCGGCCGCGGGCCCAGGCGCGGAGTTGCTCGACTTGCTCCCGCATAACCACCGAAATGGGCTGCGTGGCGCGGATGGCGGCCAGGATGTGCTCGGTCGAGCACTCCGCCTTTTCGGCCAGGGCCGCATACAGGCCGGAGACGACGGCCTGCTCGATCTCGGCGCCGCTGAAGCCCTCGGCGGCCGCGACCAGCCGCGGCATGTCGTAGGCAGCCTTGTCGCGGCGCCGCTTGCGGAGGTGGATGGCGAAGACCGCCTCGCGCTCCGCCGGGCCGGGCAGATCGACGAAGAAAATCTCGTCGAACCGCCCCTTGCGCATCAACTCCGGCGGCAACTGCGACAGGTTGTTGGCGGTGGCGATCAGGAAGATCGGCTGGCGGTGGTCCTGCATCCAGGCCAGCAGCGTGCCGAACATCCGCTGCGACAGGCCGCCGTCGGCCGACTCGCTGCCGGCCGAGGCGAAGGCCTTCTCGATCTCGTCGATCCACAGCACGACCGGGGCCATCGACTCGGCCTGGCAGAGGGCCTCGCGGAGCCGCGCCTCGCTCTCGCCGATGAACTTCTGGTACAGCACCCCGGGGTCCATCCGCACCAGCGGCATCCGCCACGCCGAGGCGACCACCTTGGCGCACAGGCTCTTGCCGCAGCCTTGCACGCCCAGGAGCAGGATGCCCCGCGGCGGGTCGAGGGCCAGCTCGCGGGCGCGGGAGGAGAAGCCGCAGTGTCGCAGGTTGAGCCACCGCTTGAGGTTGCCCAGCCCGCCGATCTCGTCCGGCGAAACGTCGGCGGTGATCGACTCCAGGCAGCCGGTGCTCTGCAGGCGGTTGCGTTTGGCCTCCACGATCCGCGGCAGCTCGGAGCCGTCCAGCACGTTGTGGTCGTAAATGGCGCCCGAGATCACGCGGGCGGCCTCCTCGCTGGTCAGGCCGTGCAGCGTTTGCACGAGCAGGTCCAGCTCGCGCTTGGTCAGCTTGCACTCCACTTGCCGCAGGCTGTGCCGCTGGGCGTCTTGAAACGTCTTGCGGACGATTTCCAGCAGCTCCTCTTCGCCGGGCCAGCCGATGTCCAGCGGCACGGTCAGCCGGCGGACGTCCGGCGGCAGGGCCAGGGCATCCACCAGCACGATCGTCCAGCAACGCGAGTCCGGCGAGAAATACAGGTCCCGCAGCGCACGGACCACTTGCGGGTCCTTGCAGTGCGGGCCGAGGTCTTTGAACAGGTAGATGCCCGGAGCGGCGGAATCCTTCACGTAGCGCAGGGCCGCGCCCACTTTGCCCGGCTCGGCCAAGGTCGGCGAGGCCTGCGACACGGCCACGAGGCCTTCGGTCACCGACCATTCCAGCAGCGGCAGTCCCATCTGCTGGGCGACTTCGCGGACGGCCTGGACGGCCCGCGGCTCGTCGGGCGTTTCCATCGAGATGATGGGGTTGCCCGCCTGGACCAGCAGCTTGAGGTCCTCGGGTTTCATGGCAAGACACCTGGCGTGCGGCCGGGAGGGGACTGTACAGGAAGGATTGTACCCCTGCCCGCCCCGTGCGGGTAGCACCGGGATTCTCGCCTAATCCTTCACCCGCCGCCAATCGTACTTCGTTTTGCCGTCCCGGTCGAGCAGGAGCAAACGGTCTGGGGTCAATTCCAGGATGGGTTCGTCGACCCGGTCGCCCATCATCTTGAGGATCAGCTGGACCTGGGGCTCGGGCTCGCCGCCGACGGTGCGTTTCTTCAGACGGCCTGCCTCGACCGACCAGACCATGTCGAATCGCAGCCGGGGAGCCGACAGCACCGCCCGCCAGCCGCTCAGCTCCACGAGCATGGTGCCCGTCCCGTCTTCGCGGAGGGTCATGGTTCGCTTGCCCTGGTATTCGTCCTGCCAGGTCCCGACGACCATGCGGCGAAAGCGGGCATCGGTATCGGGCGGCTGGGAGTCGGCCGCAGGAGGCTCCGCCGGTGGGGCGGCCTCGTCGGAAGAATGACCACCCGACCTCACCCAGGTAACCGCGACCAACACGGCCGCGGCCAATGCCAGGACCGCCAGAATGCCAAGCCGGCGGCAGCAATGGGGCTTCGTCGCGGGGGGCAATTCCGGCGTGGTCATGTTTGTCGGCCGTCTACCTGGCGACCGCCACTTTGCCGAGCGGATACCAACCGTCCGCGGCGCGGCCCTTGATCCCCAACCGCACCACGGGCTTTTCCTCGGGGCCGACCACCGCAAGCGCCAGGTCGTAGGCGCCCGGCGGCAAGTCCGCAGGCAGCGTCACCGCATCGGCGACGGAGATGATTTCGCCGGGCGGCAGGTCGGGCGGGTTCCTTAGGAACTCGCTGCTGAAGATATCGACCGAGCCGGGCAGCCAATGGTTCACGGCAACGCCGCCGACGAAGACCCGCTGAGAGCCCGCCGCGCCGGTGAGCCGGCAGGCCAGCCGGTAGGGCCGGTAACACGGGGCGGAGCCGGTGTTCTGCCATTTCATGGCAAGCTGCAGCTTGCCGCCGGGGGCGGCCGCGGCCGGATACCTCAGCTCCCGCAGCACGAGCCGATAGCCGAGCCGCCGCAGGAAGCGCTCGATTTCGGGCCGCACTCCGGCGCCTTGGGGCAAGGGGGCCGACTTGTTGTTCAGGTACGAGCCGTGGCAGGCCAGGGCGTAGTTGAAGATGTATCGCAGCGACCAGCCTTCGTCGCCCCACTTTTGCATGTCCCAGCAGCTTTCCCAGGCGACGGGGGCCGTCTTCCAGGCATCCTGGATGCCTGCCGCCCTGATCGCAGGCAGATACGCGTGCAGCATGTGGCACCAGGTCTTTGAGAACCCGCCCATGTCGCCCAGGCAATCGGCCCGCCAGCCGGTGCCGCGTCCACAGGCTTGCTTCAGGCACTCGTCACCGCCGATGAGCATCACGAGCGGGGTCTTGCGGAAGGCGGCCAGGTAGGCATCAACCACCTTCTTCCGGTTTTCCAGGCTGGTGAGCTTGCACGTCGTGGTGCCGCTCAAATGCCATTCACCCCACCAGCCGACCGACCCCAGGTCGACGTGGTCGATGTCGGGATGGCCGTCATACCGCTGGCCCAGCCGGCGGATGAAGTCGACGTGCTTTTCCAGCACCAGGGGATCGTCCAGGTCGGGGATCAGGAACGGCCCTTGCCCGTTGTGATCGCAGGCCAGCTCCCTGCCGCCGATCTCGCGGAGCCACTTGGGATGGTAGGGGTGGCCCTGGGTGGTCGAGCAGCACATCACGCGAAAGGCCAACTGCTGGCCTGCCTGGCGGGTTTCCTTGAGCACGCGGTCGAGGAACTCCGTGTTGAGCCTGCCCGGCCGCGGCTCCAGCTCGTCCCAGCCCCAACGGGCGTAGTGTACGGTGGAAGGAATCCACGGCGGCAGGCTCGCGTCCTGGCGGGCCGTGCGCTGGAAAGTCTCCCAACCCATGCCGGGATTGGCCAGGATTTCGCTGGTCTCCTCGGGGACCACCGTGACCCAGTGCTCCTGGGCCCAAAGGGCCGGCGCCAGGAGCAGGCTGAACACGAGCGCAAGCGGGCATTTCATGGCTGGGTTCCTCCTTCGTGTTTCTTGGCCCCGTTGCGTCATTGTCGGCCGCTACGGCAGCGCCTCGATCTTGATCGTGTGCCGCACGGGCTTCACGGCGGCCGCGGCCTTGGCGAAAAGCTCCGCGTCCTGCTTGAGCAGCTCGGCCGCGGTGTGCGCCCGCTGGGACTCGGAATCGTTGGCGTGGCGCACGGTCAGGTTGTGCAGCAGGTCCTTGGTCAGCGGCGTCTCGAAGCGCTGCTGCGTGCGGACCGCCTGGTCGACGAGCAAGAAGGCCGCGGCAAAGGGGTTGTCCAGGATCTCGGCCGCCAGGTTGATCCCCTTGGCCAGCTCGGCGCCGGAAAACTCCTTGTCGGCCGTGCCCCAGGCGACTTTGTAACGCGTTGCCGGCTTGGCGTCGGGCACCACCAGGCGGAAGCGGTTCAGCTCCTCGTTGAATGGCAGGAATTCCAGCACCCCGCGGGTCGAGTCGGGACTGGCCGGGTTGCCGAAGAAGCAGAACGGGTAGCGGCTGCTCTCCAGCTCGACCGTGCCGGGCGCCGCGGAAAGCACCGTGTGCCCCGCCGTGGCCGTGGCCTTCGGCCCGGCAAGCTCCACGGTGATCGTGCCGATCTGCCCGTCGCAACCCAGGGCCTTGAGGAAGGCGTAGGCCATTACGAGCTGGCCGTTGCGGGCGGGGTGTACGCCGTCGCCGCCGGCCACGTGGTAGGCCGGCCCGTACTTCTTCTTGGCCGCGAGCATTACGTCCAGCATCGCGTCGTGGACGTTGGCGAAGAGGACTCCCTGGTCCTGGGCGGTTTGGCGGGCGATGTCGCGGAGTCCGCCGAGGGTCTTGTTGTAGACGGCCGCCTGGCGCGCCTGGTCCGGCTGTCCGTGACGGTAGCTGTTGACGTCCACCACGCCCGGCGAGCCGACGACGACTACGCGGACGCCCGCCTTCTTCAGTTCCTCGACGATGGCCTTCTGCGCGTTGCGATAGGCGGCGGCGGTGGCGGGCTGCATCGGGCCGTAGTGGCCGTCGTTCATGCCGTAGCAGGTGGTGACCACGGTGGGGTGGAACACGAGCACGTCGCGCGCCAGCCGCGCAAGGAACCCGGGGGCCTGCTCGCCGCTCCAGCCCGCCTGCACCACGCGCAGCGACGCCGCCGGCTGGCACATCAGCAGGTAATCCTCGATGGCCACCGAGTATTCCTTCTGCTCGGTGATCGAGTCCCCGCAAACCGCGACCAGGTCGCCGGACTTCAAGGCCAGCTTCGGCACGTCGGCGGCCCAACATGCCGCCGACACGGCCAGCAGCAGAACGGAGCCAAGCCACCCAAGCATGCGCGTCCTCATCGTGCGTCTCCTTGTGCTCATGATCTCCCGTGTCCGGCACGGGGAGTGTGCCGGATACCATCCCCGCCCATCGTGCCGCCTATTCTACCCAGGTCGCCCACTAGTATCCAGCTTCGAGCTGTGGCACTGAAGTGCGTCCACGGTGGCCCGCGGCGGAAACCCGGGCCGTGCAGCCCGTGCGAAAAGGCCGCTTCAAGTTTGGGTTGGCTCACTTGCAGTGCAGGCGTCTCGCCTGCCCTGAAAAACGGCCGTGAACTGCCGCAGACGGGACGCCTGCACCACACGAATCGGCAGAGGTGCTTTTTCGCCGGGCGCGGCCCGCCAAGGCCGTCATTCTTCGCTGCCGCGCCGCAAACTGCTCTTCCCCCGCGGGCCGAATTATGGTAGGAACCCGCGGATTTTCTCAGGATCGGTATCCCTCTTTCGGGGGTTTGCCCATGCGACGTCTCCTTGCCGGCAGCCTTGCAGTAACGACCATGGTGGCGTTGGGGTTCTTGGCCATTGCCAAGGCCCAGCGGAACGGCCAGGACCGCCCCGCCGAGGAGCCGGCCGTAGCGGTCGCGGATGCGGAGCCCTACCAAAACCCGTTACGGCCCCCCGTGCGCGAGAACCCGCCGCAAAACTCGGCCGTCGATCCCTTCGCAAGACAACAAGTCCAGCCCGACCCGGCCGTACGAACAGCCGGCGGTCAAGAGGCGGCCGGAACGAAAGGCCAGGACACGTCTGCCATTATTCTGGCTCCGGCGGTCCCTGGGCCGGGCCCGATGATACCGCCACCGGCCCCCGCACCGGGCGCGATGATGCCGCCGCCGGCCGCTGCGCCGGGCCCGGACCTGGGAAACGCCCGCCGCGGTGAGATGGCCACCGATCCACCGGGTCCGCGGGAGCCGGCCCCGTTTCGCGCCGATCCGACGGCGGCCCCGACTGTGCCGCTGCTCGCTCCGCTGCCACGCAACGAGGCTGCCCCGCCGCGCTTCGAGGCGGCTGGACAAACGGGGCCAGATGCTGCCCCTAGCGAGGTCTCTCTAGCGGCCGATGCGGCCGATCAAGCGGCGGCCGAGGGAGTCGGACAGCCCGGCGACAAACGCCTCGAAGGCCCGCAAACCCCGCAAGTGACCATCCAAAAACTCGCCCCGCCGGAAATCCAGGTCGGCCGCCCGGCCGTGTTCCGCGTGACGGTCCGCAACACGGGCACGGCGCCGGCCGCCAACGTCCAGGTCAGCGACCAGGTTCCCAAAGGGACGCGGCTGCTGGGCACCACCCCGCGGGCGTCGCAAGGCGGTCACGGCGAGCTGGTCTGGTCGCTGGGCACCCTGGCGCCGGGCGAGCAATCCAGCGCCGAGATGCAACTGATGCCCACCGCCGAAGGCGAAATCGGCAGTGTGGCAACCGTACACTTCGACGCCGGCGCGACGGCCCGCTCCGTCTCGACCCGCCCCCGGCTGGTGGTCGAGACCAGCGGGACCAACCGCGTGCTGGTGGGCGACCAGGCCGCGCTGACGTTCGTCGTCTCGAACCCGGGCACGGGGGTCGCCACGGGCGTGGTGCTGGAAGAGCGGGTGCCCGCCGGATTGACCCATCCCGCCGGCGGTCAACTGGAGTATCCGATCGGCGATTTGCGGCCCGGCGAGAGCCGCAAACTGGACCTCAAACTGAAGGCCGCCCAGGCGGGCCAGATCACCAACGTCATCGCGGTCCGCGGCGACGCCAGCCTCCGCAGCGAGCACCGCTTCAATTTGGAGGTGGTGGCGCCGCAGTTGGACATTGCCCTGGCCGGTCCCAAGCGGCGGTACCTGGATCGGGAGGCAACGTACCAGGTTTCGGTTTCGAACCCCGGCACGGCCCCTGCCCAGCAGGTCGAGCTGGTGGCGTACCTGCCGCCGGGGATGCGGTTTGTGGGGGCCAACAACGCCGGCCACTACGACGAGGCCACGCGGGCCGTCTCCTGGCGGCTCGAGGAACTGCCCACCAACCAGCGCGGCTCGGTCGAGCTGGTGACCTTGCCGATCGAGGCGGGCCAGCAGAGCATCAAGTTCCGCGGCACCGCCCTGCGCGGTCTGGCGGTCGAGAAGGAGCAGCCGGTGGTGGTCGAGGGGATCGCCGCGGTGCTGTTCCAGGTGGCCGGCACGCGGAATCCCATCGAGGTCGGCGGCCAGACGACCTACGAGATCCGCGTAGTGAATCAGGGCTCGAAGGCGGCCAGTAACGTCCGCGTAGTCGTGCTCTTGCCGCCGGAGCTGAAGGCGATTTCCGCCGAAGGCCCCACGCGCTTCGACATGCAAAGCGGCCAGGTGGCCTTTGAAGGTCTTCCTCAACTGCCGCCAAAAACCGACGCCCTCTATCGCGTCCGCGCCCAGGGCCTGCGGCCCGGCGACCTGCGGGTCCGCTGCCAACTCTTGACCGACGACCTGCAAACGCCGGTCACGAAGGAAGAGAGCACCCGCGTCTACGCGGACGAGTAGGCGGCAGGGCGGGTAGGTTATGCTTTAGCATAACGCCGGCCGGCGGCCGCTCTCCAGAGGCGGATGGATCCTTTGCAAGGCTCCTGACGCTGGCCCTCCGGCGCGGTACAATGGCATAAGAGGAGAAGGGCTATGACTCCAACGGTCCATGCGATCTATGAGAATGGCGTATTCCGCCCGGTCGAGCCGGTGAATCTGCCGGACAATACGCCGGTGGAGTTCGAGCCGCGACTCCTCCCCGAACTGCCCCAGGCCCCTCGGCCTTGTATGAGTGAAGGGCTAGCCAAGATATACGAGATTTTGGGCAGGCGTTACAGCTCGGGCTACACAGATACGGCAGCCCGCCATAACGAGCACCAGCCATGAATCGCGTATTCCTTGACACAGTTGGGATGATTGCGGTCTGGGACGACACGGACCAGTGGCATGCGGCGGCCCATGCCGCGTATCGGGCGCTTTGCAAGGGGTCGGCGTCTGGTTACGACCAGCCCGGTGCTTTGCGAATGCGGCAACGCCGCGGCGCGGCGCCCTTACCGAACCGACGTCAACGAACTGCGGAAGTTCCTCGTTCAGGAGCAACTGTTGGTGGACCCGACGCCGGAGGAAGTCGATCAGGCTTGGGCGGCGTACGACCGAGGGGACGCCGGGGAGGCGGGAATCGTGGATCACCTGTCGTTTCAGGTTATGCGCCGACTTGGTTTGACCGAGGCCTTCACGAACGACCAGCACTTTGAGGCGGCCGGATTCACTACGCTGTTCTGACGGGAATAGGACCGGGCCACGCGAAAGATGGAAGGTGCAGGTTCCCACCTCGATCGTGCCGCCGTGGGTGCAGGGCTCGGCGCCCTTGAGCTAAACCCGTGGACCGTCGCGGGCGGCACCGCTATTGGCGGCCTGGTCGGCGGCGCGCTAGGATATACGGTCTGTTCGGGCGCCTTCGAGGCTCTCTACGATGTCCTCTACCCCGAGTGACCCCCATGTGGCCCGTCGACTCCTTCGACCGCCTCGGCGCGTGGCTGGAGAGGCAACTCCTCCGAGTCACGAAGGAGGGCCACTGCCGGTATGCCGACGGCAAGATTGTGCGGCACCGGGGCTTGTTCACCTGCGACGAGATCCATGTCGATGACATAGTTGAGTGGTCGGTCGTACCCGAAATGGGGTTTGACGTAGTGACGATATCATTGAGAAACGGCACCCCCGTCCGGTGGCTCGACACCGACGACAGCCTGCTGGGGACGCTCAGGCGGCACGCCGCATCGCAGATGCGCGAGTGCTAGGGATCCGGGTTTGCGCAAGGGGGGGTGTCGCACGCGCCGGGTGCTTGGTGCGCTCGCCCAAGCCGTTGGCACGGTCATCGCTGCCCCTGGTTTTTGAGGAGATGAATCATGTATGATCCGACGGTGGGACGGTTCCTGGAAGAAGACCCGATTGGGCTTGCCGGTGGAGGCACGAACTTCTACCGGTACTGCGAGGACGACCCCGTGAACGCGAGCGATCCGAGCGGCCTGGAGCCGCAGGGCAGCGGGGCGCTGGCTTTGGCTGGGAACCGGCTGGTGGGATATGGCGCCAGCCTGCCGCACGTGGAGGTCGATCCGAACCTTGGCACGTGGGCGGTGATCCCGGGGCGGTACGGCGCGCCGTGGACGCAAGCCGGCGGCGCGTTCACTCCGGTGAACCAGGGCATGAAGTCGAGCATAACGCTTACCGGCTCGGACGTTTGCAACTCCGTTAGCAGCGGCAACGGCGGCTCGATGGTGTTGAACTTGGTGAACTATCCCCCGGGGACATATCAAGTTACTGTGCTCCTGCACGCAGACGTGAAGATTGCGGGCCGCGGCGCAGCAACTGCGACGGGCACGTTCGACGCGGCGCGAAACCCGACAGGCGGATCACTGTTGGCGGCCACGGCCACCACACAGCCCTCGTGAGCGGGTGGGCCACCCAAGCAGGACGCGCCCAGCAACGTGAATCGCGTCGTCATCGTCACGGTCACCGCGAGGCCCGCCAGAACGCCCGCTGTGACCTACACCGTCACCGCGAGGAACGGCAACGAATTCTGCGGGAAGACAACAGTTATCGGCCTGATGCGGGTACTGGACGTGCGGCCCGCGGCACCGGCGCCGCGCGGCCCCGCCGCGGGCAAGTAGGCGGGCCCGGCCGCGGCGCCGGCCGCTCCGCGCCCCGTTGCGGCGGGCCCTCGGGGCGCCCGGCAGACGACGGCCGGGCGACACCGCCCGCGCCGTGCCATTTTGCGGCCACCAGCGACGCGCCGGAGGCTACCCAGATGACTCACCAGATCCGCGCATACCTGCGGCGTCGCTACCCGTCCAGCCCTCCGTTGTTCGCCGGAATTTCCGCGACGATGTTTGTGCTGGCGTGGTTCCTACCCGTTACCATGAAACACGCCCCGACGACGCTCGGGGCTTCGACCTGGGGCGCCTTCGTCGCCGGCGCGTGGAGTTGCAGCGCCGGCGAGATGGCGCGCGTGTTGTTCGGTGTCACCACGGCGGTGGCGATCACCTCGGTCGTCTCCGGCTGGCTCCTGCATTGCCTGCTGATCCTGCTGGTGGCCGCAATTCGCCGCGAAGGGAAGACGCGGCGGCCATAAGGCCGTGAAGAGTGGGGAGACTGGCGGGACGGATAAGGGATCGGACGCGGCCCGCGCGATTTGCCGTGGCCTTCACCTGCCCTCGCCGCCTGCCCCTCTCCCAAAGGGAGAGGGGAGCCTTTTTGCGCCCGTGTTCCCTAGTGCTTAAAGTGGCGGCGCCCGGTGAAGATCATGGGCAGGCCGTGGCGGTTGCACTCGGCGATGGCCTCGGCGTCGTTGCGGGAGCCGCCGGGCTGGATGATCGCGATCACGCCGGCGGCGGCGGCCACGCCGATCGAGTCGGGGAAGGGGAAGAAGGCGTCGGAGGCCAGCACCGAGCCGCGGGCCCGCTCCCCCGCCTTCTTCACGGCGATCTCGGTCGAGTCCACGCGGCTCATCTGCCCGGCCCCGGTCCCCAATAACATGCGGTCCTTGGCCAGTACGATGGCGTTGGACTTGACGTGGCGGACCAGGGCCCAGGCGAAACGCAGGTCGGCCATTTGGGCCTCGCCGGGCCGGGCCTCGGTGACCACTTTCCACTCGTCCTCGGGATCGGGCTGAACGTCGGCGTCCTGCACCAGTGCGCCGCCTTCGATGCAGCGGTAGGTCCAGTGCGGCCGCGGGGCGTCGAACTGGCCGACCTTCATCAGCCGCACGCTGCCCTTCCACTTGGGGACCGTGGTGAGGATTCGCAGGGCCTCGGGCTCGAAGTCGGGGGCCACGATGGCCTCGACGAACAGGCCCGGCTCGGCGAGCACCCCGGCGGCGGCGGCGTCCATCGGGCGGTTCAGGCCCACCACTGAGCCGAACGCGCTGAGCGGATCGCCGGCCATGGCGCGGCGGAGGGCCGCGGCCAGGCTGTCGTCCAGTGCCGCCCCGCACGGGTTGTTGTGCTTGATCACCACCGCCGCCGGCGGGGAGAAATCGCGGACGATGGCCAACGCACTGTCCATGTCCAGCAGGTTGTTGTAGGACAGCTCCTTGCCGTGGAGCTGCCGGGCGGCCACCACGTTCACACCGCGGGCGTCCGCGGTGGCATAGAGCGCGCCCTGCTGGTGCGGATTCTCGCCGTACCGCAACACCTCCTTGCAGCGGAGGCCGACGTGGATCGTGGCCGGGAACGGGCCCACGGAGGTGATGCCCGCAAAGTAGTCGGCGATGGCCCGGTCGTAGCGGGCCGTCTGGGCGAAGGCCGCGGCCGCCAGCCGGCGGCGGAGCTCCGGGCTGGTCGTGCCCCCGGCCGACACCGCGGCCAGGATCTCCGAGTACTGCTCGGCCGAGGTGGCGATGGTGGTGAAGGCGTGGTTCTTGGCCGCCGCGCGGACAAGCGTCGGGCCGCCGATGTCGATCTGCTCGATGGCCTCCGCGGGCGTCACACCCGGCCGAGCCACCGTCGTCTCGAAGGGATAGAGGTTCACCACCACCAGCTCGAAGGTGAGGATGCCGTGCTCCGCCAGCGACCGCATGTCCTGGGGGTTGTCGTGGCGGCAGAGAATGCCGCCGTGGACCTTGGGGTGCAGCGTCTTCAGCCGCCCGTCCATCATCTCGGGAAAGCCGGTGTACTCGGCGACGTCGCGGACGGGGATGCCCTCGTCCTGGAGGTGTTTGCGGGTACCGCCGGTGCTGAAGATTTCCACGCCGGCGGCTACCAGGCCGCGGGCGAAATCGGCCAGGCCCAGCTTGTCGCTGACGCTGATCAGGGCGCGTCGAATGCGGGGGGACTCCATCGTCAAGATCCTCCGGAAAAGGCAGCGCGGAACGACCCCGTCCGGTGCTGGCAACATTGTATCGCGCACAGGCGGCCAGGGGCAGGCCCCCTTCTTTGTGGCGCAGGCGTCGCGCCTGCGGCAGTTCGGGCTTGTCTTTCAGGGCAGGCGAGACGCTCGCACCACAAGTCCGACCACCCGAGGGGGGCTGAAAGGCCGGGCCCTGGATTGCCGGCAAGCGATCTTGCTTCACCGGCGTGAATTCTCTATACTCTCATTCCCGCAGTCCATTGCACGAAGCGATCGACGGCGCGCAACTTCTTTCCGCACCCAGGTTTATGGAGGAACCGCAATGACCCGCAATGGCTTCCGCAAGGCCCGGCTAGGGATGCTCCTGGGCGGTCTGGCGGTGTTGGGCGTCTGTGGCGTGGCGCGGTACTACTGGGGCCCGGGCTCGGCCAGGGCGCAGGCCGGAACTGCGCCGGCGGCCCAGGCCGCCACCGGCCCATCGCAGGCGGCGGCCGACGCGCAGGCGGGCACCCCGCCGGCCGGGCGTCCGACCCCCGCGCCCGGGGCCGCCACGTCCTCCGCGTCTGCCGGCAAGAAGCCGCTGCCGGACATCGTGGCGACCGTCAACGGCCAGCCCATCACGCGCCAGGGCCTCGCCGACGATTGCCTCATGCACTTCGGCAAAGAAGTGCTCGATGCCATGACCAACAAGTACCTGATCCTCCAGGAATGCCGGCGGCGCGGGATCTCGATCACGCGCGAAGAAATCGACGGCGAAATCGAGCGGATGGCCAAGCGCTTCAAGATCCCGGTCGATCAGTGGATGAAGCTGCTCCAGCAAGAGCGGGGAATCCGGCCGGAACAATACTGCAGCGACATCGTCTGGCCGAGCCTGGCGCTGCGGAAGCTGGCCGGGGAGCGACTGACGGTGACGCGGGCCGAGATCGCCGAGGCGTTCGAGGCGCAGTACGGGCCGGCGGTCCAGGCGCGGATGATCGCCGCCGCCAGCCTGGAGAAGGCGCGACGGGTGCAGGCCCTGGCGGCCGCCAACCCGGACGAGTTCGGCAACCTGGCGAAGACCCATTCCGAAGACGCCCCCAGCGCCTCGATCAAGGGGCTCATCCAGCCCATCCACATGCACAGCGGTTGCCCCGAAATCGAAGCGGCCGCCTTCGCGCTACCCGACGGCGGCGTGTCGCCGGTCATCAAGACCAGCGGCCAGTACGTCATCCTCAAGCGCGAGGGCCTGATCCCGGCCCGCAAGGTCCGCCTCGAAGACGTCCAGGCCAGGCTGGAAGAGGGCATCCGCGACCGCAAACTGCGGCTGGTCGCGACCGAGACGTTCGCCGAGTTGCAGAAGCCGGGCGCAGTCCAAAACGTGCTGAACGACCCGCTCCGCAGCCGCCAGATGCCGGGGGTCGCGGCCCTGATCAACGGCCAGCCGGTCACCCTGCGGCAACTGGCCGAGGAGTGCACCGACCGCCACGGCCGGGACGTGCTGGAAGGCATGATCAACCGCAAGCTGATCGAGCAGGCCTGCCAGCGGGCCCACGTCACGGTCAGCCCGCAGGACCTCGATGCCGAGGTGGCCCGGGCGGCCGGGCGAATGGTCAAACCCCTGCCCGACGGCTCGCCCGACGTGAAGGCATGGCTGGAGCTGGTCGCCAAGCGGCAGGGCGTCTCGGTCGAACTTTACCGCCGCGACGCGGTCTGGCCCTCGGTGGCCCTCGAAAAGTTGGCTGCCGGCAAGGTCGAGGTGACCGAAGAGGATCTGAAGCGGAGCTTCGAGTCGAATTACGGGCCCCGCGTCCGCTGCCGGGTGATCGTGGCGAACGACCTGCGCCGCGCCCAGCGAGTCTGGGAAATGGCCCGCAGTAAGCCGACCGTCGAAAACTTCAGCGACCTGGCCTCGAAATACTCGATCGAGCCGGGCAGCCGCGCGCTGGGAGGCGAAGTGCCGCCGATCCGGCAGTACGGCGGGCAGCCCCTCTTGGAAAAGGAGGCGTTCTCGCTCAAGCCCGGCGAGCTTTCCGGCGTCATCCAGCTCGAGGACGAGCGTTACGTCATTCTGTTCTGCGAGGGCCGCACGAAGCCTATCGAGGTCACGCCGGCCCAGGTCCGCGCCGACATCGAGCAGGACGTCCGCGAGAAGAAGCAGCGGCTGGCCATGGCGGAGTATTTTGAGCACCTGCAGGACTCGGCCGCGATCGACAACTACCTGGCCGGCACGAGCCACTCGCCGATCAAGCCTGTCGCCGGCACCGGCCAGAGCAAGGACGTGGCCCCGACGGTCTACTCCGCCCCGCTGGGGAAGTGAGGTTCAGGGAGGAGGCGGGGCGACCGGGCGCCGGACCTCTCGCGTCACGGCACCAAGTCCCACGCATCAAATCTCAAACAAATCCAAAGCACAAAGCTCGAATGTCCTAAACGGCAAGAGGGTCCGGTTTCTCTCAGTGGTGCTTTGGCAATTTGTGCTTGTTTGTGATTTGTGAACTGAGATTTGCGATTTCGGCCCGGCGGTGAACCTCGCCGGCTACGCTTCTACCCCTTCGGCGTGAACTGGGCCAGGTCGTAGATCCCCAGCGTCTTCTCGATTGCCGCGACGCGGGCCACTACCTTCTCGAACCCGTCCTGGCCGAAGCGCTCGTTCTCCCGTTTCTCGAACTCCTCGCCCAGCGCGTCGTACTCCTGCTGGCTCACCAGCTCGTGGAAGGCGGGAAACAGCACGGTGTCCTCCCGTGCTTCGTGCGGCTGGTACATGCGAATGAACTGCCCCAGCGCGGCGGCCAGAGAGCGGCGGTCGTCGGCCGACCGCAGGCCCGCCGCCGTGGCCAGCCGCAGCGCGGCCTTGGTCAATCGCCGCCCGGCAACGTGCTGCGCCGCCAGCACGTCGACCAATTCCACCAGGCGGCGGGCCTTCTTGAAGCGGGGAAAGAGGAAGTCCTCCTCAAGCTTCTCGTGGTAATCCTCGACGAATGTCTGCACGATCCCGGCGGCCTCGGCCAGCGGCGCCGGCGGCACGTCTTGCCTGGCCTCGATCCTCCGCAGCGCTTCACCGTAGACCAACAGCAGGCGTTTCAGCACGCCGTGTTCGCGCATGAGGTCTTCGCCGGGCGAGACTTCCTCGGCCGTCTTGGCTTGAGGGGCCTTGGTCTCGGCCTGGGGGGCTTCGGCCTGGCCGGCGGCAGCCAGGCTGCACAACCACCCGCCGGCCGCCCCCGACACCCCCGCCGTGGCCGCCGTAATCAGCCACTCGCGCCTCGAAGGTTCCATAAGCGTCTCCCAGGTTCTGGTCTTGGGTCTTCGGCCGCAGGTCTTGGCACCAAGACCAAAGGCCGGTTTCGGTCGTCGGCCTCGCTACCCTGGGATATTCTTCCCGGCGAGGCAAGGCCCCACATCATGCCCCCAAGAAGAAGGAAAGCCCGGCCGCGGCCGATTGACCCCGCCCCGCGGATGGACGAAAATGGACCGGCCTCCTTTCCCGACACGTGACACCTAACACCTGACCCCGCCATGGAATCAGAGACTATCGGCAAAGCCCTGGAAGTCTGGAGCCTGCAGAGCGTGCTCGACGCCGCCATCCTCGCCGGCATCCTGGCCACCGGCTTGGCCATGGTGCAACCCTACTATCAGGCGATGGAGAAACACCTGACCCTGCGGGTCACGATTGAGCTCTGGCGCATGCTCAGCGTGCTCGTGGTGGATTTGCTGCTGGCCTTTACGGTGCTGATCGGCTACCTGGTGCTCAATCCGGACATCATGTCGGACATCAAGGTGGCGGTGCCCTTCTGGCCAGTTGCGACCATCCTATTCGCGGTGGCCCTGATCCTGCGGCTCTTTCACGGCGGCCACGAGGTCGGTTCGAAGAATTACTTCCGCTCGCTCTACCTCATGCTCGCCGCGTCGCTGGTGAGCGTGCTCGGCTTCACCTTCGTCATGGAGGCGGCCAGCGAGGAGTACCTCGCCCGGCACGACAGCCCGTTCTGGGAGTACCTCAAGTCGCACCTGCGGTCCAACGTCGATCCCTACGGCATCGACCTCTCGCACAACACCTTCCTGGTGTGCTTCCCCCTGCTCTTGGCCGTGCTGGCCTGGGGCGCCTGGTCTGGATGGCGGAAGATTGCGCCTTCCTCTTCCACAACTGACGACTGAAACCATGATTTGGCAGTGGCGGTTGATCCAGCGGGAGTGTACCGGGTGCGGCATCTGCGGCGACGTGTGCGATTATGGAGCGATTGCGCTGGACCGCCTGACGGCTTACCCCGAGGGCGTGCCTGGGGCGTGCGTGGGCTGTATGGTCTGCGTCCAGGAATGTCCCTTCGCGGCCATTGAGGTCCTGCCGCCCGACCCGCCAACCGGCAGCGCGGGCACGCCGGTGCGCCCGGCGACAGTCGCGAGTACAAAGCTGTAATGCTTTGTGGTCGACTCTACTGCGGCTTCCGCCGCCGGTGCCGGTTCTTGTGGAGGGACTCTGGCCACCCGAACTGTGGACAGCCGCTGCGTGCCGTGGTAAAATGGGCGGCGCGTAGAGGCTCGTCTATTCTTTTCGGAAAGGAGAAGTGGTAATGTCTCGCAGAGTCTTGTTCTCGGCCGCGTCCGCGGTTCTCTTGCCCGTGCTGGTCACCTTCTTGACGGCCCAGGCGACCGGCGCCACGCCGAAGAAGAAGCCGCCGGCAGCACCGGCAAAGCCCAGCGCGGGGGAGTTAACCGATCCGTTCGCCGCACCGAAGCAGAAGCCGCCGGCGGTACCGGCAAAACCCAGCGCGGAGGGGCCAGACAATCCCTTCAGCGTGGGCCCGCCGGACGACCTGTCTGATACCGTGCCCGCCATAGATCTGCCGCCCTGGGAGAAGTATAAGCCGCCAGCGGCTCGGCCCGCGCGCAAGGCCCAACCGCCGACGCCTGCAAAGGCAGCCGTAAGTTCGGTCGTCGGGGGCGAGCGGGCGATCCGCGAGGCGCTGAGGGAGCCGACTTCGCTCCAGTTCGTGGAAACCCCGCTCCAAGATGTCATCGACTATCTTCGGGAGAAGCACCACATCGAGATCCAGCTCGACAAGAAGGAGTTGGAGAGCATGAGCATCGGCCCCGACACGCTGGTGACCAGAAGCCTCAGAGGGATCTCGCTCCGCTCGGCGCTGAAGCTGATGCTGGATGAAATGGGGCTGAAGTTCGTGATTCACAACGAGGTACTGTTGATCACCTCCCCGACGAAATCCGAGAGCGACGAATTCCTCGTCACGAAAATGTATCCCGTCGCCGACCTCGTCATTCCCATCCAGGACCACCCGTATGCCGGCGGTTTGCTGCCGAACGGGCTGGAGCCAACTTCCCCCGGCGGGCCAGGCGGTTCCGGCCAGGTCGGCCCGTTTGTTGTCTCGGTCATCCCGGTCGTCGGCCCGGCGGCTGCGAAGCCAACCACGGTCAGGGTCGCGGACTTTGACAGCCTGATCGAGCTTATCACGACCACCGTGGCGCCGAAATCCTGGGATTGCAACGGCGGCCAGGGCCCAATCGCCGTCTATCCCCCGGACCTATCGCTGGTCGTTAGCCAGACACAGGAGGTGCACGGGGAGATTGCCGCCTTGCTGGCGAAGCTCCGAGCCCAGCGGCGGGCGATCACGCCGACAGTGGTTATCGACCTGCAATGGCTTTGGTTGGACACCACCCGCTACGGCCGATTGCTCGGCGGAAAGCCGCCAGCCGCTGGCCAAATCTCATTGCCCGTGGACGCTCAGATCTTGGACGAGGTTGCGCGCCGGGCCCCCGGCTTTCGCGGGCGAGCGGTATGCATCAACGGGCAACTGGTGCACCTCGCGTCCGGCGACCGGCGGTCGGTGATCTCGGGGGCAACGCCCGCGACAGGTACGACGTTGAGCCAGCCCCCCGCCGCTGGCGCGGGCGGCATGAGCGGGATGGGCGGCGGCTTCTTCGAGGTTCCGGCGGAGCAGAAGGCGGCGCCACCCGGCGACTTCATCTGTCCCGTGCCCTCGTTGGTCGCGGGGGCGGAGAAGGCGGCCTGGACGGCGGGCGGCAAGCCCCCGCCCACCCCGGCCGGTGGCCAGCCCGTCCAGCAACCGGCGACGGCGCAGCAGCCGCCTGCCGCGAGCCCCGCCGTCATTCAAACTCAGGCCGTGTACCAGCCGGTGGTCGAGGTGCCCAACGTGGGTGTCATGGTCGAGGTCCGGCCGAACATTGCGCCGCCCGCGGCCGACACGGCGCTGTTGGACGTGCAGTGCTTTGTCACCCGCTGGGGCAAGCCTGCGCCACCGGCCAGAGTCGGCGGGCCCGGCTCGGCCTCGTGCCCGGTGGATCGGGTCAACATGCCCGCGGTGGACCTGGCCGCAACCGCCCGCGTGCCGCTGGGCAAGCCGGTCCTGCTGGGCGCGGTGACCTTTGCCCCCGCCGGTGGGGCCGGCCTGGACAAGGCCACCGACACGCCGGTCCAGCTCTGCCTGATCGCCACCACGAGCATCGCCGCCGACGCCAAAAAGCCGGCGAAGAAGTAACCCAAACTCCCCTCTCCCCTTGGGAGAGGCACCCGCGAGCGGGTACCCGGGGGTGAGGGCCTGGGGAAGGCACAAAGCCAAGGGAAGCCATTTTCCGGCCGCCTGCCCTTACCCTGCCCTCTCCCGGAGGGAGAGGGGAACCTGTTGTAACCAACCGCCGCCCCGGCGTGTATACATGGGCAAGGCAACCGCCAGAATGCAAAAGCCCCCCCCATTGCATGGGGGGGTCGGCGCCGACTGGGATTTCCGGGTTGCCGCGGTAGAATCAACGTATCTCAAACCAATGGAGGTGAATCATGCGAGTATGGGGTTTAGCATCCCTCGTAGTGGCGATGGGGTTGGTGGCCTCGGCCAAGGCCGCACCCCTGGACGTCAAGCAAGTCCCGGCCGGGGCCACCTGGGTGGTCCACGTGGACGTCGACGCCATCCGGGCGTCCACCGTCGTCCAAAAGGCATACGCCCAGTGCCGCGAAAAACACAAGGACGCCGTCGAGAAGGCTTTGGCCAAGGTCCGCGAGCACGCGGGCCTGGACCTGGAAAAGGACCTGCACGGCATCACCCTGTTCGGCCCCAAGCTGGGCGAGCACAAGGGCGCGATGATCGTCTGGGCCACCGTGGACCAGAAAGTCATTAGCGAGCGGGTCAAGAAGGCCCCCGACTTCAAGGTCACCGCCTACGGGCCGTACCAGGTTGCCTCTTGGACCCACAAGGGCAAGATGGGGCAGCACCCGGCGGCCGGGGCGTTCTGGAAGTCCGAGGCCACCGTCCTGTCCGACTCGCCCGAATGCGTGCAACTCGCGCTGGACGTGCTCGACGGCAAGAAGCCGGCCCTGGAGGCCAAGGGTCTGCTGGCCCACCCGCCCGCCGGAGCCACGGTCGTCGCCCATGCCACCGGCATCGCCGACGCCAAGCTGCCCGCCAAGTGCCCCGTGCCGAAGCAGATCGAGTCCGTCGGGCTGGTGATGGGCGAGTCCGAAGGCCAGTCCTTCCTCAGGGTCAGGGTCGTGACCAAGACCCCCGAGGTCGCCGGGCAAATCAAGGCGATCGTCGAGGGCGGCAAGGCCCTGGCCCAATTGCGGCACTTGGGCGACGCCGCGGCCACCAAGATCATCGACCAGCTCAAGGTGAGCGTCTCGGACAAGACGGTCACGGTGGGATTCAAGGCCCCGGCGGCCGATGTCTGGGACCATATCCAGAAGGTGATCAAGGAGATCAAGGCGATGCACGGCCATCATGCCAAGAAGCCGGCCGGCAAGCCCGCACCGGAGAAGAAGTGACGGCCGTTTGAAAGTCATGTACCTCGTACCCACGCTCTGCGTGGGCACGCACTGAATGGCCGCTCTGCGGCCCCGAGGCATGAAGTTACCCGCGCGGGTACGGGAACGCGGAGCGTCCGCTCAGTGCGCAGTCGACGCGGAGCATCGTAACGAGTGAATTCCGGGTTTGTTGGACGATGGCAACTGGATTCCTGATGTTCCCCCTCGCGACGCTTTCGCCGAGCGATGAGCAGCTCGCCCGCCGGGCACAGCGGGGGTGCGCAGATAGTTTCGACGAGTTGATACGGAGGTTTCAAGCCCCGGTGTTGCACTTCCTGCAGCACCGGGACGCCGCCGCGGAAGCCGAGGACCTGCTCCAGGAGACGTTCGTTCGCGCGTTTACCCGCCTGGAGCAGTACCGCTGGCCATGGCGGTTTTCGACCTGGCTGTTTACGATCGCCCGGCGGGTGAGCATCAACCACTACCGCCGGACCCAAGGCGTGTCTTGGCCGAAGGGCGACGCCGCGGCGATCCGCTGGGCGGCCTCCGCCGCCTCCGGGCCGGCCGAAACGGCAGCGCGGGAGGACAGCCGGCGGTACCTCTGGGCCCGCGCGGCCGAATGCCTTTCCGAACAGCAATGGACGGCCCTCTGGCTGCACTACGTCGAGGATATGCCCACCCGCCAGGTCGCAGCCGTGCTGGGCTGCTCCCGCGTGGCGGTCAAGACGATGATCCACAGGGCCCGCAAGAAGCTCCTGCCCTTGGTGCAGGAGTTGGGGCCGGACCGGCCGGCACTGGCAGCGGCAATGGCGGAGGTGTCCCATGAGTGAATCGAATCGGTCTCGTCACGAGCAACTCTTGGCCGATGCGCTGCGGCGCGAGGCGATTGATGACCGGCCGGAGTTCTCCGCACCGCTCCATGTGCGGTTACGGGACGCCGTGCGAGAGGCGCAGGAGGGATGCAGGGTAGGACAAGGTCGCGAGGGGCTGGTGGGACTTCGCAAACCGCATCCAGCGAGCGACCGAAGTCCCACCGCGTTCCCGATTTGCTCGTCCCACCCTACGCATGTGCGCCCGCTCACCCGGTTCCTGGCCACGGCGGTCGCGGTGGTCCTGCTGGCGGCGATCCTCGCGTGGCAGTGGATCGGGCCCGCCCGGTTGCAACAGCCGCGCGAGGATCCCCGCATCGCCGGCGCCGAAGGGCCGCCTGCGGCCCCGGGAGACGCGGAGGCCGACTTCCAGCAGGCCAGCGAGCTTGCCTCCCAGGCGGTCGAGGACCTGGACGATCTGGTCGATGCGGCCTTGGCCGCCCAGAGCTGGGCCGCATTGGACGAGGACGCCCGGGCGGCCCTCTCCGTGCTGGCCGACCACCTGCCGCAGGACCTGGCCTCCGCCCTGGCCCTGTCTGAACCGCCCGAGACGTAGCCCGCGCGCCGCGTGCGGGGGGAGACGCGGCACACCGACCGTGCAAGCACGGGGCCGGGTGCCGGCCACATGGGTCCTGTCCCCATCCGTGGGGGTGTGTCGCGCGAGCCGTTTCACGTAGGATTGACCACTTGGCACCCCCACAGTCGCGAGAAGACACCCTCTGATTTGCGTTTTTTCAGGATGAAGCCATGCGTATTCGTGTGAACCCTGGTTGGGCACTACTGTTGGTGAGTATTTCTTCCGGGGCTCTCGTGGCGGCGCCCAAAGGCCAGACGTCGCCGCAAGGGCCTTCGCCGGCCGCGGAGCAGGCCGAGGAGCCCGCGCACAAGCCCGCGGAGCCGGCCGTGCCCCGCTACACCAGCGTCCGTGGGCTGCCGATGAGCGTCACGCTGGCCCAGTTGCACAACGGCCTGACGGTAATCGTCCAGGAGAACCACGTCGCCCCGGTGGCCACGGTCCGCTGCTACGTCAAGAATACCGGCAGCGCTTTCGAGGGCCGGCATCTGGGCGCCGGGCTGAGCCACGTGCTGGAGCACGTCGTGGCCGGCGGCAGCACGAAGAACCGTAGCGAGACCGAGATTCGCAAGATCATCGAGACCTTCGGCGGCGCGACCAATGCTTATACTACCAACGACATGACCTCGTTCTTCATCGACTGCCCGGCCAAGAACGCCCTGGCGGCCGTGGACCTGCTGGCCGACTGGATGCAGCACGCCGCGTTCGTGCCGGCCGAGTTCGCCCGCGAGCTGAAGGTCGTCCGCCGCGAGTTGGCGGACGACGAGGTGGACCGCGAGCGGGTGCTCTACGAGATGCTCGATCAGACGGTCTACACGACGCATCCCGCCCGGCACCCGGTCATCGGATACCTCCAGGTACTGAACCGCACGACCAACCAGGCGATCATCGACTTCTACCACGAGCGCTACGTGCCGAACAATCAGGTCTTTGTCGTCGTGGGCGACGTGAAAACGCAAGAGGTGCTGGAGCGGGTGGCCCGGCAGTGGCAGGGCACGCCGCGAGGATACGAGACCTACGTGGCCCTGCCGGAGGAGCCCTTGCAGGTCTCGCCGCGCGAGGCGGTGCGCGAGATGGAGGGCCCCGCCTACGACCTGGCCGTGGCCTGGCCCACGGTGGACCTGGCCCACCCGGATCTCTACGCCCTGGACCTGGCGGCTTACATCTTGGGCGAGGGGGAGAGCTCGCGGCTGGTCAGACGCCTGAAACACGAGCGGCCGCTGGTGCTCAGCGTGGCCGCCGACAGCAACACGCCACATTACGTCCGCGGCTATTTCGCCGTAACCGCCACCGCCCCGGCGGACACCTGGCGGCAAGCATCGGAGGCAATCCTCCGCGAGGTCTACCGGCTCCGCGATGAGCTGGTGGATCCCGTCGAGCTGGCCAAGGCCAAGAAGCAAAAGGCCGCGGAGCTGGTCTTCCAGCGGCAGACCGTGCAGCAGGCGGCCGACAGCCTCGGCCATTGCACGATCACCACGGGCGACCCCCTCTTCGACGCCGAATACACCCGGCAGATCCAGAAAGTGACGGCGGAAGAGATCCGCGCGGCAGCGCGGCGGTGGTTCGTCGCCGAGCGGCTCAACCGCATAACCATTGCGCCGCCGGGCGGCGCCCCCAAGCCGACCGCCGAGGCTGCGGCCGACGCCGGCGGCGCGGTCCGCCTGGTCCGCCTGCCCAACGGCGTCCGCGTGTTGCTCAGGCGCTCGGCCAACCTTCCGCTGGTGAACCTGCAGGCCTACGTGCTGGCCGGCTCGACGGTCGATACGCCCCAGCAGGCCGGCCGCTCCGCCCTGGTGGCCGCGATGCTCGAGCGCGGCACGGCCCATTATTCCGCCCGCCAGATCGCCGAATACTTCGACTCGATCGGCGGCCAGTTCGCGGTCCACGCCGGACGGTTCACAGTCTACGCCAGTGCGACGGTGCTGCGGGAGGATCTTGCCAAGGCGGCGGAGCTGCTGGCCGAGTGCTTCACCCAGCCCACCTTCCCCGCCGAAGAGTTCGCCAAGGTGCGACAACTGGCCTTGGGCGGCATCGCCCAGCGGAGCGCCGATCCGCACGCGGAGATCAGCGAGGCCTTCTGCGACGCCCTGCCCGCCGCCAGCCCCTATCACGTCGAGCCCGGCGGAAAGGCCGCCAGCGTCGAGGCCCTCTCGCTCCGCGACCTGGCCGCGTACCACGCCCGCTACTTCGTGCCGTCCAACATGGTCGTCACGGTCTTCGGCGACATCGACCCCGACGAGGCCCAAGCCTTGGTCCAGCGGCTGTTCACGACCTCCCCTCTCCCTCCGGGAGAGGGGCCGGGGGTGAGGGCTCCGTGGGCGAGGGCCGCGGCGAGCAACGCGCTGGCCGGCTCGATCGTCCGCCACAAGACAACCAACAAGGACACCGGTGTGCTCATGCTGGGCTACCCGTGCGAGAGCATCTTCGACAAGCAGGACCACGCCGCCATGATCGTGCTGCAGACGATCCTCTCCGGCTATGGCTATCCGGGCGGATGGTTGCACGAGGAGTTGCGGGGCGCGGGACTGGTGTACTTCGTCCAGGCCTTCGAGCTGACCGGCCCGGTGCCCGGCTACTTCGCCGTCCTCTCGCAGACCCAGCCGGACAAGATCGACGAGGTTGTCAGCCGCATCCGCCGCAATTTGGCCCAGGCCAAGGAAGGCAAGATTTCCGCGGACGAGTTCCGCGCGGCCGTGCGGCAGATCGTGGCCATGCACGCTCAGGAAAACACCACGCTTGCCGAGCAGGCCCAACAGGCCGCCCTGGACGAGCTTTACGGCCTGGGCTACGACTACGATAAGACCTTCGACGCCCGCATCGAGGCCGTGACGCTGGACGAAGTCGTCCGTGCTGCCCGCAAATACCTGGACCGCAGCGTCCTAGTCACTTCTTCGCCGCAGCGGCCTGGGGCAAAGGATTAGGGATTGGGGATTGGGGAACGGGGATTGGAGAGCCGAATCGCCCTAGCCGCGGGTGAATACTCGCGGACGGTCGGCGGTCCGCGTCGCTGATGTCATGGTTAGGCATGATGCCGGATTTAGGGGCGAATGGCACCATGCTTTCCCCTCTTCAGTGGGATTTTTCGGTGGCACAGGGCTTGCCAGCCCCGGGTGGCCCCATTAAGATTGAATTCCAGTTGCTGGCTGATCCCCGGTAGCTCAGTTGGTAGAGCAAGCGGCTGTTAACCGCTGGGTCGTAAGTTCGAGTCTTACCCGGGGAGCTTTCCTGTTTTTCGCGTACTGATGCGACCGGCCAGTTAACGCCCGACGCCAAGATTCCGGCGGCCGGGCGTTTTGCGTTTACCACCTTTTCTGCAAGGGTTTACGTCGATTGGCCCGCCTGGCCGGGGCTCTCTGTTTCGAGAGATTCCAAATAGGCCCCGGAAGGAGCCCCCAATGGTTCCTCCCGAACCCCGGAGTTTTGGCCCAAAACTCTGCAAATCTCTGATTAACACCCCCCGGGAGTTAGCAAGCTGGTTCCTGTCGATGGCCGAAAGGAACCGGCTGCGGGTACAGGTAATTCGCGGGCGCCAACGAATCGGCTACAATATACCGATCGGGGCCGTCTCAAGGGTGCCGAGTTCTCGGACATGCCGGAGCGCGGATGTCCGGCCGAACAGGCAGGTCCCGAGGAAGGAGGTGGCTGGTGAAAGCCATATTGAGACTTCTGCCCAACACTCCAGGAACAGCAGGGATAACCACAGACCGGGCTGCCGGATTACCGACGAGGTGACCGTCCTCAGCATCGTTGTCCAAGCCACTCAAGGAGGGAATCGTCGCGGCGATTCTGGGGTCAGGACAATCGTCGTCAATGGGCCCGGCCAGCAGGTTGGCGGCGCCAAGGCAGCCCTGTTGCCCACGTGCTGCTGTCGGTGGGGGCAGACGGAGAACCGCCAATGCCGCCGATGGCACGCCGTTGACGGGTGCCAATGCGATTGGTATCCTTTAGCTATTGGCCGCCGGGGTGGCCCCGGCGGCGCTTGATTTGGTCTGATTTCGTCTGCGAACGACCGTGCAAACCGATTCAAGAGCGTTACGTTGGATGGAATGGGCGGACCGTGACGACGGCAAGTGGAGGATCGCAAGGGCTTACTAGAAAATCAGTTAGATACTCGGGGCGTGGCGCAGTCTGGCTTAGCGCGCTTGCTTGGGGTGCAAGAGGTCGCAGGTTCAAGTCCTGTCGCCCCGACTGAATGTAACTTTCGCCGAAATAAAGACTTAGATTACCTGCCGATGGTCGGCAGTGCGGCCTGTAGGTCAGAGCGAAAAGGGGTAGAACTACCCCTCTCTGAACGAAAGGACGTGCTGCCATGCCGAAAAAGACCGTCAAAATTCCCGCCTACCGCCACCACAAAGGCTCCGGCCAGGCCTTCGTCCAGATCAACGGCTCCCGCCGGTATCTCGGAAAATACAACTCCGAGAAAAGCCAGGAGCGATACCGCCGTCTGGTGGTAGAGTTGCTCGCCACGCCTGTTGCCCTCCCGAAACCCGGCAAGGATGGCCCCGCTCCCGTGGGCTTCGGCAGCGAGCTGGAAGTCGTCCAGATTACCGCCGCCTACTGGCAATTCGCGGAGGGCTATTACACTAAGGATGGTCGCCCCACCGGCCAGGTTCCCATTGTCCGGCAGGTGCTGGGGATTCTGCGGGAGTTCTATGCCCATGTGCCGGCCGTCGAGTTCGGCCCGTTGGCCATCCGGGCGATCCAGCAGCACTTCGTGAAACGCGGGCGCGCGAGGCACACGATCAACCACTTCTGCGGCGTCATCAAGCACATGTTCAAGTGGGCAGCCTCCCACGAAATGATCCCGGTGGCGATCTAGCAGGCCCTCTGCGGCGGACAGGGGAAGGCGAACTAACTGAAACCCGGCCCGGCCAACCGTAGGGGTACGGCATGACTCCGGCGCGCCGCGTCACCTCGCCGCCGGAGTTGGCCGGACCGTTAGAAAAGAAGGAGAACCCGTGGCGCTGACACCTGGTGGGCAGGCGGACAACAAAAGCCCTTGCCGACAACCTACCGCTTTGCTGTGGCTGCCGCCAAGATTTCCACCGTCGAGTAGTCGAGGCTGGGCAGGGCCGCCGGCGGCGCGTGATCGTGCGGCTGCGTCACCGCTTCGTTCGCCGTGGCTTGCAGACCGCCAGCCAACACCTCGTCCGTTGCCTGCTGCCATGCGACATAACCTGCCGAAGGCTGCGGCTTGCACCCCAGCCACGGGCCCTGGTAGGCCGGAGCAACGATAGCAGAAAGCGACTGCGGGGCCGCGGCGGCTGTCGCAGCCGGCTCCACCGTGCGGGCCGCCACCGCAATGCTGGCGGCCGATAGGGTGCTGTCGCCGCCGGACAGGCTCGCGCCTGAAAGGACCACGGGGGCGGCGGCCGCCGCGTCGACGCTCGCCGTGGCCGCTGATCCCGCACCGGCCGCGGCATTCTGGGCCGCAGCAGCGCCGGAGACGAGGCCGTCCGCGGTGCTGCTGTCGCTGGTCGTAACGCTTTGCGCGGTCGCGTCGCCACTGGCAGAAGGATCGACCGTGGCCGCGGACGACGCCAATGGGCCGCCGCCCGGGTCCCCGAGCCCCAGCGGCTCCACGGCACCCGGGGTGCCCAGCACCACCGAGCCGCTCGCGCCGATCGAGAGCAACGAGCCGGCGGGAATCGCCGTGCTGTTCTCGGCTACCAGCGACCCCTGGCTCACCGTGGTGCCGCCCGAATAGTTATCGGCGCCGCTGAACGTCACCGTGCCGGTGCTGTTTTTCGTGAGCCCGCCGGTGCCGGACAGGTCGGCGCTGATCGTGCCCGCCGAAACGGTGTCGGCGCTGCTTGAAGAAAGCGTCCCATTGCTGATCTGGCCGGACAAGAGCGAGACCGCCCCGACAACCTCCGTGTGACTGTTCAGGTTCAGCGTGGCCCCGTTGCTCAGCGTCAAGGCCGTGGTGCTGGGGATGGCGTTGCTGCTGGTGGCGCTGGCCGCAGTGTCATTCAGGCAGAGGGTCTGGACATTCGCGTAATTCAGCGCGCCGCCGTCGGCCAGCGACGCCTGGCCCGTGCCGAGCAACCAGGTTCCGTCCCGGCCCGGGCTGCTGTCGAAGAGCACGAGCTGATTGCCGGCGACGTAGCCGCCGCCGTTATAGGTCAGGCCGCCAGCGGAGGATTGGGGCAAGGGATCGCCGTTGGACAGATCGACGGTCAGTTGATCGTCGCCCGCACCGCCCAGGAGACTCCACTGCGGCTGCGACAAGGCCGAGATCGCCGGGCTGGCCGTGGGAGTCGAGCCGGTGTTGTTGAAGAAAAGGTCCGCCTCGCTCGAGATGGAAGCGTCCCTCCTAATGAGAATCGTGTCCACGGTCCCCGTCGGCAGCACGTCGATGTTGGTGCTCACCGGCGCCAGCGTCGCGGGCTCGTCGCCGTCAACGTAGACGTCGTTGCTGGGGCCCCCGGCACTGCTGTTGCCCGCGTCGAAGGTAACCGGCGTAGCCCCGGCGGAGGCGCCCGATTTCACGTGGAACGTCAGCGCAAGAATATTTACGCTGCTCGACGAAAACGGGGTAAGCCCCGTGCCGTCTAGGACAACGCTTACCTGCCCCGCTGCGGAGGTGTTGCAACTCTGGCCCCAGCCCGCCGTCAAGTCGGCAACATCCCCGCCAAAATCGTAGTTGCTGTTCCCGTTCGATATCGACAACTCCGCCGGATTGTAGTCGATCTGCAAGTCGAGTGAGCTCACCTGCATGGCATTAGTGGTAATTGCAACGTCGATGGTCACCGCATCGCCCTGGTGGTAACCAATGCTGCCGGCGGTGCCGTCGCCGATCTGCATGCCGACGGTCGTAAGAAGCTGCCGCTGTTCACAGAGTTCGAGCGCCAGGCGGCGGGGTTTCAGACCGGCGCGGCGGGCCGCCCCGTCCGGCGCCCGAAATACGCGGCCGAGGGCCCGGAAGAACCGGCTCTTCAAGAGGCCTCGTAGGTGGTTCACCATTGTCCTATCCTCGCACGGTGTCGCGGCACAGTCAAGGCGCAGCCTCAATAACGGCGACGATTCTTCCGGCTTTTCTCCGCTTATCACCGGGTGCAATCCAAGCAGCCGACTCCTTAACCATTGTCCGTATCGAACAAACCAACCAGGGCGGCATCCCAAACGTGGCTCTGGCCGGCAGCCTGTTTGCGGCCGTGCCGCGACAGGAGCAGGGATGCGGCCGAATCAGCGTCCGCGGCCGGCTGCCCGGCCCCGAGATCCTCGCTCGCCAGGGCCGCAGCCACCGCATCCGCCTGGCTGTGCTGCGGCTTGTCGAGCTGGCTTGCCGCGGCGGCCGACGCCGGCGGCTGCTCCGCAGCGGCTGCCGTCGAGCCGGACACCGCCTGGGCAATGCCTTGCGGCCCGGCCGCCAACCGGTCCACCGCGGCGGCCCACAGCCCGGCCAGTTTGCCGCTGAACTTCGGACGTGCCACGATGCTCGGGCCGGCAACGGCGGAACTCCCGGCGGACTCCAGCGTTGCCGCCACCGTCACGTAATTCGCTACCGGCACGCCGGCTGCAACCGGCGTCGCCGCCGCAGCCACCACGGTCGGCGCCGCCGCGGGAGCGGGCACACTGGCTGCAACCGGTGCCGCCGCCGGAGCAGCCACGCTCTGCGGCGCCGCCGGGACCACGACGATGCTGCCGTCGACCGCCGTCATTGCCAACGGGTTTGCCGCGCTCAGCGAGCCCGCGATCGCCAGCAGCGAGGTGCCGGCCGCCGCGTCCGGCCGAACGTGGAACGCCAGGTCCACGAGATCGGGCGTGCCCGCGGTCAGCGCTTGTCCGCTCATGCTGACGGAGACGGTCCCCGCCGCAGCGTCGACGTTCTCGGACATGACCCAGCCCTGGGCGGCCGCGTCCGGGCCCAGCGTCACGTCTTGATTGGCAAGATCGAGCAACTGCGTGTTGTAGCTGATCGTGAAGCTGGCCGCCTGCAACCCCTCCGGATCGCTGGTGACGCGAACGCCGGTGGGCACCGTGTCGCCGGGTTGGGCCACAATGCCCGCGCTACCGATCTGGACCGTCGGGTCGACGGGGGCGAAGTCGCCGGAAGGCACCGTCACCACCGCGGGAATTTGCGGCACGGCCCCGGCGCCCGCTACGCGGAAGATGGCGATCAGCCTGGCGTCGTGGGCGGTCAGTGTGCCGCTGCCGTCCACGCCGCCGATGATCACCGGGTCGGTCAGCGGCGCCGAATAGAAACCGCTGTCATTGCCCGAGGAGACGCGGGTAATGAGGGTGGCATCCGCACTGTTCAGCATGTCGTCGCCGTTGGCGTCGCCGAAATCCACCGCCTTGTGGACGGCCTCCTCGCCGCTGACGACGATCGATCCCGCGTCCGAGGCCAGGTGTACGTTCGTCAGGCTCAGCTCCTCGGATGCGCCGTACAGGCTCAGGCCGCCCGCGGGGGGCACGGCGGCGGTGAGCACGATCAGCGTCTGCGGTCCCGACGGCAGGGGTTGGCTGCCGTAGGCGCTGACCAACAGGCGGGCGTGCGTGGCGTCGATCAGGTCGATGGAGTAGTTGTTGGTGGACAGCGTCCCCCAATTGGAAACCCCGGAACCATAGGCCACCCCGGTAATGTCGAGCAACGCCGGGTTGTAATCCAACTCGAAGTCGAAGCTGGTCACGCTCGACCCGTCGCTGACGGTGATCGGCAGGCCCACGGCGGGCGATCCCGTGGTGGGGTTCACCGCCGTGCCGTTGGTGGCCACGTTGACCGGCTGTCCCGGGCCGCGTGCGAAGCTGGGGATGCTCAGCACGCGATCGCTATTGGCAGCCACGGTGAAGGTGGTTTGATAGCCGTTGGCCACCGCGACGAATCCGGCCCCGCCGGCGAGCAGGTTCCCGCTGGTGTCCTCCCAACCGGGATCGCTGCTCCCCGGCCCGCTGGAGCGGGTTGCGAGGGTCAGCGTGTACGTGCCCGGCGTCAGGACGCCGCTGGTCTGCACGAAGTGTGCCGTATCGCTGCTGCCGTCCCAGACCAGCGAGCCTTCGACCGTCTGGCCGGTCGGACCCAGCAGGGTCACGTCGGAATAGCCGGCGATCTGGGGCTCGCCGAAGTTCAGGTTCGTTCCTCCCGGCTTCAAGCCGTCGTAAAGATGGATTTCGCCGATGTTCGCGGCGCGGTTGAACGTCACGTCGAAGCCGCTGGCGGTCGGGGTGAACGCGGTCACCTGGAAGGGAGGAGTGGTCACCGTCACGGGGAAGCTGGCCGTGCCGACCCCGCCGTCGGAATCCGTCACTTGCACCGTCACCGTGTAGGTGCCGGCCGTGCTGTAAGTATGGCTCAGGCTGAAGGTCCCGCTGGAGTTCAGCGGCAGGGAAGCGCCCCCGGAGGGGTAAACGCCGGACCCCGTCTCGTCGCCGTACCAGACCAAGCCCGAGTAGCTTTCCTTGTTCAGGTCGCCGCTGTTTTCAAGCATGCCCGGGTCGCTGAACGAGCCACTGCTCGTAAAGAGCACGCCGCTGCTGGCCGCCGCACTCGATACGAGGCTGACCGCCGGCGGCACGTTGGTGACGGTGATCACGCGGGTGTAGGTGCTATAACCGCCGTCCTGGTCGAAGATCCGCATCGTGACCGTGGTCGAAGGGGCGTCCAGGTAGGCGGCGGGAACCGTAACCGAGCTGCTGCTCACGGCGGTCGCATACGTGGCCACCGTGCCGCTGCCGCCCAAATCCCAGGTACCGTCGCTGTTGAAATCGTAGGCGTAGCGGAGGCTGTTGGTGTCCGCCGGGGAAGGATCGGATTGGTTGTAGAAGTAGACCGAGCTGGCCTGGCCTTCCAGAACGGCCGGACCGCCGCCGATGGAGGCCGTTGGCGGGGCGTTTTGCACGTCGAGCGTCAGACCGGCCACATTCAGGAAATCGTCCAGGCCCGTGACCAATTCCAGCGAAATCTGCGTGTTTGCCGTGGAGGCATTCCCGTGCAGATAGGTGTGTGTGAAAACTCCGCCGCTGGGCCACGGCAGCAAATCGCCCGGACTGGAGCCGCTGCCGCTGCCCGTACTTGTCGGACTTACGAACAGGTCGGTCCCGTCACCCCAGTGGATCACGCAGAACTGCACGTTGTCGCCCGCGGCCAAGCCCGTATTCGGCAGCGTTCCCAGCGTCAGCGAGTAAGGCGAGCCGTCCGGCCACGCCGAGGCGCCGCTGATGCTGTCGCTGGGGACGGTGATCGTGAACGGTGCCGTGTGGTAGGTGACGTTGTAGTCGCTCAGCAGGCCCGTGGCGCTCAGCGTCGCGCTGATCGTGTAGCTGCCCACCGCTTGGCCCGACGGCGCGCGGCTGTAGGTTGCCGTCACGCCGTCGGCGGGCAGGAAGCCCGTCAGCGTGCCCGTAAACGGCGGATCCAGTTGGCCGTAGGCCTTCGACGCCGCGTTGGGCGTCACCGACGCCGCCTTGGGGGTGACCGTCAGCGTGCCGTCCGCGTACTGGATGGCGTAGTCCACCAGCACGGTGCCGGCTCCGGCCACGGCGTTGCCGGCCGTGATCGGGTAGCTGCCCGTGCCCACGTGCGCCGTCGCCGCCGCGCCGTCGCTGGCCAGCGTCACGCCGGCGATCGTGTCGCCGTTGACCAGGCCGCTCGCGTCGGTGACCGCGTTGGTGCTGAACTCCGTGCCCGCAAAGGTCACCGTCTGGCCGTAAATCTTCTCGGCGTCGTTGGCCGTGATCGAGAGGGCCCGCGTGGCCAACG
>Ga0326727_10006607_pt1 | contig 31607 bp, 28 predicted proteins | sample MB2enrmetagenome_FD_207643 | JGI IMG/M metagenome (GOLD analysis project Ga0326727, IMG submission 207643) | Lab enriched peat soil microbial communities from McLean, Ithaca, NY, United States - MB29MY | ecosystem: Environmental > Terrestrial > Soil > Wetlands > Peat | place: USA: New York...
AAGACACCCGCGACGCCGCCCAGAACGCCCGACGCAAAAAAGGTCGCGGCAACGACCCTGTTGGGGTCCATGCCCATCAGTTTTGCCGTAGCGGTGTCGAAGGACGTGGAGCGAATAGCCAGCCCGATCTTTGTCCGAAAGAGGACCACGAGGAGTATGACCAGGGACGATCCGGAAAAAAGAAAGGTGAGAAGGTCGGGGATGGCAACGCTCAGCGCCCCGAACCTGATCACGGACGTGGGGAAAAATGACGGATAGGAATAAAAGTTGCTGCTTGCGAAAATCGTGACGGAGTTTTCCATCAAAATGCCCATGGTGATGGAGGAGATGAAATAGTAGATGACCGAGCTGTTGCTGTTGCGCAGGCGCCTGAAGGCAACCCGTTCAACAACGATTGCAAGCAGCCCGCCGCCCAGGGCCGCCGCGAGCAGGATGACGACGAACAGCGGCAGGGCTTTGATGTAACGTCCAAAAAAGACGGATGCGACATACCCGATATAGGCGGTCACCGACATGAGACCGCCGTGGGAAAAATTGGAGAACTTGAGTATATTGAAGATTAATGCGAAGCCTACCGCGATCAGCGCGTACACCGAACCCAGAGAAATGCCGTTGATCAGCAACTGGAGCGTCATGGTCTAGCTCCTCATCTTCCGGTCCCCCGTCCCAATACCTCTCCTTTCAGCCCTCAACGCCGGACCCGGCATCTCCCCCTGTGTCCGTCACGTGAAGCGGACACAGGGGGAGTGAGCTTCGAGTGGCCCCCATTAGTGCTGTTGCTTATGCTTGGCGGGGATATAGCGGCCAAGGTCCTTATATGTCCCGTGGTCAATATGATACATCACCATGGACAGACCGACAGGCTGATGGGTCCTGGGTGAGATAGTAATGACACCGGTTGTTCCCTGCAGGCCGCTTACCTTGTTGAGGCCTTCCATAATCTTATCAGGCGTGGCCCCGCCGCCCTTTTTGATCCCCTCGGCGACGACCAGCATCTTGTCGTAGCCGAGATACACCTTGTTGATGGGATCTTGGTTGTATTTGGCCCTATAAGCCTTTCTCACTTCCGTCAACTGCGGCTCACTGTCAGAGTAATTGTTGGCAAAGTATATATTGTTGGCGGCTTTCGGGTCATTCACCAGCGACGCGAAGGGCGCGGCGTAGTCGAGGGCGCCCACGAAGGGCATCGTCAAACCGAGCTGCTCGCTCTGTTTGGCCGTTATCACCAGCCCCTGAATATAATTGGGAGCGAACACGCAGTCCGCGTTCGAGGCCTTAATCTTCGAGAGCTGAGTCCTGTAGTCCCTATCCGTTTTGCCGTAAACCTCCTCGTCGACTATTCTGGCGCCTGCCGCTTCAGCGTAAGCCTTGAAGGGGGCCACGAGGGAGACGGCATAGGCGTTCGATTGATCATAAAGGATGGCGATCTTCTTGAAGCCCAGTTTCTCGACTGCGTAGCCGGCCATGATCTCGCCGTACTGCACGGTGGTCGGCTGAATGAGGAACATAGAAGGGTGCACCTTTCCATCCTCGCCGACAGTCGCCCGGGGGTCCGCAAAACTGCCCACAAAGGCCACTTTCTTCGCGTCCGCAACCGGCGCGAGACCGATGCCGATGTTGCTGATCGGAGGGCCGAGCACAGCCACCGCCCTTTCCTGGTCCGCCAGGCGGTTAAATGCCTTCATTGCCTCCTGCACGTCGCCTTTGGTATCGAGCGTTATCAGCTTGATCCTGGCGCCGTTGATGCCGCCCTGACCATTTATTTTTTCGGCCGCAAGCTCCGCGCCGCGGGTAACGGCATTGCCCCACACCGATGTAGGACCGCTCAGATCCTGCAGGTTGCCGATAACGATCTCCCTTGCGGGAGCGCCCATGACAGGGCTGTATCCCGCGAGGAGGGCCATACCACCCACAAGCACGCTCACCAAAACCATTACAGAGTACTTTCTCATCTCGATCCTCCCGTGGCTGTCGTACATCTTGCCAGGATTTTTCCTTATGGTTCAGTCAAAACAGCCGACCTTACCCCTGTGCGACCAAAATGTCATTAGCCTTTATCGTATCACAGATCGTATACAATGAGTCCCGATTTTTCACGGAACTTTTGACAATATCCCATGGCAATACTTGTGTTGCACATTTTTTGTATATAGCCTATTTCTCGCCGAAGGTCAAGCTAAGGTTTCCCCTGGGGGACAAGCACGGCCTTCAACGCCTCACGGCTTTCCATCACCGCAAGCGCCTCGTTGGCTTCATCGAGCCTGAACCGGTGCGTGATCATTCTGCCGAACAGCTGCCGCTCCTCTTCAATCAGGTTGAGCGCCTGGAAAGTGTGGCGTGCACCGCTGACCCAGATGCCCTGGATTTTTACGTTCTTTTTGACGATCTCCTGGAAAAAATCGACAGTACAGTTGCCGGGCGGTTGGGAAAAACCTATCGACAGGTATGCCCCGCCCGGCCGCAGCAGGGGAAGGCCCTCATGGACCGCGGATGGGTCCCCTGCGGCCTCGACCACCACATCTACGCCCCGACCTCCGGTCCGGCTGAGGATAAATTCCCTCCGTTCTTCAATGCTCGTCGTACGCCGGTTAAGAAGAGCGGTTGCTCCAAACGCCGCGCAGAGTTGCAGACGATTCTCTGAACCACCCGTCACCAGGATCTGGCCCGCCCCCAGGCGCCGGGCGAAGGCCACCGCGTACACCCCCAGGGGGCCCGGTCCTTGAATAAGTACGTTACTCCCGTAAGAAAAACGGTGTTCGTCAAAGGCGTGGGCCACAGTCGCCCCCGAACATGACGCCGAAACGAGGATGGCCGGATCGATGTCGCCATCGATTTTGAAGATGTCCGTGGAGGCTGCCAGAACCAGATGCTCCGCATAACAGCCGTTCAGGCCGGGCGGCTCGGAAAGCGGCCGGTTTATCCCGTAGACCTTACGCGTCCTGCAGAGCCACGGTTGGTTCAGGACAGCACAATAGTAACAGCCGTTGCAGCTCACACCGCGGTTCCAGAGAATGGGATCCCCTGTTTTCACCGTCTGGCCGGTGACGTACTCTTTTCCTCCCTTCACGTCGACTACCGTTCCAACCCCTTCGTGACCGAGAACGATCGGCAAAGGGGTTCTTTCATCCTTGCCCTTCCACATGTGCACATCGGAGCCGCACACGCCGGCCGCATCGATCCTTACCAGCACTTCGCGATCCTCGAGCACCGGTATCTCAAGCTCCCTCATCTTGAGGGGAGCGTTGAATGCCTCCAACACCATGGCCCTTGTTTTCATAAAAACACCCTTCCTTTCAGACGTTAAAGGTGCTCCGCCACCCGGTCGGTTTCCACCGGCGGCTTCCCTTCCCGTCCCTTTTTATAAATTGGGAGATACACGTCCTTATCCCGAGGCACACAGCCGGCGCATCCCCCGTCGCGCATGATTGTCGTGCATTGGCTGCAGGCGAGACACGTCTTTTTGGGGTCGAGCGCCCCTGTCTTCAGGAGATCGGCGGCAAAATCGGGGTACGCGATCGCCTGGCGGCCAAACCCGGCGAGCTTACACCAACCCTGCTCGACGCAGCCGGCAGCCACATTCGGCGAAAATTGGCGCAGCCAGCTTAGTCCGGCACCCATGATAACCGCCTCAGGCGCTGCAGCCTGCATTGCCTTTGCCGCGCTGAGCAGCAGGCGAACCCCTTCCAGCGGATGCACGGGCGGGATGTAGACACCCTTGTCATAAGGCCTGGTCAGATGGGGATTGTAATAAGGATTTCCCACGCTGATAGCGAAGAGTTTTACCCCCTTCTCCCACAACAGCTTCACAAGCCTTGCCGGTTCGGTATAGTCCGGTCTGTGATAGTCGTCCTTATCGGCACCCCACGCATAGGGGTGAGGCGCCTGTTCGTAAACGCCCAGCCGCACCGCCAGGGCTATTTTATCCCCGAGCTTGCCTCTGATCCTGTCGACGATAGAGCAGAGCGCACGGGTACGGTTTTCGAAGCTGCCCCCGTAGCGGCCTTCCCTCGTGTGGGCGGACAGGAGTTCCGCCAGAAGATACCCGTGACAGGCCTTGACGTCCACCGCGTCGAAACCCGCCTCCGCCGCCATATCTGCAGCCGAGACGAACCTCTCTTCGAGCCGTTCCAGCTCTTCATCGGAAATCATGTGGACGCCGGGACGCCCGGCATCGAGAAAAGGGTTGGGAACGGCGACGACAGGCGCCGGGTTCCTGCCCGGCCTGCTGTACCGCCCGGAGTGGGTAAGCTGGAGCACGGAATAAGGACGGCCGTGCCCCGCCGCCTTCGCAGCCTCGAGCACGTCCTTGACGGTTGCGGCGACATCCGCCCTGGTCTCCTCATTTATCTGCAGCTGGCGCGGGTTTGCCCTTCCCTCGTTCACCACGGCAGTAGCCTCATACCAGACGAGACCGGCCCCGCTGTTGCCGAAACGTCTGTAGCGGCGGCGGGTAAGGTCGCTGGGCTTCCCCTCCGGCGTGCCGTCACAGCCCTCCATCGGGTTGATAGCCAGGCGGTTGGGTACCGTTTTATCACCGATAGCTATCGGCCGAAAAAGAGCGGCAACGTCTGCCGATACAGGTATATCGAGCCCCATCTTCGTCATATCCTCTTTCAACTCATCGAGGCTTTTATAATGGAAACGATGGTGCTGTGCCATGTCAATCCTCCGTCTTTCCGCATCTCATTTTAACTGCCTTTTTCAGCTTTTCGTCGCGTCGCGTTGTGAGCATTTATCATTCAACCATTTATACTTTATTATTCAAAATTCGCCTCTTCAAGGCCGCTCCGTTATTATAGCAGATTCTTGCACCTCCGACGCCATATTGAGAATATATCCGGGAGGGAAAACCCGGCCCGGCCTGTCCATCACTTGTTGAAAAACCTTAGTAAATTCTCGCAGAAGAATGCCCGCTTGTCTCCTTCCGTAAAGTTGAGTTGAGTGAGATCTTCCAGTACTTTTCTCGTATAATCCGGTTTGTTCAATTCATAAGGGTAGTCGGTTCCAAAACAAATATGCTCCGATCCCAGCGTTTCAAAAGCAAATCGGATGACAGGCAGCCACCCGCCATAACCTGCCGCATCGAATAGTATATTGGCGCACAGTTTTTCAAAGTGGTCCACCAGGCCAAGCTCTCTTGCCTCGTCGATCGCCCTTCCGAAACCACGGTCTTTTAGAGGGAAATCAGGAGGTTGGTGCCAGGCGAGCAATCTTCCTTTCAGGGCTGGGAGTCCGCCTCCCAGATGCGCCACGACTACCTTTAGCTCCGGAAACCGTGGGAGAACTCCGTAGATGATTTCTACAAATGCCTTTACCGTGTCGTATTCCCTCGACATGGTGGTAAAGAGATCGTAGCGCTGTCCACCCCAGAGGTCCTTCCGGATAGGGGGGTGAACATAGATAGGCATACCGTAACCTGCTGCCATCTCGTAAACCCGGTCCATAATGGCGGAATCCATAGTTGTTTCTTCATCCAGGCCATAAGAGGAGGCGAGGGCAATGCCCCACAGGCCCAGTTCCTCGACCGCCCGCTTTACCTCGTCCTTGTTCTTATCCTTGTCAAAGGGATAAATGTGAATCATCCCCTTGAATCTGTCCGGGTAGTGCTTCACCACCTGTCCATAGCCATCATTGCAGGCCCTGCAAAAATCGAATCCGTTCGCGGTGAATCCGCCGGTGCTCAACACGGCCATATCGATCCCCGATTTATCCATAAAATCCAAATGAACGTTCACATCACCCATGCGATCGTAGACTGCCCGATACCGGTTGAGGCCGAAGCCGTAATCATGTTCCCTTGTCTTACCCATGAATTTCAGGGCCTCAGAGGGAATAAAATGATGCTGCATCTCCACGACGGAATATCCGTTGATCATATAAGCCTCCTTTTCAATTTACCTGCACGTCTCCATTCTTCCATTGTTCTCGGTCATACTTTTGAATCCGTCCCAAACCACCATTTTCGACCCTTCTTTACTTGATGAGCAGGTGGGGGAGATAGGTCGCGAGCCCGGGAAAAACAAACATCAAGATCATACAAATGACCATGGCAATCAAAAACGGATACACGCCGCTATAAATAACCCATATCGGCGTCTTGGTTATCTGCTTGACCACAAAAACGGTAATGGCCACCGGCGGAAGAACGACCCCGAGACAATTGGTAAGGGCTATCATGATGCAGGCCCATACGGGATCGTAGCCGAGTTTTACAATGATTGGGAAGAAAATGGGGGTAGCAAGAATGATGAACGCAAGGTCGTCAATGAAAGAGCCGCCTAGCAGATACACGAAAATGATAACGGCCATTATTACGGCCCGATTAACCTGAAGACCGGTAACCCATTCAGCGGCCACGTCAGGGATGTCGGTGGTGGCAATGAAATGACTGAGTACGGCTGACGACGCGACGAGCAGAAGAACCATGCACGACGTTCGCAGCGCTTCCTGAACCGATTTTGCAATGCCCTTCAGACTTATGTCTCTCTTGAGCAGGCACAGGACAAACACGGCAAAGGCGCCAATGCCGCCCGCTTCGGTAGGCGTAAAGAAGCCGTACAGCAGTCCTCCGATCAACACGAGAAATATCAGGACGGGCCATGTCACAGCCGGGACGCTTTTCCACCTTTCCGGCCAGGAGTACTTCTCGCTTCTCGGCCCGAGGTCCGGACTTATCTTGCACCACCCAAAGATAACGACGATGAAAAGCATGGCAAGAATAAGTCCCGGCAATATCCCGGCCATAAAAAGTCTCCCGATAGACTGCTCCGTGATGACGCCCAGAAGTATCAGCAGTACACTCGGAGGAAGGAGGTTGCCGAGGGTCCCTACGGTCGCCACTATTCCTGTTGAGAGCTTCTTGCTGTAGCGATAGCGCTCCATCTCCGGAATTGCAACGCTGGCAAAAGTGGCCGAGGTGGCGATCATCGAGCCGCATATCGACTTAAACACCGTCGCGCCTGCGACCGTCGCAATGGCAAGGCCGCCAGGTATGTGCCCGAGGAACTTGTGGGTGGTATTATACAACCCTTTCGCGATCCCTGAATTGAAGGCAATTTGACCCATAAGGACAAAAAAAGGAATCGCGGTGAGCCCGTAATTGGTAAGGGAGTCGAAGAAATCGTTCGCGAGAAGGGCAAGGGCGGTATGGAAATCATTGAGCACCATGAAACCCGCAAAGCCGACGGAAGCCATCGCAAACGCCAGAGGAAGACCCGTGAGGAACAGACCAAGGAGGGCAAGCAGGGCAATTATACCCACCGCCGCTTCATTCATGCTTTCCTCCCTCAAATACTATTCGTAAAATGTCGGACAGCAGCACGAGACATTCCGCGAAACCACAGAGTGACAAGCCATAGGCAACCGGGTAATAGGGCACGCGGAGGGTAAGAGAAACTTCGCCGGTCTTGTAGAGATCATGGGCCTTTATGAAAAGAGCCAGGGAGATCAAGGCGAACAGGACCAGACTCATAAGCTTTGTAATAAACAGGAGTGCCGTCTTATTGAAAAGCGAAAGCCTGTCGGTCACCATATCTACGCTCACATGGGCATCGTCCAGTGAAGCCTGGGCGATTGCAAAGCCGATTACCAGGGCACCCGAAAAAGCCATCAGTTCGTACGTCCCGGTAATAGGTTTACCGAGATAGCGGAGCACCACGTCGACCACGGTCAAAAGCATCATCAGGACCAGTATCGTGCCTCCCACAATGTTGAGGATCCTGCTGAACTTCACGGTGAAAACGGAAAACTTGTGCATTATCCCCCCCTTTTTTTATCGCCGGCCATACCCGTTCCAGGTCCTATTTTTTGTATCGCTTTAAGGATTCTTGCACGAACTGTACCGCCTCCTCACCAGGCAATCCCTTTGCTTTCATTTCTTTTGTGTACGCTTCGATAAGGGGTTTGGTGCCCTTCTCATACCAGCGAGCCTCTTCTTCTTTAGAGAGCAGAGTCAGCTTTACCCCCCTCTTCATGAGCCAGTCTTTTGCCACAACGTTAAGGTCTGCCCACATCTTTCCGTACTTCTCAATGTATTCCCGGCTCATCTGATCGATTAAGGCCTGGACATCGGGAGGAAGGGAGTTAAACTTTTGCTTGTTCATCATCACTATGAATACCGCAGAGTAGGCTGTGTCACGATTCTCGGTAGTGTACTTGACGAGTTCGCCGGTCTTCCACCCATGCAAAGCCTCGTAACTCGACATGAGTCCATCGACAACCCCTTTTGATAGGGCGTCGTACACGTCGGACATCGGCATTGCCACGGGCGCCGCGCCCAGCAAACCCACAAACTTTGCATTCGACCCGTAGCACCTTAATTTGAGCCCGCTCACGTCTTCAAGCTTGGCGACGGGCCTGTTCTTCGTATGGAGAAAGCCGCCGGGCTGAGCGTGAAAAAAGAGTACTTTCACGTCGTCGAACTCTTTCGGCTTGAACTTTCTGTAGAATTCATTCGCTATCTTTGTCGCCTCCGGTCCGGAAGGATAACCAAGAGGGAAGTCAAGGATTTGCGTAAAGGGGAACCTCCCCATCGTATACCCCAGCACATGGTTGCCGATGTCCGAGATACCCTTTACAACCGCATCATAAGATTGGGCGGCAGGGACGAGAGTTTGAGCGCCGTAATACTTGACCTTAAGCTTTCCACCCGCCCTTTTCTCCAGTTCCCTGGCGTATGCCTTCAGGGTAACATCCTGTTGGTGGCTTACGGGAAACCAGTTCGCTACTTTGATGGTAATTGCCGCTGCCTCCACATGATTTGGCACAGAAAGAAGACAACAGGTCAGAAGAATGGTTAGTGTTGAAGCGGTAACTGTTAATGAACGCCCCATAGTACCCCCCCTAATTTATTTGAATCCTGGTGCTTGGTTCACCTACCTCCGCCTGATCGAGTGAGGAAACCTGTTTTCAGTCTCTGCTTACATTCAGTTTCTGTGTGAATTCGGTGTCAATTGCCATGAGATCCTGGCACAGGTTCAGGTCGCCTGCCTCCATTGCCTGAATTATCTCCTGATGCCGCCTGTACATCTCGCCCATAGAGTTACGCGTCCGCACCTGGTTCCACCCTGTGAAAAGGGTGCCGAGCAGCGTCATTACCGATTGCACGATGACGTGCAGCAAGGGATTGCCGGCAATTTCCGCTATGGCTACATGGAAAGCCGTATTGTACTCACCGAGCTTGGCTGGGTCGGTCTGCTCGTCGACGAGCGCCGCGTTGATTGCGTAAAGGTGCTCTATATCCTTTGACGTCGCTTTCGACGCGGCCAGCCGGACCGTATCGCACTCTATGGTCTTTCTCGCTTCATAAAAGTGGGAGAGTGTGAGTTCTCCGGCGCTGAACAGATCATAAGAAACCTGGAAAAGCGGTATATGGTGGTTCGCAGCAACAAAGGCTCCACCATGCGCCCCTGTGCGTATTTCCACCAGGCCCGACTGTTCCAGAGACTTGAGCGCCTGACGCACAACCGTTCTGCTTACCCGGAAATGCCGGGCCAGCTCGCGTTCCGGCGGCAGTTTCTGACCTATTCGAACCCCTTTGGAGAATATGAGACTCTTGATCTGAGCGACAATTTTTTCGTTCAGGTTTTCCCGGCTGACCGGAGTCAGACGATTCTGTAGCTCTTTGTCAATTGGTCCAACCATTGAACCTCGATGGTACAATGCGTCTTCCTTTTTGTCAAGAAAATTCCTGAAGGTCACACGGGGCCGCCCATTCCGGCGCAGACTCTGTAAGCCCCACGCCTTAGATACTACAATCTTTGGATCAGGTAAAGAGAGGTAGGGAGGACGGTTGCCGCCTTAATCCTGTCGAATTGGGCGAGCAACGCCCTTTTCTCTTCCCAACCGGACCTGCTGTCCCGGACCATGGGCGAGATATAGAAATGTCCCTTGCCGCAGAAAGGCCCGCCCGCGTCTTTTGCCAACTGCGACAAAGAGGCGAGATGGCTCGGCGGAAGGTCGAGGCCGATAACGAAATTGGCGCTTGCCTCGATACGCTCATATTCCCTGTTGATCGCGCACATGCGGGTAAAAGTGTCCCTGATCTTCCCTCCGGAGAGCGGCTTTTTCAAGAACTCCAGGGTCGCGGCGTCAGCCGATTCCAGGCCGATATTGATGTAGGTGGCAAAGGGCATCCGGTTGAGCAACCTGAAGATGCCCTCTTTCGCATCGAGGAGGGAATCGGCGCTCCCGAAGAAGAAGAGCCTGGGCGTTTCCATGAAGGAGTGTTCGAACCCCAGAGAATCGTAAGCCGACTGTGCGGCGCACTCGATCAGGTCGGCCCCGACAGCCAGGGCATCGTGCTGTCCCAAGAAAAGGGCATTGTAGTTCCGCAGCTCAGGGCCATAGAACCGCTTGAGGCCGGCTATCTGCCCGGTCACATCGGCCCTCGATCGGGCGGTCAGCTCCCGGCCGGCTTTGACGCTGCAGAAACCGCAGTTGTAGAGGCAGCCATCAGCCAGGATGAGGGGGATTACCTCATAGTCGGCGTGGCGGGCGTCGGGGGGCAGCACGCTCACCCGGCCCCCGATAATCCGGTGAAACTGCCGCGCCCTCCGGACGAGGGCCTTCTCATCGTGTGCCGCACTACGCGCAAAAAATCTGCCGATCTCCTCGGGGACAGCCCCTGATCCGATCCGGCTTATCCTCTCCAGCAACCGCCCGGCCGCAAAGAAAGCCCGCTGCACCCCCCTGGAGAGAAATGGCTTATCCGCCATGATGGAGTTACTCACGTAGGAGAGGCAGGGGAAATAATATTCACCGAAACGGCCCACTATCCCGTTGTAGTCACCGGAGGAGTAATAGCTCCAGTCGTTGCCCCGGGTACGCTTCAACCACTCGGCCGGATTGGGCCAATCCTCACGGCGCCCCTGAATGTATTTGATCTCTCCCCGCAGGTCGAACTGGAAGAGGTAATCCCTGGTCTTTATCTCGTCGTAAACGCCGTAACGGATGGGGTAGCTGACTTTTGCGTACTCCCGGGCGCCGGCCTTATCGGTCGTGATGGTGAGATCGTCGATGTAGTGGATCATGCATACTGTCCCGGCGCGCCTTGCGGCAGCTTCCGTCATCATTATAGAGCCGAAATCCGCATAATGGCAAGGGGTCAGCCTGTTGCTCCATTGCTCTCCTCACCCAGGAGCTGGAGCATGCGGTCCACGCTGGATGTGGGCAAGGCGCAAGCGCTATTGGAGCAGACGTACGCCAGGGCCGCTGCCTCCCCCGACCGGTACGCGCGTAAGAAAGGGGCCAGCTCCTCCAGGGGCGGGCCTTCCTCGCTGCCCGCACCCTCGCGCCGGACAAGGACCACCTTTTCCGGTATGAAACGGTGTCTGAGGGCCTTCAGCATGGTTTGCAGCTCTTCGGACTCAGGCGCACCGGCCAGCACCACCTCGTGCGACGGTCCCAGGGCAAAGCTTAAGGCGCAGAGGAGCTGGGTAAAGCCGGCCGGATATTGTTCCACCCTGCCGGACAACGCGCGGCCGAGCTGAGCCGCCTTGTTTTCCAGGTCCGCATCACCGGTCATCCGCGCCAGCCGCAGGAGGTTGAGCATGGCGACCGAGTTGCCTGACGGCACCGCGCCGTCATAGGCATCCTTCTGGCGGAGCAGAAGCTCCTCGCCGTCATCAGGCGTGAAGAAGAAGCCTCCCGCCGCGTCGTCCCAGAAATGCGCCAGTTGATCGCGGTTGAGCCAAAGGGCGCGAGCGAGGAATCGGGTATCGAATGTGGCCTCGTAAAGCTCGATGAGCCCCCAGACCAGAAAGGCGTAATCGTCCAGATTTGCCGGTATCGACGCTTCTCCATCCCGGTAGCGATGCAGAAGTCGTCCGTTCTCCCCGGCCATCCGTTCCGTGATGAAGCGGAGGGCTTTTCTGGCCGCCTCTTCATAACACGGCTCTCCGAGCACCTGGGCGCCCCGAGCCAGGGCAGCTATCATAAGTCCGTTCCAGTCGGTCAATACCTTGTCGTCCTTATGGGGATGGACGCGTTTTTCGCGCGCCGCGAAGAGGAGCTGCCGCGCCCGTTCCAGCTCCGCACCGCACGACCCCGGCGTACTTCCCACCTCCACGGCCGGACCAACGAGCTCCTCTTCCAGGTGGAGTATGTTGCTCTCCGCGTCGCCATGCCCTGCCGGGTCCACCCAGTTTCCGTTCGGAAGAACGTGAAAACACCGTATCACCAGCGCCGCAAGTCCCGCGTCGAGGACATGCCGGATCTCCCGCTCCGACCAGACGTAGAACCTGCCCTCCACTCCCTCGCTGTCCGCGTCTTCCGCGGAGTAAAACGGACCCTCCGGATCGGTCATGTCCCTCAGCACGTAGGTGAAGATCTCCCGGGCGCAAGCCGCGTAGTCCGTGTTCCCTGTCGCCTGAAATGCCTCCAGATAGGCCATGCTGAGCAGTGCCTGATCGTAGAGCATCTTCTCAAAATGCGGCACGAGCCAGCTCCGATCCGTGGAATACCGGTGGAACCCGAACCCCACGTGATCGTAAATGCCTCCCCGCCGCATCTCCTTGAGGGTGCGTTCGACCATGGACAGGCCGCGTGCGTCGCGATTCCGTTTCCCGTACCGTAGCAGAAAGCCCAGGTTGTGGGGTGTGGGGAACTTGGGGGCGTCACCGAAACCGCCGTGGCTCTTGTCGAAGCGGCCGACGAAGTTGCTGAAGGCCTCGTGCAGCGTTTCCTGATCCAGACCGCTCCCCGCCGGCGTCTCCATGAATCGGCGGAGCCGCTCCATGTGCTGCTGTCCTGCGCCGAGCACCTCCGCCCTGCGGGTATTCCAAAGTTGCCTCACCTGCGGAATGAGTTCCATCAGTCCCGCGTGGCCGTACCTGCCCTCCTTCGGGATGTAGGTTGCCGCATAAAAGGGGGTTTTGTCCGGCGCCATCAGTATGGTGAGGGGCCATCCTCCGCTGCCCGTAACCACCTGGCATACCGCCATATAGATGTTGTCGATATCGGGCCGCTCTTCCCGGTCCACCTTGATGCAGATAAAGGTTTCGTTGAGCATGGCCGCCACCTGCGGGTCTTCAAAGGACTCCCGCTCCATGACATGGCACCAGTGGCAGGTCGAGTAGCCTATGGACAGGAAGATAGGCTTGTCTTCCCCGGCCGCTGCCTCAAAGGCGGCCGTCCCCCAGGGATACCAGTCTACCGGATTGCCCGCGTGCTGCAAGAGGTAGGGACTCTTCTCATGCTGAAGCGCGTTCCGGCGCCCCTTATCTGAATCGCCCGGATGCTCCATTGTTCCTCTCTTTTCTCAGAAAGAACGTCGATGGCATTATATCCGACCCGTTTTCTGATGCTCCTTATTCCATACGTGTGAGTGAGTCGCAAAGAAGACTCAGTTTTTCGACCTTGCCTTAACCCGCTTTCCCAGGCCGTGAGACAAACGCTGCAACGCGCGTGATTTGTCTTCAGGGTCTAAATGGACTTCCAGAATACAAAAACTGTCTATGTGCGCTTTGGCCTCCCGCAATGCTTCCTCCAGCTGATCTTCAGTCCGGACATCAAATCCCTTACCTGCGTTGAGAACCTGTGGTATGCGACTGTAACTCCATAACGGGATATCGTTGAAACGACCGTCCAGCATAGGGCGTTCCGTCCCGTAGCCCAGGTTGTTCAGAACGACAACGATCGGATTAAGATTAAATCTCGCGATTGTACCCAGCTCCATTCCTGTCATTTGGAAAGCGCCGTCGCCTACCAATACTAAAGGGCGAAGTTCCGGCTTGGCCATCTGGACTCCGAGGCTTGCCGGCACGGCAAAACCCAGGGAAGTGTAATATGCCGGGGCCAAAAACTCCGTCTCGCTATGAATTGTCATGTCCGCAGCGGCAAACATCGCATCTCCGGGATCTGCGATAACGATTGTATTGTCATCCAGAAACGCATTTAAGCATTGAAACAGATACTGCACGCTCACCTGCTTTCCGGCAACGGGACAGCGGCGTTCAGGCTGAGGGGGGTGTGGAATGTCAATGTCTTCCCTGAGGCGAATATTTGCCTTCAGGAGGCCGAGGATGAACGCTTCTATGGTGACGTCTTCATATCCATGGTAACGTACCAACACCTTCTCGCTGGTTACGTAAATTGAGCGTACCTGCTCAAGACGAGCGGTAAAAGCCCCAAGATCAATATCAGTCATTAAGGCGCCGAGAAGAATCAAACAATCACTCGATTCCACGTATTTGCGGACGTCATTGCGGCCCACGGCGCCCTCGTATACCCCTATGTAGCGGGGATGGTTTTCCCTGACGACCGATTTGCTGAGAAGCGTGGCAGCAACAGGAATATTTGTCTTCTCCAAAAGGCGCAGAAGGGCTGCCTGCAGGCCGAATCGATGCAGCTCCACACCGGCGATAATCACCGGTTGTTTCGCTGCATTGATAATAGCGACTGCCTCTTCCAGCGCCTCCTCCAGCGCCTCGGCATTACCCGGCTTCATTTCTTTCGGAGGCTGCCGGTACGGCGTCACGGGAACGGAAATCATATCGCGGGGCAGCTCGATGTACACCGGCCGTTTGTATCGTGCAGCCTCATCCAATACGCGATCGATTTCACGACACGCGGTTTGGGCTTCATGAATTACCGTCGAAGCCACTGTAATCTGCTCGAAAATCTTTAGTTGCGTATCAAAATCCCGGACCCTATGATGGAGAAGAGCCGTCTTTACGCGCTCATTTCTTCCCGGCGCCCCGCTGATCACCACGACGGGGGATTTCTCGGCAAATGCCTGCGCGGTCGGATTCGCCACCTTCAAGCCTCCCACACAATACGTAATACAAGCCACTCCCAGACCACTGACCCTGGCATATGCGTCGGCAGCAAAACCGGCGCTTTGTTCATCGGACGTATTAATCACCTTTAAGTTGCTGCATTCGAGTTCATGAAAAAATCCGAGTACGTAATCACCGGGCACACCGAAAACATGACGCACGCCACGGCTATAAAGTTGATGGATAAGATAACTGCTTACCGTGTGGAACGCTCCCATGGCAGCCTCCCAAAAACGTCAGCGATACTTCACACAACGCACCCTAAGCCAGGAAACGTTCACAAAACAAAACCATCAGAATCAGCCCCTGGCACGACGCATCTGTTCCCACCACCAAATTCCTCTTATTTTCCCGCCATTTTAACCGAAACACGTAACTCCCCGCTCCGACCTATCACTTACCGATTGTAACATTCATCAGCGTTGCTGACGAGAAAAATCTAGGCCCTGCCCGTCTCACCGGACTTTTACCGGCGGCGGGCGCCCTGCAATGATGGCTCATCGTTACATAAACCATGGTACTGGTCGCTGCCACCCCGTTGCCCTTCTCCGCACGCGGCCGCTGGCGAATGGCTTTGATCGGTGTTATATTTCATCAATGACCCTCCGGCTTTCCACTTGGTACCCACCACTCGACACTCGTCCCCCGTCACTCATCACTTCTTTAAGGTATTCTGCCGCAAAAGCACAAAATCACAAAAAGGGGTGGCCTATGGTGAAACACGTGGCAGCAACCGTTGTGCTGATGCTCATTGCCCTCAGCTATGGCTATGGCGCCGCGAGAGCGGATGATAGTCACATGATGACAAAGGAGCAGCTTCTTCCCATGCTGGGAAAACCCGACGTAATCATCATTGACGTGCGCACGAACTATGACTGGGATCACAGTGATGTGAAGATCAAAGGGGCCGTGAGGGAAGAAGGCATGAAGTTCGGCTCCTGGATGAAGAAATACCCCAAAGACAAAACAATCGTCCTCTATTGCGCCTGAGTGAACGATGCAACGAGTGTCAGTTTGACACACGCATATCTGAAGGCAGGCTACGAGAAAGTGTACTCTCTGAAGGGCGGCGTAAAGGGTGCCTGGGGCGACTGGGTCAAGGCCAAGTATCCGACGGAGCGTAAGTAGTCTCCCTCAGGTGGTTGCGAACACCGTTTCCCATGACTGCTTTCGGGAGGCCGCGTCCTTTCCCTCACCAGACAAGATGGAGTTTATCGCGCCACTTCGAAGGCAGTTTGCCCCCGAGAGAAACCCAATGACGGCTCTGCCGGGATGAGAAAAGGACTGTCACCGACAGCAGGAGAATTGCCGGGTCCAGATAGATGCTCCATGACGCCATGGCGGATCCGATAGCCCCGAAACAACCGCATTCCACGTCCGTCCCCCGCGAGAGCAGGACAACCTTGGTAATGAAGAAAGAGATGCTCAGTAAGGCGATGCCGAGAGCGGACAGACGGGTGAGCACGCCGAGGAGCAAGCCGATTGCACAGGCGAGCTCAATGAATGGGAGGGCCCATCCGAAGCCGATCGCCAGCGGTCCCGGCAGTATGTCGAGATTGTACACCATGGCGACCGAGTAGTGTTCGATATCCACGAGCTTTCCAACCGAGGAGACAAGAAAGGTAACGGCCAGAAGAAGACGGAAAACAAGTATCACGTAGCGGTTTTCGAGGAACTTGTTTCGAATGGTGCCGCTCCCATGGACGGTCGGTTGTTCCCTCATGACATGCCTCCCGTGATCGATCAACTGCGCACGCCGGTAGAGCACACGGCTTTCCATCGCGCTATATGATAACTATACTACGAAGTTGCCTTCTTCGCCCCATCTTTGTTGGCGCTATCTGCGTGCTCCTTGCCGACTTCTCCTTGCGTCAAGAGGGGCTCACATGATAAATGAATGGATATGAAAAGAGGGTCCCTCTCTCTGATTGAAGCGGTCGGTCTTATCGTCAGTTTGGTTATCGGCGTGGGCATCTTCAAAACACCGTCCCTCGTTGCCGCGCACGTCAGCACTGCATACGGGATCATGTCTCTCTGGATAGCCGGCGGCATGGCTTCCCTTCTCGGCGCGCTCTGTTATGCGGAGCTGGCAACGGCGTACCCCAATCCCGGCGGCGAGTTCCATTACATCGGACGGGCGTTCGGAAGAAACCTTGCCTTTCTCTTCGGTTGGTCGAGAATGACGGTAATTCAAACCGGCTCTATTGCGATGCTCGCCTTCATCTTCGGAGATTACACCGCCCGGCTCCTTCCCTTCGGCACCCGGTCGTCGTCCCTCTACGCCGCGTTGAGCGTCGCCATCCTCACGCTCATTAATATGGCAGGCGTCCGAACGGGCGCGTGGACCCGGAACCTTCTCGCCGCGGTGAAGGTAGTGGGCCTCTCTGCAATTGTGGCCGCAGGCATGTTTTGCTCCCGCGAGCCTGTGTCTGCCGGCCAGGTTGTCCAGGCAAGTCCTGCTGCCCTTGGGTTTGCCATGGTCTTTGTCCTGCTCACCTACGGCGGATGGAACGAGGCAGCCTACATCTCTTCAGAGGTACGCGACGCAACGCGCAACATGGTGCGCGCCCTGGTATATGGGGTTTCCCTCATCACCGCCGTCTATGTGCTCATCAATCTTGTTTTCGCAAGGACCTTGGGCGTCTCTGCCATGGGTCGCTCCGAGGCCATTGCATGGGACACGATGCACCGCATCGCAGGGACGAGGGGCGCGATGCTCATGAGCGTTTTCGTTGGTATCTCGGCACTCGGCTCCATGAATGCCGCCATGATCACGGGCAGCAGGACGAACTTCGCCCTCGCCCGAGAATTCACCTTATTCCGGCACATGGGAGGCTGGGATGAGACGACAGGCAGCCCGGGCAATGCGCTTGCCGTTCAGGGAACAATCTCGTTGCTGCTTATTCTCTTTGGCGCTCTGACGCGTCATGGATTCGTCACCATGGTGGAGTACACAGCCCCGGTCTTTTGGCTTTTCTTCCTCCTCACGACGCTTTCGTTGATCCTGCTTCGCCGGCGGGAGCCCGGTGCCTTGCGGTCTTTCAGGGTGCCCTTTTACCCCTTTACCCCTGTCCTCTTTAGTGCCGTCTGCCTGTGTATGTTGATTTCAAGTCTTCAGTACGCCGGCGCAGGAGCGCTGACGGGCATAGCCGTTCTGGTTGCGGGTATCCCTTGTCTCATGATGTCCCTGAGAAAAGCAGAGTGACGAGTGAAACCCACTGTTTTGCATTCCTTACTCGTTACTCGGCACTCATCACTATGAAAGGAGGTGAAGTGCATGCGTAAGAAAGTCGTCTTCATAGTACTGCTGCTCGCGAGTCTCCCCGGACTCAGCTTTTGCAGTGCGACGCCGCAGGTGAAGACCGAACCCGATGTGATTTTCATCACGACATCTCACAAGATCGTGAAGGAGATGCTGAAGCTCGCAGAGCTTAAGAAGGACGACGTGCTCTATGATCTCGGCTCAGGCGACGGAAGGATAGTGATTGCGGCCGCCAGGGATTTCGGCGCGAGAGCGGTGGGTATCGAAATAGATCCTGACCTGATAAACGAGAGCACGGAGAACGCGAGAAAAGCGGGCGTCGCAGAGCGGACAAGCTTCAGAAAGGAGGATATCTTCAAAGCAGATATTCACGAGGCAACAGTGGTGACCCTCTTCCTTTTGCCGGGCGTGAACGAGATGCTCAGACCCAAGCTATTTAAAGAACTCACACCCGGAACCCGTGTCGTCTCCCATAGGTTCGACATGGGCGATTGGAAACCGGATGTCTCTTTGAGAGGCTATGGTTCGGACGTTTACCTCTGGTTCATCCCGGCGCAGGTAGACGGAGAGTGGCAGATCGCAGTCTACCGCGAAAAAGACCCGTGGCGGCAAATCTTCCGATTTCATCAGTCCTATCAGGTCGTCCAGGGGACTGATGTACGGAAGAAAGCAGTGTTCAAGGACGTAGAGCTGTACGGCAAGGAGATCAACATGGTCATCGAGAACAACAGCACAGGCGCATGGTCGGTGATGGAGTTGACCGGACAGATCGAGGGGGATACCATGGAAGGCACGGCAGTGGTGAAGGGCAGCCCCTCTGCCGGTGAATATGCCTGGAAAGGCGTGAGGATGAAGAAGGCCCCCTCGATCCTCCCCGGAATTGTTCGATAGCGGCGCCTCCCGATGCTCTGAAAACGCAGCCGCTACCCTCCGTAGGCCGCCGTGTCCGGTTCTGCCTGACGATCCCGGTATGCCGCAATCAACCTCTGTCCGAGGATGCCGCCCAGGTTTCTATAGATCAGAACACCGTCCGAAGGATAATCCTTGATTATGCGGACGATGGCCTCTACGGGCACCCTCGCGATGGTCGATTGGGTCATGCAACGGGCTTGGGCGAGGTAGCGGTGCGGTTTGACCAGCGCCGACCAGCCGAATATCTCACCGGGATAGTAAGCAAGAAAGCGCGTCTCTCGCGGCTCCCCTACCACGAGATCTACCTTGCCATCTTCCAGCATATAGAAGTAGTGTGCCTCCTCGCCTTCCTGAAATACCAGCTCCCCCTCCCTGTAGGTCTGCTTCGTCTTATGCCTTTCTATGACGCCCCTTGCGTCCGCGCTTATGCCGTCAAACAACTCCTCCCGTTTTATGAACATACGTACCTCCTTGCAACTAAAGATGCGCGATGACGACTCGCGACCCGCGTACATCCTTTATCCAAATGTAATGCAGATTGCGGAAGGGGTCAAGGCCACAGCCGGTGGACGAGAAAACGACAAGAGGAAGGGTGGAAAAACACTTTGACAAAGAGGGGCGGTTGAGTCAATTGCCCCAGCTCTTAATATTTCCCCGGTTCGGGCGAAAAACTTACTTATAAGGCTTTGGCTCGCTTTGTTCTCGAAAGAGGTATCGCGCCTTGTCAGAGAAAAGGCGCCACGACAGGGAGGCAATGGGGACAAGAGGGCATGCCTATTTATCACGACGAAAGGTGTCATGACCGCGACGACAGAAACACTCGGGCCGGATACGCCCCTGTATAACAGCAAGATCATCCTTACCTATGTCAGGTTCGCCGAGCGCCGCTGCGCCGGCGTCAATATGAACGAGGTATTAGCCTACGCAGGGATAGAAACCTACCAGCTCGGAGATGAGGACCATTGGTTCACGCAGACGCAGGTGGACCTCTTTCAGGAAAAACTGGTAGAGCTTACCGGGAACAGGGATATTGCCCGGGAGGCAGGCAGAGATGCCGCATCTTCGGTATTTGTGGGGATCATAAGACATTACACGCTCAGCTTCGTGAGCCCCGTGAAATTCTGTGAGATGATAGGGAAGACCGCCGGCTTTTTTACCAGGTCGGTCGTCTGGGAGACAAAAAACACCGATCCGCGCACGGTCGAGATCACCGTGACCCCGAGGCCGGGCGCACGGGAAAAACCGTTCCAGTGTCAGAGCAGGATGGGGTATCTCGAAGGGATCTCCGAACTCTTCAAATCCAGCCTCCCTGTAGTCGAGCAGACCGAATGCGTCTTTCACGGCGGCCGATGCTGCCGGTACGTGGTGACGTGGTCCAGGCCCAGGTCGGAGGCGCGGAGGAAAGAGAGAAATTATCTTGCCCTGTCTCTCTCAGCCCTGTCCGCCGGCCTATTCTTTATTTCCACTCCGGGTATCTCTGCCGCTTCCATGCTTGTGACGTTGGCCGTTGTCTTTGCGCTGTCGGCCAGGGTATGGCGCATGGAAAAAGACGAATTGTGCTCCGCGATAGGGAACCTGAGGTCCGCGACGGAGCTGCTCATCGAGAAGACAGAGGTACATCGGAACCAGGCACGGCTGGCACAGGACATAGGACACGTCCTCACCGGGCAGAGGAGCATCGAAGGCATCCTGCGGGAAGTGGCGCCGATACTGGAAAAGCGTTTCGATTACGACCGCGGCATGATTCTTTTGGCCGATAAGGAGAAGCACGCACTCAATGTCAGGGCGACCTTTGGATATCCCGAAGAACTGGCGCCTGCCCTTCTGGATATGGTCTTCACGACCGGGCCGCAATCACGGGCGTTTCTCGTGCGATGTTTCCGCGAACAGAGGCCTTTCCTCATCAACAACGTGGACGAGACCGGGGACCTCCCGGCGTTCTGCGTGGAATTCACCAGGAAAACCGGGACAAAAGCGTTCATCTGCTGTCCCATAGTATGCGCCGACGACACACTGGGGGTGCTCGCTGTCGGCAACGTGAAAACAAAACGCCCCCTGCTCCAGCGAGACATCGACCTCCTCACGCAACTCGGCCGGCAAATCGGCGTCAGCATTCGCAACGTCACGGCCAGACAGGCGGAAAAGGCGGTCAGGGAGAGCGAGGCCCGGTTCCGCGCCGTCGTGGAGAAGTCGGCCGAGGTCATCGTGCTTACCGATGCCCGGGGAAGCTTCGTGTACGTCTCCCCGCCGGTGACCGCAGTCTTCGGCTACTCCCCCGGGGAATACTATGGGCAGCACTGGCGTATACTCGTCCATCCCGACGATTACGGACGCCTGGAAGAATCTTCGGCCTGGCTGCTCGCGAACCCCAGAGAGACAAAGGAGATCGTGGTGCGTGTCCGCCATAAAGAAGGCGCCTGGCGTTGGGTCGAGATCACCAGCCGCAACCTCCTGGACGAGCCGGGCGTGCGGGCCGTCGTCTCCAACGTGCGCGACATCACTGGCCGGAAGATTGCCGAGGAGACACTCAGGGAATCGGAAAACAAGTTCAAGAACCTGGTGGAAGAATCGTCGGTGGGCGTCTATCTGATCCAGGACGGGGTCTTCAAGTACGTCAATGCGAAGTTTGCCGCGGTCCATGGCTATGACGGGTCCGAGATGGTGGACCGCGCGACGGTCGCGGAGACGATGTTTCCCGCAGACGAGGCTTCCCTGGAGGAGAAGACCCGGTGGGCGCTCGGGCTAGACCAATGCCACACAAGGCAATTCAGGATAGTCACGAAAACCGGGCAAATCAGGCACGTCGAATGCTATGCGACCCGTACCATGTACCGGGGCCGGCATGCCGTCATAGGGACGCTGCTCGATATTACGGACCGTAAGGCTGACGAAGAAGCGCTGCGCTGGAAAACCACGTTCCTTGAGGCGCTCGTCAAATCCAACCATGATGGGATCCTCGTCATCGACAGTCAGGGACGGATGCTCATGCAAAACCAACGGACCGCGGACATATGGAAGATCCCCGAAGACGCCGTCACCGAGAAGCAGCGGATGGCGCATTTCAAGAGCATGGTCAAGGAGCCGGAGCTGCTCCGGGAGAAGATTATCTACCATGAGGACCATCCGGACGAGTCCATGCACACCGAGATCGAGCTCAAGATAGGCACCATCGTCGACACCTCTTCGTCTCCCGTCATCGGCGAAAACGGGAGACGGTACGGGAGGATCTGGACGTTCCGCGACATCACCGAGCTGAAACATTACTGGGACATGCTGGTAGACCTCTCCACAACCGACGGACTGACCGAGCTGGCGAACAGGCGGCGCTTCGACGAGTTCCTTGAGCGGGAATGGCGCAGGAGTATGCGCGAGGAGTCTGCCCTATCGCTCATTTTCATGGACATCGATTTCTTCAAGGAGTATAACGACCACTACGGGCATCTGGCCGGAGATGACTGTCTACGCCATGTGGCGAGCGTCCTCGGAAGGCTGGTGCAGCGGCCCGGAGACCTTGTTGCCCGCTACGGGGGCGAAGAGTTTGCGTGCATCCTCCCGGGCACGGACCAGCAGGGCGCGGCAGGGCTTGCGGACAAGATCATGAAGAGCATAAACGGCCTCAACCTCCCCCACGTCGCTTCCCGGGCCGCGAGCCGCGTCACCTTAAGCTTCGGTGTGGCAACAATGGTCCCGGAAAGGGGACAATCACCGTCGGAGCTGATCCGCCTTGCCGACCATCTCCTTTATTCGGCCAAGAAGGAGGGGCGCAACCGGGTAAATTGCTGGCGGCCAAGGAGAAGAGCCAGAAAGATCATTGAAAGATAGGGACGCTGGTGGAACCCCCATCGCGCCGACCGGGGCTAAGAAGAGAGCGGCCTACGGTTTTCTCTTGACGCAAACCGGGGCGGCGTACTATAGTTGGGGCTCAGCGCCCCCTCCCCCGGCAGAGCCGGATGGAGCCTTCCCCCTCAGAAAGGCTCTGCTTTCTCACGAGGCTGATCCGTCATACGGAGGTATGGCGTACTATACGTTGGGGTTCAGCGCCCCCTCCCCCGGCAGAGCCGGATGGAGCCTTCCCCCTCAGAAAGGCTCTGCTTTCTCACGAGGCTGATCCGTCATACGGAGGTATATGGATGGACGAAGACGAATGGGGTCGTGATCCTTCCGTGCGCAGTATGCGGTCCGTCTTTGCCGCCATCGAGGCGAGCCAGGCCCGCTTCCTCGATGGGCTCGGCGTGGGCCGCATCGACGAAAGACTCCGCCAATGGCGAAAGACGGCCCTCCATCTCTTCGAGCACACGTGGGCAGTTGCCGCCCGGCGTGGAATGCCCCTCGATGAAAAGGATGCAGCCGATCTGTACCTCTGCTGTCTCGTAAAGGTGCTCGGCGGGGGGGGATCGAAGCGCCGCACCTGTGCGTGCCCGATAACCCGGCCGTGATGCGTCTCTTAGAGGAAAAAGGGCGGGTTCGGTGATACGGCTTCGTCTTTTCGGCCGCTGCCGCATCTATCACGATCCGGTGAGTCCCGTGCTGCGGGCCCCGGCCCAAATCGGGTGGGATGCATGGTTCCGCACTATCGACCTTGTCACGCCGCAGCCTTTGAAGGGAGAGGAACTTCTGCGCAGGGCGCGGGGGTGGTGGACTGTCGAACCTGATGACGTCTCCGCCCTCGTCAACCATTACGGCCGCCTGCTCGTCGGCCCGGAGGGCGAGCTGATGGTCGAATGCGCGGACGACCAGACCATGGAGGCCCTCGCAGGGGCGCTCTTCGAGAAGTTCGGCGACCAGGTCCAGCTCGCCCCATAAACCACTTACAGCTCGTCCCTCGCCACCCGGCACTTTGCACTCATCTCCAAATGTGCGTCCCCTGTCCCCTCCTCGCCATTCTTGACAACCACCAGGAAAAGCGGTATTTTCAAACGGTCATGGACCGGACGCTCCTTCTCAACACCACCTTCGAGCCTCTCGCGGTCGTCTCCTGGCAAAAGGCCATCACCCTCATGTTCCTCAACAAGGTCGAGGTGATCAGGGAGTACGACAGGGAGATAAGGAGCGTGTCGACCGGCTTCAGGCTGCCCGCGGTGATCAGACTCCTCCGGTTTGTCGGGAACAAACAGCTCCAGGTGCGCTTCTCAAGGAGGAACGTGTTCCTCCGCGACCACTATATCTGCCAGTACTGCGGCCAGCAGTTCGATCCCAAGTATCTCACGTGCGATCATATCATGCCGAAATCGAGGGGCGGGATAACCGGATGGACGAATATCGTCACTTCCTGCATTTACTGCAATCTGAAAAAGGCTGACAAACTTCCCGAGGAAGTGGAGATGGTTCCGAGAAAAAAGCCGGGCCGCCCAAGCGGCTCCTACGTGCTCATGCTGCATCTCGGCGCCGCTCCCCTCCCTGACCATTGGAAAGACTACGCGTTTCTGAGGGATTAAAGATGAAAAGCATATGGGCGCCGTGGAGGATGGAGTATATTGCAGGTGAAAAGGACGCAAGCAAGAACACGTGCTTTCTGTGTATTGAGCCGGCATCCGATGGGACGTCGCTCGTACTCGCGCGAAAACAGACGGCGTTTGTGGTCATGAACCGCTACCCTTACGCCAACGGCCATGTGATGGTGGTTCCTGTGAGACACGTGGGAAAGATCGACGAGCTGAGCGACGGGGAGCTTCTCGATATGATGAGTCTGGTGCGGCTCCTTTCGTCCGTGCTCAGGGAGACCGTCCACGCGGAAGGACTGAATATAGGGATCAACATGGGGAAGCCGGCCGGCGCCGGCCTTGAGGAACACCTGCACATCCACATGGTCCCCCGCTGGGCCGGTGACACCAACTTCATGCCGGTGCTGGGAGAGACGAAGGTAATACCCGAACACCTCTACGAGACATACCGGAAGTTGAAGGAAAAGGTGCATGAGAAGCTTCTTTGACCCTTCCGCGCCCGTGTTGACGCCGGCGGATCTCGTGCTCGCCTTTACCGGCGCGGCGCCGGAAGCGCTCCTCCTCCCTCGGAGGGCGGTCATCGTCTTCACCCCGGCCGACCTCGGCCAGCTCGTAAGAGGGACCCGGGCGGAGCCCGTGCCCGTGTGGCTCCCATTCAAGCGCCTCTACAGGCCCCGCGGCAAAGAGACAGTCCTTGCGCAGTCCCGGGTCGGTGGGCCGGCCGTCGCCGCCCTTGTCGAAGAGCTCGCCGCCTTCGGTGTGCGGGAATTCTGCTTGTGGGGCTACTGTGGAGGGATCAGCGCAAATGTCTCCGTCGGAGACATTATACTGGCGACCTCGGCGTTCAGGGAAGAAGGCGTCTCCTTTCACTACCTTGAAAGCGAAGACGAGCTTGTAGGGTCGAAATGGGCGGCCCAATGGGAGCTGCCGTCGAGGAAAACCAGAATTCTCGCCGGTCCCGTCTGGACGTGCGACGCCCTTTACAGAGAAACGGCGGAGAAGGTCGCTAGGTACGCCGAAAGGGGGGTGCTCGGCGTTGAGATGGAGGTGGCCTCTTTCTATGCCGTCTGCACGCAAAAGGGCCTTAAAGCCGCGGCGTTCCTCGTCGTATCCGACGTTGTCCGGCCCAGCGGGTGGAAAAGCGGCTTCAAGGGCACGCAACTGCAAAAAGGGACCGCGAGGTTGTCGGCCTACATCAGAAAATACGTGCTCGCCTGAACAACCTCCCCGCATCGCGGGTCCGTTTCGACACAGCCTTCAACCGAGCGTACGCTCCGCTACTCCCCGACCTCCGGCGTGTCAAACCTAAGCAGGTAGGCAAAGGTCAGGATTATGGACGCGTTTTTCGCGATGGCGTGATTATCGCCCGCCAATGACTTGATCCGCTCCGCGCTCTTTTCGATGTTCTTTATCTCGTCCCTGATCTCATCCATTAGTGGTCACCTCTCATGTCCTTGAACCGTTTTGCCTTGAGGTCATATCTGGGCAAGCTGCCGGCCGGCTCGACCTTCACCTTGCATGACAGGTTCGTTTTTATCTTGTGCCTCTCCGCAAGCCTTCCCGCAACAGCCCCGGCCTCTTCCGGCCCGACCGTCGGGTTAAGCTCTATCCGCAGGGTGATCTGGTCCATGATGTCTTGCCGCGTCACCACGAGCTCGTACTCCACGATCTCCGGAAACTCCGATCTGACAAGCTGCTCGACGGTCTTCGGAGAGAAGAGCACGCCCCGGATCTTCCGTATGTCGTCCACCCTGCCCACAATCTCCATCAGCTTCCCGGATGTCCTCCCGCACTCGCACTCGGAAGGCCCCTTGATGGCGACGTCGTTCGTATTAAACCTGATCACGGGGAATGACCTTCTGCCGAGCGGCGTAATCACGATAACACCGTGCTCGCCTACCGCCACCTCTTTCGAGAGGGTCTCCCGGTCGAGCAGCTCAACGAGGAAGAAGGGCTCGATTAGGTGGAGACCATTCTGGGCCTCGCACATGCCGGCAAAACCGCACGTCTCCGTGCTGCCGATATGGTCGAACATCTTGCAGCCGTATGTCGCCTCGATCCGCTTGCGGGTCGCTTCGGGCAGCGGCTCGCCCGCACCGAGTATGCGCTCTATACCGAAAGATTTCGGGTCGATGCCCATTCCCATCGCCTCCTGGGCGATGTTGAGCGTGTAGGTCGGGGTCCCGGCCATGGCATTGACCTTCATCTCGATGATCTTGTTAACCCTCCCTTTCGTATCGAGGGCGCCGCCGGGAATTACTTCGCATCCGACCTTTTCCGCGGCGTAGTGCGCTTCCCAGAAAGCGACGTACACATTATAGCCGAAGGGTAGGAAAACGCGGTGTCTCGGTCTGAAACCCGCCATCCAGAGTATGTGGCACCATGCCTCGACCCTCCACTGCCAGCTCTCATAGGTCTCCGGAACGTACACCGGCCTGCCCGTAGTGCCGCTCGTCTGCCGGAAGGTCGATACCTCCTCGATAGGCACGCCGAGGAGCCCGCCATAGGGAAAGGGGTCCACGTTCTCCTGCCACTTTCTCAGTTCTTCCTTGTAGGTGAAAGGGACTTTTTTGATGTCGTCGAATGTCTTGATATCCTCCGCCTCTATCCCTTTCAGCTTTTCCCCATAAAGCGGGGAATGGGATTTGGCGTAGGAAAACAGGTTCTTGAAGTGCGATAATTCGATCTTGTTCAGCAATTCCCTCGGCAAAGTTTCCGTATAGTTATTCCAGTAATCCATGACTCACCCCTGATCCTTGTTTGATTGAAGCCGGTTCGCCTGTTCTTTCGGCATCATTCCGGCAGTCGCTGCCCTCCCGCTGAAAAAGGCACCCGTTGCCGCGCCCGATGGAATAGAGTTTCATTAAATAAAATGACGCTCCATACAGTGATGCTATAGCATGGCGCACTTCTTGTCAAGCGAAAAAACGAAGCGCCTATTCTGCCCCTGTGTAGCCCGCATCCCTCGAAATCGCCCTCGCCGTTTCCACAACCTCTTTCACTATCTTTTTCAGCTCCCCGGAACCAACCAGGGAAAAGAAGAAACCCGCTCCCACGCCTGCGACAACCTTGCCGGTAAAGTCACGGACCGGGGCCCCCACTCCTCCCACGCCTTCAATGGCCGTCCCTTCGTCGACGGCATACCCCTGTTCCCTGACCCGCCGGAGCAATGCATCAAGCTCCTCTTTTTTGACAAGGGACTTTTTTGTCGTGGCCGTCAGAGGGGTTTTCTCAAGGAGCCTGTCGATTTCATCCTGCGGCAGATAGGCCATGATCGCCGGGCCCATCATGCCCCAATAGGGAGGACGCCGCCTGCCTATATTCGAGGTGAAGGTTATGGATGCGGTTAAGTCCTCCCTTTTGTCCAGGTAAAGCAGCTCCCCGGCGTCCAGAACGCCGAGGAATACCGTCTTGCCCAGCTTCACCTGCAACTGCGTGAGGTGGGGGGAGGCAATCCTGCTGAGAGAAAAAGAGGAGGCGACGATGCTCCCGAGCTCGAACAGTTTCATGCCGAGGGAGTACCGTTTCAGCTCCTGGTCCTGTCTGAGGAAGCCGCACTTGATGAGGGTAGCGCACAGCCGGAACACGGTCGCCTTGGGCAGGCCCAGTGCTTCCGAGAGCTGGACCAGGCTCTGGGCCTTTTTCTCGTTGCTGAAGGCCGTCATTATCTGCAGGGCCCTTTCAAGCGACCTGTTGTAAAAAGCCTCGTTCTTGCCCTCGCCCTTCGTTGTCATGCTCCTCACCTGCGCGCCTGCTCCTCTACACCGACCCGGCACTCCTGTTGGCGCCGTACCAGCCACCGCATCCACATGGAAACCCGCCGTCAGGTTCCACTCAATAAAGTACCATTTCACGAGGCAGAAGAAAATAAAATAGGTCAATCAATGCCTTGATTTTGCAAAATGCCCTTTATTCAACCGACCCGCAGGCGGGCGCCCCACACCGACCCGCACGCTGAGGCACCCCGAAATTCACCATTGCCTCTATTATGGCATAAAGTATTCTGCGGCAAATGCCGATAATTAAACAGAGGACTCCGGGAAAACGGCCTTTCAGCGGGCCCGACCCCTGAAGCCAGGTTGTAAAAGGACGGGAGCATTGTTCGTAATCATCGGCTGCATCGTCGTAATCGGTGGGGTACTCGGTGGGTTTGCCCTCGAGGGCGGCCCCTTCCTCGTCCTCATGCAACTTGCGGAATTCATTATCATTGGCTGCGCAGCACTGGGGGCCCTCCTCATTTCGGCCCCCACAAAGACACTCGTAAAGATCATCGGTAAGGTCGTGGGCTCCTTCAAAGGCTCTCCGGTGAGCAGCCGCACGTATCTCGACATCCTCAAACTCATGTACGAAATCTTCCAGATTAGCCGCAAAGAGGGGTTGATCGCCCTCGAAAGCCACATAGAGAGGCCGGAGGAGAGCCCCATCTTCGCCCAGTATCCGCACTTCCTCAAGAAGCGCCATCTCGTCCTTTTCATGTGTGACACGTTCCGTCTCGTCATCCTCGGCGGTGTTCCGCCCCACGATATGGAGACGCTGATGGATGGGGACATAGAGACCCAACACCACGAAGGCACCGTGCCGGGGGCAATACTCCAGAAGATCGGGGATTCGATGCCGGGTTTGGGGATCGTGGCGGCGGTGCTCGGCATCATCATCACCATGCAGGCGATCGGAGGCGCGGCCGAAGAGGTGGGCCACAAGGTGGCCGCAGCACTCGTCGGCACCTTTCTCGGCATCTTCATCTCGTACGGCTTTGTGCAGCCCCTGGCGACCAATATCGACATATCGAACGACGAGGAGTCGAAGGTTTTCGAGACGATCAAGGCGGCCATGATCGCCTTTGCAAAAGGGTTCAACCCCATTGTCTGCATCGAGTTCGCGAGGCGGGCGGTCCCGACTGACTACAGGCCCGGCTTCCAGGAGATGGAAGACTATGTAAAAGGCAAGAAGTAATGGACGAGGAACATAACAACCCGATCAGGATTGTCAAAAAAAAGAGCAGGGACCACGGCGGCCACCACGGAGGCGCGTGGAAGGTCGCCTACGCCGATTTCGTCACCGCCATGATGGCCCTCTTCATCGTCCTCTGGATCCTGGGACAAAGCACGGATATCAAGGAGGCTATCGCCGCCTATTTCAAGGACCCTGGGGCCTTCACGAGCACCAGCTCGGGCGGCGTGCTTCAGGGCAGCCCGAAACCGCTCCTGTTTACCCCGCCCGTCGCATCTCCCCCTGCCCCCGATAAACACGCCAGCGACCTGGAAAGGCTGAAAGCCGAAGCAAAAAGCATTCAGGAGAAGATAGCATCCGTTCCCGACTTCAGTAAGTTCAAGGAGAAGATTGAGGTAATGGTGACCTCCGAGGGGCTCAGGATCGACCTCGTGGAAGTTTCGGAGGGTCTGTTCTTCGATATCGGCAAAGCAAAGCTCAAGCCGGAGGCGGTTCGGCTGCTCAAGCTCGTCGCCTCCCACCTGGCAGCCCTGCCGAATAAGATTGTGGTGGAAGGCTATACCGACGCCCGGCCCTACGTCTCCTCCGGGTACTCGAACTGGGACTTGAGCGTAGACAGGGCCAACAGCGCGCGCGGGGTATTGGAGCAAAGCGGCCTTGCGAAGGACCAGATACGGGAGGTGCGGGGTTTCGCCGACAGGAAGCTGAGGCTTCCTGACAGACCGTTAGATTACGCGAACAGGCGTGTCAGCATCCTCGTGGCCCCGGGGGGAAGTGCAGGGCTGGTAATGCGTGACACGCCTAGTGCGCCATCCGGCCCTTTAGCGCCATCCGGCGGACTACCGCCGCGGAAGCAGGGAAAATGACCGACACCGGGAGGAGAGCACGCGTACTTGTGGTCAACGACGATCCCGAAATCCTCGGTCTGATCGCGGGGATTTTGCGCAAAGACGAGGCCGTCGAAACCAGGCTCAGCCGCGATGCGCGGGAGGGGGGGGCCATCGCATCCGAGTTCGCCCCCGACCTGATCCTTTGCAGCCTCACCGACGTCGCCGATTGGGTGCGCTTCCGGTCGCGCCAGCAGGCGCATAACGAAACCACCTCTTTCCTGCTCCTCCTTGTCTGCGACAGAGGGGGCGCCGGGATGATCGGCCGGAGCCTCGAACAGGGGGTCGATGATTATATCGAGAAGGAATTCTGCCCCCATATCCTCCTTTCCAGGGTCCGCTCCCTGGTCAGTGCGAAGAGGCTTCAGGAAGAGCTGAGGGCGGAAGAGGAGAGGCTGAGTGAGAAAAATGCGCTCCTCAAGAAAAACTTCGAAGAACTGACGGCCATCCTGCTCAAGATCCTGGAGGTGCGCGTGCCGGGGGCAAGCGACCGCGCCCATGGTGCGAAGGCTTGCGTGAAATTCATCGCGGAGAGACTCCACTTTCCCCACGAAAAGCGCAAACAGATTGTATTTGCCGCCCTTCTGCACGAGATAGGCAAAATCGGCTTGCCGGACAGCGTGGCGGGCAAGCAATACCTCAACCTGCCTGCGGCGCTCAGGTCCACGTACCGCCAGCACCCGACCATCGGCACGATGATCATATCCACCATGACGGGCTACAGGGAATCGGCCGAGGCCGTCCATCACCAGCTCGAAAACTACGACGGCTCGGGCTTTCCCGATGGGTTAATGGGGGAGGAGATACCCAGCCACGCGAGGATTCTCAGGGCCGTCGTATTCCAGGAAGAGCTTCGCGGGCAAGGCTGCGCACTCGGCGCCATCATCGAGCAGGTGCGCCTCGCGATACATTCGGTCCTGGAGCAAGGGATAGCGAACCTCCTCATAGAATTCCTTCGTGAGCACAACGCAAAGCCCGAAACCAACAAGCTGAAGCTCCGCGTGGACGACCTCAAGCCTGGAATGGTGATCGCCGAAGACGTCTATGCGGCAAGCGGCGTCAAACTGCTCCCCAAGGGCGTGTCGTTGCGAGACAAAACGCTGGCCGTTCTGCTGGAGCGCAACGAGTCGGACCCGGTCCTCGGCGGCATCTATATCCTCACCGACTGGTCCCTGCTTTACGGGACCTGAGAAGCAATCGGGCGCAAAAGCACAGTCGTGAGGTGATAACCGTAATTTCAGCATACTTCACTTCTTCAGCCTTCTCCTGACCCCTATCAGACCCAACAGGCCGGAACCAAGGAGCCATGCCGCCGGAGGAACGGGGACGGAGGAAGCCCCGGTAACCGTGAATGTCCCGCCGTTGTAAATGACAGGGT
>Ga0326727_10006608_pt1 | contig 31602 bp, 26 predicted proteins | sample MB2enrmetagenome_FD_207643 | JGI IMG/M metagenome (GOLD analysis project Ga0326727, IMG submission 207643) | Lab enriched peat soil microbial communities from McLean, Ithaca, NY, United States - MB29MY | ecosystem: Environmental > Terrestrial > Soil > Wetlands > Peat | place: USA: New York...
ATTTGTCTTTGACTCCTCATGCATATAATCAAACGAATCCTTAAGGTACTGATAAAATTCTTCGCTGTTGGAGAAGCGATTCGAGAAGTAGTGAAAATCGTTAACGTCTGGTGTGTATGGGATTAGGAGGAATTTTTTCCCTTTCACGTTCACGTAGTAGGGTAGATCGTCATTATAGATATCGGAATTATACAAGAATCCTCCCTCTTCCGCGATGAGTTCAATTGTTGAGGGGCTGGGTTCGCGACAATACCATCCGACAGGGCGTTCACCGGTTATCTTCTCGATCAACGCGACGGCTCTCCTTATTGATTGCCGCTCCTGGGCACGAGTCATTGTATAATGTTCAATCCAGCGATAACCGTGGCTGCAAATTTCATGTCCCGCCGCCACTATAGCCTTGGCGGCGTCAGGGTTCACTTCCAGTGTTTTCGCGGTAGCGAAGAACGTGGTCCTAATCGAATGCCGTTTGTATAAGTCGAGAATCCGCCAAATCGCTACCCTCGTTTCATACTCGAAAATTGACTCAATAGTCATATCACGTTTCGGAGGTACTCCGTATGAGGGGAATTCACCGAACGTCTCCGGTCCTTCGTCGCCGGCAACTACAGTTCTTTCTCCTCCAGCCTCATAGTTCAGAACTATTTGGACAGCTAATCGCTTACCCCCAGGCCATTCCACACGAGGTGGATGTTGACCGTAACCTACGAAATCTCTTGCAGATACCAATCCAAATCGGATTCGGCTATGAGGTTCGCATTATGAAACTTTCCGGCTAAAAATGGAAAGTGGAAGTAGAGCGAAGGTGTAGATTACACTTCACTCTGGCGGTATCTGTTTCAGCGCCAGCGAAATATCGAGGCCTTCTCTCTTGTGGTAACTCCACGATGCAAAGTAGATTGCGAAACCCAAGATGACGACGATTCCTGTTACTTCGAAACCGAAGGTAGTGGGTACTACGTCTGCAGGCGTGATATACGCGATGTACGCTATCCCAGCAAACGATATGGCGGTAATAAGACCGACAATTGATATTAGTGGTATGCTGGCAACCTTCGCCTTTACGAAGCCTGGAGCTTGCTCGAAAAGATCTTTCTTGACGTATGGGAACGCGACTAACGCTAGCGAGGGAATGACAAAGGAAAATCCCCAGAGCACGGTCCCTAGGGTGAACGCTGATGACCAGCCGAGAAACAGATACGCTGCCAACACTACTACGCTGAGCGCCATTATAGCAACAATAGATAGTATGGATGTGTGGAACCGTTCATTTACGTCTGCAAATTTAGACGGGATCACCCTGTCGAAGGCCCATGCGAACATGTATTTGGTTGGAATCCAGAAGTAAGCAAATACTGCGCCTAAAGAACCGATGAGATAAGTGATCATCATAAGGTAGATCAACACGGAGTTTGGATAGGCGGCAACAGCCAGCATCAAAGGTTGCGATGGTGGAAATGGGAGGGCGTAGCTGGATAGACCATTGTCCCATGCGTACCCGACTGCGGCCATCCAATGTGCTCCTACGGCATTCAGCGTGAGCGCTGCCGTTATCGACCACCAGATGACACCGAAAATCAATGATAAGAATAGTGCGATCGGAATCGACTTGCGAACATTCTTGATCTCGCCTACAAACGCGTTCGCGTAATTCCCTCCGAATAGGAATAGTGAAGCTAAAGGTAATGCGGCCACTATCGCAGAAAACCCGGGAATAGGAGCGTAGCCTCCAGCGACTCCGGCAGCTTCGAGTGCTTGGTAGGTGGCATTACTTCCAAGGCTGGGCACCAGCAAAGCGTTCCAGTTCGAAGCAAACGTCGCGGTAGTAACACTTCCTAAAATGTACCACATCAGGATCGTCCCGATTATAGCTGACGCCCATGAGACGTACAATAGGCCCTTGATCAATCTAGAACCGAAAATGGCGAAAGCACCGAGAACTAACACTAATACACAACCGAGCTCGAAGGTTCCAACCGATCCTCCTAGAAAACTGCCGAGATTGGTCAGCCCTGAAGCATTTGATGTCAGGCCAAGTACCGTCAAGGCAATTGAAGCTGCGTATGAAAATTCTGCTAACCCGGCACCAACAAAACCTGCGAAGAAGACAGCGAACACGTAAGTGATAGACCAGACAAAACCAATCGCAGGATGGAATATACGCCCCGTCCAGATGTAATCGTTTCCTGTCCTAGGCATTACGATTCCGATAACCCAATACGTTACCATCAGAAAGAGGAATGGCACCATAGCCAACAGCAGAGACGAGGGAAGGTCCGCTCCTCCAGTATTTCCGTAGAACCACGCGAACTGGGTTGTAGTGTAGCAGAGTGCGAACACTAGTGCGGAAGCAAACAATAGAGCGTCCAATCCGCCGTATTCTCTGACTAGACCGGTAGCATCTCTAACGAAAGCCTTAGACTCCAATTTTATCCTAAACCTAACAGAGATCCGGGACATATGTCATATTTAGCGTTTGGCATTCTGAATACGATACATATGCACATTTACTGCAACATCAAGTAACCAAAATTAAGTAACCAATTCTGAGTAACCAATGTTGTGTATGATGAGTTGGGGTTAAGCTCTCATAGTGAGCGAATTCCGGGAACGTTGGAGTTAAGCAACCGCTAGTAGTCGTATTGCGCCTCGCTAATATTGAACTCCGCCCTGGTCCGCCTTAATAGTGATATTCGAAGTTAATCCACCATCAATAACCAGTACGTGGCCGTTAACGTAATCCGATAAATGTGACGCAAGGAACAATGCACCACCAGCCATCTGCTCGGGTTTCGCCATGCACCCAGCAGGGATACGTTTCTTCAATTCTTTCATCAAACTATCATTAAGATACGGGACGGTCATATCGGTTTCAACCCATCCGGGTGCGATGGCGTTTACGTTAATCTTATGCGGCGCCAATTCAACCGCCATGCATTTCATCATCAGAATCAGAGCGGCTTTGCTAGTTGAGTACGCAACTATGCCCTCTTCTGCTTCAAGTCCATCCACTGATGAAACGATGATGATTTTTCCGCCGTTTCCCTGCTTGATCATCTGCCTAGCAGCAGTTTGGCAACAGTCGAAGCATCCCTTCACGTTAATTTCGAGATGCTCGCTCAAGTTCTGTTGAGTCATGTCTAGAAGCGTGCCTCCTTTCATTATAGCCGCGTTATTCACAAGGACATCGACGCGACCAAATTTCTCGATTGCAGTCTGAAACAGTCTTTCGACTTGGGCATGATCACTAACATCCGTTTGCACTACAATCGCCTGTCCACCGCTACTCACTATTCCCATTGCCAACGCTTCCGCTCGTTGACGGCCGTCAGCTCTCTTCATTCGGTCGGCGATCACAACTTTGCATTTTGCTGAGCCGAACGACTTCGCTATGGCTTCGCCAATTCCACGCGCCGCACCGGTTACAATTACAACTTTGCCTTCGAGTGATAGATCAGAAAGTGTGCTCATGGTAGAAACGACTTGCCCCGTATCCCATCATGATCTCAAAATAAGATTTCGTATGTGGCGGATTATTGAAGAAACTCCTCATTTAGTGCCGATTCGTTGATTAGTTTTATATATACACAGCGAAGGTCACCTGTTGCTTACAAATTGAGGCAAAAGGGTTGATTTCGAAACTAAAAATCCTAACCGTTACGTTGTTCTTCACTGTCTTAGTTGCGTCAAGTTTCCTTCCAGGATTCGCTCAGACAATACAACATGGAGGAACTTTGCATCTTGCACTACCGAACACGATTGATAATTTCTCACAGTTCCTCACAAGTTCCTTCCAGTCATGGTTCTTCTGTCAAATGGCCTATCCTGACCTAGGAGTTCCAACTGCCTTCGGGCTCATGCACCTAGCACTTTCAGGATACTGGTCGAATCCTAGTGCGACGACCTGGTACTATATGATCAGACCGGGAATGACGTGGTCGGACGGAGTGCCAGTCAACGCGACTGATCTGGCGTACAGTATTCAGTTAATGTTCTCAACATACACCTGGGGAGCCGGCAGTCTTTCAGGCTATGCGAGCAGCTTAGCCGGAAGTATTACAAACTCAGTGAAAGTCTACAACTCAACGGTCGTTGAAGTGGACTTCAACAGCCCCAACGGACTTATGGGAGACATAATTGGATCAGAAAATACTCCCAACCTTGTACCCTACCATATCTGGAAGAATTACATCGTTAACGGAACCTCGCCTGGGCCAAACTTTGGAACCCTAGTGAGCGCTGGAGCATTCTACATTTCGAACTTCACTCAGGGCGACACTCAAGTCGTGATGTTGCCTAACCCGCACGGTTCTCCGTTTGGAGGAGATCCATCACAAAACGGTGTGCCGTACTTGAACCAAATAACTGTCCTACTCGTACCAACCACCCAGGACCTTTCCCTCATGCTGAAAGGAGGACAAATTGATGCGGCGCCAGTTGCTCCAACCGATGTCGCAGGTCTAACATCAAGCCCTAACTTCCAAGTCACTTCAGGACCAACCCCCGATACTTGGAATCTTGAATTTCCAATCTGGAACTATCCATACAACCAACTCGCCTTCAGACAGGCATTAGCATACGCAATCAATCGCACCGATCTAGTCCAAACGGCCCTCGCAGGATACGGAACACCTGGCAACGCAGGATACATTCCCCCGGAAAATGCACCTGAGTACAACTCTTCAGTGCCAGAATACAACTACAACCCGCAAATGGCTCAGAGCCTACTTCAAAGTCTCGGATGGACACAGAATAGTAATGGGTATTACCAAACACAAAACGGAACTGTATTCTCTCCAACAGTCTACGCCCCAGCAGAGCTGCAACCCGAAGTCACTGCAGCAAACAGAATTGTACAAGACTTGAGGGCGGTCGGAATAGATGCGCAACTACAAACAATTGCATTGACCTCAATGTCCCAAATTTGGGATAAGGGAACGAACATGTACTTGCACGAACAAAACTACGGATACCCTAACTCCGAGCTTCTAACCGACTATTCATTTACAGGGTTCGGTAGCGGACCTCCGCTCGTAGTTGACGCAGCGCACCCAATCTTCACGCCTTCAAGCGTTTGGCAGTATTACAACACAACGGTCAATCAGCTTTATGCTGCAGGATCGGCTGATCAGAGAGCGCAACTAATGCAGACATTGCAAGGGATCGTCGCTCAGCAGCTCCCTTCAATAACGCTCTATTATGTGAACTCGGTCTGGGTGTACAACACGGCGAATTTTGGTGGTTGGCCTACTTCTCCTAGTACTATGGATTGGCCTGGTGGAATGTTTAACATGACCGCACTAGCAAGCATCTACAGTCTAAGTGCTCAAACAATGACGTCAACAACCAGCAGCTCATCCAGCTCAGGTGGCTCTAACATGATGACATACTTAGTCGGAGCCATAGTTGTAATAGTGCTGGTGGCAGCGGTTGCAGTAAAAGCACGGAAAAAAGGCGGCAACACCCCAACCACAACAACCCCGACAACGAACCCGTAATACAATAGAGCACTGAGCGAAGCCCCAAAACTTCCTCAGTCCTCAAACCCTTCCAAAATTTGAGCGACTCACATTGAGGATAAGCGTACGATACGTACTCAGACGTACCGTTTACGCCCTGATCACACTCTTCGCAGTCACCTGCATTACGTTCGCAATTCCACGAATAATGCCTGGCAGTCCGATTACCTATTTCGCTAATCCGCACATAATCACATCACCTTCAGCCTTAGAGGCACTGAAGGTAAGATTCGGTTTAGATAAGCCAGTCTGGGTACAATTTACTCTCTATCTACAAAATTTGTTTTCGTGGCCGCCGAACTTCGGATTATCCTACCTCTTCTATCCAACACCAGTCTTCACGGTAATTATGGAGTACCTGCCATGGACGCTCTTCTTGGTAGGCGTTTCGACAGTCATCACCGCCATCATTGGGATACTGATTGGTGTTGTGACGGGCAGTAGGCCGGGAAGTAAACTTGACACTTCAGTCATCTCGGTATCGATGATCCTCTGGACGATGCCCTTCTTCTGGCTGGGCATTATTTTACTTTGGATATTTGGGTTGTCGTTTCATTTGTTTCCCATCGCCGGAGCAGCGTCAAGAGGTTTCTCGACACAAGATCCACTGGGCATCGGAGACATCCCCGATGTGCTATGGCACGCTTTTCTTCCAATGATGACACTCGTAATCGCGGCGTATGCCGGTTACTCGCTGATCATGAGAAACACGATGGTAAACGAACTGTCTCAAGATTACATTCTAATGGCTAGGGCAAAAGGGCTTAGCGAACGAGCTATCCTGCTCGGTCATGCTGCGAGAAATGCGATGCTTCCGATGATCACGTTGATCGGACTTAACGTAGGTTATGTAGTAAGCGGAGCCCTACTCGTAGAGATTGTTTTCGCTTATCCAGGAGTCGGATACTTGACCTATCGTGCCGTCTTAGCGCATGATTTTCCGCTGCTTCAAGGATTATTCTTCATAGTATCAGTGGCTGTGGTTGTAGCGAATTACCTGGCAGACTTAACTTACGCACTCTTCGATCCTCGAATAAAATATTAAGAAGAGATCATTTTGCAAAAAATTGAACTTACGCCAAAGCGAACCGATACCCATGAAGTAAGCAAGTTACGGCGCATTATTGTAGACAGAAGAGCGCAGGTCGGTTTCGGAATCATAATAGTTTTCTCGTTCCTCGCATTGACCGCCCCTATCATCTCACCATATTCCCCTTACGCTTTTCCCTCACCAGGGCGTCCGTATTCACCACCGAGTGCAAAGTTTCTACTTGGAACAGACTATCTTGGAGAAGATGTGCTTAGCGAATTAATCTACGGCGCACGAGTTTCAATGCTAGTCGGAATCATAGTTGCGTTTCTTGCGACGAGTTTCGGAACAATAGTCGGCGTAGTAGCAGGGTACTATGGACGATTCATAGATGAAGGATTAATGAGAGCAACGGACATTGTTTTAATCCTACCCTCACTGCCGCTCATGATAATTTTGGCAGCATACCTGGGGCCTAGTCTCCAAACAGTCATTTTGGTTTTGACTGTAACAACATGGCCGTTGGTTGCACGGGTAGTAAGATCTCAAACCCTCTCGCTCAAGGAAAGACCATTTACTGATTCCGAAAGAGTAGCAGGTGCTAGCGACTTCCGAATAATAACTAAGATCCTAATACCAAACTTGGCCACGATTATAGCAGCGAACGCAGTACTCATGGTAACGACGGCCATCGTTGGAGAAGCCGGCCTCGATTTCATTGGCCTTGGCGACATCACGGTTGTGAGCTGGGGGACCATGCTCTATTGGGCACAATCGTACGCCATCTTCAATGGAGCATGGTGGTGGGTTATGGCGCCCGGCCTATGCATCGTACTTGTCGGTCTAGGATTCGTTCTCATCAGCGTATCAATAGAAAGCGTCTTCAACCCAAGGCTCCGAACACCATGAGCACTATCGCAGGAATACTCTTGGAACCTTCAGTCGCACGGGCACCGCTACTCGAAGTAAAGAATCTGTCAGTAAGCTACAAGACTGGCGTCGGCCGAGTTAAGGCCGTCGATAATGTCTCATTCACAATTAATCGAGGAGAGATTCTGGGACTGGTAGGTGAATCCGCATGCGGAAAAACTACTACTGCACTTTCAGTAATGCGACTTCACGGTAAGAGCACGATTATCGAAGGCAACATACTATTCCAAGGTAAGAACATAGTTGACATGAACGACGAGCAACTTCGAGAATTCAGATGGAAAAATGTCTCCATGATTCCGCAAGGATCTATGAATTCCTTGGATCCGGTCATGACCATCGGGGACCAAATTATCGAGGCAATCCGAGCACATAAGCAAACCTCGAAAAGCGACGCAAATGCTACTATGGAACGCGTCTTGAACGCGGTTGCCATACACCCTTCTCGAGCTAAGAACTACCCACACGAATTCAGTGGCGGAATGAAACAGCGAGCGGTCATAGCAATGGCTTTGGCCCTCGAACCACAGCTAGTCATTGCTGATGAACCAACAACGGCATTAGATGTTGTAGTTCAGAAACAGTTGCTCGACCTATTGAAGCAACTCCGTGAGCACTTGAAAATTTCCTTCTTGTTCGTCACGCATGACCTCTCAGTTATCAGCGAAATTTCCGACAGAATAGCAATTATGTACGCAGGCAAAATTGCCGAAATAGGAGACAATAAAGCAGTGCTCAGTCATCCGTCGCATCCTTACACAGAAGCACTCGTCAATTCCGTTCCCCGAGTATTCGGAAAGCGCGAACTGCTCAATTCCATACCAGGTAATCCCCCAACAGGGATTTGGCCAACAGGATGCAGATTCAACCCACGATGCAAGTACGCGTTCGAATTATGTCGGGAGAGAGAACCCGAGCTTGAACGGTCTAACACGGGCACGATGTCAGCGTGCCACCTCATTAGTCACCCTAGCAGGGTATGAAAAGCAATTGAAAACAGTTTGAATGAAAATGTCTTCGCAAGAAATTCGTCAAATCCAGCAAGATAAGAAGCTAGTTGATATTCAAAACTTGAAGGTGTATTTTCACCATAGATCAACTATGCTTGGCAAGAAAGTCACACTGCACGCAGTTGACGATGTAACATTGACACTAAAGGAAGGAGAAGTATTAGGGCTAGTAGGCGAGAGTGGTAGCGGCAAATCAACTCTGGCGAGAACTATCGTTAAATTACATCGACCCACTTCCGGTCAAATCGCTTATCGCGGTGAGGATATCTCCAAACAGGATCGAAAATCGTCGAAGGAATTCAGAAGGCACGTCCAAATGATTTTCCAAGACCCTTACGAATCTCTCAATCCGCAAGCCAACGTCTTCAATGCAGTCCTAGAACCTTTAATCATACACGGCCTGGCCAAAGACAGAACTAAACGAGAGGCAAAAGTTATCGAACTCCTCGCGATGGTTGGCTTAGACCCCGCTTCCAAAATGGATAGGTTCCCACACGAACTTAGCGGAGGAGAAAGACAACGAGTAGCAATTGCAAGAGCACTCTCGCTTAATCCAGAACTATTGATCGCTGACGAACCCGTATCGATGCTTGATGTGTCTATCAGGCTCGGAGTACTAAACCTCATGTTAGAACTGAAAGAACGACTCAAGTTAACCTATCTGTTCATCACCCACGATCTCGGCGTAGCACGATACATAGCAACAAGAGTAGCCGTAATGTATCATGGAAAGATCGTCGAGGTCGCTAATCCAGACGAACTCATAGCTCATCCTCTACATCACTACACAAATCTACTTCTCGCGTCAATACCAGGATCAGAACTCTCAGAGCCATCACGCCTATCCACAGAATACACATTCAATCCAGCTGAACCACCACAAGGATGCAGATTCCACCCACGCTGTCCGGCGGCAAAAGAAAAATGCAGCACAGACGAACCAATACTAACCGAAATTCGAAAGGATCACTTCGTAGCCTGTCACTACCCACTCTCCGCACAACGGCTGACATAACTTGGCTAAACGGAAAGTTACAATCACAGACGATTGGGCCTATAGAGAAATTCGTACAGTTATTCTCGAGAACGAATATCTAAAACTCACAGTATTCCCTGAAATTGGGGCTAAAATCTACGATCTGATCTACAAACCACAACATAAAAACTTACTCTGGCATAACCCTCGAATTCCTCCGATGAAAGTACCATTCGGAGCAGCGTTCGACGACGTTTGGAGCGGAGGATGGGATGAAATTTTCCCGAATGACGCACCTTGCAACTTCGGCGGCGAACGATATCCAGACATGGGTGAAGTATGGTCGATCCCATGGGATTATTCAGTATTCAAAACGGAAGAAAAACCAGAATCTGTCACAGCGGTGACCTCCGTTACGAGCCCGATAACCCCATGTAAACTCACAAGAACGCTAACACTCAAAGAAGGCGAACGATCAATTCATCTTGAATACGCGCTCGAGAATTTGAGTCATGATTCACTGAAAGTCCTCTGGAAACTTCACCCAGCCCTGGCCATCAACGAATCCTGCAGCATCGAGATCCCGGCTTCGAAAGGCATTATTGATCCACGATATAGGCACCTGTTCTCGGAAGCCAGCGCTGAATACAACTGGCCTAATGCTATAGGCAGAAATGAGGAGCGAATAAACATAAGCAGAATACCTCCCGCGACTGCGCATTCTTGTAGCCTTCACTATGTAACTGACTTGCAGGAAGGCGTCGTCAAATTCAGAAACCCAAGAGACAACCTTGATGCCACCTTCAAGTTTCCTAAGGAAATTTTCCCATCTGTCTGGCTATTCCTCGCCTACGGCGGCTATCGTTCGTTATACACTGCCGTTATAGAACCGAGCACGAGTTATCCTTACGATCTAGGTCAGGCGATAAAAGAAGGAAAAATTTTGCTGATCGAGCCAAAGTCGAAACTGAGGTGCGATCTTGATGTCGAATTGAACGACCATCCAAACGCTTTGTAACTCAGATTAAATAACCTCGGAATCGAACCTGAAGATTATCCGAAATGCGCGATAAGCTTTAGTACCATCTCGTAACCTCTCACCCTCCATGTCTTTCACGAAAGCAGAACTGTCCAAGAACCTAATTGGCGACGAGTGGATACAAGCTTCGACGGGACAAACGTTCGAAGACACCAACCCCGCCAACACGAAGGAAGTAATTGGAAATTTTCAACAATCAAGCAGAGAGGACGCTCGCGCCGCAATCGACGCAGCAGACAAAGCAAAAGAGAAATGGGCACATATCCCACCTCCACAGCGAGGAAAAATTCTATTCAAAGCCGCTGAGATTCTAGAACAACAGAAAGAAGACCTTGCAAAGATTCTAACAAGGGAAGAAGGCAAGCCACTGGTAGAAAGCCGCGGCGAAGTCAACCGAGCAGTTGATATTTTTAGATTCTTCGCCGGCGAAGGAAACCGACTCAACGGAGAAGTAATCGCGTCGGAAGATGCAGATACAAAACTCTACACTCTACGTCAACCACTCGGAACAGTCTCCATAATTACACCCTGGAACTTCCCCATCGCCATACCCGCCTGGAAAATCGCCCCAGCACTAATCTGCGGAAACACGGTGATCTTCAAACCTGCATCGCTGACTCCCCTCATTGGACTGAAAGTTGTGGAAGCATTGAAGAACGCAGGAACCCCGCCCGGGGTTATCAACTTCATTACCGGACCGGGCTCGACTGTAGGATTAGAGCTGATTGAGAATGAGAAGATTGCTGGAATATCATTTACCGGATCCTATGAAGTAGGCGAACAAATCTACAAGAGTTGCGCAGAAGGTGAAGCGATGCCACGAATCCAACTCGAAATGGGCGGCAAAAACCCACTAGTAGTCCTCTCTGACGCCGATCTTCCAAAAGCGGTTGAGATAACAGTGAAAGGAGGCTTTGGAGGCACCGGACAAGCATGCACAGCAACTAGCCGAGTAATCGTTGAACAACCCGTCCTGGAGGAATACACGAAATTGCTGGAAGAACGTGTGAAGAAAATAAAAGTGGGGAACGGATTAAATGAAACGAACGAGATGGGCCCCGCAGTATCAGAATCACAACTCAAAACGGACCTAGAGTACGTTGAGATTGGAAAAAGGGAAGGGGCGAAACTACTTCTCGGCGGCAAACGATTACACGGAGGCGAATACGACCAAGGCTACTTCATGGAACCTTCAGTCTTCACAAACGTGAATGCAACAATGCGAATCGCCAAGGAAGAAATATTCGGACCAGTAGTCAGCGTCTTATCAGCAAATAACTTCGAACAGGCACTAGAACTTGCAAACAACGTCGAATACGGACTAGCCGCAGCAGTCGTAACGAACAACCTGGAAAAAGCGCACGTATTCATAGATAAGATTCAAGCGGGTGTAGTCAAAGTTAACAGACCAACAACCGGCATCATGGCACAAGCCCCCTTTGGTGGAATGAAGAAGTCAAGTTCCATGACATTCAAAGAACAAGGAAAGGCAGCCATCGACTTCTATACATTCACAAAAACAGTCTACCTTGGCATACGACCATAATCAAATTACATCTACGCAACTCTACCCGACGACGAAGATAAACAGAAAGTATCACGATGTCACTAAGACAACCGCAGTTCTATTATCTAGCCGATGAGGGAATATTCTAACTCTAGTGAATGCGTATGATAACTGCTAAGATATTTTCTGATGGTAAGGAGATTGCGGACGTAGCATTAGAATCTAAAATATTTTCGACAGGCAGTAAGGGCTTTCACAGATCATCCAAGGTGGAGATCGATGGAGAACGGTATCAGCTCAACTTCATGCTGGTCAAGATTGGAAGCAAAACCAAACCGGATACTCAATCTTCCACAAACAAGTAGCATGTAAATCCTACTCGTGCGAGTGGTACTAGGTGCGCACAATTTTCTCATTCTGGCAGTATCTCACTTAACGCCAATCCTATACCGATTCCCCTTTTCTTGGAGTAATGGTGCCTAATGCCATAAATCACCGCAGCGGAAAGAATCGAAAGCAAGATGGCAAGAAGTAAAGAATCGGAACCGAGCGTCGGCCTGCCTATAGCGGGCATCTTGCAGTGACATAAGAGGGTGATATTCACACCTATAACCGAAAGCAGGCTGAAGAGTATAAACGCCCACCTTCCCTCAGCACCCACAACTAAGTTTTGTCTTCTCGTTCGGAAAACGAAAGCCGAAATTGCCATTAAAGCAAGTAATCGTGCTTCAAAACTACTAAAATCCTCCGTGTCTCTTCCAAAACTCCAGATTGTTAAGGTCGATTTTCTGGTGTGTGGGATCTGTTCGTGCGCATTCACACAGTTTGCGCATGTTTTCCGTATAGCGCTGGCTTGTTGTCTTTGTATCGCCGATTTGGTCTACGAGAAACTCTGGCGCCTCAAGCGCTCGTTCAGCTGATTCCATACATTTTTCATCTGGTTGTTCATGCAATCCTTCACTTAGAACCTCGTGTAGCACAGACAAGAGATTGTTGTCAGGTGTGAGAATTGGTGGAAGTAGGCTCGTTGCTTTAAACGGGTAGTCCCGGTTCTCCTTTTCGTTTTGGTGAAGCTTTCAGGTCTGGAGATCGTGAGCGTAGTAGGTCAATTGTTATTTTGGCGAGTCGCATTTCTTCGTCTGTGAGTGACAGTAGCGCGGACTTCACGTGTTCTCCTGCGGGGAATAGATTCATGGTCAATGGTATCCCGAATTTGAGGTATATCGGGGCGCCGACCCTGACGATTTCATGTGCTTCTTCTATTCTGACGAACCCTCCTCCCGGTCCTGGTGTGGTTATGTACATATCGATTGGAATGTTAATCGTCTGGCGTATGGACGCGATTTGTGCGAGCGTTAGGTCGGACGGTATGTTGAATGTGCCTGCGCCTATATTTTCGAGTAATTTGGCTGAGGCGGGATTGCATTGTCCGATCGAGAATGATACTTTGAAGAGGCTCTCTTCAGGTAATTCGCCGTTCTTTCGCATTTCATTCAAAACCCAGAGCAGTCCTTCGTCAGCGACCAAGAAGCTCCTTATCCCCGCATTCGCTGCGCGTCGAACGTTCTCGATGGAGTAGAGGAGCTGATCCATGCCACGGGCGCGTTTTCCTAGTATGCCTCCTACTGGTGCTTTCACTTGACCGCCAGTATCGTATCCCGCTCGTGGTCCGATGAATAGGCTTACTTCGATATTTTCAGTTTTCCCGATTGCCGCCATTTCAAGCAATTCTTCGTCAGTCATCAGGGTGATACCGCTGTCTTCTGAAACGCGGTGCGTGTTGAAGCCGTACTGTTTGGATTTTTCAACAACTCGTTTCAGTTGTTCCGGATTTTCAACATCAGGTATTTCTATTCTGAATTGGCCACCGTCGGGGAATCGCTTATTTGATGTGGGCAGATTGTGGAGGTCACTTGAGGGAAGCCCTAGCTTTTCCAGCGTAGCTATTCGATTCATGGGCCGAGACATCGTCATATTGCTGTAAAAGACTTCTGGAATCCGATACCCAAATTCCGCATAGCTCGGTTCAGCTCCCTGAAGGCAACATAGATTAATTATAACGCATCTTCAACCCTGACTGGCGAGCATGAACGTGCAAACGAAATCTTCGTCAGTAGTTTCATTGTTGAAGAGTTTGATTCGAATCCCGAGTGTTAACCCAATAATAGAACCAACTCGAGATGAAGAACAGATCGCAACGTTCATCGCTGATTGGTTTCGTCGTACTCGGAAATTCAATGTCATAGAGCAGAAGGTGAGAAAAAACAGGTTTAATGTTATAGCGATCTTGCCGGGACGAAGTAGTGGACCGAGCCTGATGCTTAACGGACATATGGACACCGTTGGCGTATCCAACATGACAATCAAGCCCTTCGATCCATTTATTGAACATGGTAGAATGCACGGCCGTGGGTCATGCGATATGAAAGGATCGATTGCAGCGATGATGTCTACGATGCTTTCACTCGCCAATTCCAATGAGAAGTTGAATGGGGATGTAGTATTCTCAGGAGTGGTTGACGAGGAATTCGAGAGTATAGGCATGTATGAGCTCGTCAAACGATTCCGTACTGACGCAGCTATAGTGGGAGAACCAACGAGCATGAACATTGCGACCGCTCATAAGGGCTACGCCTGGCTGGAGATCGAAACGACGGGGCGCCGAATTCACGGCTCAACACCGGAAAAAGGTGTCGACGCAATAGAAAAAATGGCAATAATCATTTCTCAACTAGATCAGCTCCGAAGAAAGCATGCACGTTTACGACATCGACTCGTTGGCACACCGAGAATTCATACATCTACGATAACCGGCGGATCGGACTGGGCAACGGTGCCAGCAAAATGTACTCTGCGTCTCGAACGTCGACTAATTCCTGGAGAAAAACCTCAAGATTCAGTAACAGAACTAAAGCAGATCATAGCCCAATGCTCAAAGCGCGACCGCAAACTGAAAGCAACAGTCAAGCTAATTCATTCTGCTGAATCGATAGATGTCAAGCGTGCTCGCCATATTTCATTGCTAGAGCAAGAATTGAAGCATGCTGAGATTAAGGGAAGAATCGTAGGAGTCCCATATTGGACGGACGCAGCAGTATTGGTGAACCGGGCTAAGATCCCAACCTGTCTCTTCGGTCCGGGGAACATTGAGAACGCCCACAGTCCGGACGAATTCGTCAAGATCCAAGAAGTGATCAACTCAGTTCCAATTTACGTGAAGACAGCGCAACGTTATTGCGGATACATTTAACGCGTTTCGGGCGCGAAGATGACGGTACCGATAAATACACGCGGTTCGATCCGTGCTTGTATTGGAAGGCTGAATGTTGAGTTCAGTTTTTGATGCGGTAGTTATAGGCGGCGGACATAACGGATTAGTTACAAGTGCCTATCTTGCTCGTGCGGGATTGAAGGTTGCCGTTCTAGAGCGTAGAAGCATCATCGGAGGTGCTGCGATTACTGAAGAAATTTTTCCAGGCTTCCGTGTAAGTCGATTATCCTATGCCTACAGTCTGTTCCTTCCACGTATTGTTCGGGAATTGGAACTTGAGAAAAACGGTTTACAATTATTATCTTACGATCCGGACTTGTTCGTACCATTTCCTGACGGACGATACATGTTCGTTTGGAATGATGATCAAAAAACGGCTAAGGAAATCGAGAAGTTTTCAACGCACGATGCGAAGGCGTACTTTGATTACCTTGAATTCTGGAAAAACATGGCGTGGCTTCTCGGCCCTGCCGGCGAAGCTCCTCCTCCACCACTCAAGGAGTTCGCAGGAATGTTTGACACTCCCGAAGCGCAGACTCTACTTCGGTACTTGATGTTCTCAAGCGCTAAAGAAATTCTTGATGAGTATTTTGAATCTGACGAAGTGAAAGCGGCTTTCGCTCCTCGCGGACTTATCGGTACAATGGTTGGACCTAGGACGCCCGGTAGTGGATACGTGTTAGGCCATCATGTGATCGGTGGGTCGACGGGTGAACAGGGTAAGTGGGGTTACTTGAAGGGCGGAATGGGCGGATTATCTAATGCTATAGCTAAATCTGCTCAACACCTCGGCGTCACCATTCTGATGAACGCTCAAGTAACGAAGATACTAGTCAGGAATGAGAGAGTGGTCGGCGTTCAATTAGCTGACGGTAAAAAGATTGAGACTAAAGTTGTCGCGTCGAACGCAGATCCGAAACAAACTTTTCTGAAGCTTATTGGTGAAGAACACTTCGAACATGATTTCATTCAGAACGTGAAAAAAATTAAGGATCAAGGGTGCGTAGTAAAAGTAAATGCAGCATTGAAGGAACTGCCAAATTTCACAGCCGTACCCGGCGTTATTGGGCCTCAACACAAGGGGATTACCGGCATCGGTCCATCGGTCGATTATTTGGAACGGGCCTTCGATGATGCTAAGTATGGCCGGCCTTCCAAGAAACCAATGTTGAGAGTAACCTTCCACTCTGTCACGGATCCTGATCTGGCACCCCCCGGCAAGCATACCATGTCGATCTTCGCTCAGTACTTCCCCTATCATCTTGCAAAGGGTTCGTGGGATGAAATTCGTGATGAAGTTGGAGAGAATATTATCGACACACTATCCGAATACGCGCCCAACGTTAAGAAATCCATATTGAACATGGAGATTCTAACTCCGCTAGACCTCGAGCGAATGTTTTCCTTACCCAAAGGCAACATATTCCACATGGAGATAACGCCCGATCAAATGCTCTCCTTCCGACCAGTGCCCGGTTGGGCGAATTACCGCACCCCAATTCAAGGGTTATACCTATGTGGATCAGGAACACATCCAGGCGGAGGCGTTCTCGGAACGCCAGGCTTTAACGCATCGCAAGCTATACTTGCAGACATCAAACCAAGCAAGTAATACGCCCGTTACTCGAGTAGCTGTCTTACCGGGTTTCGCAAAACACCTATGTTGTCAATGGAAATTTCCACCAGATCATCCTGTGTAAGCGCAAATTCATCGGGAGGCACTATGCCTGTTCCAGTCATACATACCGAACCGACTGGAACTGGATTGTCGCGTGTGAGGAATTCTAAGAGTTCAGGAATCTTGCGTTTCATTAGCCCCGTCTTTGTTTCACCCTGAAATGCAGTGGAACCGTTTCTCGTTATGAGAAGGTTGATCGTTAAATTTTCCAGGCTTCCGATCGACGTAGGTGTTACGAGCACGGGTCCGAGGGAAGAACTCGCATCATAGACCTTAGCTTGTGGGAGGTACAGCGGATTTTCACCCTCGATGTCACGAGCCGACATATCGTTTCCGATCGTGAATCCTAGAACTTGACGATCAATACCTACAATGACGACTAGTTCTGGTTCAGGAACCGTCCATTTGGAGTCGCGACGAATACAGACGTAATCATTTGGGCCGACACATCTATGGGGTGTTCCTTTGAAGAATACTTCGGGTCGAACGGCGTCGTAGATGGTATCGTATATGCCCTTAGCTGCCGTTTCGATTTCTCTGGCGGTTTTGCTTCGAAAATATGTGACTCCGCAGGCCCATATTTCCGGCGGAACTATCGGCATGAGAAGACGCGGGCTAACGGATTCAGCTGTATCTAAGTCGCGGAAATTAAGCTTGGGAAGATTTGCGAGGTCATAATGTTGGTTCAGGTAATCATACTCAGATAATTCTGATGTTTTGATTTTACCAATGAGATCGAGCGGGTCCAATAATCCTAGGTCGAGCACGTTTTCCTGAATGACGAGGCCGAGATGAATGCCGTTTTCGTGAGCGAATCTGGCTAGTTTCAATGTATCCCTGTAGTCTGTACATGCAGGTGGTTTAACGTTTTATGTTCAGCTGTTACGGGTCAGTTGTGATGCATTAGAGGGGCGGGACCATGCCTGGGATTCGTGGAAAGGGTTGTACGTCCGCTACATGATCCACGCCGCATAGGAATGCGACAAACCTTTCGATTCCCAATCCTGCACCGGCGCACGATTTCAATTTTCCGTCTTTCGCCAGAGCGAGCAGGAAGGCGTAGTCTTCTTTCTTAACACCATCTCTTTCGATCTTTTTTACGATCTTTGAATATTCAAATTCGCGTTCAGCTCCGGAGAGAACTTCTCCGTACCCTTCAGGCATGAAGAGATCGTAGTTTCGCCAGGCTCCTGTAGCTTCGTCTTGGAAATCGTAAAATTCACGTGGTATGTCGGTCAACCAAAACGGATCGGATTCTTTCTCTGGTGCCAACTGTTCCCAGTCTTTCCCGTACTTGTGTTCAAGATCTTTTCGAGAATGAACCTTGAACGGAGTGCTAGGGACTTGCAGTTTTGTCTTCCGTATCTTCGAGACTTCGTCTTCGACAGCTTGTATTGCACTTTTCACTAAATCTTCGTAGAGCCTGAATACATCTTTCATTTTAGCGCCGGATATTTCGGTTTCTAGTTGGGTGAACTCGTAAAGGTGCCATCCAGATGTCGCTCTCTTTCTGGTTTCGATACGAATGTTTGGAGAGATTATGAAGAACTTATCCGGCCCTAGTGACGAGAGTACGAGTTTGTGAACGATCATACTCTGCATTGTTCTCACTGTCTCATCATAAATGTCGATTTCTATTCTCTTCTCGATGCTCGCGCCTGGGTCTGGCCATAAGGGATCCGTCGATTTAGCAAGGGTTACTGGAAGGATCCAGTCGAAGCCCTTGCGAACAAGCTCTGTGATCATTGCGTTCAGAGCTTTTGTTTGCACTTTGAGGATGGTTCGTTTTCTATCGCTATCTATTCCATGAATCATTTGCGATGTATCTAGGGTTACTTTTGTTTCTCTCATTTGAAAGGCCTGTTTTCCTCACGGTAAGGGGGAGCGGAAGTTAAACTAATTGCATGTTTTATCGTAAATTTTGCAAGAAGCTCAAACTTTTTACCTCTAATATTGTAATAATTACATTATGTCTCTTGATTCGGGCGATGTGAAGATCTTAAGAATAGTCCAAGAGAACTGTAGGCTAACGGCGCGGCAGATATCAGATAGGACGGGTTTGCCTGTCACTACGGTGTTTGCTAAAATCAAGCGTGCCGAGAGACTGGGATTAGTAAAGGGGTATAATGCCGTCCTCGACGCTACAAAACTCGGCGCTAGCACTACGGCGTTCATCTTTGCTTCTTTCGCTTATAAGAACGAAGAAAAAGCCGCATCTCAACGCAAGGTGGCTAAAGAAATTGGAGGGTTTCCTGAAGTTCAAGAAGTACACATCATATCGGGGGAATGGGACATTTTGATTAAAGTCAAGGTTAGGGATGTGGATTCGGTTGGCAAATTCGTTGTCGATAAGTTACGGTTAGTTAGGGGCATTGAGAAAACACTGACGTGTCTAGTCTTTGAGTCAGAGAAGGAGTCCACAGTAATTCCACTTTAGGACACAAGATCGTTGCGGTTATATGTTGAAGCGTTTGAGTGATTCTCGTCCAATGGTCGCTACTTCTTCAGGGTCGCGGTCCCAGTAGGCCGGTCTGAGCAATTCAAGACTAACATAGTCGTCGTATCCGGCTTGTCTCACGCGAGAGAGGAAGTGTTGTAGATCTATTGCTCCTTCTCCCGGGAAGAGGCGATTCGCGTCTGTCATATTCTCTCTAGGACCTTTTTCGCAATCGTTAACATGCACCATGAAGATCTCGTCGCGGTCGAGCTTGGCTATCTCTGCAAAATCTTCTCCGGAAAGATAGGAGTGAAAGCTGTCTAGGGTTAATCCGACGTTACTCCTCCCTACGCGTCGCACAACTTCAACACCATCCTTCAAGGTGTTAATGCTACAATTGTGCATTCCAAGAAATTCGAGTCCAAGTCTAATCTCGTCCCCGCATACATCCGACAGTTTTTCTAAACTTCGCGCTGTACGTTCGATGACGGCTGCTTTACCCATGCCACTCTGATTTGCAGCGGGCACTGGCAGGAGCAGATCACAGTTGAAAGTAGTTGCACATGAAGAAAGTTTCTTAGTTCGAGTCAGAAGGTTAGAAAAATCTATTTCGCTTAGTAAGTTGAAGTTTTCTGGCCCATTTATGCTAGCAGTTTTCAACCTCTCGTCATCAATTTTGGTTCGGATTTTCATGATTTCATTTGTGTCTAGAATTGGGTCGATTTTGTCGACAGTAAATTCGATGGCTTCGAATCCTGTTCTTCTTGCTACGGTTAAAAATTTGTCAAACGATGCTTTTCGTACGGTATCTTGATTGAGGCAGGGTTTCAACTGGTTCGACCTACAGTGGTAATTGTACTGGTTTGCCGGTTTTAGCGGAACGATAGAGGGCTTCAATGATTTCTACGGTTTTGTAGCCGTCGTCCACTGTTACAGGAGGGCTCTTTTTCTCTATCAATGCGTCTACGAATAGTCGATCTTCTTCTTCGACACCCCACGAAGTGGTGGGTGGAAGATAGTGAAACTCTTGAACTTGTGTTGGCAGGTCTAAGCCGAGGGTGTAGCTGATACGATTGAGTTCTTCAGTTATGATGCAGGAATGGTCACCTATGACTTCCACTCGTTCAAAGGGTATTATCCAGGATGCATGACCGGAACTGAAGACAGGCACTTCTAAGCCAGACTGATGCTTTAGGGTCATCCAAAAGTCATTCAGAATATTCGTGTAGACGTTCGCTTCGGCTCTACAGTTTACTTCGACGACCTCGCCGAAGAGCCACCTTGCGAGATCGAACATGTGGATCGGAGTATCATATAGATGCCCCCCAGAAATTTTCGCATCAGCTCCCCAGGCGGGTCGCTGTAATTCGCCTGTCACCAGTTTCATGATTACCATGTATGGTTTTACCTGTTTGGAGTCAATGAGTTCCTTCATCTTTTTGTAAACTAACGAGAATCGACGGTTATGTCCGACTTGGAACACGGTTCCTGTTTTTTTCACTCTTTCGCTTATGTCGCGTGCATGATCAAGTGTTATCACCATTGGTTTCTCGCAGAACACGTTCAGTTCCTTCGACAGCGCATACTTCAGAGTGTCGTAATGGAATACGTTTGGAGTGACGACGTAAATTGCATCTAGTTTTTCTGAATCGATAAGATCCGTGTAGGTCTTGTAATGGGCGCAGGAATATTTCTTAGCCGTTGATTCGGCTAGGGAAGTTATCAAATCTGCTACGCCAACAATCTTGACTCTGTTGTCTTTAGATAGGACGGACAGGTGATTCTGCGCTTGACCGCCTAACCCGACTATTCCAACTCTAACTTCAGTCATGGTGATTTCACTTCAAGTGTGTTCTTGATCCACTACACGATGGAATATAACTAATATTTCTCCTCGCTGACCCGCAAGAGAAGAATCGTTATCCAGTTTTCTGGACGAAATGGCATGCTACGAAATGTTGCGGAGATATTTCTTCGAGAGCTGGATTCTGTTCTGAGCAGAGTGATTCTGCGTACGGGCATCGAGGGTTGAATCTGCATCCTGGAGGTGGAGTTATGGCGCTGGGCACTTCGCCTTTTATTTCAACGTGTAGCAGGTTTTTCTTTGTTGGATCAGGTATTGGAGCTGATGAGATTAGAGCGATCGTATATGGGTGTCGTGGTTTTGTTATCACAGTTCTAGTGGGGCCGTATTCGACGACGTTTCCGGCATACATGACCGCGACGTAATCTGACATATACTGAGCTACGGCTATGTTATGGGTTATCAGCATGTAGGATAGTTTGAATTCTTTCTGTAGGTCTAGAAGGAGTTGCAATATCTGAGCCTGAACAGAGGCGTCTAGAGCGCTGGTGGGTTCATCTAAAATTACAAGACTGGGTTGAGTTGAGATCGCGCGAGCAATTGCGACGCGTTGTTTTTGTCCTCCACTTAGTTGCCGTGGTAGTCTTTGTGCGTAGTCCTCAGATAATCCGACTGCTTTGAGGCTTCTCTTAACCGCTTCTTCTATTTCGTCCTTTTTCCAACCCATGAGACCACGTAATGGTTCTGCGATTGACTGACCAACCTTCATTCGGGGGTCCAATGATGATTCTGGATCTTGAAAGACCATCTGCATTTCTTTGTATAGTTCGCCTCTATCTACCCGCCCACTCGAGATGTCTCGACCAGAGAAGATGACTTTGCCACCAGTTGGTGGCGTCATGAGAGCGATCGTTCGAGCTAGAGTGGTTTTACCACATCCAGATTCACCGACTACGGCAATCGTCATGCCCTTGCGTATGGTAATTGATACGCCGTCTACTGCGCGAATGAATCTTTTTTCTTTGGAGAAAGGGTTTAGTCCCTTGCGAACAGGAAAATATTTTGTGACATTTTCCGTACTGAGTATTGTTTCACTACTCATACAAGAAACACGACACTGAGCGGTTCTCTCCTTGTGAGGTCAAGTGTGGTCGGGTGGCCGTGCATACGTCCATAGCGCGAGGGCATCTCGGAGCGAACTTGCATCCGGTCGGTGGGCTTCTTAGGTCTGGGATTGTTCCGGATATTGGTGTTAACTCTTCGGTGTCCTTGTATCCTGTTGGTATGCAGGCGAGCAATCCGCTTGTGTATGGGTGCAATGGCTTTGCGAAGAGGCTGTATACATCTGCGTTTTCAGCTATCTCTCCAGCATACATCACTACGACTCTGTCTGCTACCTGACTTGCAACTGCTAGATCATGTGTCACCAATACAATACTGGTGTCAACTTTCTGCATGAGTTCTTTCATTAATTTTAGCACCTGAGCTTGGGTCGTTACGTCTAAGGCGGTCGTAGGTTCATCCGCGATCAGTAGTGCGGGTTCCTGTGAGAGGGCCATGGCGATCATAACTCTCTGTGTCATTCCTCCTGAAAGCTCGAAGGGATAACGATCGAGTACCTGTTCAGCGTCTGCTATTCTCACAAGTTTGAGGTAGTCGATAACTTCATTCTTTAGATCTGTTGGTATCTTGCGGCTGAGGCGAGGTAGTCGCGAGATCTTTTGGGTCTGTTTTGTGTATGTTTGTTGCATGAGATCGGAATGAACTTTGTGGCCTTTTTTTCGAAGTTCTCGAACCATTATTGCTTCCGCTATTTGCTCTCCAACCTTGTATACCGGGCTGAGGCTGGTTAATGGTTCTTGGAATATCATTGCGATCTCGGTCCCTCGGTATTCTCTAATTTTGCTGGAATCGAGCTTGACAAGGTCCTTTCCCTTGTAGAGAACTGAACCACTCGAAACGGTAGCGGTGGATCGAGGGAGGAGGCCTATTATAGATAGGCCGAGCGTGGATTTTCCGCAACCTGATTCGCCGACTATTGCGAGCAGTTCGTTTGGATGAAGATCAAGACTAACATTATCTAGTGCAGTAACGGTTCCGGAGCTTGTCGTGTATTTGACACTGAAATCTTCGATCGAGAGCAAATCCTCCAACTAACGTGCCTCCAGAGCGTCTCTTATTCCGTCGCCTAATACACTGAATCCAATAACAATGACCGCGATGACGATTCCGGGGATAATGGGTAACCAGGGGGCAGTGATGAGATAATCTTGACTGTTACTGATCATTTCCCCTAAATCCGGCAGAGGCGGTCTAACCGAAAGGCCAAGGTAACTCAAACCCGCATAAACCAGTATGACTGTTCCAACATCTAGCGTAGCATAGACAAGCATGGTAATGGAAATGTTCGGTAGTACATGTTTGAAGAGTATTCCAATCGTTCTTTGTCCTGCAAATCTGGCTGCCTCGATGAAGTTCTGATGCGCAACACGAAGAGACTCTCCTCTCGCCATACGTGCATACGGAGGCCACCAAATCACTATCATGGCGATCATCATATGCGTTAAGCCTGGTCCGAGCGCTACTGCGATCACCATAGCAATCACAAGAACAGGCAACGAGAAGATAACGTCAGTAAATCTCATCAGCAACTCGTCAAGCAGGCCTCCTTTGAATCCCGCAAGTGATCCTAACAGAGCACCGACAATAATTGCTACGAAGACGACGGAGAAACTGACGGCTACATCATTTGGGACACTTGCTATAACACGACTGAACACGTCGCGGCCGAGGAAATCACAACCAAACAGATGATCCCAAGATGGCCCTGAAAGTGCCACACCAACGTCCTGCTGGATGGGATTGTAGGGAGTAACTCTAATTCCCAGAAGGTCAAGGATAGTTACAATAATGCCAGTCAAGACGAATAATACGACGACCAAGAACCCAACAATACTCTCAGGGGTTTTCTTGAACATCGTTAAGACTCGATCGAAAGGTCCGGGATCAGACGTGCTTTGTTTATTCTGTTTCAAAAAGTCAACCAAGCCTCACTTGTGGATCAACGACGGCATACAAAATGTCGGCTACGAGATTGGATGCTACGATGACGATAGCGTACACGATTGTTGTGCCTAGTATTCCTGGGTAATCTTGTCCATTCAACGCCTGTACAACGTATCGTCCCATTCCGGGATAAGAAAAGATGTTTTCAACGAAGATAGTGCCAGTAATTATCCAAGTGACAATAAGAGAAGAGAGTGATACGATGGGAATAAGCGCGTGTCTAAGTCCGTGCTTGTAAAAGATCGTTCCTTCATCCAACCCTTTTGCTCTTGCAGTTCGGATGTAATTCGCGTGCATTACTTCTAGCATCGAACTTCTCAGCACGCGAGTTACAATTCCGAAGAAACAAATTGCAAGGGCTGTGCTAGGAAGGATCACGTGAAGTAGAGCGCTACCAAAGTACTGGAAGTTTCCTTCAAGTAGGCTGTCGATCATCGGTATACCAGTTATCCATGTTGGTGGAGTCAAGTTAGGGTCAAAGGCTCCGCCGCTTGGCAGAAGCCCAAAATGATAAGTGAAAATAATGAGCAACACCAAGCCGACAAAGAATGGCGGGGAACCATAACCTGCCATGTAGGCGGCGCGGATCCCGTTATCTATCGATGTATGATTATACCGCGCCGAAGTGACGCCCAGTAATATTCCGACAATTAACGTCATCACTATTCCGAAGAACGCTATTTGTAGCGTGTACGGAAGAGTCTGCGAAATGACTTGCGCGACCGGGACAAAATTTCGTGATGGCGAATACCCTAAATTTCCTTGTGACAAATTAACGAGGTAATAATAATACTGAACGTAGACTGGGTCGTTCAGATGATACTTCGCCGCGTAGGCAGCAGCTAGTTCAGGATGTAAGCCAGCTGCCTTTCCTAACCACGAGTAGATTGGGTCGCCTCCCAAGCTGTGCGATAATACAAAAGTAATAGTCATTACCGCCAAGAGTACGAAGATGGCGAAGATTCCTCGACGGAGTATGTATTTTGCTATGTTCAATCTTACTGTAACCTAGGTGGATCTAGTCCCAACTATTGCACGCCGCCTACTTGCGAATTCATAAAACGAAAAAAGGATGTGGGCGGGGCGGCCCGTTTTATTTTAGCTGCCGCCCACGAATGTTACTGTATTGAAGACTACCGTTGAACTTGTCGACGTGAATAGTGCGTCAAGTAACGCGCTCTGTACGACATTCTTATCGTATGCGACAGACCCGCCCCCGAAAACAAGCTTTACTGTCCCAAGCCAAATGTATGGTGCATCATTGTAGATTTGCTGCTGAGCCGCCGTACAAAGCGTTCTGATTTGAGTTACATCACCAGTTGATGTCCACGCGTTAACACATTGCTGCACTGTAGGGTTTGCGTAAATTGCCCAGTCATTCGAAGTCGTGTTGTAGTTCGCGAATAGTACCCATGCGTCAGCTGGAGTAGCTGCACCAGGAGCGAACGTTCCAGTTCCAAACCATGTGAGTTGCGATATCGAATTGGCGTCTGCAAGCGCAGCGTAATAGGTACTGGTGCCGCCAGTATTTGGTAGAGCATATTCAGTCCCAGGCAATATCTGGATGTTAACCGTGATACCGATCTGAGATAGATCGGCTTGTACGATTTGTGCCGCTGAGTTGCAATAAGTACAACCTGAAACGACATTGAATTGAAGCGGTTGCATCGTAGCCACGTTAACACCTGACTGGTTTAGGTACCACTGCGCTAACGTTAGATTGTAACTGTAGGGCGGTAGATTTCCGAGATCATACCAATCCTTCTCAGCTGGATATTCTGGTCCAATCATTTGACCCAACTGTCCGAAGAAAACCCGTTGAGAGATGTCAGTTATGTTTACCGCATGCTCGATAGCCAAACGGAAATCGGTAATGTTGGTTGGGAACCTATGCGTGTTCATAGCGATTCCGACAAACACCATTGACGCGTCAGGCATAATGAGGTAGCCATACTTATCCGGGTTCGCGAGTATAAGGGGCCAGTTCTGCTGTTGAATCGCAGCAATCTGCGCTTGCCCAGTTGAGAGGTCAGTGTACCGCGCTACGTCGTCCGACTTGGCGTTGATGATCACGTTCTTAACGTGACCAGGATCAATGTATGGATTCGCTTGAATCTCTGCTGCCGTAAGGTTCTTTCCCCAATATGTCGGGTTTTGAGTGAACGCCACGTATGAACCCTCAGATACCGTCGTCACAACATACGGACCAGTCCCTGGCATTGGATGTTGATTGAAAGCAGTGTTATATGCGACAGGGGTGCCGAAGCCTCCGTTCTGCAGAACATACTGAGTGTCGAACAGTAATCCCGCCCACGAAGCTAACACTTCAGGCAACCATTGAAAACCAGTCTTCATACGAAATACAATCTGATAAGGCCCTGTCACATAAATCGGCCAGGCGCTGTTCATCATTATAGTCATCAGGGCAGAGGATGGGGTGATGAGCCCACTCTGAGTCATCAATGCAAGTGTAGCTGGCCCGAAGGTAACGTTCGCCATGTTAAATATGTTGTATGCGTTGAGGAAACTGGAACTATTCCCTGACAAATAATAGAATCCATACATTTGACCCCACACCTGATACGCATTGAACGGATCACCATTACTGAACGTCACGTTTTGCCTTAAGTCGAAGGTGTAAGTTGTGCCGTCAGGAGAGATCGACCAACCAGTCGCAAGTACCGGAACAACCTGAATATCCCCATTCTGGTACAGGAGACTGCCGTTCAATGTTGTGAGCGGCTGATACACTGTGTTCGCCGCCCAGTTTGGATAAGGAATCTCACCCAACGCGCTGAGCTGATTCAAATCGCCACTAGGCCAGAAGGCGTCATCAATAGTTAGGGTGGTCGGAGCCGAGGACATAGGGCTCGTTGACATCGTCGAGGTAGACGAACTAGGTTGCTGAGTCATGAAGTAGACTCCGACGCCGGCGATAACAATAATTACAATCACTACGATTGCAGCTAACGGTTTTTTGGATTTAGATGCAGTGCTCATGGCAACACGGATCACAGAGATTTACATATAATACTTTGCAAGATAATTCGGTTGTAAAAAATTTATTACAAGGAAGTTGACGGACTCACATAAATTGTTATCAAGGATCGATTCTAGTACCCGCATTCCTGATTTGTGATGTCTTTTGACTGAAGCTGAGGTGTTAATTATTGGAGGTGGCGCTGTTGGAACCAGCACAGCCTACCATCTTGCACGGTTAGGCTGCAAGGGCATTACGTTGGTGGAGCGAGGCAGCTTGGCCTCTGGTGCATCCGGTAAAGGAAGTGCCATCGTGAATGTTGGGGTATGGCATGCGAGTAAACCACTCGTGAAGATGCTGGTTGAAAGCATCGATGTATACAACAATTTCAGTAATAGGATTGGTGGAAATTCCGGATTTGTTCAGTCAGGTTGGATCGGACTCAGCGGACATGATCGCGAGGCTCAAATCAGGAGAATCTCTGAGATCGAAAGGAGTCTAGGTGCAGATACAAGAATATTATCCCTAGATGAAGTCAACCTCCTCGTCCCCGGGCTCTTTACAGACGATCTGCAAGTTGCAGTTTATGAATCACGATCAGGCTATGCAGATACACTTGAAACCACAACATCTTTCGCTGATCAAGCAGCGAAATTAGGCGCGAGGATTCTCACCGAGACCGAAGTAAGCAAGATACGCGTTGAAAATGGCCGAGCAATCGGCGTTGACACTAACAAAGGACACATTGACGCCAGAAAAGTGGTAAACGCGGCGAACGTCTGGGCTCCGAAACTGCTACACGATATTGGTGTGGAGGTACCTATTACTCCTGTCCGCAAACAGGTTTGCACATTCAAACTGCCGAAGCAGTATGGGAGGATCCAACGAGCAATAGACGATTTTGTCGGAGACCTCTACATGCGCCCTGAAGGCGATTATACGCTTGCCGGCGAAATTGAGACACCCGGCACTCCAACCGACTTACAGAATTTTCCTGCCGGGTTTGATAACGACATTGCGCTTCGATTGGCTAGAAAGCTTAGACACAGGTACCCTGCTATGGCATCGGCCATAAATAGAGGAGGATATTCGGGCCCCTACGACGTATCACCAGACGGACACCCAATACTTGATGCGGCACCTGGAATCAAAGAATTGTATATAGCGCTTGGATTCAGCGGCCATGGATTCCGATTCTCGCCAGCCACCGGAAGACTGATGGCAGAATTCATCATGAACGGCAAAACCGAAGGAATCGATATCAAAGAATTCCGACTGAGCAGGTTTAACGAAGGAAAACTCATTCAGCCATTAGCTTAAGCAAATAATCCAGCGAAAAACAATGTTTCCTTGCATAAATCAAGCAACAGTTCTGACTACCGACACTCTGAAGTTTCTAGAGGTTGCAAATAGACACTCTTTTTCGTATGTGGAATTCGATATAGCAAAGGTCGAGGAGTGCATCGCAAAAAACGGCAGTTCTGCGCTCAAACAGAGCCTGAAGGAGAACGGGATTAACGTAGTGAGCCTTAACGCAATCGAGAATTACCCAATACTAAGCAACGAAGAATTGAAAGGATCTGTTCAAAAATGCAAACGAATATTCGAACTATGCAATATACTTGAATGCCAAATAGCCGTTGTGAACCCCAGCGACGCTGAACCCGAGGAACGACCGTTAATGCTTGAAAGGTTCGATCGTTTCATGGATGAGATTATCAAGATGGCAGAGAGATATGACGTACGCTTGGGTTTTGAGTACGTGAGTTACGACAGCAGAATCATAAACTCTCTCGCGAAGAGCATTGAATACGTCGACAAATGGGGCGATGGAGTCGGACTGGTTCTGGACATCTTCCACATGTACCGTTCGGGCGAATCAATCCAGTCACTCCCTTCACGATTAATGGATTCCTTGTACGCGTTCCACGTTAACGACGCACCTGCGAAACAAATCAGTGAGCTACGGGATTCCGATCGATTATTCCCATTGGAGGGGGTTATCAATTCGCGAACATCAATCGCAATGCTACGCGATAGGAAGTTTACTGGCCCAGTCTCGGTAGAATTGTTCAATGAAAAATATTGGGCCATGGACACCGACTCGGTGATCGCAAAGGCCAAGACCAGCCTTGAGAAACTCGGAGTGAAGTGGACAGAACCTTCCCTAAATTGATTCCGAGTGCCTTCAATCTGCCCCTATGTATCGCATGAATTATTGACGCCTGTGAGACGAATTGACGGTTGGCTTTGGGAAGCCAACCTATATGTGATTCAAATTTAATACCAAAATAAGCATCCTGACGGATTGTGAACGAACATATGAACGATGTCAAAGCGGCGGTTATGACTGCGCCAATGAAGATGCAGACGGAACGATTCCCGATCCCGGAAATCACCGCAGATTCCGCTCTGGTTCGGATGTTAGGATCAGCAATATGCGGTACGGATAAACACATGTACGCTGGACAAACGAACCTAGGATTACCAGGTGCAATCGTCAGCTTCCCCGTAATACCAGGACATGAAAATCTAGGCGTCATTGAACGGATTGGAGCAAAGGCTGCGGAGGAGATGAGAACAAGCGGCACTACGTTGAAGGAAGGTGAAAGAGTCGCGATTTCCGCTGACATCGTTTGTGGCCGCTGCTACTATTGTAGGAACATCTACGGATATCCATGGTGCCTTAACCATCGAAGCTACGGCGACGTAATCAGCTGCAAACAGGCTCCACACCTTTTCGGTGGGTGGGCGGAAAAGATGTATGTTCTGCCAGGAACTTTCATGTTCCGTGTCCCTTCGTCCTTAAAGGATGAAGTAGCGGTTCTCGCAGAGCAGATGGCCGTCGCGTATGGCGCATTCGGACGCGCGTTTCAGAGTCCAAACGCGAAGGAGGGATATTCTCCAGCAGACACGGTGGTCATCCAGGGCGTTGGTCCACTTGGTATCTGTAACGTATTCATGGCAAGAATGCTTGGAGCAAGTAAAATCATCGCAATCGATAAATCCGAATATCGTTTGAACCTCGCCCACCAGTTGTGTAATACTCAATCAATTGACATCAAAGACTTTCCGAAAACTGCTGATAGAGTAGGAAGAATTATGGAATTAACCGAGAATTTAGGTGCAGATCTTGTGGTAGAGTGCACCGGCGCACCCGATATTTTATCCGAGGGCCTTGAGATGATGAGGTTGGGAGGCACGTATCTCGTCGAAGGCGCGTTTGTGGAGGAAGAACCGACGAAAATTTCTGCCTCGCGCATAGTTTCCAAGAATGCGAGAATTATAGGAGCCGCTGGGATGCCGTATCAGGCCTACGGGCGTGCTCTGGAAATGATGGCCGCGTTCAAAGATTTAATTCCTTTCGAGAAAGCCGTTACGCATCAATTTGGGATCGGCGCCGCGGAAGAAGCGTTGAAGAAGTCGATGTCCACGGATTCCATGAAGGTTGTCGTAACCTCGAAGCTCAATTAGCCGGCATACCGAACGGTTAAACTGCATCCTGCTATCTCGACTCATAGAGGTAAGCAGCTTGACAAAGATGTCTGGTGCAATGTTTGAAGGAATAGAAACCGGCGTTAGTGTTGTTGAAGTAGACGCGCCAAGCATATCAACTCCTAACGATGTGCTGATTCGGATGCGCGCGTGTGGCATGTGTGGAACAGATCTCGCAATTTTGGAGGGCCGGCATCCTGCTAAACCCCCAGTAATTTTGGGGCATGAGTGTGCTGGCGAGGTCAGTGCTGTCGGGCAAGGGGTTACGAGCGTGGCGGTCGGAGATCACGTGGTCGTTGATCCAAATCTTCGCTGCGGAGTCTGCAGATATTGCAGGTCGGATAGGCCGAATCTTTGTGAGACACTTGTTAGCATAGGTGAGGATCTGAATGGAGGATTCGCAACCTTCATGCTTGCTCCTGAGAAGGCGGTTTACAAGCTACCCTTAAGGATGAATTGGATTACAGCGGCTCTGACTGAACCTTTCTCGTGCATAGTTAACGGTTTTCTTCGAGCCAGAGTTAAACCGTCCGAAACAGCGGTTGTTTTCGGAGCTGGTCCAATGGGATTATTCTGGGTAAGCTTGTTCCGAAGAGCAGGTGCGCGGAAAATCATGTCCGTTGAAATTGCGAATATGAGGCGTGAGGCAGCGAGACGAGTCGGAGCTGACGTTACGATTGACCCATCTCGAGAAGACCCGGTAAAGCGGGTACTTGAAGAAACAGACGGATTCGGCGCGGATGTTGGTGTCGAAGTCATCGGTAAAGTTGAAACAGTGGAAGCGGCGATCCAATCGTCAGCTCATGGCGGAAGAGTGGTCGTTATGGGCACTTGCAGACCAGATGCTTTGGCGAAATTCA
>Ga0326727_10006610_pt1 | contig 31593 bp, 27 predicted proteins | sample MB2enrmetagenome_FD_207643 | JGI IMG/M metagenome (GOLD analysis project Ga0326727, IMG submission 207643) | Lab enriched peat soil microbial communities from McLean, Ithaca, NY, United States - MB29MY | ecosystem: Environmental > Terrestrial > Soil > Wetlands > Peat | place: USA: New York...
ACCCTCTACACCGTGCCGGTCATCTATCTCTACTTCGACAAGCTGGCGCAGCGCATGAAGCCGCGGGAGCTTCCCATCCACGAACAGCAACCGGCCAGCGCCGACTGAGGAGAAGGACAGATGCATCTTTCCGCACCCTTCATTCAGCGCCCGGTGGCCACCTCGCTGCTTAGCTTGGCTCTTTTATTGGCCGGCTCGGTAGCCTACTCGCTGCTGCCCGTGGCCTCTTTGCCCAACGTCGACTTTCCCGTCATCGGCGTAGGAGCCGGAATGCCCGGCGCCAGCCCGGAGACCATGGCCTCCTCGGTCGCCACCCCGCTGGAGCGCCAGTTCGGACGCATCGCCGGCGTCAATCAGATGACCTCGTCGAGTTCGCTGGGCTCGGCCTCGGTCACCTTGCAATTCGACATCAATCGCAACATCGACGCGGCCGCCCGCGATGTGCAAGCCAGCATCAACGCTGCCCGGAGCCAGTTGCCCTCGTATCTTCCGCAGAATCCCAGTTACCGTAAGGCCAACCCCGCTGAAGCGCCTATTCTGATTCTGACTCTGACCTCCGACGTGGTGCCCAAGCCGGAGATATACGACCTGGCCGACTCCATCCTGTCGCAGAAGATCTCCCAGATTGATGGCGTGGGCCAGGTCTTCGTTGGCGGCAGTTCCAGCCCCGCCGTGCGTGTCGAGTTGAACCCCATGCAGTTGGGCAACAACGGCATCGGACTGGAGGCGGTGCGCACGGCGCTCGCCGGAGCCAACGCCAACCGGCCCAAAGGCGCTTTTCAGGACGCAAATCAGCGCTGGCAGATCAGCGACAACGACCAGATCTTCAAGGCCCGCGACTACGCGCCCATCATCGCCGGCTACAACCGGCAGACCGGCGCGCCGGTGCGCGTCTCCGACCTGGGCACGGTTACGGACAGCGTCGCCAACATACTTACCGCCGGCGTATCGGGCATCAACCCGGACAAAGGCCCTCCCGGCCAGCTCAAAGACGCCATCCTGATCGTCATTTTCAAGATTCCCGGCGCCAACGTCATCTCCACCGTGGACAACGTGATGGCCGAGATGCCGCGCCTCAAGGCCGCCATTCCGCCCACCATCCAGATCAACGTGGCCGTTGACCGCACCACCACCATCCGCTCCAGCGTGCGCGATGTAGAGATTTCGCTCTGCATCAGCGTGCTGCTGGTGGTGCTGGTAGTCTTCCTCTTTCTGCGCGAAATCTGGGCCACCATCATACCGTCGATTGCCGTGCCGCTATCGCTGGTCGGCACCTTCGGCGTCATGTACCTGGTGGGCTACACCATCGACAACCTCTCGCTGATGGCCCTCACCATCGCCACCGGCTTCGTGGTGGATGACGCCATCGTGGTCATCGAGAACATCACCCGCTACCTGGAAATGGGCGACACTCCCTTCGATGCCGCCATGAAGGGTTCCAAGGAGATCGGCTTTACGGTGCTGTCGATGAGCACCTCGCTGATCGCCGTCTTTATTCCCATTCTGTTGATGGGCGGCATTGTGGGCAAGCTCTTCCGCGAGTTCGCCGTCACTCTTTCCGTAGCCATCGCCGTCTCGCTGCTGGTCTCGCTGACCACCACGCCCATGCTCTGCGCCAAGTTTCTCAAATCGCGGGATGAGAGCCGTCACGGCCGCATCTATCGCGCCAGTGAACGCGCCTTCCAGTGGCTGCACAACGAATACGCTGGCGGCCTGCGCTGGGTGCTGCGCCACCAGTGGCTGATCCTGGGCGTGGTCATCGGCACGGTGATCTTCAACGTTGTCCTCTTCGTCATCGTTCCCAAGGGCTTCTTCCCGCAGCAGGATACGGGACGTCTCAGCGGCCGGACTATGGCTGCGCAGGACATCAGCTTCCCCGCCATGCGCGACAAGCAGCGTGAGCTGGCGCAGATGGTGCTGGAAGACCCCGCCATTGCCACCGTAACCGCTTTCGCCGGCGGCGCCGGACCGGGCGGCGGCAGCAACAATATTGGCTTTATGTTCATTGCCCTCAAACCGCTTAACGAGCGTCCTGGCCGCGTCTCCGCCGACGCGGTGGTCAATCGCCTGCGCAGGAGGCTGACCAGCGTTCCCGGTGCCATCCTCTATCTCCAGGCCAACCAGGATATTCAGGTCGGGGGCCGCGGCAGCGCCGCGCAATATCAGTACACGCTCTCCGACGAGAACCTGAACGAGTTGAACACCTGGGCGCCGCAGTTTGAGGCGCGCGCGCGCTCCATGCCCGAGCTGCGCGACGTCTCCACCGACCAGCAGAACCAGGGCCTGGCCGCCAACCTGGTCATCGACCGTGACGCCGCCTCGCGGCTGGGCATCACCACCGCCGCCATCGACCAAGTGCTTTACGATGCCTTCGGCCAGCGCGAGGTCTCCACCATGTACACCGCGCTCAACCAGTACTACGTGGTGATGGAGGTCGATCCCAAGTACCAGCTCAGCCCCGACTCGCTTAATGGCATCTTCATAAAGGCCAACAATGTGGTTGGCGCTACCACCGCCATGCCGGCCACCGTCGCGGCGACAGCCACAGCCACCACCGCGGCCCCCACTACGGCAACCGCCACGCTTTCCGCCGTAACCTCTCCCACGGCCGCAATCACCTCGGCAAGCGCCGCTCCGGCCGCATCTGTTTCAACTTCGTCCACCGGCGGCGCCATGGTGCCGCTCTCCACCATCGCTCACTTCGAGCAGCAGCGGACCGCCTTGCAGGTCAACCATCAGGGCCAGTATCCGGCCGTTACCCTCACCTTCAACCTGGCCCCCAACGTGGCTCTCGGCGACGCCGTCACGGCGCTGGAAAAAGCCCAGAGCGAGATGGATATGCCCTCCGCCATTCACGCCACCTTCCAAGGTACCGCGCAGGCCTTCCAGGATTCACTTAAGAACGAGAAATGGCTGATCCTTGCCGCCCTGGTCGCGGTCTACATCGTGCTCGGCATTCTCTACGAGAGCCTGATCCATCCGCTCACCATTCTCTCCACGCTGCCGCCGGCCGGCGTGGGCGCCATCCTGGCCCTGCTGCTCACCGGAACCGACCTGAGCATCATCGCGCTGATCGGCATCATCCTGCTCATTGGCATTGTCAAGAAGAACGCCATCATGATGATCGACTTTGCCCTGCAAGCCGAGCGCGAACAGGGATTGCCGCCGATCGAGGCAATCTATCAGGCCTGCCTGCTGCGCTTCCGCCCCATCATGATGACTACCATGGCCGCGCTCTTCGGCGGGCTTCCGCTGGCCATCGGCATGGGCGTCGGCTCCGAGCTGCGCAAGCCGCTGGGCATCACCATCGTCGGCGGCCTCATCGTCTCCCAGATGCTCACCCTCTTCACCACCCCCGTCGTCTACCTCTTCTTCGACCGCCTGCAATGGCGCGTGATGAGGCTGCACAAGATCGGCGAGGAGCTGGAAGGGGCGGCGGCGGACTAGATACAGCATTTACTGGCTCTATCCGCGCTTCGTTGCATCCGTGCCGACGCCGCGCTTTCGCCATTACCAACACGCTGAAAGTTTTTCCTAAAGCCGAAGAAGAATCTGCCGATGGGCGATATGAGGAAGTCCTATCTTCATCCCGGGAGGAAGAAGCGCCATGCAGCTCACCAGCATTCCATCCGTGGCTCCAACACCGCCGGTTTTGAATCCGGTGGTGGTTTCGAGACCCGCAACTGCTTCGCCGTCCGCCCCTGCCTCTGCGCCTGCATCTGCCCAGGCAACGCCCAGTTCGTCCCCGGCGAGTACCGCTCCGCCTGCCCCGGCGGCGCACGCCAGAAGCGCGCACGCCCACGCTGCGCCGCCGGCGAGCGCAAGCAGCAGTGCAGCGGAGATGCAGGCTGTCAGCTTCTCCACCACCGTCGGGGGCAAGCAGTACTCCGGCAGCGTGGAAGAGACGAATGGGCAATACACCGCCTCGGTCTCCAACATGCCCGGCGCCTCCGCCACCGGGCCGAGCGTCATTGCGGCGGAAAACGCTCTCAACAACCGCATCGATGAACTTGTCTGAGCGATGTGCGCGGGGTTGGTCGAAACTAGAACGCTTATTGGCAGTTGAGTGTCCCGGCTAAAGCGATCCGTACGCTCTCGATCACCGGCTCCCAATCGCCGATTTTCTGTTGGCGGAAGAGGCGCAGGGTGGGATACCAGGGGCTGTCGGACCGCGACTCAAGCCAGCGCCAATCGGCGGCCAAGGGCGCGAGAAGCCAGACAGGACGGCCCAATGCGGCCGCCAAATGCGCCGTTGAATTGTCGATGGTAATGACTTGGTCCATCGCCGCGATCTGCGCCGCGAAACGATCGATGTCGGTGAACTGGTCCACGCTGCGATCGATGAGCAACGGCGCTTCTGCCGCAACCGCCTGCTGCTCCAGATCATCGAAATCCCCGTATTGCAGGCTGATCCAGCGGATGCCGGAGAGTGCAAAGAGCGGCGCGAATTTTCCCAAATCAATGCGGCGTTTACGGCCGGTTTTTTGATTCCTGGTGTGCCAGGCCAGCCCGATGAGCCTGCGGCCGTCGCCATAATCGGCGCGAAACCGCTTCCGCTTCACTGGATCGGCTTTGAGGTAAGGCGTACTAGTGGCGGCAAAGGCGGCTTCAGTCGTCCGGAAGAATCCCGGAAGGCTGCCCGCGGGCAGGTGCGCGACAATCCCGGTCTCTTGTGCCTCGGCGGGTCCGCAGCCTGTGACCACTTCGACGCCAGGAAATGACCGCGCAAAGAGCGGTTTGAGCCGCGCATCGCAATCCAGCATGATTCTATTGCCGGTGCGGACTGCGTCCGGAATAAGCCCCGCGAACTGAATCTGGTCGCCGATTCCCTGCTCGCCCCACACCAGCAATCGCCCCGAATCCAGCTCCTCGCCGGTCCACATCGGCTCTGTGTACGCGCGCCAGGGCGTGTCGTGATCGAGGGACTTCCAGCGGCACTCGTAGTTGCGCCAGCCGGTGGCAAAGTCGCCGCTCCGCAGTTGGGCTATCGCCTGGCCGAAGCGTGCCTGGGGATAATCCGGCTTGATCTCCAGGGCGCGCGCCATCCGCGCCAGCGCCTCATCCAGTCGGCCAAGATCTTCGAGGACACAACCCAGGTTGTAGTGGGCCTCGGCGTACTCCGGCCGGAGAGCCAGCGCCCGTTCAAAGCCGGCCGCGGCTTCGGCTAGCCGGTCCAGGGTGTGAAGCGTGTTGCCCAGGTTATAGTGCGCCTCGGCGAGTTGCGGCTTGAGCATGATGGCGCGCTCATAGCAGGCCGCGGCCTCGGCAAGCCTGTCCTGGGCCTGGCGCAGGTTGCCCAGGTTGTACCAGGCCTCGGCATAATCCGGCTTCAGCGTCAGCGCCTGCGCATAACAGGCCTCCGCGTCGTCCAGCTTATTCTGGGCCAACAGCGCGTTTCCCAGGTTGCTGTGGAACTCGGCCATTCCCGGTTTGAGGGTCAGCGCCCGCTGGTAACTGGCCACCGCCTCCTCCAGCTTGCCCAGTGTCTGAAGTGCGTTGGCGTGGTTAAAGAAGGCCTCGGCAAACTCCGGCTTGAGCGCCATCGCCCGCTCGTGGCTGGCCACCGCCTCCTCCAACTTGCCCTGAGCTTGCTGAATGTTCCCCAGGTTCACGTGCGCCTCGGCTAGGTTGGGGCGCAGGGCCAGCGCCCTCCGGAAGCGCGCCTCGGCCAGTTCCCGTTTGCCTTGTGCCTCAAGAACAGCGCCCAGGTTCATCTGCGCCTCGGCCAGTTCCGGGTCGATGCTCAGTGCACGCTCGTAAGAAGCTGCGGCCTCATCCAGCCGGCCCAGCGCCTGATAAGCCGTGCCCAGGTTGGAGTGATACGCAGCCGGCCGCTTGTCCGCCGCAATCGCCTTGCGGATCAGCTCGATGGCGATGTCGTTGCGGCCCACCTGATGGGCCAGCACGCCCAGCAGGTGCAGGCTGTCGGCATGACGGGGATCAAGTTCCAGAATCTGCCGGTAGATGCGCTCCGCCTCAGCCAGTTGCCCGCGCTGATGGAACTGGATGGCATTGGCGCACATGCCCTGAAGGTCCACAGGTGGACCCGGACGCTGATTTTGCTGCCTGGGAACAAGGTGCAGGGAGCTACTCATGGGGTCAGTGTAAGTGTGAGAGAGTCCTCATCGAAGGGGTCTTGTGCTATTCCGGAATCATTTTCCGCATGCTTTTCCCGCTCCGGGTTCTTCCCGTTCCGGCAACAGAATTGATTCCGCTCATAGCATGTCTTACTCGGCGTGATTCCCGGCTGCCAGCATTTTTCCGGCGACGCGCCCCACGCCTCGCAGCAGCGCCTTGATGGGCCAGCGGCCTTCGGCGTCGGGAAAGAAGATTTCACCGCTGCGGCGAGCTTCCGCGCGATAGTACCAGCGCTTGAGCAGCGCCAGATGGCCCTGGCGAAGGGTCGCCGATGGGGCTTGGCTAGGAGCTGCAAGCGCAGCCAAAGTTGCCTCCATGCGGGCTTCGAGCGCTCCGCGGGCGAGCTTGGCGGGCGCGGACGATTCGGCATCGGTTGTTGCAGCCTCTGTAGCGGATACATCCGCCATTGGCTCTTCGGGAATCGGCTCGATGGCCATGGGATGCGCGAACAGTGAAGTAGAACCGGACTGTTCGTTCTGAATTCTCATGCCCAGGGTCGAAAATCCGGCCGGGCCGGTCAATGAGCCGTTTTCGAAGAGGAAGACGGCGACCTCACAGGGGTTGGCCGAGGCTTGCAGGATGACCGCGCGAAGCTGCGAGAGCGGGCGAACCAACTCGGAGGCAAGCGCACGCACGCTCTCCACGCGCTGGACTTGAGCGTGGAGGGCGGCGGCAGACTCGAATTGAAGGTTGGCCGAAGCCTCCTCGCGCCGGGTGCGTAGCGTGACCAGCCGGCTCTCGCCGCGCGTGGCCAGAAACTGCTCGACCGCAGCGGCCTCCTCGCCGTAACGCTCGTCCGTGCAGCCCTTGTAGCAGGGCGCAAGGCACATCTTCATCTCGGAGTAGACGCAGCCGGGGTGGCTGGGATTCGGCTCCAGCTCCTCCGTGCAGCGGCGCAGCAGGAAGAGCTTGAGCGCCTCGTCGGCAAAGCGCTCAGCCGCCGCACGCGACTGAAACGGCCCGTAGGCCCAGTCTGCCTCGCGTTGGCTGGGGCGATGGGTAACGGCGATGCGCGGGTAGGGATTGCCGCCCAGGAAGCGGACAAAGGCCGGCGCGCCCAGGTGCATCCGTTCCAGGGCCTTCGGTCCGTATACCTTTTCCAGGAGTGAAAACTGTACGAGTAACGACTCAAACTCCGAGCCGGTGAGCCGCCAGCGCATATGCCGCACGCGCCCGGCCAACTGCAAGCGGCGCGGGTGCTTGTCCGAGGGCTGAAGCAGCCGGGCAAGCCGCGCGCGCAGGTTGGGCGTGCGACCAATGTACGGCTCGGCGTGCGCATCCGCGCCGTAAAGCGCAAAAACCGCAGATTTAGTCGGCAATTGCGCCAGAGCGGTCTTGGCGTCGGCAGGGTCGAAGGGGAGGGTTTCGAACTCCATCGGCGCGGCCATTTCACTCCTTTCGATGTATTCAGAGTGGCATCCAATGCACAAAAGACTATTTCGCATCGATACGACTAAGTAGGGCTTCAACAACCTTCTGACCACATGACTGAATGTCTGCCTTTAGCACAGCTTCCGAGAACCGAAGGACGATGTACCCTCTACTCTGGAGATACTTCGTCTTTTTTTGGTCTCGCTCAGTGGCACCAGGCAAAGAATGCCAATATTCACCATCACACTCAATGACGATACGAGGCCCCATGATAATCGCATCGACAAGGTACAGGCCATCGATAACCTGTTGTTTTGCAAATGGTACATTCCGCCGTTCCAATTCACCATACATGAGTTCTTCTATCGATGTTGCCTTCGGCATCGAATAATGAAGACGCTTGATTGCGATCCCATGCTCCCGTAAAGCTCGTAGAACAGAATTCTTAGATGTGCCAAGGCGTACTGCGATTGCGGACGCACTGAGACCTTCTGTTTCGTAAAGATAGAACAACTCGTCCTTGGCAATATTGAATTTTCGCTGCCCCTTGTTCCACCCTCCAACGACCTGGTGTTTGTTTCCAATGATCGGAGGAGGCAATCCAACGGAACTATAAGCGGATGGCCAGGAACCACCAAGTCTCTTCAAAACGGTCGATGCACTGAAGTTGGAACATTCGTCAAATTCATCGTACGAAGGTGTGTGGCCTAATTGTGTTGCAACTCTAATCAGCTCATTCTTCAGCTCTTGAACTTCATATTTCGTCTTTGACTTCAATGAATCGAATCCTGCAGCAGCTAGAGCATTCTTCCAGCCCTTAAACCGCTTCGCAACTGTTACTGCCGCAATGTCGCTGAATTTATCAAACTGGAGCATCGTTGGCATTTCGCCGACAATCTTCGCCACACGTTTAATCTCAGCAACAAGAAAGTCTCGCGGGTAACGATTTGATTCCATTGTCTAGTGTTCCTTAGTCGGAATAGTGCCTATTGTAGCGTCTGAAAGTCACCGTCTTTCGTAAACATTCCAATATGTGTTATTGGATGTACGTTTAGGCTCCCGCAATCATCATGCCGTCGATGCGTAGCGTGGGCGAGGCAACCGCGCCACGAAACTCCAGATCGTTGCCGATGGCGATTACATTGCGCAGCATCTCGGCCAGGTTGCCGGCAATGGTCACCTCTTCAACGGCGTGAATCAGCACACCGTTCTCAATCCACAAGCCGGTGGCTCCGCGCGAGTAGTCGCCCGTGACGACGTTGACGCCGAAGCCCATCAGGCCGGTGACGTAGAGTCCGGCAGGGATCTCTGCGATGATCTGCTCCGGCGTCAGTGTCCCTGGCTCCAGGAAAAGGTTGCCGCAGCCGATGCCCGGCGTGCCGGCCAGCCCGCGCGAGGCGTTGTGTGTGGACTTCATCCCCAGTTTGCGCGCCGTGTAGGTGTTCAGCAGGTAGTTGCGCAGCACGCCATTCTCCACCACCACCGTGCGCAACGAGGGCAGCCCTTCGCCGTCGAAGGGAGAAGTCCCGAAGCCGCCCATCCCCGTAGGCAGCAGCATGGTGTTGTCGTCGATGATCGTCACGACTGAAGCGGCGATCTGCTCACCCAGCCTTCCAGCCAGAAACGAAGCCCCGCGCCAAATGGCGTCGCCCGAGGCCGCCTCAAAGACCGAGCCGAGAAGCGAGCCGGCTATCTCCGGCGCGAAGACGATGGGGACTCTCTGCGTGGGAACGCGCCGCGCGCCCAGCCGGCGCAGCGCCCGCCGCGCCGCCTCTTTACCAATGGACTCGGGCGATTCAAGGTCCGCCAACCGCCGCGCGCTCGACCACCAGCCGTCACGCTGCATCGAGCCGTTCACGTCCACGGCCAGCGGCGCCGCCGCGACCCCGGCATAGCTGGAGCGGTAGCCACCCACGAAGCCGCGCGAGTTGGCCAGCGCCTTGCGTCCCGTGGCCGCGTCAAAGCTGCCGCCGTCGGAGTTGGCTATGCGCGGGTCGGCCCCCAATGCCGCGGCTTCCGCCCGCCGTGCCCACTCAATCCGCTCCGGCCCCGGAAGCGAGTACACATCTTCGTCGAAGAGATGCAGGTCGCCAGCCAGCGAGCCGAATTCTTCCCTTTCCGGCAACCCGCTGAAGGGGTCTTCCTCGGTCACTTTGGCCAGCGCCAGCGCGCCATCCACCAGTTGGCGAATGCCCTCCGGGGTCAGGTCGCTGGTCGAGGTCGAGGCCGACCGCTTGCCCAGAAAAACCCTCAGGCCCAGGCCGCGCGAACCGGACTCCTTCAGCGTCTCCACCTGGCCCATGCGCACGTTGACGCTGAACTCGTCGCCCTCGCGGGCCACGGCCTCGGCATCGCTGGCGCCGGCTTTCATAGCCAGCGCCACCACCTCGGCGGCCAAGGATTCAAGGTCAAGTTCAGCCGGATCGCCGCTTGCAGAAAATTTTCCCATGGGTCAACAGTAACAAAACCCGACCATAGTCTGCGAAGCGGACTGGAAGGCAATCAAGGCCATCGCATATGAAATTCGATCCCGATGAAGGGTGCGACTCCCGCGCCACAAAATTGATAGGCGAGACACCCGGAATCCCGCGCTTTGGTTTCGCCTTTTATTTGTCCTATGTTCGCCCATACGGTTTTGTTATGTTGTTGATATAATAATAGTTACCTGACTTAGTTCTTTGATCCAAAAGGCGAAAATGGGGAAAACATTTGTTGCATTTTTGCGCCTGTGGTAAAGCTAACTCATTATTTATGAGTTAGTTGCGGATGCGACGGAGGCGAAAAGATGCGGTTTTTAGCTGTCAACGGTCAGTTGTCAAGGATCGGGAGCGGCATTGCCTTTTGATTGTCTTGATTGTGCGCCGGAGAGGGGTAATTATCTGCAAACACCGGCAGCGGGGCTTACTGGAGAGGCTCAAGGTTTCGCCGGGTGACCGGCGAGGATAAGACGAGCATGGTGGTGGTTGCGATATAGGGCATGAACTTCTTGATGATATTTTCCAGGGCTTCGGATGTGGGCACGCAGACCTTGAGCAAGAATGTGTCTTCTCCTGCGATGTGGTGACATTCGTAGACCTCGGGCATCTCACGGGCTAGGGCTATGACGTGGGAAATCAAGTCGCCGATGACGCGGACGCGAATATAGGCGCAGACCGGCCGCCCGACCTTTTGGCGGTCGATTTCCACGCGGTATCCGGTAATGATTCCCGCCTCTTCCATGCGGTGAACCCGCTCGATGACGGCTGGCGTCGAGAGACCGGCCCGCCGCCCCAGTTCCGAAAAGTGAATGCGCGCATCGTCCTGAAGTTCGGCCAGAATGCGCCAACCGATAGGATCGAGTAGTTTGTTAATTTCTAAGGTGTCTGTCATCTGTGACCTAAAAGAGTTCTGAAAATACACAAAAGTATCGTATAAATCGTATTCCTTTCCGCTGTGAGCCTCAAGTAGATTTCATTATAGGATGGGTTCCGTCTCACCACTCGGCCATAAGACGGTAGAAGATGGCCGTCATCAGTTTGCCGGCCTGATCCATTGCACAGTTTGCCAATAAAACCGGAGCACAGGAGCGTTATTCATTATGGCAACAGCGACTCAATACGAATTGCGTCTGGCTCGCCGCATGGGGCGGCTGGGCACAGAAACAGCATTTGAAGTTCTGAACAAGGCGAAGGTGCTGGAGCGCCAGGGCAAGAGCATCTTTCACCTGGAGATTGGCGAGCCTGACTTTGACACGCCATCTAATATTGTGGAATCGGCCGTGGACGCGCTGCGTAAGGGATGGACCCACTACGGTCCTTCCGCCGGTCTGCCCGAACTGCGCCAGGCCATCGCCGAATACATCGGCAAAACGCGCAGAATCACGGTCACCCCCGAGGAAGTGGTGGTGGTGCCCGGCGGAAAGCCCATCATGTTCTACGCCATGCTGGCGCTGATCGAAGAAGGCGATGAGGTCATCTATCCCAATCCGGGATTTCCCATCTACGAATCGATGATCAACTACGTGGGTGGCAAGGCCGTTCCCATCCAGCTTCGCGAGGAGCGCGATTTCACGCTGGACGTTCGCGATCTGCCCGCGCTGATCACCGACCGCACCAAGCTCATCATTCTCAATTCGCCGCAGAACCCCACCGGCGGCGTCATGCCGCGCAAGGACGTCGAGCAGGTGGCCAGGATTATCGACGACCGCAATATACTGGTGCTTTCGGATGAAATTTACAGCCGCCTGCTCTTTGAAGGTGAGCACTTCTCGATTGCGTCGATCCCCGACATGAGAGAGCGCACCATCATTCTCGATGGCTTCTCCAAGACCTACGCCATGACCGGCTGGCGCATGGGCTACGGCGTGATGCGCGCCGACCTCGCCACGCACATGACCCGCCTGATGACCAACTCCAACTCCTGCACCGCCAGCTTTACGCAGATCGCGGGCATCGAGGCGCTGCGCGGAGATCAGAGCGCCGTTACGCGCATGTGCGCGGAGTTCAAGAAACGCAGCGAGATGTTCGTCGCCGGGTTGAACAAGATCAAAGGCTTCAGTTGCCGCCAGCCCAAGGGCGCATTTTACGTCTTTCCCAACATCACCAAGACGGGATGGAAGTCCAAACCACTGGCCGATGCGCTGCTGGATCAGGCCGGCGTGGCCGCGCTCTCCGGCACGGCATTCGGCAAGTTCGGCGAAGGTTATTTGCGCTTCAGCGTGGCCAACTCGATGGAAAACCTGCAACAGGCGCTCGAACGCCTCGATAAGTGGACTAAGCTAAATCTCTAGGAGCAGGCCATGGCCATCACAGATTCCACAACCGGGAAAGTCATCCGGGATTATTCCATCGAACAGCTCAAAGATGCCGCCAACCTGATGCGCGGCTATGATCTGGTCACGCTTTGCGCGGCCGGTTCGGGCCACGCTGGCGGCACGCTCTCCATCATGGACATCGTCGCCGCGCTCTATCTCCATGTTGCCCACCACGATCCCAAAAATCCTAACTGGCCCGACCGCGACCGCATTCTCTGGTCCGCCGGCCACAAAGCGCCGGCCCTTTATGTCGGCCTGGGCTTCGCGGGCTTCTGCGAGATCAACGACGTGGTGACCTTGCGCAAGCTCCACTCGCGCTTTCAGGGCCATCCGCATTGGTTGAAGCTGCCCGGCGTCGAGGTCTCCTCGGGTTCGCTGGGCCAGGGTCTCAGCATTGCTGTCGGCATGGCGCTGGCCGCCCGGCTGGACGGCAAGAAGCAAAAAATCTTTTGCCTGATGGGCGACGGCGAACAGCAGGAGGGCCAGGTTTGGGAAGCAGCCATGGAGGCAGGCCACTACAAGTTGGACAACATCATTGCCGTCATCGACGTCAATCGCCTGCAGATTGACGGCTGGGTAAAGGACGTGATGGAAGTCCAGCCGCTGGACGCCAAGTACACCAGCTTTGGCTGGGAGGTGCTGCGCGTTGACGGCCACAATATGGAACAACTGGTCGAAGCCTTCGAGAAGGCCAAAACGATCGTAGGCAAGCCGGTGGTCATCCTGGCCGACACCATCAAGGGCAAGGGCGTCAGCTTCATGGAGAATGTGGCTGGCTGGCACGGCAAGACGCCGAACCGCGAGGAGCTGACCGCGGCTCTGAAGGAGTTGGGGTTGACGGAGCGCATTCCCGTCGAGCAGTTGCTGCATCATGCGAAGAATTATCAGGCAGAGATGGACCGAGAGCTGGACGCCAAAATGCCCAAGTTCTCCCGCAATTTCTGGTGGAACGCGGGCGACGAGATGAAGGTCAAGATGGAGCCCACCCGCAAAGGCTTCGGCAAGTCTCTGGCAGAGAACGGCGGCGATGAGCGTATCGTTTGCCTGGGGCTGGACATCTCCGGCTCCATTACCATCAGCGAGTTCTACGCCGGCAAGCCGGAGCGCATGAAGCGCTGGATCAGCATGGGAATCGCCGAGCAATCGGCCACCTCCGCGGCCGCGGGCTTTGCCAAGGAAGGCAAGCTGCCGGTGCTGGGCAGTTACGCCACTTTCATGTCCGCGCGCAACCTGGATCAGATTCGCGTCTCCATCTGCTACGGAAACTTCAACGTCCTGATTGCCGGAGCGCACGGCGGCGTCTCCGTCGGACCGGACGGTGCCACCCATCAGGCGCTTGAAGATTTATTTGCCATGCAAGGCCTGCCCAATATGTCCGTCGTTGTGCCCTGCGATGTGGAAGAAACTCGCAAGGCTACCGATTACCTGCTGCTCCAGCACGTGGGGCCCAAGTACATTCGCTTTGCCCGCGAGGCCACGCCCGTCGTCACCCATCAGGAGACGCCGTTTGTCTTTGGCAAGGCCAACGTGATTCGTCTGCGCAGGGATGCGGCCAACTTCGCCGACGCCTTCGAGACCCGGCTGGCCTCCGGCTACAAAAATGAATCAGAGGACCTGAGCATCATCGCCTGCGGACCTATGGTTCCCGAGGCGATGCGTGCGGCCTGCATCCTGAAGCGCGACGTCGGCTACGAGACGCGCGTTCTCAACCTGCATACACTCAAGCCCATCGACGCCGAAGCCGTGATTCGCGCCGCCCAGGATACCGGCGTAATAATCACCGCTGAGGAACACCAGATCGGCGCTCTGGCATGGCGCGTCAGCGGCACCCTCACGGAATGTAAGCAACTCTACGGCAAGCCTTTGATTACCGGAGCCATCGGCGTGAAGGATCGCTTCGGCGACTCCGGCTCGCCCTGGGAGATGGTTAAGGAGCTGGAAGTCAGCGCCGAGCATATCGCGCAGAAGGCCGTCGAGTTGATGAAAATCAAGAAGAAGTAGGAGTGCAGCGGCTCAGGAAATCGCGCGGAAGAGCGCATAGAGCAGGCCGGAGAGCAGCGCTGCGGCGGGTAATGTGAAAACCCAGACCGCGGCGATGCTGCGGATCGTCGACATGCGCAGGCCGCTGCCGTTGGCTGCCATGGTGCCCGCCACCCCGGAACTGAGAATGTGTGTGGTGGAAACCGGCAGGCCGAAGGTGTCGGCGGCGAAGATGGTGCCCATGGTCACCAGTCCCGCACAGGCGCCCTGCGCGTAGGTCAGGTGCTCCTTGCCGATCTTTTCACCTACTGTGATGACCACGCGCTTCCAACCCACCATGGTGCCCAGGCCCAAGGCCAGAGCCACAGAAACCATGACCCAGAAGGGGATGAATTTGGTGGATTTGTCCAGCTTGCTCATGTAGTTTTTGAGGGCTGCGCTCTCTTCCGGCGTGAAGGCCAGGCTGTGGTTTTTCTGTATCAGGCGAAGGGCTTCGCCGGCCACGTACATGTCGTTGCGAACGATAGTCTGCTGGCTGGCGGGAATGGCTTTTAACTCGTTGTAGGGGGCAACTTCGCGATTCAGATTCTCAACCAAGACGCGTAGCGCCGGTACTGTAGCCGGCTGCAAATGCCTGGTACGGATGTAGTTGGTGACCTCGGCTCGGGCGTCGGAGGCGAGGGCGGCGCTCTGCGGCCCATGGCGGTCGAGAATGTGCCCGACTTGCTCGCTGGCGGCGATGAACTGCTGAATATCGTTGGCGGTGACATTGTGATTGAGGGCGTACGCGGTGGGTACCGTGCCGATAAGAATCAGCATGATCAGGCCCATGCCCTTTTGTCCGTCGTTGGAGCCGTGGAAGAAGCTGACGCCCGTGCAGGTGAGCACCATCAGTGCGCGAATGGGCCACGGTGGAGGCTGGTTGTTTTTAGGCGCTTGGTAGAGGGCAGGGTAGCGGAAAAGCGCCTTGGAGAGTAGCATGAGCAGCGCGGCAAGAAAAAAACCAATCAGCGGCGAAAACAGCAGCGCCTTCAGAACCTTGACAGCCTGCTCCCAATCCACGCCGGAGGTGCCGATGTGAGGATTGAACAGTTGGCTGGCGATGCCCACGCCGATGATCGAGCCGACCATGGTGTGCGAACTGGAGGCCGGTAAGCCAAACCACCACGTGCCCAGGTTCCAGAGAATGGCCGCGACCAGCAGCGCAAAGACCATGGCGTACCCGGCGCCCGAGCTGACCTGAAGAATCAGATCGACGGGCAGCAGCGTGATAATGGCAAATGCCACGGCTCCAGAGGAGGCCAGCACGCCAATCAGATTGCAGAACCCCGACAAGACCACCGCGGTGATGGGCTCCAGCGAATGGGTATAGATGACCGTGGCCACGGCGTTGGCTGTATCGTGGAAACCGTTCACGAATTCGAAACCCAGGGCGATCAGCAACGCCAGGGCCAGCAGAAGCAACGGCCAGATGCTGGTGACGGTGACCGCTTTCATGTCCCTGGCAACGTGAAATGCGATGTAGCATAGGCCGCCTGCCAGAGCTGCCAAAAACAGCGCGACGCTGGCGCGGCCAGGCCGCTTGCTCAGTTGGCTATCAAGCCGCGATCCCTTTTTAGGAGTCAAAACTTCCACGGCGGCTGCCAGGTCGGCCATCAGATGTCACCAATGCGGCCGGAGAGATTCCGGACACGCCTGGGCCTCCGAAGTCGAGAGTGAGCAACGTCATAACAATGTAAATACAAAGGGGATGGCTGGAGGCGGTAGAGTGCAGAGCCGGATAAAATGGCGTCCATAATACCCCAACAACCGCATTTTCGCACAGTTGTTTGTGTCGCCAGCAGGGAAGCTGACTGTTAAAGCTATTTTACACCGGCTGGGGGGCGGGCTTGGGAAGGGGGTGTGGCGGCGGTGAGAAACACGCCCGCTAGCGGGTCAGCAATTCGCCTTGTTGACGGAAAACTACTGGCTGGCCGTGTGTTCCGCTAGCCAAAGGGCCAATTCAGCCTCTGTCATTTCGCCCGCAGCCAGGCTTAGAAAGGTAATACATGCATCCTCCTGGCTGGCAGTCACGGGAAATCCATTGAACTCCAGGAACACAAAGACGACCTGCATCGCCGTTCTCTTGTTTCCGTCCACGAAGGGGTGATTGCTGGAGATGCCCACTGCATATGCTGCGGCAAAGTCTGCCATTCTCAAATCACGTTCCGCATAGGCATATAGATTCTTCGGGCGTGCTAAGGCGGAGTCCAGAAGCCCCCAATCCCGCACCCCATCCGAGCCGCCAAAGAGAGCAATCTGCTGGGTATGAAAGGCAAGAACTTCAATTTCGCGAATCCAGACAGGCTCTTTCACTTACTCCGCCAATCTTTTGAAAGCATCGCGATAGCGGCGAATCACCCGATCGGCAACTTCCATTTTGGCAACGAATTCCGCATCGTACGGGCTGATCTGCAAGCCCACGGAAGACTCAGTGAGGCAGACAGTGTCGCCCTTTTGAACTTTCAGCCGCGCCAGAGTCTCCTTGGGCAGGATGATGCCGGCTGAGTTGCCGATAGCGATGATCTTTGCAGTCTTGGCCATTTTCGGGCCTCCAGTTCGATTATATTATAACATAGGTTATAACATTACACGCTCAGAACACTGTATTGATAAGTTTGCAATCTGCATTACTCCCGTATCCCCTCGTCTCGACGCGGAAACGGCTACTTCGGCCTGCTCGCCAGTATGACGACGTACCTCTTGTGCTCCTCCGGGAATTCTGCCAAAACACGGTTGCCCTCGGTCCCAACTACACGATGGTAAAGCTTGTAAACGCCGCACTGCATGCAGGCAGCTCCCTTCTCGGAGAAAGTTCCCTGGACAACCCCGCCGCACAGGGTGCCTGCAATAGCCCAGCAGCTGTGGCCGAGTCCCTGGGATGAGGAGACACATTCACCAAGCTCTCCCACCTTCGGTCCCGCTTTCTGCCGGCCGCAATTCTTGATCTCCCAACAGTTTTTCAATCTTTCTGCCATAGGTTTCCTCCGAGCCGCTTGTTGCTTATTGGCGCATATCAGAGGTTTTCGGCAGATAAATGCGAAAATTGAATTTGTCTAATATAAGTACAGATTCTAACTAACGTGTGGCGTTGTCTATCGCCAGTCGTCCCGCGCGGCGCCCAGACCTTCGTTCATCACCGTTTCGAAGCCACTGTGCTTCTTGATGAAGATCTCGCTGAACTGGCGGTCTTGGCGAAGCAGGATAGCCTGCAAGCGGACCATCTCCAGCAGCGCCAGGAACATGGCGATCAGCGCCCGCTCGCTGCGGGTGTGGCTCAACAGGCGGCGCAGGGCCACCGGCTTGTCTTCCAGGGTCAGGCGGCGGGCTAGGAACTGGATCATCTGGCCCACGGTGACAGAATCTTCCTCCACGTCGATCACCGGGCGATTGCGGGCGCGTTCCAGAATGTCGCGGAAGATGCGCACCAGGTCCACAGTATCGGCGGCAATCTCCGGCTCCGCGCCCTCATCGTCCTTGAACTCGCGCGCGCCGGGATTGGACCAGGTGGCTGCCTCCAGCATCTGCTTCTGTTGCAGCATCTGGGCGGCGTTCTTGAAGCGCTCGTGCTCCAGCAGCCTCTCCACCAGCTCGCGCCGCGGGTCCTCGGCCGCTGCCTCTGGACCCGTGTCCGCGCGCGGCAGCAGCATCTTGCTCTTGATGTGGATCAGCAGTGAAGCGGTGTAGATGAACTCGCCCGCCACGTCCACGTCGCTGGCCTTGAGCTGGTTGACATAGGCCAGAAACTGGGAGGTGATGGTGGCGATGGGAATGTCGTAGATGTCGATGTCCTGCTTGCGGATCAGGTCCAGCAGCAGGTCCAGCGGGCCGTCATAAACCTGGCCCACAATCACCGAAAAGGGAGACTCCTCCGAACCCTCGTCCAGTTTTTTCTGCCTCGCAGCCATCCGGGCGGCGGCCTTTTCCTCCGCGCTGGGCTGCGGTTTGAGCATCAGCTTGGGGCCGGTGGCCGCGGCCGGGACCGGGACGGCCATTGGCTCGAGAACAGGCTCAGGCTCGGTGGCCAACGGCGGCGTGGTGGCCGGGGCGGCCAGCTCAATGGCGAGAGCAGAAACAGGCTCAGCGGCAAGTTCCGGCTTGGCTTCGATCACGGGTTCTGGCCCTTCGGCTGACTCCTTGACAGCCTCAACCACGGCCTCAGATGTAACCGTGGTTTCCGGCTCAACCACATGCACGGCCTCCAGTTCATACTCTGCCGCATTATTTGGCTCCTCGATAGCCTCATTCACAACCTCGGCCTCTACAATGCGTTCGGCCTCTTCAATAGGCTCCTCGACAGCCTCACTCACGGCATTGTCTTCCGCAGTCTCGTCGGCTGAAGGCTGTGAATCCGCATCAAGCGCACCCTCGGCGACCAGGGCTGGGACCGGCTCGGTCTCGACCACAGCTTCGGAAACAGCATCCGGAAGAGGGGCGGCTTCAGCCTCAGATTCCGGTTGGGTCTCCACCTCTGCGGAAATGCTCGCTTCTTTGAAGGGTACGGTCTTTAGCCCGTGCATAGAATCAGCGGGATCAACGGAGACTTTAGCCCCTGAACGATGTTTTTTAGCCCTTTTATTCGCATATCGGTCTATTCCCGCAGTCTGCACCGGCTCGGCGGCAGGGGCTGGCTCTGCAGGAATCGCCGGCTCTGCAACCACGATTTTCGCTATGGGGGACGGCTCGATCAATGCTGTTTCTTCTTCCGGTTTTTTTTGGTAACTGCCTGAAAACATCGGTTCTGTGACGGGTTCGGGGCTTGCGGGCCGTGGAAAAAATCCAAATCCGGAGCGAAAACCGCCCCACGCAAACTCGAGCGCCTTTCGCCACCACGGAATTGTCTTTTCACCCATTTACATTCCCTCGGCAGCTCAAACCGCGCGCGGTCTATCCTGTGCCGCTGCCGCTCGTACAACCATTTCTGCCCGTTCCCTGCTCATGACCCGGTCTCGCTGCTCAGGGTCATCTGCATGGCGGCGTACACCTGCCGCATGGTCTCTTTGGCGCGCGCGCTGGCGCGGAGGGAACCGTCCTTGAGAATTTGTTTGACCTGCGCCTCGGAAAAGCTTGCGCGGCGCTCCTGAATGGGCTGCAAAACCTGAACCAGGTTGTCGGCCACCCAACCCTTGCACTCAATGCAGCCGATGCCCGCCGAGCGGCAGCCATCATAGACTTTGGCCATGGTCTCGGGCGTGGAGAAGACCTTGTGCAGGTCGCCCACCGGGCACTTGTCCGGGTCGCCCGCGTCGGTGCGGCGCACGCGCGCCGGATCGGTCACCATGGTCTTCAGCTTCTGCCGCACCACCGGCTCCGTGTCAGTCATCATGACCGTGTTGCCATAACTCTTGGACATCTTGCGCCCGTCGGTCCCTGGCAGCTTGGGCGAGGGAGTCAGCAGCACCTTCGGCTCGGGCAGTACTTCTTTTCCATCCAGCTTATAAAACTGGTTGAACCTCCGCGCCACCTCGCGCGTTAGCTCCACATGCGCCTGCTGGTCCTGGCCCACAGGGACAAAATCCGGCTGGTAGAGCAGAATGTCCGACGCCATCAGCACCGGGTAGCCCAGAAAGCCATAGGTGGTCAGGTCCTTGTTGGCCAGGTTCTCCTGCATCTCCTTATAGCTGGGCACGCGCTCCAGCCAGCCCAGCGGCGTAATCATGCCCAGCAGCAGCGGCAGTTCGTAGTGCTGGTTCACCATGCTCTGCACGAAGATCGTGCATCTCTTCGGATCGAGTCCGGCGGCCAGAAAGTCCAGCGCCACCTCCAGCGTGTTGGCCGCGATGTTCGACGTATCCGCGTAGTCAGTGGTCAGCGCGTGCAGGTCGGCGATGAAGAAGTAGCACTCGTACTGCTCTTGCAGCTTGACCCAGTTGGCCAGCGCGCCCATGTAGTTGCCCAGGTGCAGCTTGCCGGTGGGGCGCATGCCGCTCAAAACGCGAGGACGGGAGGATGATTTTGCTGCGTCTGCCATGGTGTTGATCGATTCCGGGATGATGCCAGGAGAATGTCGCCGCCCTGCCAAAAAATCCGGGAAAAACGGCTCCCTCTATTGTAGCGGGCCATTGTAGCGGCAGGCGGCGCGGTGTTAGGAGCCTTTAGATGTGGCTCAGAATAGCGTAGGCCAGGGCCATTATCGGAGTCATCACGATTCCTAGCACGGCGCGTCCCACGAAGATGAGGAGCAGGTAGCTGAGCGGCCCGGTGATGCTGTCGAAGACCCGCACTGCGCCATAAGGCAGAACGTTCCTGAGGACGTGGCTGCCGTCCAGCGGCGGAATGGGAAGCAGGTTGAAGATGCAGAGGGTGAGGTTGAGCTGCATGGCTATGTTGCAGAGCATCTCCAGTGATTGCTGGGTGATCGATGGGCTGACCCCCTCCGGAAGATGGCTCTCGGAGAGAAGAACAGCCGCGTAGCCGAGAAAGGCGATGAAGGCCAGCATCAGGTTCGAGGCCGGGCCGGCCAGGCTGACCAGCATATCGTCGCGCTTGAAGTTGCGGAAGTTGCGGCTGATCACCGGAACAGGCTTGGCCCATCCGAAGATGTAGCCGCCCAGGAAGCCTAATCCAATGAGCGGCCCGAAGATCATCAGCGCGGGGATGAGCAGGGTGCCGATGGGGTCTATGTGGTCCATGGGGTTGAGCGAGACGCGCCCCAGCATCCGCGCCGTCTGGTCCCCCAGGCGCGAGGCCGTCCAGGCGTGCGCGGACTCATGCACGCTGAGCGAAAACAGAAGCAGAATGAACTCGAAGACGGCAATAATGATGGCGCTGGATTGCAAATCTCGACTCCACAGACTGGAACTCTCAGGTTAGCACGGAGGGGCGCGCCTGGTCAGATGCGTTCCGCCGGGAAGCTGCCCACCAGCTCTCCTGCGGCAACGTGCTGGCCGGCCAGCACGATGGCGTGGCTGGCAACCTTGGCCGCGGGTCCGATCACCGTGGGCGCCAGCGTGACCTCGCTGAAGTCATGGGCGGCGTGGCTGTGCGAATAGATGCGTGCGAAGGAGCCGATCACCGCGCCTTTGCCGATGGTGATGCCGCCTCGGTCGTTCAGTAGCGCGTGCTGGCGAATGACCGCTCCCTCCTCAATGGCCAGGTTGTAACCGAAGGTCAGCTCCACGCCGTGGAAGATCTTGACGCCCGCGCCGATGCGGGCGAAGATGTGCCGGCCCAGCATGGCGCGGAAGCGCAGCCCCAGCCAGTGGTTGGTCCCGATGGGCGAGCGGTCGAACATCTGCCAGAACCACAGCAGCGGCTTGCGCCGGGCAAACTGCTCCGGGTCGGCGTCGCCAAAGTGCTCCGCCTCCAGGGTCACGTTGTCCGGGTCCAGGGAGAGCGAGAGCACGTTGCCGGGCAGCTCGCTGGTCAGCGTCAGGTTCAGCTTGCCGCCGTGCGGTCGGCCCAGGTAGAGCTGGGTCAACTGGTCGCGCACAATCTCCGCGCGCAACTCCGGTGCATGGTGGCGGGTGAACTCCTCATCAAGAAACTGAATCCAGCGCCGGTAGATCTCTTCGGCCTCGGGCGCGGGATGGGGGGCGTTGCTCTGTGTGTATTCCATACGAATGGAAAGATACACCACCGGGGCGGGGTGCGGCGAGTGCGTCTTGCACAGTTAATTTTTTAATCCCCTGAACGGGAAGACGGTTTCTTTATATCTATGGGTTTGGCGCTTTTGAATCCATTATGCTGAAGAATTGTTTGTTTGTTTCATAACATGGGAGACCAGCGTATGACGGTGTGTCTTTACCGATGAGTACCTTGATTGCAGATTCTTTGGAAAATTCTCGACCTGCTTCATCAACGTTAGAAATCGATTCCTGCACATCTTTCTCGCAAACTTCATCGTTTGAGGGAGGCATCGCAGCTGGTCGCAAGTACATTCTCCAGACAGAACCTGATTCGAACGCCTTTGGCAACAAGTTGTATTCTGGCAAGTGTCTGACTCCCCAGAAATCCACTCGGATACGCTTCTCAGGCACATTACCACATAATACATTTGTGACATCGACAATGAAATGGTCGGCGTAGATGCCTTCGCCTCCAGGAAACGAGTGACTAACCCAGTTGTATGCCACGATTCGGCCATCCACAACAACGGGTGGGCACGTCAGCCGGTGATCGAGAAAGTCTGCAATGGAATCGGGAAGCGATTCGTAATTTGGGGTAATGTTGCTGATGAGAAACGCACCATTTTCATTCCTCGTGAAACTGATGGCTCCATTCGAAAGACTGACGCCGCTCCATCCAGCAAGCAGTTCCTCGGGCTCCTGATTATGGACTGATTCAATTACGTATCCCGTAAAGAACTTGTCGTATTTGTCTGCAAATTCACCGGCAGTGCCGAATTTTAGCGGATAACCGTCTAAAATCAGGTCAGCCGGAAATTTCATCATCGCGATGACCTGTTCTCGATTGCCATTCAGCAACGCTTTGCGAAATTTCTCGAATGTACTCTTCGCCGCAGCTGCATCCTCAGGAAGAAGAAACTCGTCCACCTTCAGGCTCTTGTGGCACCCCTCTGGCTGAACCTGACTGACCTGAGCGGTCGTAGCGGCGGAAAACAATAGCGTGAGGATTATTGCAACGAAATGCTTCACAACAAATACTGTACGCTTGCGGAATTCTAGTTTCTAGCGGAATATTCCGAAAATGTTGGTAATAGCACACATGGCCGGGTTCTCAATTCTGGATTTCAGACTTGCAAAAGCACAATACCTGCCGGCCTTTTGAAATCCCGCCGCAAAGCGGCTACCATCACAATAGGCGGAAGGGATCAGGCACATGGGACAAATGGATCGCATCACCCGGAATCCTGCGGTCATGGGCGGCAAGGCTTGCATTCGCGGAATGCGTGTCACGGTCAGCATGATCGTCGGTCAGATCGGCGCCGGACACAGCATCGAGGAACTGCTCGCCAGCTACCCCTATCTGGAGCGCGAGGACATCCTGCAAGCGCTTCGCTATGCGGCGTGGGTGGCAGAAGACCGCGAGGTCGTCCTGGCAACGGCATGAAGCTGCTCATCGACATGAACCTGTCTCCGGATTGGGTCGGGTTTCTGTCCGGCGCGGGCGTTGAATCAGTTCACTGGTCGGCAATTGGAGCGGCGACCGCTCCTGACACGGAGATCATGGCCTATGCCAGCGTCCACGGCTATGTGGTTCTGACTCAAGACCTTGATTTCGGCGCGATCCTGGCAGACACAAAGGTTCAAAAACCAAGTGTCGTGCAAATTCGTTCAGAGGATTTGGACCCCAACAGCATCGGCAAGCTCGTTCTTTCAGCTTTGGCCGAAGGAGAAACCATGCTGGAAGCCGGGGCGTTGCTCACGGTTGATTCCAAGCGCACGCGATTGCGCCTGTTGCCATTTCCCTCCAAATAATGCCATGTGGTGATTGCCGCATTTACTTTTCGTCCGGCTTGGCCACGTCGCTCACATCCCTCGGCCCCAGCAAAATCTGCACCCCCACATAGGCAATCCAGTTCGGCTCGCTGTTCTGGCGCGTCACCGCCTGGATGCCGCGGCCGCCCATGAACAGCAGGCGCAGATGCCCTTTGCGGTCCAGCGTCTTCCGGCCTCCCACATCCGCGGTCAACTCGCGCTGCTTAGGAACAGTGCCGATGCGGTTGACGTCCTGCAAATCGTAGATCTCGCCGTACAGCTCCAGCCGTTCGCTGAACTCGTGCCCGGCAATCAGTCCGCGCCCCCAGCGGCTGGGAATCAGCTTGTTGCCGATCCAGCGGCCCACCTCGCCGTTGAAGTCGATAGGGCCCAGCTTGGCCGTGAACTCCGCCGGCAGATAGTACTGCGGCCCATTCTCGACGATACCGCGCCGCACCGCGCTGGTGGGGTTGTTGATGGAGACCTGCGGATAGGTGCCTAGCGTAAAATTCTTATTTTCATCCGACTTCGGCGCATTAGAGCGGTAATGCTCAAAGTAGCGCCACTTGATTCCGATCAGCGATTCGCCCAGCCCGGCTCTCGTGGTGTTGTTCACGTCGGTGGCCGCGGCGATGGGTAGCTCATACTTGAGTTGAAGCCGGTCGCCCCAGCCGTAGTTGATGTCGAAGTCGGGCAACTGGAAATATGCCAGGCCGGGATTGTGGTCGCCGATCCAGCCCAGGTTGATCTCCCAATGCCGGTTGCCGGGCGTGCCGGGATCGTCAGTAATAAATGGCGGCCCGCCCTGCGCGTGGGCTTGCAGCGCACCCGCGACCGGCATAAGCAGCAGAAGAAAATGAATGAGCCTGCGCATTCTGGGAATCGAGATACTCCGTGAAATAGCCTTGCTTAGAATCCGAAACGTACATGCTCAAGGTATCATCCGTCCCGGATCAACCGCATTTACACGAATTGAAGCATCAGGAGAGTAGGGCGTCGGTGCCTGTTCCCTGTTCCCTAGTCCCTAGCCCCTGTAAGATGTTGTGCATGGAGACTACCACCATAGCAGGCATCGCGGTTTCCCGCATCGGCCTGGGCACCTGGGCCATCGGCGGCCTGGAGTGGGGCGCGGTCCCCGGCGAGGTGGCCGTCGCCACCTGTCTCGGCGCCCTCGAGCGCGGCATCAACCTCATCGACACCGCTCCCATCTACGGCCACGGCCGCGCGGAGGAGATTGTGGGCCGAGCCATGCGCGCCCATGGCCGCCGCGAGGATTTTTTCATCGCCACCAAGTTCGGCCTTGACTGGAGTGAGCGCGGCGTCTTCGCCAACTCAACCGCGCCGCGCTTGCGAGCAGAGCTGGAAGCTAGCCTGCGCCGTCTCGCCACGGATTATATCGACCTCTACCAGGTGCACTGGCCGGACACGCGCACGCCCATCGCAGAAACCGCCGCGCTCATGGCCGAGTTTCAGCGCCAGGGCAAGGTGCGCGCCCTGGGCGTGAGCAACTTCAGCGTCGCGCAAATGGAGGAGTTTTGCTCCGTCGCCCCACTCGCCTCCAACCAGCCGCCATACAACCTCTTCGAGCGCCAAATGGACGAGGACATTCTGCCTTGGTGCGCGAACAATGGCGTAGCCATCCTTACCTGGAGCACGCTTTGCCGCAGCCTGCTCGCCGGCCGGGTGCATCGCGGCATGAGCTTCGACAAAGGCGACATTCGCCGCGTCGATCCCAAGTTTCGCGAGCCGCGCTTCAGCCAATACATGACCGCCGTCGAACGGTTGGCCGCCTTCGCTCATGAACGCTACGGCAAGACCGTGCTGGAATTGGCCGTCCGCTGGGTCCTCGACCGTCCCGGAGTCTCCGTAGCCCTGTGGGGCGCCAAGCGCCCCGACCAGCTCGACGTCGTTGCTGGTGTGATGGGCTGGAAGCTCGATGAAGCCGCTATGGCCGAAATCGACCGTATCGTGAGCGAGTCCATCACCGACCCGGTCGGCCCCGAGTACCTGTCGCCAAAGGTGCGGGAGGACTGAGAACGTAAATCGCTGTTTGTTCGTTGATTATGCCCGGTCCAGCTCCGCGAACAGCTCGCTCAACACAACGCGGATCGGCGTCTCCGGCACGGTGAGTTCGCCGCTATGCACCTCTTCCAGTCCGGCAGAAGTGTACCGGTATGCAATGCGTGGCTCCGGATCGATGATCCAGATATTTTCAACACCGAAGCGGTAATACTGGGCAGCCTTCTCCTGCATGGCGCGCAGCGTATCTTCCGATGAAAGTATTTCGATGGCGATCAGCGGCGGGTGGGTCAGATAGCGGTCAAAGGACTCTCCCGCGCGCACAACCAGTACATCCGGTACGCGGAAGTTCCGGGCCGCAACCTGAGTGCGAAGCTCAGGAAAGACCTCGACCTTCCATTCTGCCCGTTTCATGGCAAAAAGAACCGTGAGGTAACGCTGGATGATGGAATGCTCTTTTTCGCCCAAGTTCCGCTCCTCGATCCGCCCATCTATAAATTCGCGGTCCGGGCTCCAACTCGTGGAGAGGTATTCTCGCACGGTCCAGAGTTCTTCGGAGGTGGGCATGGTTGCCATGCACTGATTATCGCCCCAAACCAGCAATCCCGCTAGCGAAATTCATGCGCGTTATCCGGCTTGTCCCTTTACGCTCGGTCCAATTCCACAACCCGCTTGCGCAGCAACGCCACTCCAATAGCAATCATCCAGACTGCCAGCGGAAAGCCGTTGGCGATGGCCTCGGCGCCCCAGCCGACGGGGTTGTAGAAGCCCATCAGATCGACGTGGCGCACAAACATGGTGGGCACAAAGGCCAGGCAGGCAAGCGCGCAGGCGTAGCCAAGCCAGGCGGACCATCGCGGCAGAATGCCATCGGCCAGAGTGACGTAGCTGAGGATGGCCATGAAGAGAGCCATGAGCCAGAGGGCGACTGCGCCGTACATGAGAAACATGCTCTCCATCATGGCGCGGATAATGACGCCGTCGGCGGGAGGGTTGAGCGCGTCAACGACGGTGGCGCCCTGCAGCAAATCGGCTACGGCGGTGAGTGTGACATAGACCAGGCCGACGCCGAAAAAGAGGCTGGCGAGCCACTCATGATTCGTCCTGCGAATGAGGTGACGGAGGCCAGCGAGAAAGATCATGAGCAGAGTGAGGATGATGAAGTCCAGGAAGACTCAGCACATGATGTTGGTTCCGTTGCGGGCCGCGAAATCACCGAGTTTGTCCGACGCCGTCAGGCCAGGCCAGGAGCTGCGGACGAAGTAAAAGGGGAACTCGAAGAAGAAGGTGGCGATGCAGGCCAACGCACTGATGCCGGTGACGCGATAGATCTTTTGGTCGTTCATGAAGGGGCTTCCTTTCTTGTGGAGGCAGCATGGTTCAGAATACCGGAGCGAATCCTCGTATCATGTTTTTCAGGGTTCCCGCCGTCCCCGAGCGCAAGGGATTTGGGCGCCGCATCCGCCGCTCAAGTGTATATATGCCTGGTATTAACCAAAAATTGACTTGGCAAGGTGACAGAAGTGAAATTCTGTAAGCTTAATGTATCCCTATATTTACTTTTAGATTCAACCGTATAAGAAGATTCTTGGTGCCGAAGAAGGGACTCGAACCCCCACACCCTTGCGAGTACGTGGACCTGAACCACGCGCGTCTGCCAATTCCGCCACTTCGGCACTGGTCACAGATTCAGCGTACTGCTGAACCGGCAGCAATTCTGAGTCTCGCAAATGTGGAACCTGGTGTCAAATTTGCCGCGTGCGCATGGACCGCAAGGGCCGAACTTATGTGCTATCCCACCCTTGCCACAAACTGTCGAAACGCAGATCCTTCGACTTCGCTCAGGGCGGCAAGGATGGGACACCCAGAGTCTCTACACCAGCTTGGCGTCGAGCGAGATTTCGGTATTGTTGGCGAAGAGCTTGGAGATAGGGCATCCGGCCTTGGCGTCGGCCGCGGCCTTGGCAAATACCTCCGGAGTGGCGCCGGGAACGCTGGCTGTGGTGGTCAGCGCGATGCGGGTGACGGCAAAGCCGCCCTCCACCTTGCCCAGCGTGACCGCCGCGTGGGTTTCGATCTTAGCGGGCGTCAACCCCGCCCCGCCCAACTGCGCGCCCAGCGCCATGGAGAAGCAGCTTGCATGGGCCGCGGCAATCAGCTCCTCGGGCGTGGTGCCCATGGCGGCGCCTTCAAAGCGCGTGGCGAATGAATAGTTTGCGTTGCTCAGCACGCCCGTCGCCGTGGAGATCGTGCCTTTGCCTTCCTTCAGTGAACCTGTCCAAACCGCGCTTGCCTTGCTTGCCATTGTTCCTCCTTGGGGGTTTTTGAAGTGCCGAGTACAGATTCGGTTGACCGCCCTGCCGTTCAACAAACGGCAGCGCGGCAAAAACCTGTCTTCAAGTTGATGCGGCAGACGCCTGCCAGGATGCGCTGAAGCGGAAAAACAGGAAGGCGCAGAGATCAGATTGCGTTCAGTGGCCGTCGCAGGGATTCGAGACCTCCCAGTTAACGTAGATGGGATTGCCCAGCAGCCACATCTTGCCGCTGGCTCCCGTCACCTCCGCGCGGAACCAGTGACGGCGGCCATCGCTCACCCAGGCTAAGGGAAAACTCTGGTCAGCCGATAAAACCGTTGCGCCGGTCTTGAGAGCGAGTTCCTGGCCGTCCTCCAGCCAGCGGACCGTTCCGCCAACCGCGGCGGTTACGCGCAAGTCAAAGTCCACTGCTTCGCCCGCGGGCGCGGTAAGAAGATCTCCGGCGTGAACAACCTGGTTCCCGGCGCGCGCGGTCACCTCGAGAAGGCGGTCGCGGGTTCCCGCAAGGTCGATGAACACGTGCCCGGCGCGGATGCCGGCCAGTATCGCGGGCGTGGATAGCTCCGTTGCATAGACGGCCGTCGTGGGGCTTCCGATGGAGCCAACCTCATCGAGCGGCTGCATGGGCCGGTGATTATCGCTTCCGCCAATTCCCGCCAGGCGGCAGCCATTGTTCAGTTGCTGATCCCAAAAAGGAATGTTAGGAATATCGTACTGTTCACTGCCTCCGTTGACGGCCTCGACAGCGGTCAGCAGATGCATATCCACCTTGGAAGACGGCGTCCATCCGCAACCCATGCAGATCTCGCCGCTGGGGTCGCCGGGATGGTTGATCGAGGTCAGCCCGCCCACGCTTGCGGCGTTGCGCAGCAGGGTATTCATGTCGGGGACATCTTTGCTGCCCAGGCGGAAATCGACAAAATCGGTTGTCCCGAGAAAGTTGATGTGGCCCTGGAACGTGGTGATCTCGCGGCCCGGAATCAATAGCAGCTTGTCGAAGTAAGGTTGCAGCTCGCGCATGGGATTGTATTGCGAGCTGGCGTTGTGGTCGGTGATGGCGATGAAGTCCAGCCCCCGGCGGGCCGCGGCCTCCGCGCTGAAATAAACGGGACAGGGCGCCATCTTGCCCGTCTGGCTTGCGCATTGGCCGTCGCTCTGCGCGGTGTGCAGATGGAGATCGCCGCGATACCATGCGGGTCCAGCGCGGAGCGGCGCGTTTAACACCGCCGGCTCGCCGGCCGACGCGCCCGTGGAGGAGAAGTACACATGAATCGTGTAATGCGATTGCACGTTGGGGCGAATGTTGGGCACGCCGATCAGAACATTCCACTTGCCCGGAGGAATGGGCCCGGGAAGGCACGAGGGGGTCGCATCGGCAATTCCCACGGTAAGCAGGGATTTGTTGCCGCCGCTCCAGCAGCGAAGCTCCACGGGGTCAAGCAAGCCCAGATCGAGCGCCGTGTGCTGCTCCTTGCCGGTGTATTCAAAGGTCAGCGTGACCCGCTCTGCGCCGGCGGGCACCTCAAACGGTACCTGAATGTAGCTTTCATTTTGCGAGCCGGCAACCACGCCCTCGAGAACCAGATCAGGCGCAGATGCCGGAGCAGCAGTGGGAGTTTGCTGGCCGCATAGGTCAGCGGCCGTAATCAACGGCAAAGAGAGCAGAAGCGCGGCGTAGAAGATGGTAGTTCCATGCTGAAAATTTCGATGATTCATGAATAACGCTCCGTGTGTGTACTGCAATATTCTCTCGCGTCTATGCACATGATCCAAAGCACGGATCCTTGCGCCTGAAAAAACTGCGCGAAGGATTCTTCTTCAAAAAGAATCCTCCGCGCACTTTTTGCGCCAGGTTCGTGGATACCGCGAAAATCGGCTAGAAGACGATCTTTCCTGCGAATTGCATCTCGCGCGCGGGTAGAGTCGAGGTGATCACGCCGAAGGTGGTGCTGCCGGCGCCGTTGTACACGCTGTTCGGCTCGCCGAAGTTGGTTCTGTTAGTGATGTTGAAGGCCTCGGCGCGGAATTGCAAGTGAGCTTTCTTGGTGAGCGTGATGTCCTTGGTCAGGCCCATATCGAGCTGCCAGAAGGCGTAGCCGCGGACGGCGTTGCGGGGCGAATTGCCAAAGGGCGCATAGGGCTCCGGCGTGGAAAAGCTGTTGAGGTTGAAGTAACCGGCGTGGGACTTGTTTGTCGCAATCGCCGGGCCGCTCTGGTTGGGACGGTAGGAGTTGCGGCCGCTAATGGTGATAAGCGGCGAGACTTGAGTGTCGCTGTCTGGGCTATAGGCAAAGGTGATGGGGTCGCCGCTGCGGGCCTGGAAGATATCCGTCATCTGCCAGCCGCCCAGCACCGTGTTCCAAGCGCGGTTCATGTCACCTCCCAGCCGATGGCCCTTGCCGACGGGCAGCGTCCAGACCATAGAGGTCACGTTGAGCAGCGGACGGTTATAGGCGGAGACGCCGTGATCCGCCTTGTAGTTGTAGATGTTCTGCACTGATGGAATGTAGTTGCCGCAGTTATCGCAACCGCCGCTGCCATCCTGGGCCTGAGGCGCGATGTCCAGGGCTTTGGACCATGTAAAGGCGTTCAGCAAGTAAAGTCCGGAGGAGAAGCGTTTCTCAACTTTGGTTTGCAAGCCGTTGTAATCGGAGTAGCCCCAGGGCAAAGTGCCGATGACCGAGGTAAAGTTGGGCATGGGAACGCGGCTCTGGAAATTCGTGATGCAGCCGCTGCCGGAACTGCTTTCCGTCGCAGTTGTGCATGTCGTCGGCTGCATTACGGTTGCCTGGTTGACGTCGTTGATGATGATCTCATTCATGCCTTGATTGCCCACGTAGGCCAGGTCGACCATCCAACTATGGCTCAAATCGCGCTGCACTCCGAAGAACCAGCTCCGTACCTGGGTGTCGGGCGAGCTGCGCGGCATGTACTGCAGGGCAACATCCAGCGGGTTGTAGGTTGCGGGGTTGGTCAGGTTGGTAGGAAAGCTGCTCTCGGTGTTGAGATAGTTGGTTGTGCTGGGGGCAACGATCTGCGTTGCGCTGATGCCGTAGGGCGCATTCTGGGTGAGGTAGTTGGAGCCGACGCGGTTCCAGCGCGAATAGCTGATGCCGAAGCCGCCGCGCAGCACCGTTTTGCTGTCCAGGGTGAAGGCCGCGCCGAAACGCGGGCCGAAGTCCTCCTTATTCGGATTGACCGTATAGCGGTCGCTGGAGCTGGCCAGCGCGATGGGCGTGGTGGTGTTGTAAGTGGTGGGATTGAAGGCGGTGAGATTGAAGTTAGAGAGCTGGTTGTTGGCCTCGTAGAGGGGAGTGCCGTACTCGTAGCGCAGGCCCAGGTTCACCGTCAGCCGGTGATTCACCTTCCAGTCGTCCTGCACATAACCGCTCCAGCCCCATTCGCGGATTTGCGCGATGGGGGAGTTGGATAGGCCGATTTCGGCGCGATAGCCCAGCAGGAAGTCGGCATAGTCGTACATCTTTGTCGATTCGAAGTCAGCGGGACTCAAGACAGAAGGAGCGGGATCGCCCGCAACTGCGCAGAGCGGCACACCAGG
>Ga0326727_10006611_pt1 | contig 31592 bp, 22 predicted proteins | sample MB2enrmetagenome_FD_207643 | JGI IMG/M metagenome (GOLD analysis project Ga0326727, IMG submission 207643) | Lab enriched peat soil microbial communities from McLean, Ithaca, NY, United States - MB29MY | ecosystem: Environmental > Terrestrial > Soil > Wetlands > Peat | place: USA: New York...
TTTCGTCGTAATTGGCGTGATTGGGCGCACTCTCGTTTCCGCTCGGGCCCGGCCGCAGCTTCCTGATGCCGAGCTGCTTCATCATGTTTTCGTGGTCTTCCTGGGTAGCGGCCTGGAGAGCCGCCTGACCACCCTGCGCGGCGGGCTGTTGCGCAAGGACAACGGCGGTTCCGAAAAGCAGAACAGTCAAAGAGAACGAAACCCCAATTTTGATCGATCGCATGCCTTGGCCCCTTTCGCGGAAGCATGATACAGAGGAGCGGCGCTTTGATCCGCGGATTTTCCCGGGACAAACCAGGATCGACCCGCGGTTCATTGAAAGACTATCGGAACAGGATTGAGGCGAATTCACCCAAAAACTGGCGCCAGATGAACCAGTAGTGCGCGCCGGGAGCCGTGTGATAGGACGGATTCAAACCGGCCTTCTTCGCCACGGCCAGAAGAGTCTCGGAGCCTTTCAGGGCGAAGTCCGTCGTGCCGGCTCCGATCCAATATTCTTTCACGCCCGCTTCTTTGAGTTTGGTCAGGGCGCTCAAAAATTCCGGGGTATCCTGGCCGCCTGCGCTCCAGACGCCGATCCAGCCGAACACTCCGGGATTGTTGTTCGTGGCCTGGACGGTGTGGCCGCCGCCCATGGAAAGGCCGGCGATCGCCCGGCTGTCCTTCTTCGGAATGGCGCGATAGTTCTTTTCGACGAAGGGGATGATTTCACTCACCAGGCTGTGCGGATAAGATCCCTGGTAAACGGGAGCGGGACGCGCGGCGGGAGCGGCTCCCGGAGCGGCGCCAAGTCCCTGGGCGGCCTGCACCGGCGGGGGCGCGGGGGCGGTAACGGATTGCCGGGGAGGCGTCGGCCCGTAGCCATACCCCTGAGATACGATCTGCGCGGGATTGCCGTTCGGCATGACCACGATCATCGGCTTACACTTCCCCTGTGCGATCAGGTTGTCCATGATGATATTGGCGCGGCCCATGGTGGTCCACGCGTCCTCGTCCCCTCCGCCGCCGTGGAGCAAATACAGAACCGGGTACTTGGATTTGCTGGTGGAATAGCCGGGCGGCGTGTAGACATACATCCGGCGTTGCTTCTGTTTCAGGATTTCGGAAGCGTACCAGACGGCCTCGACCACCCCATGGGGCACATCGGGCTTAAAATCCCACAAATCGGATGCCGGGCCCGAAATCATCAACAAGTTGTCGTAGCGGTTGCCGTCGCGCTGGTATTCGCCATCGCCCGGGTCAAGCACTTTGACGCCGTCCACGCTGAAGGAATAACCCCACAACTGTGCGCCCAGCGGGCCGACAGTCACCGACCAGATGCCCTGGTCATCCCTCGTCATCGGGATATTCGTGCCGGTGTCCCAGTTTCCGTTCAGAACGACGCTGCCCGCCTTGGGGGCAAGCAGGCGGAACGTGACCTTATTGTCCGCGGAGATTTCCGGGGAAACCACGCGCGGCCCGGCTGGGCCGCGGCCCTGTTGGGAGTAGGCCGCAATCGAGCAGAACAGCAACGCAAACAACCCCCACACGATCCGAGTTTTCATGACCTCGCCTTTCGTCCTTGGTTCCTATATGCGCACTTCCCTTCAACCTGCGACAAATTACACGACTGGTTAACACCATACCCGAAAGGTTGTCAACTGCAGAATGACAGGGACGGGCCTTCCCCTTGGGCTTGCGGGCTTCGAGTCGGGCTCAAAGACGGCAAAACCCTGAAGGCCCGGGGGAATTTGGCACGGGAGACCGATCCTGAATCCAGGCTAAAAGCGCCAGAAAAAACCGATGCTGAGAGGGAGTTGACGCTGAACACTGGTACCGAGGTAAGACTTGAATCCGGAAATCGCCGGGCCGCTCAAACTCGTATACGCTCCCAGCCCCGGTCCGGATAATTTCTGAAGAAATTCAACAGATTTGCCGGCAGCATCCTCCGCGTTCACAACCCAAGCCGTATTGGCGGTGTTGGTGGGAGTGGCAGTCAGCGAAGGGTTAAGGGGATTGTGGAACAGGTAAACTCTGCCGTCCAAACGAATCCCCCAATGCGGGGTCATGTAAATCTTGACGCCACCTCCCGCCAACTCCGTGAGTGCGTGATTACTGGTCTGACCGTAAACCACATGCACGGTATCGGTCTCAGGAGCGCTCGGCCCCCCGTAGGCGCCGGCAATTGTAAAGCTTGGAGTGCCGCTGCTTGAGACCATGCCGGCGCCAACGGTCACATACGGCTTGACCTTGTGCATCTGAGGCAAACTTATGACGATCGCGCCGGTTGTGAAGTTCTGGTGCCCTCCATTGGGGGACACGGTGCTGACGGAGGTGACGGGGGTGTTTCCGGGAACGTTAAGCACCGACCACGCGGACAGGAAAGCGGTAGTCGCGTTCGAAATCTGGGTAAGGCCCCCGTTTGTGATGGCGTACTGGCCGCCGCGGTCGTACGTAGCCTCGGCGTCGACCCACCTATTCATTTTTCGGCTGACACGAAAACCGAACAACTGCCCTTTCGGTTGTATGGTCGGCGCAGTCAGGACCGGATCCAAGGGTGACGAAAGACCGATCAGCTGAGCCCCGTCGCCAAAATACCATGAAGACACGCGCTTGCTGAAATACCCGGTGGCGCCCGACCCGGCAAGGGAGTAGGGTTGCGCTTCCGGCAGGATGGCCGCACTGCCGTTCTCATAGAATTTTCCCGGGACTCCGCCGTGAGCCTCGACTTCCCATTTAGGCCCCAAATCGATGTTAGGGTTGCGGGCCTCCCTGCGACGGATAGCGTTCACCTGCCACTGCCGTTTGATCATTGCCAAGACAACCCCTTCGGGGACCTTCTGCTGGCGCAGGGCGTTGATGGCATCGTTGGTCAACTCGAAATTGGGATTGGCCGCCGACTTAACGGCGTTGATCATGGCGCTTTCCGACATCCCTGACTGCACCATCTTGACCACATCCAGATTGGTCATGGACTGTTTTTTTTCTTGCCCAAACACCGAGGCCCCGCCGAGAAGCAGAGAAGCTGCGAAAAAAAATGCGATAACATGCCGTATCATTGCCAACTCCCGCAAAAGAAATACTGACCGTACTGAGATGCTTTGCCGGCTCATAACTCGGAGGTAATGACCGATGGACTGTCCTAATTGGCTTCGAGGGCAGCCCCCCCCGAAATCATCGGAATGGCAGTCATCACTCCCTGGTTATCGAGCAGTGCGACGGCGGCAAAGGCCGCGCCTGCCTGAGCCTGGAGAACCAGGGATCCGCTGAACTTCGTGCATGCGACATCCTGCCCCAAGTAATGCGCGATCTGCTGTTTCGGACCTAGCGTCAGGGTAACGGGGCCGCCAGCAACAGTGCCATCTTGCGCCACCAGGGTCAGGGTGATGGTCATTGCCTGGGTGCCCGGGTTGGCAATGGCATAGGCAAGCTGCTTGCCACGACTGCTATCATTGTCCACCGCAACCGTCGCGTATTGTAACAGTGGAGACTGCAGAGTATCCACCACTGTTTGCAGCGTCGAGCCGACAAAGTACTCGTACGTCGCCGCCCCGGCCAGGAGGCCCGCGGTGTTGTCCAATTCCCCCCACCCTGCCTGTATCGAACCGTCTGCCGTCAAGCCCGTAGCCGACAAAAAGACCGTTTCTCCGGCAGGGACCGTCACAGGAAGAGCGCTTCCGCTCAAGGAAGACAGCGGGGCCCCGGCTGAATCCCTTAAGGCGCCTGATACGGTCATCGGCTCCCCTTGAGGGTCCGTCAATTTCAATACGCCTGAGGCCGCGGCCGTTCCCGGGTTGCTGATGGCAAAAACGGTGGAGTAACCGCTGCCAACGACAACTTGAGGGAAAAAACTCGAGACGGAATTTTGCGGAGTGACTTTGCGAATGCGGTCGTTGCCGTAATCAGCAATAAACAGATCGCCCGACGTGTCCACCGCCATTCCCATCGGGGCATTGAGCGTCGCCGACAGTGCCGGCCCGCCGTCGCCGCTGAAACCCGCTGATTCCGTCCCCACAACGGTGTTGATGATTCCGTTGGGGGTTACTTTGCGGATGCAGTTGTTATTATGGTCGACCACGAACAGATCGCCGGAGGAATCGACGGCGACGCCTGTCGGGTCATAAAGGTCGGCCGAGGTTGCCGGCCCGCCGTCACCGCCGAAACCCTGGAAATCGCTCCCCGCAAAGGTGTTGATCATCCCGTCAGGCGTGACCTCGCGGACGGAGTTATTTCCCGAGTCGGCAATAAACAGGTCGCCATGCCTATCCACTGCAACTCCGGACGGAAATTGGAGTTGGGCGTTAGTTGCCGGGCCGCCGTCGCCGGCGAAACCGGGCGCTCCCATTCCGGCTACCGTGCTGATCACCCCGGCCGGAGTTACCATGCGGACGCGTTGATTGATGACATCCGCGATGAACACGTCGCCCGACGCATCCACGGCCAGGCCCCATGGCTCATTCAGCTGGGCCGAGGTTGCTGGCCCGCCGTCGCCGTTGTACCCCTGGGATCCGTTCCCGGCGATCGTGGTGATCACGCCGCCGGGCGTCACCTTGCGAACGCGCTGGCTGACATAATCTGCGATAAATAGATTGCCCGACGCATCCAAGGCAACGCCGACGGGGCCGTTGAGAAGAGCTGAAGTTGCCGGGCCGCCGTCGCCGCTATATCCCGGGACTCCGGTTCCCGCGACGGTGCTCATGACTCCGCTGGTTGCCACCTTGCGAATGCGGTGGTTCGATGAATCCGCGATGTACAGGTTGCCCACAGCATCCACGGCAACCGAGGTCGGCAGGTGCAGCAGAGCCGTAGCGGCTTGACTTCCGTCGCCGCTGAACCCTTCCGTCGGAGCTCCGGCCACGGTGCTGATCGACCTGTCGCTCGTCACCTCCCTCACGCGTTGGTTGACGTAGTCGGCGACATATAGGTCGTTTGTCGCATCCAGCATCAGCGCGACGGGCAGAGAAAGCTCGGCCGATAGGGCCGGCCCGCCGTCCCCGCTGAAACCGGCTACTCCGGATCCTGCAATGGTTGTGATCGTACCGCTTGTCACGGTGGTTGTGATCGCGCCATTGGATATCGAGGTTGTGATCGAGCCGGGAGTCACCTTGCGGATCCGGTAATTGTACGAATCGGCAATGTAAACGTTGTTTGAGTTATCGACCGCCACGGCCACGGGGTTATTGAGTTCCGCCGAAAGCGCCTCGCCGCCGTCACCGCTGAATCCCCGGGTCCCGTTTCCTACGATCGTGTTGATATTTCCATCGACGGTTATTTCGCGGATGCGCTGGTTTGCGGAATCGGCAATATAGAGGTTGCCGACCCCGTCGATTGCCATACTCGTTGGCCGGGCGATAACGGCCACATCCGCTAAGGCTTCATCGCCGGCAAAGCCGAACGCGCCAGTCCCCACGATGGTGCTGATGATCCCTTGGGTCGTCACCTTGCGTATACGGTCGTTCCCCGTATCCGCGATGTACAGATTGCCCGCCGGATCAAACAGGAGGCCCAGCGGATAATTGAGGTCGGCTTCCACCGCGGGCATGTTGTCATTGAAGAAATCCGCCGGTCCAGTTCCGGCGATGGTGCTGATGACCCCGCCCGGCGTGACTTTGCGCACGCGGTTGTTGCCGGAATCCGCAATGAAGAGGTTGCCCGACGCATCCACCGCAAGGCCGCCCGGGAGAAAGAGTTGGGCTGAAATCGCAGGCCCGCCATCGCCACTGAAACCCGGACTTCCGGTTCCCGCCGTAACACTGAGCCTGCCGGACGCCGTCACGTGGTACACCATGTTTTGGCTGCCGGACGCCACGTAGTAGCCTCCTGCGCCATCCGCAGCCAGCGCCGACGGCGCACCGATGGCCTGGCCGAGAGCCGATGGGCTGTTTGTCGGCAGCCCGGGTCCGGCATAGGTCGTGATGATCCCCGACTGCGCAAAGCCAACCAGACTCAAAGGAGCAAGAAGAAGGAAAGAAGAAGCAATTCGAATTAATAACTTCATGATAAGGGCCTCCAGGCACTCGATGCCCCCGACCGGGCCATCGAATCTTCAGCGGACGACAACATCCACGCGCAGACTCGGGAAATCAGCTCAGGGTAAATCTTGGCGGTGACTGCACACAGGTCGGGCTCGCATACAAGAATCCAATTTGGGGTTTCGGCTTGGCAGATGACGCCGGCACCCGGAACATTCACCAGATTTTTCAAATTGACCTCAGCTTTACAAATACCATTACTGCCGGTCCAACTCCCAGCAAATTTATTACGTGCGGAACCTCATTTGGTTCCGGCAAGGCTTTGACGGGCTCGAAGACTTTAAAGAATATCGCTCGCTACGGCCTCCAAAATGCTACAATCGCAAAATTCATAGGAAGCTGATCCGTGCGCAAAGGCCGTCTGCCGGAGGCGGGAATCGCCCCGACCCCGGAGTTACGGCGAGGGAGAAATCAAAGATGGAAAAGGATCCAACAGGAATTCAGGTGGGACGAAGGGACTTTTTAAAAACAACCACTCTGGCGGGCATGGCGGCAACATTCCCGGTGGCAGACCTCCTGGCGGAGGACACGCCGAGCGTATTGAAAGCGGGCCCCACGGGGAAGAAAAGGAATCTCGTTTTCGTGAGCAATTCCCCGGCAGACTATGAAAAGCTGATCGAATCGATCAGGTCGATCAAGGAATTTGACATCCTGGTCACCCCAGTCAAGGCCGATTATCAGAAGCCGCAGGAACTCGTCAGCTCCCTTCAGGGCAAAAATGCCGACATTCTCCTGATGTGCCTGCCGCGCGTCACCACATGCTCCGGGAACATTCCCGCGGCGATGGGTTATCTGGATGTCCCCGTGATCCTTTTCCCCGTCAATCTCGATCTGATCATGCTGGAAGCGGATATGGCGGCTGCCTTCCGGATAAGAGGCGTCAACGCCATGCTGGCCAATTCGGAAAAGCATGCGGTCGAGCTTGTGAAAATTGCCGCGGCGCCCAGGATTCTCGAAGGGAAAAAAGCGGTCATCTACGGCAGGCCGTTCGACTCGACGAGCGTTCCGGCACGCAACCTCAGCGAGGGTGAGGTTTACAGGCGCACGGGCGTGAGGCTGCAATACCGCCCGATGGAAGAGTTGAAACCGCTGCTTGAAAACGTCGACGAGACCAGCGCCCGGAAGGAGATGGAGAGGTGGAAAAGGGAGGCGGTCAAGGTCGTTGAGGCTTCGGACAAGGCGATTCTCGAGGCGAGCAGGCTGTATGTCCTATTGCGCTCCATCGTCGACCGGGAGGGCCTGTCGGCGATCTCAATCGACTGCCTGAGCTTCTCGTTCAGTGCCAATCCGATCCTGCCGTATCCGTGCCTTTCATTCACAAGGCTTCGGGATGAAGGGATCGCGGCGCCGTGTGAAGCGGATGTCTGTGCGACGCTGTCCTCCATGTTCTTGCAGGAGCTCAGCCGAAAGCCCTCCTATTTTTGCAACGTCTCTTCCGTCGACGACCAGAAGTCCAGCGCCGTGCTCCGCCATTGTGTCGCGCCCATAAGACTGCTGGGCGCGGAAGCGGCGCCGCTGGCGTACAACCTTCGGGATTATCACGGGATGGGAAGAGGAGTGACCCCGGAAGTGGAATTCCCCGTGGGTCTCGAGGTCACGATGGGCGCGTTCAGCAAGGACTTGAAAAATTTCGTATGGTGGCCCGGCAGGACGATCGCGAGAGTGAAGGATACGGATCGACCTTCCTTTGAAAACGCCCCACCCGCGATGCAAAAGATGCGCAGGTACTGCTCGAATCATCTGGAAGTGAAGATCAAGGATAAGGACCGCTTTATTCAAAGCATCGCCGGCGTCCATCACGTGATGGTTGCCGGAAATTACACGGCGGCCCTTCGTGATGAGATGCTCCGGATGAATATCAATCTGATCGGCCCGTCCGATTCTCTCGCCCCCGGCGACTGATCCTTCGAGTCTCGGAGACTTTGAGCCAGGCTCAAAGTCTCCCGACGAAAAGAAGGCCTCGTCATTTTCAGGCCCGGTTAGCTCAGTTCGGGCCGGTCCCATTTTTCTTTCACTTGCCGGCCACAACAACCCGTTCGGCCCTTGAGGCAAGAGCCCGGGAGCCAAGCTCGGGCAAAAACACCGATGGCACGGCGATGAGCCCGCAGCACAGCGCTGCCAGACCGAAAAGGATCATGGAATTCGAGCCCGCCAGGCGAGTGATGAAGTACGTCGGGATCATGATCCCGCCGAGCACCTGGAGCGTGGAGATGATGCCGCCGGCGCTCCCGGCATACTCAGGGCCGATTTCCGGCAACAGAACGGGAAGCGAGAGAATGAGCGGCAGCATGGCGCTCTGAAGGCATCCGGCCAGAAGCAGTGAAACGACACTCGCCGCACCAATCGGCAGCTGCCAGGACCAGAAGGTGACAATCCCACCCAAAAGGCTGACGACGACCAGGTATGGCTTCATGACGCCCAGACGCCTGCAGACCAACGGGCCCAGGAAGGAGCCGAAGATGCCGCCCAGGTTGGGCAGAGAGCCCCAAAAGCCGGCCAGCTTCCGGCTGATGCCTGGCAGGTCACCCAGCACTTTCGGGAGAAAGCCGGTAAAAGTCATCATGGAGCCCATCACAAAAAAGGCGCACAGGCCGGCCAGCCAGATGGCCCGGCTCCGGGCGGCCTTGCCGATATAACGAGTTACGGGCTGACTCGGCAGCTCGGGGGCTCCCTCGGGTTTATTCCTGGCAAAGACCAGCCAAAGTATGAGGATCGCCAGGCAGACGACGCCCGAAAAAATAAAGGCGCTTTTATCGGATGGGAAGAAGGCCGTGGTCGCCGTCGCCACAGTTCCGGCAAGCATCGGGCTGATCATATACGCACCCATGAGCGTACCCATCTGCTCCGGAAGAAACCAGGCGCCGAACAGCTTGGCGATGTTGGCGACCAGAAGTCCTGAAGCCAGGCCGGCCAGGACTGTTAAGAGGAAAAACGGCCAGAACGAGGTGACCGCATAACGGAAGGTGCAGCCGATCACCGCAAGCGTGAGGCCCACGGCCACAACGTTTTTCACGCCGTAACGGTCGGCCAGACTGCCGCCTATCAGGCAAATGAATAGGGAGCCCGTCAACGGGCCGCCGATGAGTGCGGCAAACTCCGACGTTGAAATATGCAGAGCGGGCATGATCCTGTAGGCCAGAGGCGGGAGCTGGAACTGCGCATAGCTGCCAATGAATCCAGCCAACATGGTGACGGCGAGGATGACCCAACGGTAGGGGGGCAAAACTGGTGGACCAACATCTCTCATGGTTTGTAGCCTCCTGTTTGGTCTGGGATTCCGAAGAAGCGATCTGCGGGCCAATCTTCAGGGATTCTGCCAAACCATGGCTGCCGAGACCGCAGAGAGCCTTCCCTCCGCGTCGGCCGCCGGTACAATGCGTCGAAACAAAAATAGGTGGCCCTATTGTAGCGAAATCAGACCGGAGAATCGACGAGATTAGGATGGGGCCAGGCGCGCGGATCTTTGCCGCCCGGATTTTCAATGGGATCGCGGGGGGAGAGCGCCAACAGTCCGGCCCGGCCGCGCGCGAACTATCTCGGCAATGCATCGATCCTCTTCCCGCTTGCGGACGCCAGCGGAACGGCTGGCGCCTGAGCCTCGAACTCATCGCTTTTGAAATAGTCGCTGCGGACAATCTTTTCGGCGATTTCAATCCCCTTCAACGCGTGCTGGCGCTCACTTTCACTCCCTTTGGCCGAGAGGAATGTGCCGTCGCCGAGGACGACGAAGTTCTTGCGCGTATTCAGAAGATCCCGCCCCATAGCGGTCTCTTCCACCTTGGCTTCTTCCAACCCCATCAGGGAGGCAATGGTCGGAAGAGCGTCGATTTGGCCGCCCAGCTCATCGATACGCTCTCCCTGTTGATGCTTGTGATAGAGCAGCAATGGAATCCGCTTCCCATTTTCCATCCACTCTTGGGTGCTGTCGGGCAGGTCCTCGAGCGCGTCCTCGTAGAATTTGTGGATACCGCAATGATCGCCGAAGATTCCGACCACGGTGTGTTCAAGCAAACCGGCGGCATCGAGCCGGGCGAGAAAAATCCCGATCTGTTTATCCATGTAATGGACGCTCTCGAGGTAACCGCCGATTTCTGAGTGTTCGAGTTGCTGGTCGAGCCGCAACTCCCGGAACCGCTGAGGCAGATCAAACGGCCCGTGGTTCGTCAGAGTTATGAGATAGGCGTAAAACGGCTGCTTGAGCCCTATCAGGTCCGGAACTGCCTGGCGCAGGAACGAGCCATCGCTCAGCCCGAGCCCTATCAATTCATCCTGATTGAAACTTTTTGCATCCAGGCACTGGTTCATCCCGAGGTTGAGCATCAACTCTTCCCAGTTCCAGTAAGAACCCGGATCGGGGTGCAAGTCAGCCGTCCCGTAACCCCGGCTTTCCAGCAACCGTGGAAGCGAACGATAGGTATCGTGCGGATACCTCAAAGCCGCCGTGCTGGTCCGCAACGGGTAGATGGAGGTGTTGACCATGTACTCCGAATCGATGCTCGTGCCATCGCCGACTTGCTCCATGTAATTGGTGAAATACAGGGAGTGCGCCACCAGACGGTTCAGAGTCGGGGTAATTTCCTGATCACCTATTTTCTTTTCGATGACGAAGTTTTCCAGCGACTCGCATTGCAGGAGAATCAAATTGCAGCCGCGGAAAAGCCCCGAATATCGGTTGGGGGGCAAGTGCTCTTTCTTCCGGTCAAACCACGCCCTGATTTCAGCGCGTTCTTTGGGCGAGAGTTCGCGCCGGCCCTGTCCCAGACAGAACGAGTACAGATCGTAGAGGTGATAACCGATGGGGGAGATCGCCGCGATGGTCTCTGCGGGCATCCACCGGGTTGAAAACAGCGGATCCTCGTCGATTTCAATGGTCGTCATCTCGATCACAAGGCCCACCGACAGCGCCAGAAGCGCCAAAAACACCGGGACGCTCCTGGGCGTCTGCCGCTTTTTTCGAAAGGCGAGGTAGAAAAAAAGGAGGGCGACATCGGTAAAGAAAAGGAAGTCCGCAGGATGGATGAGGCTGAGGACGGCGCCGGACATATGGTGGAGGTTGCCGAGTTCCCGCAGATGATAAAACGACGTGAAACCGTTCAGGCCGCGAAAATACCAGAGATCAAAGACGAAGAGGAGCGACACGATCGCGTTCAGAATCGCCAGATACCAGTCTCGGGCGGCGTTTTTGAGCAGCAGCGCCGGGGCGGTCACAATCACGGCCCAGCAAAAATAGACCCTCAGGTAAATGGTCCAGCTCTTGAAGGCAAGAGGTACGTCCGGAACAAGGTATGGGCTCCTGGTGATGTAGCCCAATAAGAGGAAGGATTTTACGAGCAGCGCCGCAATGCTGTACGCGACCAGGGCGTGGCCGATGATGAGCGCATGAGCCCGATGGCGCACCGTCAGGGCGGAGCGCGGGTCTTCTACTCCTGTCATTGCCTGTCCGTCTCAAGACCTCAGATTTGCGCGGTGTCTTCCCTGCTGGGCCAAAAACGCCCGCCGGATTCGGTCCCACTCGGGGGCGGGTGCCACCATGCAGATTGGACCATACTCCAGCGTCCCGGAGGGCGCAAGGGCCACAGCCGTCGTCGTTTTGAAAAGGCTCATTGAAGTCGTGCCGGGGAAGGCGCTCACCGCCTGGAGTTTTTTCCCGGGCCCAGCCTTTCGGCCCGGATCCGCTCGCGCAATCAACGGTCGAGGCTTGGCCAATCGAAACTCCCTTTGGCGAAAAAACCGCCGGCCTGGCCGGGCTGCCGGAGTCTTGCCGTCCGACAAATTGCCGCTCAGGCCGAAATCGGAAGGCCGCTTTCGCAATGCGGCCTGAATCTCTGTGACCTGTTGCCCATTCAACCGGCCGGAACGCCCAGGACGCGAACCCCCGCGCAAACCCCCAAACCCTTCTTCGCGGAGCGTCACCCGGCCATTCGGCGGCGCGGCGGCAGTTCATTCCTTGCGCGACAGGCAATACCCCGTGCAAGCGGTGGTCATAGCGGAATTCCGCATTTCGTCGGATCTCATCCTCCAAACCAGCGGCGATGACCGAAGGCTCAGAAATTGTCAGCGCTTTCATGACCGCACGAAGGGAAGCGGCGAAGGGAGAGCCTATTTTGAAAAAGTGGCTTTCGTCCTTTCTATCGGCGGAACGGTGGGGTACTCTCTTACCGCAGGCGTTTTTATGAATTTGATCTGCGTTGCGATTTTTTGGGCCGCGGCCGTAGCTCAGGCGCCAGCAGCACCGACACAGGACGCGGTTGATCGGGCCTTCCACCAGATGTACAACACCGACTTCGCCGGGGCTCAGGCCACCCTCGCCGAAGAGATTCGCAAAAATCCTGAAAACCCGATCCTCTATTCCCTCAGGGCCGCCGCACTTCTCTTTTCAGAGCTTAGCCGCATGAAGATTTTGGAATTGGACTTCTTCATTGATGACGACCGTCTTACCGACCGGAAGAGAATAAAGCCGGATCCGGCCATTCGCGGGGATTTTTTCCAGGCAACCCGGAAAGCAAGGGAACTGGCTTCGGCACGGGTGGCGGCTGACCCCCAGGATCCCAAAGCCGTTTTTGCCATGTTTATGGCCGCTGGCGTGGAAACAGACTATACCCTCCTGATCGAAAAGAAATATATCCGCAGCTATTCGCTGACGAAGGAGACCCAAAACTGGGCGCGCAAGGCCCTGGCGATGAACCCGCCGCTCTATGACGCCTACTTGTCGTTGGGGATGATGGAGTATGTCGTCGGAAATCTCAATTTCTTCTACAAACTGTTTGTCAACCTCGATCAAATCCAGGGAAACAAAAAGAAAGCCGTCGAGTACTTGAATCTCGTCATCGAGCACGGACGCTATTATCCTCCCTACGCCAAGATCCTGTTGTCCGTGATTTATCTGCGGGACAAAAAACCGGAGCGGGCTCTGGCATTGCTGAAGGAACTCGAGCGCGATTTCCCGGCAAATCAGATGATCCACGAAGAGGTCCGCCGTGTTTCCGCAAAGATCGGACAAACCGGTAACCGCAACCGATAGTTGCGCCACCCGGGCGGGAATGATCCCTGCCTCTGATCAAGTGTCCTATATTCACTCCGCATGTTTGCGCGATGGGTTTGCCACCACGCTATCAGCGTCTCTTGGGAACGCTTCATGCGCGACTTTGGCCGACAGGCCTCACCCGCGCCGACAGCCGGTGCGACGGGATGAAAAGCGGCTCTGAAGTTGCGCTGATCGCGACGAAATCGGATTTTGTTTGATCGCCAAGATTGGGATGCCGCTCGCCCCGCAAGCCGTGGCAAATTTCTGCAACCGGTTGAGGCTTTCTGATCTTCCGACCGGAAGAGATTCGTTGCTTACGGCTGGGGTTTGTTGTAGGAATATTGATGCCAGCGCACACGCACCGGAACAGGTTTTCTTATGGCCCAGGTTCCCGATCCTGTTCCGCTTTCCGCGCCATTAGGGAAACCAAGCGCGGCTAATGTTCAAGTTGCCCGGGATTGACCTGAAGTTTTCCCCAGGCACTTGAGCAACATCCTAAAGCTGGAGGATATTCCCTATGCGTAAAGCAATGCTTTTGCTGGCTGTTTTGGGAAGTGCCGGTTTGCTGCGGGCACAAAGCCCGTTTGGCGGCACCTGGACGATCGACCTCAGTCAAACCCGATTCCCGGATAAACCCCAAACAGCTGTTCTCAACAATGGCGCCTTTCAGTTCCCTACCTGCGATCCAGAGATCAACATGAAGGCCGGCGGCGCCGACCGCCTCGCGCCGGGATCGAAAACCTGCGATACGCTGGCCGTCAAGGCCGTGGACGGGAAGACGGTGGCGGCGGCCTGCAAAAAGGGCGGAAAGGTTGTTGAGACGGGAAGGAGAACTGTTTCCGCAGACGGAAAGACGATAACGCTTGGCGCCACTCCGTATCCCGGGGGCAACAAGCAACCGGTTACGTTGAAGGAAACACTTGTCCGCGTTGCGGCCTCCGGATCTTGGCGCACGCAAAGGGCGAACGCATCGGAAAACACGCTCACGCGCGCGTCTAAAAGCACGGCCGACGGCATGATGATGACGAATCCGGCCGGAGAATCATTCAACGCAAAGTTTGACGGCAAGGGCTATCCAATCAAGGGTAATCCTAACTACACCATGGTGTCGCTGACCAAAGCAAACAACCGCTCCTTCGACGAGACCGTCAAGCGCGACGGGAGGATCCTGTCCGTGGCTCATAGGACGGTGTCCGTCGACGGGAAGACCATGTCCGTAAAGGTGGAGAACAAGGTGCAGGGCACGACAGGCACCTTGACCGAAATCAAGCAGTAGGAAAGGGCACGCCTGTGGCTTTGGGCAGGATCTGTGCGCACGGTCATCAATAATTTCGAATACGGGTTAAGGATTCAGGACAGCGCGCATAATCTTTTTAAGGCAATGGATCCTTGCGCCCGACCCGTGAACTCTTTCCGCACCGCTGTGACGACGCCGTCGGGCGCCGGGAAATACCGGTCTAGGAAGCCTGTTGGCAACGACTCGTTCATGTCTCGATAACGATTTCCTTTGTCTGTAGCTTTTAGAAAATGATCCGTTTCTTTTTTCTCAACCACGGGAGCTATCGCGTAAGCCCTATGGGCATTCCCCGCCGCCTCGATTAAAAATTGAAAACGCTGATTCCGGCGAAAAGGCCTCCCTACATGAGGAGTAGGACGCCGCCGATGAATCCTGCGATTTTCCCCCGCCTTTGGGCTGCCGTGATGCCGAAGGCGGAAAGCGTGGCGGATACAATGCACAAGGCTCGCATTCGCTGAAGATGAACTATGAATAAATCCAAAATGGTGTTTGTGGGTCTGATTTCCATGTGCGTGGGGATTTTGATGGGCGGCTATTTGTTTTCCCGGTCGCAACCCAGGTCCTTGCTGTCAATCAATCATTGCCAGAATTGTTTAACTCCCAAAGACCTGTTAGGCCTGATTGCCTCGGTTGGAATTCAAAAAACTCCCGGTCTGATGCCCTTCGTGGTTTTTGAAACCGATAAAACGATCGCCATTAAGCTTCCACTCCCCCATAAGCGAATTCATTACGTTATCATTCCAAAGAAAGATATCAAGAATGTTGGAGAGATTTCCGAAGCCGACACGCCCTATTTGACCGACGCCTTTTTTGTTGCGCGGCAAATGATCGAGCAACAAAAGTTATCGAGGTATGAGATTTACACAAACGGCCCGGGACTTCAGACGGTTACGTATTTGCATTTCCATTTGGTGGTCAAATAACCCGCAAGGTTCCGTTTTCGTCCCCGCGTGTTTCTTGTCAAACCGCCCAGTTAAGCAGAACAAGGGCCGCCCCGGAAGCGGCCCTTGAGAGCTATTCGAGATGCCTACAGGAGGATTCCTATGCTCTCCTCCTTCGCCAAGCTGCCAAGCCCAATGCCCCAAGTCCGGTTGCCGGGGAAGAGAAAAGATGTGGGCCCGGGGACAACGCCAGTCGCCGTTGAAACCACAACGTTATCGGCCACATCACCAATCTGGTGCGTATTGCCGGCAAACAGAAGGTGGCCTGAAGAGCTGAGCGTTACCTGTTGACTGAAAACTATCCCCCTGCGATTGTCCGCACTTGCTAAATCAAAAGTTGGATCGTGGTTTCCGAAAGCAACGGCAGTTGAAGCGGTGGTCCCGCGCCCGCGGCCGATCAGGTCAAAGCCGAGATAATCACTGCCGGCGGAGAACAGCCTATCCGGCTGAAGCCGTCCCGGCGGGTTGCCGCTCTCCGGCAGAGCGCAAAGAGATCCAAAACCATCCCCCGGTCCCGCCATATCCACGTTGGTACCGTTGATCGTTTGGAAGGCACCAACCGAGGTCACGTCAAGGTTTGCCGTCAGTTCGTCAAAATTCCCGCTGACGATTGCGTCAAAGGAACTGCAGGCAAATACTCCCGGAATATCCATCATTTTGCCACCAGCATGGGGACTTCAAGCGGCCTGCTCTTGCATTAAGCAATAGGCATGCCAACCCATGGCCAAAACTTCAATTACTGCAAGCTATTGATTCAGCTGCATATTTTGTGATTCTTGGAAAGGAAGTCCGTCGTAGGATAATGCCCGAATTGTCAGCCAGTCCGACATTCAAGGCCTGAACGATCAACAAGCACAGCGGAAGTATTGAAGACACAACGGATGATGTCGGGAAAGCATTGTAAAGTGAACCAACATTCAGAGATTGAATGTCGCTTTTCTGAAAATCCGAGGAGGCGGTGGTTTCAAGACGGTTTTCGCCACAATGACTTGCGTGTGCCCGCGCAGGAGGTCGTCCAGGCTTAACGATTGCGGCCCGGCGGTGCGCTCGATCCGACCCTCAATTTCATTCTCAAGCGGGGCCCGTCACCACTTTCCCGATCCGCCCGCTTTACGGGAAACAACCTGCACGGCGTCTCCTGCCGGCACTTGGCACGGCAGATTAGGCGTCGTGCTCATGAAGATCCCTGGTAATCCTTCCGTCCTATGGCATGATTACAACGCAAATAATGCCTCTTTCTGCCACCTATCGTGCACGGCAAACTTGAACCTGACGGGCGGATCCGCCTGCTCGATCGTTTTCCACCGCTCCGGAATTCGCTGCCGGGCTCTACGGCATCCTTCTCTCCTTCGGTCTTTGCCCCGCAAAACAAGGCTTCGATTCATCGGAGCTTCTCAATCAGCTTTGCTTCGTCCATCGCCATAATGCCGCACCCGATCCCCTTGAAACAAGCATGAACCCGAGACTCAGCTGAGGAGAAGCGCAAGGTCCTCCGGGCGCAGATCGCGAATCAAGCTGTTGTCGGCGGTGATGATAGCTTGGGCGAGGTCGCGTTTTGTGTTCTGAAGCTCGAGCACCTTTTCTTCGACCGTGGCCCGCGCCATGAGCCGGTAAGCGAACACGGTTCGCGTCTGACCGATGCGGTGAGTGCGGTCGACCGCCTGCATCTCGACTGCGGGATTCCACCAGGGATCGAGCAAAAAGACATATTCCGCCGCCGTTAGGTTGAGCCCCAGGCCGCCGGCCTTCAGGCTGATGACAAATAGCCTGCAATCGGGATCATTTTGGCAGCGCTCGACCTCGGCCTGCCGGTCGCGCGTGCTTCCGTCCAGGTAGGCGAACGAGACCTTCATTTGCCGGAGCCGGGGTTTCAAAATAGCCAGCATCGAGGTGAATTGCGAAAAGACCAGGGCCTTGTGCCCTTCTTCGAGCACTTCATCGAGATGCGGCAGGAGCGCCTCAAGTTTGGCGCTCGGCTCATTGCGCAGGCTGGGATCGATCAGTCCGGGATGGATGGCAGCCTGCCGGAGTCGAAGCAGCGCCTCGAGGATGTGAATCTGGTTCCTTCCGATTCCTTCACGCTCGACTTTTTGCAGCAGTTCTCGGCGGTAGTGGTCGCGCAGTAGATCGTCTGCTCGATCTTGTCCGGCAGGTCCTTGGCTACCTGCGCCTTGGTGCGGCTCAGGATGAAAGGCCGCAGGGCCTGGGCAAGCAGTGCGCGCGCGGCCGGATCGGGCTTGCGCAATTCTCCCTGCCCCAACTTGAGAACCGAGGATGCGCCCAGCATCCCGGGATTCAGAAACTCGAACAGGCTCCAAAGCTCGCCCAGATGGTTCTCGACCGGCGTCCCGCTGAGGGCCAAACGTTGTTCGCCTTTCAGAAGACGCGCCGCTTTGGCCGATGCCGTGCCGGCATTCTTGGTGACCTGCGCCTCGTCGAGCACAAGATAGTCGAAACGCTGGTCCTTGAAAAAGGCCGCATCGCGCCGCAGCGTGCCATAGGTCGTCAGGACGAGATCGTAGTTATCGAAACATCCGTCTGATTTCTCGCGCTGGCTGCCCGTGTGATCGACGACGCGCAACTGCGGTGTAAAACGCGCCGCCTCCTGTTTCCAGTTGAAGATAAGCGAGCGCGGCGCGACGACGAGCGACGGACGAGGCCCGTGCGCTCCATCCAACCGTCCGCCGAGCTCGCGCCTCGATTCAAGCAGGGCTAACACCTGGACCGTTTTGCCCAGCCCCATATCGTCGGCCAAACACCCGCCAAAGGCGAATTCACGGAGGAAATGCATCCAGCCCAAGCCATCCCGCTGATAGTCGCGCAACTGCCCCCGAAATCCCCGCGGCGCATCCGCGGCAGCCACACCCTCGAATTGCCGGAGACGGGCGCGCGCCCGCTCGAAAACCTCGTCGCAAGAGGCGGCGGGTTCGGCCGCCAGCAGCGCATCGAGCAGGCCCGCCTGGCATCTGCCGAAGCGGAGGTGGTCGCCATGGTCCGTTCCCAGTCCTGCCAGCACGCCGTACTTCCGAAGCCACTCTTCGGGCAGTATTCCGACGCTTCCGTCATCGAGCGGGACGCTGTCTTCCTTGCGCTTGAGAGCGGCCAGAAGAGCCGGCAGCGGAGCAGAGCTGTCCCCGAACTGGACGCTCCCGCGCAGTTCAAACCAGTCGATGCCCGAGCTGACTTCAATCTGAAATGTTCCGGCGGTGCGGAAAATCTTCCCCTCGGCGTCCACCCGCCAGCCGGCAGCGGTGAGCAAGCGCACGGCGCGCGGCAGCAACGATGCGCTCAAAATCCAGACAGATCCTTTCGGGGAATAGATTTGGCGGAACCCTGTGCGCTCGAGCAGCGTAATGGCGGCTTCTTCGGCCTGACGGTCGCGCATGATCCTGCGCCGGTTAGGCGGGTCCGCGAAAGCAGTCGCACGATCGTCGGCGGAAACCGTGAAGCCGCCATATTCAAGCCTGCAATCGGCGTGAAGCATCCCGCGCTCCCAGGAATTGGGCGATCGGCGGATCGTAAGCGTGGGCTGGACCGGCGGCCTGACTTCCTCGAACTGTAATTCCTCCGGAAGATCGAGTTCCGGCAGCCACGGCATCTGAAACAGCTCGCGCAGAAGCGAATCACGATCTCGCACGGGCACTTCGACATGCTCAACGCTGCGCAAAAGGCGCATCCATTCGAAGCATCCGACATCATCGAACCGGGCGACGCGTCCGCCCAGGGAAAAGATCCCACTCTTCGACACAGCCGCAGGCTCTTTCACATCGATACTCACTTCGCCGCGAGACAGACTTCCCGACAGGCGGTATTTGGACGACTCCCGCCGCACACTGACGCGAAAATGCCAGGGTTCGCCTTCATCCCACACGCAGGGGTGCATTTCATCCCGGACGTCGCCATCGGCGACAAAACAGCGCTCCGTCCCACACATCAACGGAATCAACTCAGCCAGGGCTCTGCCTGAAGGATAAAACCTGGTCGCGGATTCGGAATACGAAGAATATCTCGGAGTGCCGATCAGCGTCTGCAGAATATGGCGGTCCCGTGGGTCGGGCAGGCCGCTGAGTTTCCCATAAGTGATCGCACAGGGGCGTGACTTGCGCCAGCCTCCGGATTTTTTTGCCTCGCGCGCAAGAATTTCAATAACGGCTCGATCGGGTTCATACTCATCCGCGAGCCGCAGGAGGTAGATGATCTCCTTGCCCTCGGGCCAAGGGCTGGAAGATTGAGACTCCGCGGATTGGCGCTGCAGGTCCTTGAAGTGAGATCTCCAGGATGGCGGCCCGGGGTCCCGGGTGGAAAATTGCGCTCCAGGAACGAGGCCTGCACGGCGGCGCCACTTCTCCCAATACTGCTTCATCCGCTCGGTTTGCAGCCGGCGCGACTCGCGTTTCCGGACAGCGTTCCTGTATAGGCGGCTTATGTAGCCCTCACCGTCATCTTCGTCTTCCTCGGCGGAGTCGTCGGAGTCGTCGATGAAATCATCCCCAGATTCGTCGTACATCCGCGCTTCTCTCCTCGAACCGGGAACCCGGCAAGCGTTTCCGCGACTGTGCCGTTTATTTCTTCCAGGTTGCGCATGATTTCATCGGATACCCCGCTCTCTATGCGCAAATTTCGAATGATCAAAATCAGGGCAGGCATCCGATGAAGATTCCGGACCGTTTCCCAACTCATCGCCTCGTCTGTATGAAAAAGCACGCGATCTGGATTCCCGAAGCCACCGCTGTCGACGGCGGACTGATGAAAGGCTTCCCATGCCCACTGAAGGACAGAAAGCACGGTCTTTCGACATCCGGTCCGTTCGACGGCAAAGCTCATCGCCCTCCATTCGATTCGGCAGCAACGCGCTTCCTTCGTCCCCATGGCCGGGGTCCAGGCAAGCGTGCAGCAAAACCCTGCAATAAGAAAACACAGGGCCGCAAGGAAATCAAAAGGAACTTTGGGGGGGGGAGGCGGAACCATTGGTTTCGATCCCAAAGCATGCCGGCCGGGCAGAAAGTGGACGTCATCGCCTGCGCTATTCCGACGGGGTTTCCCTTCTACAGTTATGCGCCCGCGCTGTAGTCTGATCGATCAGCCGGCGGCAGGGGCAAGATTCCGGAAACGCTTCCCTTCGCTGTCGGGTATTCCGTGACATTGAAATGGAAGACCTTGCGTCGGCCATGTTCGATAATGAAGAAGCAATACAAATTTCGAAAGGCGAGTGTTGGGACGGTGAAGACATCCATGGCCGCGGTGACCTCGCGGTGATTGCGCAGGAAGGCAGCCCAGGGTTGTCTTGCCCGGTCGGGAGGAGCCAAGCGCCGGATGTGGCGAGAGACCGTACGTTCGGAGGTATCGAAGCCGAGTTTGAAAAGCTCACCGTGAATTCGTGGGGCGCCCCGAGCCGGACTCTCTGAACATGAGGTTGGTCTGCCCATGTTGTTGGCACGGGATCGAATTCGCCGGAACAAACGAAAGCCAGCGCGGCGCCGGAGACGGCGGAGCCCCCAAGTCAGCAATTTATCCGCGTCTTGAATTCGCGCACCCGGTCCCGAGCGACCTGCAAATCGCTCCCGCCCGGGCCCTTCAACCTGACATTGAGCCCCCCGCCCGGAAGCGTAGACACTTCTCTGACCCAGGACAGATTCAGCAGCGTGGAACGGTGAATTCTGAAAAACTTGCGCGGGTCCAGGCGTTTTTCTAACTCCTGAACTGTGGCATCGACGCAGTGAGTCTTATCCCCCACTGCCGCATAAGTCAGCTTATCCTTGGCGAAAAAATGAGACACATCTTTCAGATCGACAAACCACAGCCGGTCACCCAGGCGTGATGCAATGCGCTCAGGATACTCCACCGGCGCCCTTTGAAGAGACTGCGTGATTTGATCAAGGAGCAAGGCCCAATCAGGCTTAAGGGCCTCAGTATTGCGCATTCCTTCGATTTTATCGAGCGCGCGCTCGAGGCGCTCGGGGTCGATCGGCTTCAGAAGGTAGTCTATTGAATTGACGGCAAAGGCCTGCAACGCGTAACTGTCATACGCCGTGGTGAAAATAACGATCGGCTGCACAGCAAGACGCGCCAGCACATCGAACCCGTTCAGGCGCGGCATCTGGATATCGAGAAAAAGGAGGTCGGGAGATTTCGAACCGATCTCTCTGACCGCCTTTTCGGGTTCTGTGGCACTGCCGATCACCTCGACCCGCCCACTCTTTTCCAGCATTCGAGCCAGGCGTTCCAAGGCCAGCGGTTCGTCATCAACCAGATAGGCACGCAGTTTCATAGGTATGGAAGAACCATCTCCACTTCTGATTGTCCGTTCTGCAATATGCTCAACCGCGCGTCCGCTCCGAATAGGGCATCGAGCCGGCCGACCAAATTATCGAGTCCATGTCCGGCGTGAATGCTCGAACTGTCAAATCCGGGTCCCGTATCGGACACGTTTACATGCAAACGACCCTCCGCGAGCCGTGCATTCACAACGAATTCTCCCCCTGCGGGAGAAGAGGCGATGCCATGCTTGACGGCATTCTCAACCAGTGACTGCACCGCAAGCGGCGGCACTTTAGCTTCTAGCAGTTCCGCGGGCACCTCTATGCGGCCCCGCAGCCTGGTTCCGAAACGTGCCTTCTCTATTTCAAAATAATCTTCAACGATCTCCAATTCCTTTTTGAGCGATATCAGCGGCTGCCCGGTGTTGTCCAGCGAGGATCTCAACAGATCGGACAAACGCCCGATGAGTTGCTCCGCACGCGCAGGATCTGCCGGGATCAACGCGCTGATCGAATTCAAAGTGTTGAACAGGAAGTGAGGATGGAGGCGCGATTCCAGCGAGCGCAGCCGGGCTTCCGCCGCCAGTTTCCGGCTGCGCTCCTCGTCTATTTCCTTTTCGTGAAGCTTTTGTTCTGTTTCCCGCACGCGGTCGCGCAGCCTACCGACCAAAGTGGAGGCAACGCCGACCAAAGGCGCCATCAGCAATACCAAAGGAAGAGAGGAAAAATAATGCTGCCATAACTTCTCCCATCGGAAGATCCCTAAAACCACGAACAAGACCCTCGCCATCAAAGACCCGATGGCCGCAAGCAGAGCGCAGCCGCCGGTAATCGCTCCGAACAGGAGAACTTTACGTTTTCGGAAACGCTCAGCCACAAAGATCAGGGGAAGGCCTGCGATGGCGGTAACGTTTGCAAAAGCGAGGCAGTAAAAGCCGATTCGCGGCAATTCTCTCCAGCCTAATGCGGGATTGCCTGCAGTCATGATCAGGACTGCAAGCAGGACAGAACCATTCACCCAGAGCAACGGAACAACAAATTTGCGGGTATGAGGAGTCATGGCGCGAGTCCGTCTCTGAGTTGCTTGCTTTGGATCGGTTCAAATACGCCGGTTCGGAAAACGTTCACCCGCACGGGCGTGCTTTGCCCTTTGTGCTCGATTTCCGCAGTCACATTCTCGTTTAGAGTGGCATACTCGATCTGCCGGGTTGCCAGCGAAACCCAGATCAAACCCCAATATCGGCTTTGCCCTTTCAGGTCCATGCCGCCATTGATGATTTGAAGGGGATTTATATAGCCACTGTAATCTATTACAGCACAATTCCGCCCGTTGCGCCTGGATTTTCCCACCCAGACAAGCTGCACATCTCGATTGCTGAACGGGCCTACGCCGGGAACATTGACAGTCTCCGGCGACGCGATCCGGTAAGGCTCGTTCAGCTTCAGATTGGGAAACTGCGCTCCGGCGAATAAATCAAACATCGCTTGATCCCAAATCAAGGTGCGCTCCAAGGTACTGTCGGGGGGAAATCCCTTGAAAAAGTCCGGCAGCATGGAAACATAGAGTGCCTTGGACGCCTTGGAGTCCTGACGGTACCGGTATCCTTCCATGAACTCCTGCTTCTGCGCCGGACCAAGCTCCGCGTTTCCATTGGCCTCCGAAACGGCGACCTTATGCCAGATGACCTCTCCGCCCGGCAACCCGCGGGTGTACTCCGCCGTGACGCGCTGGCGGGCCAACGTCTGCCCCGTCAGGTTGGTGGTGACATAATCGACAATAAAGCGATAAGTGCGCGGACCGCTGTCTTTGACTGTAGCTTCTCGTGGCAACTCCCAATCCCCGGCGAACAGACCGCAAGCACTCAGCAAAAACATCATCATCGTCTTCATGGTGTTTCTCCTTTGAACCTAGATTTCCACGGCCGCGCCAATGCACCACCGGTTTTCCGACCAAAGGCAGCAGATCCGGATCGGTTGTGGAAAACGAAGGATGAAGTGCAGAAGCTCGTCCGCCCCAATCTGCCTTGGACAAACGGCAGTGGACTGAACCCCAAAAGGTGGGACGGCTGCAGCAAAAAAGGCACCTGCAGTCATTCTGCAGCCGGCGAGATCCCCGAAGATCCCCAGACTTCAACAGATTTCAATAGGATTTGCCGCAACCCATTGAGCTGAATCGCCGAAATGGCTCCGTTTCAAGCCGGCGCAGACAGATCAATGCCCAGATTGTCGCGAGAACGGAAGAGAGCGCCAGCAGCAGGTGAGGACGCGGATAAAAATTGAATCATGAGTTCGAATTTATAGCGCAGAGGCGCATCACGGCGCCTGCGTTGACGGGTTGGATTTGCCGCCTCGCGGACTTATGGCGACAGGAAGGGTCGTTGCAGCTATTGTTGGCGAGGGCTCCTTTTCAATTCCTCAAGCCCCAGTTCGTCAAGCACCCAGTCTATGTCAAGATTCAGCGACGGAGCCTCTCGGTTCCTTTTGTCTATGCCGTGAACGTGGAGCTTCATAAGGTCGATGAGTCTCGGCCTTAATGCCTTATTTTTTGCCGCCTGTCGCGGTGTTTTGTTTTCAAGCATCGGCACCGGAGAATCCAAAAACTGCCGGTAATGCTGTTCATGAAACCTGCCCAATAGATCAGCCCGGACTTCAGGAGGAATTCCGTCTTCTCTTTCCATTCCCCCATCCCTATCGGATTCGATGTGCTGCTGTTCCTTATCCTTCAACCTCCGGCGCAGTTCCTCTTTCAAATCATTTTCCGTTTCCGCCTGGAAAGTGATGCATGCGCCCAGATATTTTTCTATCATTTTCCTGGCAAATCTGAACTTCTGCGATCCGAACGCAATCACTTCAAGCGTATCCGCGCACAGTCTCAATCGTCCTACGCTGCCCACGCCGGAACTGTCGTCGCTGTGCTGCAACAATGCCGGGAACTTCTTTTCCAGTTTCTTCGACTCACCTCTCCGCACCCACGAATATTCCATCACCCCTTGGGTTTCGGACTCTTCCGATTCGAACTCCGGCTTCATCGACAGTACCTTTGCGATTTCATCCCGCGCGATGTTCAGCCTGTAGACGGACGTCCATTCGCTCATATCGAGAGCATCAATCATGCTTTCCCTTCGTTTCAGCCCCATGGTGCAAACAAGCCTGCATGCCTCCACGAAATGCTTGCGCAGGTAATCCCGAATCGAAATACCCTGCTCTGCCGACCTCGTTCCCATTTCTTTCATAAACGATTCGGTGAGCTCATGCTGAAGCTCAACGCCGGAGGGTCCCACCCGGTAGTAATGCGGAAACGGACAGACCAGATTCACCGACCGGGAGAAACGGCCGAATCGTGCTGCCATGTTTCGGTCGAAAACCGTAAACTGCTTTTCCCCCGGATCAAGCAGATCGACGCACAGTGTCGCAGTATCGTTGATTTTATCCTGAATCTCCAGGATGACCGGATAGGTCATGCGCCTGAAAGCCATCATCGTTCGTTCGTCGTTATTCAATCCTTTCCAGCCGGCCTGCTCCCAGCAATCTGCGAGGCACATGCCGTCTCTGAACGGCTCCCAGAACAGCTTGGCGTGCAGGAATAAAGGTGTGGCACCGGAAATGGCATCTTCGTCCATACTGCCGTCAACGAGCACATATTTGCCCAACTCGTTTTTGAATGAGCGCTCGTTATAGGAGTAATGTTCCACCACATATCCGAAGCATTTTTCGCCCCATGATCCGTCGAGCTTGAGCCATTCATCGTAATTGTTTACGCCGAAGGGATTGTTTGGGCATCCGGCGGAGCACTGTATGGCGCTGTTTCTTTTTGATCCGCAGCAGGGGCCGCAGATCATGCCGCCAAGGGCTGGGCAATCACGCTTCGCCCCGCTGCCGTTGCAGGAAACACAAGTCTTTTTGTTCATAAGCCGTTTATCCATTTTGCCGCTATTCTCTAGCGATCTTCAATATTCATAGTGCGGAATAATCCTATGCCCCTTACCGAAGGACAAGAAAGAAAAACGGACAGGGCTGATGAGGGAAGCGCAGCTTGCGGTCCGACTGGCTTGAAATCCCGGAGTTCTCCTACGAGATGCTAGGTCAGCCGAGTGTCGCCGTATTATGGGAGGATACTGGCATCCTGTAAAGAGAACGAAAAGGGAATGATTCCAATTTCCCGCCGATAGCGGGAAATGGAAACTACGGGGCGTTCCACCTCATCAAGAGCCCGGACCAATGCACCGGATCGCTTGCACCTGCATTTTGAAGGAGGTGTCAACGGGCTCAAATTTTGCATTTACATTCTAGTGCCGTTCGGCCGAAACTACCCGCTTCCACCGTTTTGGAGATCTCTCCGATTGACTGGATGGAGTCATGTATTTTCTGCAAATGTGTTTTCGCAACGCCCGGCACGCAGGCGCGGGAGATCTGCGGATCCACCGGAGCGGCGGCAGGATCGCCAAGTGGACTCTCCTCGATGAAGGTCTGCGTGGGCTTGAATTGCTTCGGTTGATATCGGCGGCTTGTGGAGGCACCGAAGTCATTCCCCGTCTCAATTTTGACTTGCGCAAACTGCGCCTCGATTCCGATCACCCGCTGCAGGTTGAACTTGCGCTGGGACTCTTTGCTCCTTACGAAGCCGGCCACAAAGAGCAAGGGCCGGCAATCACAGGCGTTCGAATAAACGGCCACGGAGAGCCGGCGGCGCTGACGAATTCGGAGTTTGAGTTGCTGCGCGCCGAAGGACGTTCGACAAAGGCCAAGACGGGCGTGGGATCATCGGCCCTTTTCCTCCTGAGTTATGGCTGTCGATCAACGTGTCACCATGGCACCGACGACTTCGATTTCGGCAGCCCATATTTCCGTCTCAAACGCATCCACTCGCTCTTCGAGAGAAAGGCGCTACTGACCGATCCGGTGGAATTCCTGACGAGGCTTCATCATCGCGGAATTCGCTGGAAACGCCCGGCAACCGGCGGCGCCCTCGAACGGCTGGCTTCTCTCTTCCGTCAGGAATTGCATGTCGACAGCACGGCGTGGCTCGAACGGGACTGCGACTTCAAGAGGGAATGGAAGAAGCTGAGCCCCCTGCGGCAGCGAATCGCCGTGATGGTGTTGGACGCGGCACGACATCTGATCGGGGCTCATCAAACGAGCATCGCCCCGCTCGATACTCCTTCGTTAATCCTGTTTGACCGGCCGGACGTATTTTCCACCCGCGGGATGTTTCCGAACTGGGCAAGGCTCATGGATGCGTTATTGCCGCACACTCAGTTCATCATCACGCTGGATCAACAGTCCCGCCGCGCCTTTCCTCGGAACCTCTTGTCCGTAACCTGCGACCTCCCCGCGCCGGAAAAGCAGGTTCGCACGCTTCCTGCACGGCTTCCGCGGAAAGCGGTTTTGCTTGTGGACCTGGACAGCCGTCTGCCCAACCTGGCACTGATGAAGCTGAGCCGTTTCTGCAAGAACCAGGGAAGGAAAGTGTTCCTGGCGCGGCATGAAGCTCCCCTGGCCGGCGTCGAATGCGTCTATGCCAGCGGCATCTTTTCGACACCCTCCACGCTGAATCGCCTGTCCAAGGCGAGGAGGTATTACGGCGACGCGCTGGTCGCCGGCGGCACGGGGATCGACATAGGCCTGCGCCTTCCGCCTGAGGTCGAGAGCCTGCCTGCGGATTACAGCCTTTATCCGGAGCTTGGGGATCGCGCCATCGGCTTTCTTACGCGTGGATGCCCGTTCCGCTGCCCCTTCTGCGTGGTGCCTGCAAAGGAAGGCGGCGTCCGCCAGGTCTGTGACCTCGACGACCTCATGACAAAGGGACGGCGCAATCTGATTTTGCTCGACGACAATATCCTGTCTCACCCGAAGGCGAAGGTCTTCCTGGAAGAAATGGCCCGGCGCCACCTGGCCGTCAACTTCAACCAAACCCTCGACATCCGCTTTGTCGATCGGGATATCGCCAGGCTTTTGTTGCGCATTCAGTGCTCGAATGCGCGCTTCACCCGCCGGGTTTATCACTTCAGCCTGAAGGACAACCGGGATCTCGATGGAGTGCGCCGCAAGTACGATTTGTTCGGCTTCACGCCCGGAGGCAACGTCGAATTCGTTTGCATGTACGGATACGACACCAACCTGGCGCAGGATGTGGAACGTTTCCGTTTCCTGCGCTCGCTGCCCGGCGCCTACGTGTACGTTCAGCCCTACAGGCCTCCTCCAGGCGGCGAGCCGGCGAACCTGGCGGAGTTCTTTGATGATCGGGCCGCCGCTTTGATCAATGAATTGATCCGCATTGTCTTTCCCCAAAACATGAAGAGCATGGAAAACTACTATCGCTGGGTCAGCAAGCTTTATGTGCGGAAATTCGGGCGCCCCCACATGCCCCTTGTCGACACTATCTTCAGATACAACCGGCGGGAGCGGCGGGGCCATTACCTGGCTGCTCTCTGCAACCGATTGGACAGCGAACAGGAGGACCGGTCCTATGCTTATGGATCTTAACGTCGACTCTCTGAAGGCTTTTGCCAGAAAGCTTGACCTTTCCAAAACGCTCACTCGCAAACCTGAGTTGGTGGCTGCTCTCGACAAGGAGTTGCGGGTGAACCTCGAGGGCACCGTGGCTCGACTGTCGAAGACCGAGCGCAAGGCCTTGGCACAGGCGGTTCATAACGGCGGCGTGGTCGCTCGAGAGAGCTTCAAGGCCATGTATGGGGTTGAGATGCCGGACCTTGGACCTTGGACATACCACAGCAGGGACGCATCGTTGCTGCTCATGTTTGGCGAATGCCTGGCGGGGCGTTTCGCCCTGTCCGAAGCGCTGACGGAACCTCTGCAGCGCATCCTTCCGGAGCCTGCCCGACCGGCAGTCTCCGTCGTGGACGCCATTCCCGAAATCTATCAGCCGGAAAAAACAGGCTGGAGGGCGGCGGCGCCGAGGCCGGTGCGCGTCTATGAAAGCTCGGAGACAGCGCCACTCGAACTCCGGTCGGTTCTGCAGCTGGTCCGGTCGGGCAAGCTGTCGGTGACCGACAAGAGCCTGCGTCCCACTGAGGCGGGCGCGCGTTTGATCGCACAATGCCTGGTGGCGCCCGATTTCGACGGCGAGGACCCTCGGGCGGCTTCCGGATCGAGTCGGGTTGAGGCGGCAGGGAGTTTTCGGGCGCACGCCTGGGGCGTCTTAATACAGCAATGCGGGTGGGCAAGACCTCGCCGCGGCATCCTGGCCCTCACTGAAAGCGGGCAGCGTGCGCTGCAGTGCTGGACACCCGGGATCCTTGTAGAAGCCATTGACAGCCTCCGTGACGATACTCGCTTCGATGAATTCAATCGCGTGAATCACATCCGCGGCCAGTCGGGGCGAGGCAAGCGCTATCTCACCGATCCGGGGGAAAGGCGTTCCTCGATTCTGGAATCCGTTTCTCAGTGGCCGGTTGGCAAGTGGATCGAATTCGACGAAGCCTGGCGCTTCCTGCTGGCATCGGGAAACAATTTTCTGCTTACTTCGGAGGCGGTGACGTTGTATTTCGAGGAACAGGAGTACGGCCATCTTGGAGCGGCTGAAGGCATTTTGCCGCGCATCTATCTGCGCGTTTTTCTGATGGAGAGCCTGGCGACTCTGGGAATCATCGACATCGCTTATTGCTACCCGCACGGGTTGTGGCCGGAATTGGAGGATCGATGGGGGACCGACGAGATGGATTTCTGCAGCCGCTACGACGGGCTGCTCTACCTTCGACTCAATGCCCTGGGTGCCTATTGCCTGAACGTCACTTCCATGTACGAACCCGCTTCCGTCCGACAAGCTTCCCCCTGGGAAGTCCTTGGCAACGGCGAGATCATACCGCCGGAAGACCCATCGCCTTCGGAGGCCTATCTGCTGGATGGATGGGCGATCCGCGATTCTCAAGGAGCATGGTGGCTGGATGCAGGCAGAGTTCTTGACTACCTGGCCTCGGGCGGCTCCATCGCGGACCTATCCCGATTCCTCGTGGAGAAGTCCCAGAACGAGTTGCCGGAAGCCTTGGAAGGGTGGCTGTCCGGAATAGCCGCAAAAGCCTCCGCGGTAAAAGGCATCGAACAGGCGTTATTGATCGAAATGTGCGATGAAGCGACTGCGGCTGCGATCGCCGGGCACGATGCCGCCGGCGCGCTCGTCCGCCATGCAGGCGGAAAGTACCTGGTGGTGGCGACCAAGAGCCTGCGCGCATTTCGCAATTCGCTCAAGAAGCTGGGCTACGCGCTTCCGGAGAAAGAACTCCAGGCGTGAGACCTGCCCGCGAATCCTGTCCATCCGATTTGTGCAACCGATGGCCGCACTTTTGGAAGGTCTTGGTAGAGCAGGCGAAACCCGCGCCTATAGCTTCAGGATAGGCGCACCCCGGTTGTCGAGGCCTAGTCGTTGCTGGCTCGTCCCGCTTGCCGTGAGCGGCCGGTCGATGGCCTGGAACTCGTAATGCTGATATTCACTCACGGTTTCATGCCTTGTTGCCGCTGGCCCGCTTGCTTGCGACACCGGCAAGGGCCTTGCGCTGGTCTGGTGTCGCAGTCCTGAGTGCGACGGGAAGCATCTTGTCGCGGCCGTAGTTGTAGTGGGTTTCGAGCAAAACGGTGATCCGTCCTGCATACACCTCCGGTGCAGCCGTGGCCGAGAGGACCTTGAACCAGGGAGGCAAGACCTTGTCCCAGTCGACGCCGACCTGCCATGAACCCCCCTCGTCTGCAAAGAAGATCACGTCATCCCGGCAGTCATCGATGTGATTCAGCAGGCCGAAGATGATATCGAAAGCCTGGCATGTCTCAGAGGGATCGGCCTTCCTCGCCTGAGCCGCACAACGATTGAGAAGCCGACAGCATTCGGCGATCCACGCTGTCGTTCCCTTGGACTGCTCCATGTAGTTCTTGGAGTTAACGTTAAACGACTCGTAGTATTCCCCTGCAAGGCTGTTCTTCTCGAATGCCTTCACGTCGGCGAGCAAGTCCGACTTCGTCGCCTTTTCGCTGCCGGCGCCGACCTGCTTCACGTCGAGGTACTTCTTAACGACCTTGTGGAGCTTGGATGCCGACAAAAGGTCGATGGCGTCGTCGAGCATGCAGAATATGTACTCGTTCCCAAGCTTGCGTATGGCCGCACGCACTTTGTCGCGATCGATTTCGATCGGTTGCCGCGCCATCTCTACCTCCCGCGCGCCCGGCGGCGAAAAGCCTCAATCCGCTCCGCACCCTCGGGCACAGGACTGGGCAAGGGTAAATCCAGGACCGGGATGCGCTGGCGCTGCTTTCCTCGGGAGCAGACCGTGACCTTAACGCCAAGCATCCCGGTCTCAAACGGCACCGAGAGGTTGTCTTCGAGCATGGTGTAGAAGCCGACCGTCTGCTCAGACTCGCCATAGGCGTCCACGGCCGCTTCCTCAATCATCTCCTCAAGCCTCGCCTCGGAGATACCCTTGCCGCGTCTTTGTCGTTTTGCTGCCATTTTGTTTTTGTCGCAGGTCATCGATCTCCCCATGGATCGCCATTGAAGTTGCGAGGCTCCTCTTCGTCGCCTCGACAGCGGCTTCCCGCTATCAGCCTTTACGCCAGGTCGTTCACAGTAGGACCGCGCTCCCAACTTTCCTTAAATTGCGGATTTTACTACGGCGGATCATGATCGCGGCAAAGATCTTTCAAAATGGCCGCAGCGTTCGGTAAAGCCGAGACGGATCATGGGCAAGGATCAATATTTCCTGACGCCGCAACGACGAAGATCTGTCAGGGGAGTTTAGGTGATTACGTCCATTGCCTGAACAGTCGGCGCGCTGGGTACCGGGCTACCCGGCTCACGGGATCCGCCATCGTCAACGGAATGGCCGCCGGGCATCGACGCCAACCCATTCCCGCCATACAGAAAGTTTGCTTTTGACTTCCTTGCGGCGGTCCGGATAGGCTGTATTTCCGATAGCAGGGTTTCGCTGCACGCCGGCCTCGCCCTCAAGGAGTCGGGCGAAGCAAGTGAATTTATGGATTGGATCAGCGCGGCAGGAGCTTCGGCACGTCACGACTTGTTCTCCATTCAGGTGGGGATCCCGAAGCTTGCGGCTCCCC
>Ga0326727_10006614_pt1 | contig 31584 bp, 33 predicted proteins | sample MB2enrmetagenome_FD_207643 | JGI IMG/M metagenome (GOLD analysis project Ga0326727, IMG submission 207643) | Lab enriched peat soil microbial communities from McLean, Ithaca, NY, United States - MB29MY | ecosystem: Environmental > Terrestrial > Soil > Wetlands > Peat | place: USA: New York...
GGATGCAAAGTTGGCCCGAAAGGGGAAGGGCAAGGAGTCCAAGTTGAGTTACAGCGGCAATCTGCTGGTGGAGAACCGGCATGGGCTGATTGTGAACGCCCTGGCGTGGGAGGCCAATGGGACGGCCAAGCGCGATGCCGCGCTGCTGATGCTGGAACAGATTCCTGGTGGCCAGCGGGTGACGGTCGGTGGCGACAAGGGCTTTGATACGCGGAATTTCGTGGCCGAATGCCGCCACATGCAGGTGACACCCCATGTGGCGCAGAATGAGACCCGGTGTGGGGGCCGTGCCATCGACCAACGCACGACGCGCCACGCGGGCTATGGCCTGAGCCAAGGGAAGCGGGAACGGAGCGAAGAATGTTTTGGCTGGCTGAAAACGATTGCTCTGCTGCGTAAAGTCCGGCATCGCGGGATTCTCAAAGTAGATTGGGTGTTTACCTTTGCTTGTGCGGCCTACAATCTGGTGCGGCGACGAAACCTGTCAGTTCAGGCGGCGTAGTTGCGGGCGGAAGTGTGTCTGCTGGAAGAAAAGAAGTTCACCAGCCAGCAGACATAAGTAAAAATAAACTCTCTCCCGAGATATACGAAGGCAAATAGGGAAAGAGTTCATTGTGAATCACAGCTTTTTCCGCATCCTGCTAGACGGTGAGAACCGGCTATCAATTACCCACAAATGTGCGTGCGAGGGATACGCACGGGACTGCGGTCCCGCGCGGTTTCTGTCGCCCCTCGCCTGGATTATTCATCATCTTTGGTTGTCATCCCGAGGAGGCCGCGATTTGTGCGGGCTTCCGAGGGATCTATGCATTTTCTTTTGTGCACAGACTGCCGCAGGAAATGCATAGATCCTTCACTGCGCGCCCGCCCCGACCCGCAAAAGAAGCGGGTCGGAGGAAGGCGGCGGGCGCTACGTTCAGGATGACAATCATGGGTGATGAATAATCCAGGCTCGGGGGCTGGCGGTTCTTACTACCCTACCCGGGATTCCGGCGCTCGGCGCGCAAACCCCGCGCGCGCATGCCGGTATTTGTGGGTAATTGATAGGAGAACCGGACGGTTAGTATTTGCGGTTCTCGCAACCCTTTTTTATAGCTACCGCAAAATTTCCCTCGCGCGCGCGTAATGGTGGCAAAACTCGATTCTTGGATTCTTGTACTAAGGGCAGCGATTCTACGCTGCCCCTAATTACCCGGAAAAGGGGGAACGCTTATTATCTCCCGGTTTACTCCGGACAAGTGGCGCCAGGGCTTTGGAGATCAAGGTAGAGCGAATACTGGTAACCACTAGATGGCGTGCCACCCAATAGGCTGCTGGGTAAGAAACCTACACTGCCCACCACTACCACCGCCCCTAGTGTGGAGTTATATCCGGTATAACCCGAGTACGAAGAAATCGCTCCGGTATATACAGAGGCGACAACATATTGAGTGTTGGGCGAAAGAGTAGGACACCCACTCAGCGGGATTGTCACCCATCCCGAGCTGGAAGTGGGACCATAATTGATTGTGCCAGAGCAAATAAGCGTACTTGTCCATTGGTTACCCACGTTGCTGTAGACACCACAGGAAAGTGTAAGGCTCTCATTGCTGTCGGTTATCCACATCTTGCAATCGGTAACGGTGGTAACGGTGTCAGGTGTAGTGCAAAAATTTCCAATTACGTCAAGGTTGAACTGGCTATTACTGGCTGGAGCCGCCGTATAGCCGCACGTATAGCTGGTAGCGCTCGCGCCAAGTGAGCAACACAAAATGACTAGCAATTCGAGAAACCGTTTCATTAGCGTATCCTCACTAGATGTCGGTTTGATTTCCGCACGGCGGAATTGAGATCGGTGATTTTCACCCAAGTATCTCTCCGGTACGGGTGTTGCGCCAGCGTTTCGGCCTGCACGCAGGCCCCATCCCGCACCTGTCGCCACAATTGCTGCGATTAACTGATGAACGTAGCTGTCCTGTTGGTTGATTCTGCACCGCAATGAACCTCGGTTCTTGCGTACGCTCCGTCCGAACCTTTGTGGTCTAGTTGCGTTCATCTCTGGCTAAAGTGAAAAGGTTAGTCATTATATGTACTCTTACTTCGTCGTTGCAATGGCTAACGTGCAAACGTACGCCATTATGAGTAGATGTTTTGTGTAGTCACAGCGGCTACGTACGGGGAGAAATGGCACTGCGCTACAGTCAATTACAGAGTCGTGCTGCTCGCGCATCATGTTTGGGAGAGTGCGGGTCGGGTGTCTCCCTATTTGCTTGTAAACAGCGCGAGTTCACATAACTCACTACGAGGGGCGGGAAGCAGCATTCGCCAAGCGAGATTACAAACCAACTGCCTAACATGCACAACGCCCGCTCTCCGCACGCTCGCTGCCCCGCAAGCATCTCGCACCGCTACGTGTGCGCACACGCCGTCAGCTCTCTACAATTTCGCTTGGAGTTTGTTTGCAGATTGCACACCCACGTGCGCAGCAGCTCACAGTTGCCCACAGCCGCAACCCACGCGTCAGCTCATGCGCGCTTAGCCGCGCACCTGCGCGCACCTGCGCAATACCTGGGCACCACAAGGCGGTTTGCGCCTGCCAGTAATCCAGAGCAAATTCTTGGCAGCTTCCAGGCGGCGAAAGTCGCCTGGATTGTTTTGTGTGCATTGGGGCGCTATCCTTGAAGGGCCACGAGGCAAGGTTGAATCCGACTGCAACTGCCAGGTAATTGGACGCATGCCTTCTCGGGGGTGAACGTGGTGGCCTAGCAGTCTATGGGCAGATTGAAAATAGTGAACCGCCGTTGGCACTGCCCACTTTTCCAGATAGGCGTCTGCAAGTTGCTTGAGCGTCCGCTGGCGGGCTTCTGCTGCTAGAGCTTCCTGTTTCCTCTGTTCCAGAACCGCAAACGGGTCCACGCCATCCCGGATTTGCCGGCGCAACTCGATAGCTTTGTCACGGGCCGTCTCCGCCGTGTACTCGCCCAGGGAACCGATGGTATAGCGGCGCTCGCGTCCGTGAATCAGGTAGTTGAGCACGAAACTTTTGGCGCCCTTCTCTGTGACGCGCAGGCCGAAGCCTGCAATCTCGGAATCGTAATGAATCCGGCTTTTGCTCTTGGCCGGGGGCTTAACGCGGGTGGCGAACGTCTGAGTGATGCGGATTTTCATCTCCCCCCCTTAAACCCGATTAAGTCCTGTGTCCGACTGGTGTCCGACAAATCCGTCTGTGACTGTCTCGCATTGTCTTTTGATTGTCAAATATTGTCTTGATTTAATGCGGTATTAGAAAAGGAAGTTTGTTTTGTGTCCGAACGGTGTCCGGCAAAACAGGGTATGAATGAGACTCTTAATCAGTAGGTTTAAGGTTCGATTCCTTTTGCGCTCACCAAATCCATACTCAACGAAAGAGGTCCTTCTCCCGGTTTGCGGGATCAGGATTTCGCCTGCGGGCTTCCGTCGCGTGCGCTCCTCACGCCCGCAAAACGGCTCAAGTTCGATTCCTTCCGCGCTCACCATCTAACAATCACTAAGACCGGCTTCCGTGCCATTTCGGGTCCGTACTAAGAGGGACGGCCTGAAGCACGTGGTTTACGATTCAGCCAGGTCGTCCGCTTCATCCTTCATTCTTGACAATGCATACAAATAGACGTATGTATGTATAATGACAGGATCGAACCGGCCGGTAATATGGATCGGTTCAAGTCGTCGGGATTTGCGGAGTTTCCCGCGCGAAGTGCGGCGCGAGATCGGCCAGGCGCTCTATACAGCCCAACAGGGTGAAACCGATCCTGCCGCCAAGCCACTCAAAGGATTTGGGGGAGGCGGCGTCCTCGAAATCGTTGCGGACCACGAAGGCAACACGCGGCGTGGGGTTTACACGGTGGGCTATCCCGAAGTGGTTTATGTTTTGCACGTCTTTCAGAAAAAATCGAAAAGGGGCATTGCCACGCCAAAGAAGGAGCTCGACCTCATCGGGCGCCGTCTGGCCGAGGCCGAAGGACTCCACAAGGAAGGGCAGAATTAGCATGACGGCTACGAAGAAGAAACAGCCGATCCGGGCGGAAAAGAGCAGCGGGAATGTTTTCGCGGACCTGGGTCTTCCTCATCCCGAGCGAGAGCTTTGGAAAGCAAAGCTTACGCTCCAGATCTACCGCCTCATAAAGAGTCGCGGCCTGACGCAGGCCGAGGCCGGAAAAATCTTGGGCATCCAACAGCCGCACGTCTCTGCGCTGATGCGCAATCGCTCTGGCACTTTCTCCGTGGAGCGCCTCATGGACTTTCTGACCGCTCTTGGCCAGGATGTAGAAATCAGCCTCAGACCGGCGCGTGGCGAGCGGGGGGCAGTATCCATAGTGGCCTGAGGAGGTGGGGAGACGTGGCGGCGTTGATTTCACTGCGTGCCGTGGTTGATGCACTGGAAATGCAAAACGATCAGTGCGGCGCCTATCTGGACCCGAGGACCGGCGAAATTCTCACGGTTACCCACGAAGACGAGAAAATGATCGAGGAAGGTTACGACGAAGCGGAGCTCCCCCGATGGCAGGTTGATTCGCTGAAACAGACACGGGAGTTCCTCCAGCGAGCAGATCTTCTCCTGCTGCCGAGCGCCTTTGAGATCCACGAATGGCAGATCATGAATGATTTTGCCGAAGAACAGAAGAATGACCGCACGCGAGGCATTCTTCATCGGGCCTTGCAAGGTTCGGGGGCATTTCGCCACTTTAAGCATGCGCTCTACGATCTCGGTATTGAGAAAGCGTGGTTTCGGTATCGCAGCCATGCCCTGGACGAGATTGCCCGGGAGTGGTTAGAACATAACCACCTGCCCTATACCGTCGCCGGAGGCGCTGATGCGCAATAGTGTTTGGGCCGCCTCCTGCTAAAGAACGGAAAAAGGGGGCAGCCTGAGAGCCTGTCGGAGATAGATTTCGCTCGGCGAAAAATCAACAACTTACAAACACGGCCTTGTTTGTAACTTATTGCTAAATCGTCGGACGACATTTTCTCTCCGACAGGCTCTCATTCTGACCCCTTTCCTAGTCCCCGGCTAATGCCCCATGGAACTGGGCCTGAGTGATACGTAAGTACGGGTAGGGATTCACCGGCGTATCATGCAGCCACACTTCATAGTGCAGATGCGGGCCGGTCGCGCGGCCGCTTATGCCGACATAGCCAAGGATGTCGCCGCGCCTGACCCTTTGGCCTTCGGCCACCGCAAAACCCGACAGATGCCCGTAGCGAGTGGCGAAGCCGTTGCCGTGCTCGATTTCTGTCATCCTCCCGTAGCCACCCATAAAATCGGCGTAAACCACGGTGCCATCAGCCGGAACTATTACGCTGTGCCCATACGAGCTGGCAATGTCTATGCCGCGATGGAATGCTCCCTCACCACTAAACGGGTCGGTGCGTTCGCCGAAAACGCCGGAAATGCGCCCATCCACCGGCCACAAATCGGGTACTGCAGAGCGCTGTCGCCAATCTGCCGGGGGCATAGGCCTGAAATCGGAAACGGCCCGCGCTGTAACCGCAGCGTTGGGCGCGGGGTTGCTGTGGGATTGGTCCAGATCATCGCCCAGAGACACGCTGGGTCCATCACGCATGGATGCCTGCGGAGAACTTGCCCGCCGCCTCTCGCTGGGCCGGTCCGGGTAACCTGGAGCGGACCAGACCGGGCTTGCTGTAGAACCGCTGATTGGCCGGTTGGAGCTTCCGTAGGCGCCGCTTAAATGTTCGTAGTCGCCGGCGGGCCTGCTTACGCCGGAAGCGGCACGATCGTTTACCGGCGGCTGGGGGACATAAGCTCCCCGCGCTCCAAAGTTTCCAGGTGGGCCGCCCGGACGGTTCAATCCATAGCTGATGACGGTGGTGCTGCGCGTAAAGTACGTGGCGTGGTTATAGACGATAGCGTGGTCGTGCCAGCCTATCGCCCAGTGGCCCCACCCCCAAGGCCAACGCGAAAACGGGACGATGCAGATCCCGCCTCCAAGGCCGCGAGCCGATCTTTCCCAAGAAACCCCCGGTGCGGGAGCGTAGGAGTAGCCCGGATACAGTGCGATGGGCTCTCCATAGGCGGCCCCAGGGTTGTACACCGGAACATAGACCACCACCGGGTTTGCCGGCGAAATCGTAATCGCGCCGTCGGCATGGGTTACCTTTTGCTGTGGCGTGCTGTGCAATACATCGGCAGCCTCCGCCTTCTGCCTCATTGCCTGCACGGCATCGAGCAGGTCCTGAGGCTGATTGTAGTAGGCATTGCCCAAGTCCGCTGTCCAATGGAGGTTCCAGTCCATCCCTACGAGTACCGCCGGAAACGCCGTAAGCGCCTTCACGCTTGGGTCCCAGTTCCGGCTTTCCGCACCGGCAGCAATTTGTTCCGCCGGTGCATTGCCCTGTGCTTGCCTCCAGCGATCTGCCTCAACCACTTGAATCGGATAAGTTGCGGCGGCAAGAATCTGGGCAACCAGAGCGTCAGGATAGAGTGCGATCGGGGTTATCAGTTGGTCTAGTTGCGCAGGGGACAGAGGTTGACCCCGGGGCATGGGCTGAGCACTATCGGTGACTCGTGAGTTGGACTGCTCATCGCCGGGCCGCGGCGTAGATTGTGCAAACGCCTCGCCCTGCCCAAGCGGAATCACGATCATCAGTGCGCTGAGCACGAGCGACCGCCGCTGCCAAGTCAATTGCCAGATGTTTTGCCGCGTGGCTGCGGCGCCCTGCTCAGTGCGAAGAGTGTTGTGCGGAATCGTTCTCACTCGTGCTGCGCACCCCTGCGAGCTATACAAACCCGGTTAGGAGCGGGTAGTTGCGCAGAAAAACAAAGGCCGGACTGAAGGTCCCTATTTTCGCAAAGCCGCGCCGATTCTCGCTGAGCCGTATTGACCAGATTTCAACACGCCAAGAGTTGATAGTGATGTTAGAAGAATTTTGCAGAGGTGAATCGCGCAGTTTGGAGGGCGACATGCGTCTGTTATCTGGATTACGGTGACGCACAGTCCAGTGAGCGGTCTGCTGCCGGGTGTTCAAGTGAACGAGAGCAAGCTTCCGGCGATAAAGTTCACGGAAGAAGAAGGAGACAAATAATGGTCGCCCATAACCCAACGTTACCGAAACCACCAGAAGCCCCGGAAGTGCACCGGAACCTATTCGGCTACACTCTCGGATTTCTTGCTTTCGTGGCTGCAGTAATCACGCTGATAGTCGTAATCTTCAGATAACCGAGAGCCGGACACACAACCGTCCCGGCGCTTTCTCTGGTGATTTTGATTTCGGCGCGAATCAACGCTTAATCAACGCGGGAACGGCCGCAAAAACACCTTGCGCGGACTGTAAGCCCTACACAGGCAAGCAGATGGCCAGGGGGTCGCGTGGGGGTATGCGTACTTTGATTCGAGCGGAAATCAAAGAATCAAAATCTTCTGATTTGCCCGCATCCTGGCCGGCTGCATCCTTGGCCTAGCCGGGGAGTTTCCGCAGCAGTCCGCGCAGGCGTACTGTTCACGTGTAAGACGCGATCCCGCGTTTCGTAAGGGTCTTCTTCGCGATGCCGTTGAAGCCCTTCTCGTCGGCGAAGTCGCGCTTGGAAAAGAGCTGCTGCGCGATTACATCAATGCGACGGTTGGCTTTCCGAAGCTGGCGGAACATACGAAGATGCACGTGAAAACCCTTCATCAGATGTTTGGACCCAGGGGAAATCCTACCGCCAGCAATCTTTTTGAGATCGTTGCGTATCTTCAAAAGCAGGAAGGCGTCCGTTTCCAGGTGCGCGCTCGACCAGCGGTCGCTTAGATGCCGGGAGAAGTAACAATGGCGCGGAAGTGCATCAACTGCGAATGCCGCAAGGAAAGGACAGGTTTCAAGGACGAGACCTTTACTATCGCGTATGGGGGCAACCGGAGTGAGGTTGCCGGGTTGTCGGGGTGGCGTTGCCGTGCTTGCGGCGAAGTGGAATTCGATGCCGATAGCGCAGGGCGCTATGCGGCAGCCAGTGACGAGCTGGCGCTTCGTGACCGGCAACAGCAAAGCAAAGATATCCGACGTATCCACTCAGCAGGGTGCTTGGTCGACCGCTTCGGTCGCAGGCGGATCGCGCACGTCGAGGTGCGCGAGCCGCCATGCGATAGGCTACCAGCGCGGTTCACGCGGTTGGCGGGCATGCCCCCGATAATCGTCGCGACTGCCGCCGCCGCCGCCACGACCACCGCGGAAGCCGCCACGGTCGGCCTGCGGGCGCGCTTCATTCACGGTGAGAGCGCGGCCGCCGGAGTCCTTGCCGTTGAGCGCGGCGATGGCCGCCTCGGCCTCGTTGTTGTTCGGCATTTCGACGAAGCCGAAACCGCGCGAGCGGCCGGTATCGCGATCGTTCACCACGGTGGCGCTGTCGACGGCGCCGTACTGAGAAAACCACTGGCGCAGATCGGCTTCGGTTGTACTGAAGGAAAAGTTTCCAACAAAGATCTTCTTCATAAGCATTCCTTTTTTGGTGGTGCGGTTGTAGCCGCTTTACGGTCGGCGGTTCATTTGTTCCAGGTGCGGCGAGGACTCGGAAACAGCTCCTTCGTTCACCGGGGTCTCTTGGGTATCCTGCGGCGGGGCGCCGGCTTGGTTTTCCAGCTTGCGTTGCAGCTTACGCTGGGCTTTGGCGCGTTGTTTCTCCTGCCGGTTTTGCTCTTTCTGGCGTTTGGTGAATGTTGCATGTGGTCTAGGGGACAATGGCTATCTCCAATGCGGTCTGCAGCCGCGGCTTCTTCGAGCTACGTCTTGTTGCGCTCTTCGGCATCGCGAATAGCTTCGGCATCGCGAATCCTCTGCCCGAAATCGCTGCCGGCGGTGGCCGGCACGTTCGCGGTTTCGACCGCAGCGGCCGGCGGCGCGGCCGGCGGACGAGGTCGAGCAGGCGGGGTAGGCTTACTGCCGCCGGTCAGAGACTTCGCAACAAACAGCGGACTGCCCACCAGAAATCCGACCAGCTGGCGGGCGTTGTTGGTCCTGATCTCCCGCACCAGCGATTCGGCGCTCGCGCGCTCGCGGCCGGGATCCACCAGGATAAGGTTATATTTCTCCGCCGCCAGATGCTCCCGGGCGGCGGCGGCGTCGACCACGCAATCCACGCGCACCCCGCGCGTCCGCATCATCTTGGCTCGCGACTCACGGCTCTGCCGATTAGAGTCCACCAGCAGGATGCTCTTGCTGCGCAACCCGAGGGCAGACTCAATAGCTCTGGGAACAACCGATTCAACCGGGCCGGGTGCGGAAGAATGAAGGGCTGCCTCCGGTGCCGACTCCTGTGCCTCATTGCCGATGCTGGCTTGCCACCGGCGGATGGCAGGATCGTCGTTCATGGTTTCGCCTCCGCGGCCTCGATCGGCGCCTTGAAGGAACGCGGCAGGTATTTGGGGTTGCATTCGACGCCGCGGCTGGCCATTTCGAGAGCGGTCTTCACCAGGGTCCCGCGCTTGGTGACGAGTTTCTGCCGCGCGGTCGCGCGCTCCTCGTCGGTAGAAAACTTTTCAAAGTTCTCGCAGTGGGCGATCTTACGGTCGAACAGATCGATCTCCTGGTAAAGATCTTTCAGTTCGTACTTGTTATCCGGTCTAGTTATCATCGAGCACCTCACGCTGGACATTGGGCCGTTGTCACTGGGCAGGGAGCGGTGGCGCACCCTGCCGAGTGGCTCACTCCGCTAGGCGAAGAACTCGCCCGGCATTCTCGTCAGGGTACGGGAAGGGAGGGTGTTGCCCCCCTGCCGCGGCGCCAGGCTGCCGGGTGCGATCTCCCTTCGCCGGATAGACAGCCTGAGTCTGCGTTCGATGCTGCGCAGCTCGAACACCTCGGCGCCGGAGACCAGGGTCGTTGCGAGTCCGCAGGCGCCCGCACGCCCCGTCCGTCCCACGCGATGAATGAAATCTTCCGGCAACGCCGGAAGATCGTAGTTGATGACGTGTCGGATATCCTGCACGTGCAATCCACGCGCAGCCAGGTCGGTGGCCACCAGCACCCGCGTGCTTCCTTCCTCAAAGCTGTTGAGTGCGGCGGTGCGCTGCGACTGGCTGCGGTCGCCGTGGATCATGGCGGCCGCGAATCCGTCCCGCTTCAGTTGCTTCGCCAGACGCTCCGTGCCGCGCTTGGTGCGGGCGAATACCAGCGTCCGTCCCTTCTCGTGGTGCAGCAGGTGCCGCAGCAGGTCGGGCTTTTGCATGCCGCCCACCTCGAAGGCCTGCAATTCGACCGATTCGGCCGGCTTCAAGGTTGAGCCCAAGGCGATGCGGATGGGATCGCACAAGTACTGGTTAACCAGCCCCGCTACCGACTGTTCCAGCGTGGCCGAGAAGCACAAGGTCTGTCTGGGCTGCGGCATGGCGCCGAGAATGCGCCGGATCGCCGGAAGGAAGCCCATATCCAGCATACGGTCAGACTCATCCAGAACGACAATGCGCACCTGGCGCAGATCGACCAGCTTGCGGCCCAGGTAGTCTTCCAGGCGGCCGGGAGTGGCGACCACAACCCGTGCACCAGCGCGGATGGCCTGCAACTGCTTCTTTTCGGCGAGCCCCCCAATTACCAGGGCTGCCGGAGCCAGCCGGTGGCCGCGAAGCTGTTCAAACTGTTCATGAACCTGCATGGCCAACTCGTGTGTGGGAACCAGGATCAGCGCGGCGACGTTTTGCCCCGTGCTGCTTTCCAGCGCTTCGATGATGGGAAGGAGAAACGCCAGCGTCTTTCCGGTCCCGGTCGGGGCGGTCGCCACCAGATCTTTTCCCGCCAGCGCCGGGGGAATCGCCGCTGCCTGAACGGGAGTAGGAGTGATAAATTGTGCGGCCGCGAGTCTTTGTTGTACCGCGGCCGCCAAAGGAAATTCTGCAAAAGTTGTTATGCGAATCGTATCTTCTCTTTTCTGTTGCTTTTCGGAGGGGCGTCTCGCGAGACACAGAGAGGATGCGAATTCGCGAAGGTGTAACCCGATGCCGCTCGAAATGGCTTTGCGCTGATCGGACAGGGGCAAAACGAGGCAGGAATAGCCGGAGGCTGCCGGCGAGATTTACCCGGTGCGCGCCACGCGTGATAGCATGTTGCAGTTGCGGAAGTCCCCTGCGTTGCATCCAGGACCTCCCGGAAATGGGTTGAATTAAGCAGGCTGAACATTCTCGGCTTGCAGCCCTTTGGGACCCTTGGTCACGTCAAATTGGACCCGCTGTCCCTCTTGCAGACTACGAAAGCCCCCGGACTGAATTGCCGAAAAGTGCACAAATACGTCACCGCCGCTATCGCGCGTCACGAATCCATAGCCCTTTGCATCGTTGAACCACTTCACAGTTCCTTGTTCCATTGTTCTTTGTTCTTTTCTCTAGTTGAATTTCTTGCTGAAGGTCAGATGAGAGTGAGAGTGGGAAGCTTCGAACGAAACAGTCAGGCCAAACTCAAATCGCGTCAAACCCCGCGAGATGTTTAGATTATACCACACCCACCGGGGATGCAGCAGAAATTCGCTTTTGCCAGGTTGCTTATCCCGGAACCGGCCTGGCGGAACCAGCGGAGGCCGCACTTTCCGCCAGGCCAGCCGAGACCAGGGCGTTGCGGGTGGCTTCGAGCGTGCGCACCAGGGATTCTTTGGGGAGTTTTCGCACGATCGGCTTGATGATCCACGCCAGCGCCGGCGGAATGTCCCGCGTCAAGGAAAGCGCGCGACATTCAATGAACACTCCCCCGTCTTTCTGCGCGAAGCGCCAATACGAGTAGAGGCGCCACAGGAATCCGTAACCCGTGCCGGGTTGCCGTTTCGTCTCCTTCCGCGTGCCTGCGTGTTCCACTTCGAGAATTCGCGTGCTGTGCGAACGGCATAACGCGCGATGCGGGTCCAGCCACGAATAGTGCGCGTCGTGCCACGTATCGAGAACGACGGTGATCAACTTCTTCTTGAGCAGTCGCAGGTAGATTTGGAAATCGTTGCCCGCGCGGCTGATCACCTTCGAGTCGATCACTTCGGGTTTATAGACATGCTTGTGGTTCTCGTAATCCTGCACCAGCGCAACCGCCTGCTGAATGCTCCTGCCCGGCACGAACACGGCGCCGACCAGGTCGTGGATCAGGCCGTGGGGGGCGGCCTTAGGACCTTTCACATTCGCGCCCCAGTACTCCGCGCCGACAGCTCCCTTCCGTATCCGCTGCATTCGCTCCGCATCGCCTCCCGACCAGAGGAACGTCAGCGGGGTCTGCATGCTCTCGTCCATCGCTTCTTCTGCCGCCAGCACGTAGGCGTCGAAGGCCGCCACGGTTTCCGGCTTGAGCTGAACGGGTTGGACGGACACGGCCATATCCTGGTTAGATGGCTAAACCATAGCCATCATACGTTTTCCACGCCTTTGTGGCGACGAAGGCCAAAGCGGGGACCATCCTGGCCATCCAGGTGCAGTATCCGGCCGCCGAAGTGGTACCATAAAGACGCCGACATTCCCGTGTGGTCAGTAGATCCTGAATTTCTGCTTGCCTGAGCGGACAATTTGCCGGAGAGAGGACGCGGCAATGCACGACGCCCGGACCGGCAAACGGAACATACTTCTATGTAACCCCGACACTGATTGTGACTTTAACCGTGCCCGGCCCGGGCATTTTTCAGGGAGGTGAGTGTGGCAGAAGTTCGATTGCAGGAAGGCGAGTCGTTGGACAACGCCCTGCGCCGTTTCAAGCGCAAGGTGCAGCAGGAAGACATTATCCGGGAAGTAAAGCGGCACTCCTACTACTTGAAGCCGGGCGAGAAGGCGCGCGTCAAACAAGCGCTGGCCCGCAAACGCGCCCGCAAAAAGAACCGCCGGGAACGCGAGGCCTAACCGCTCTGCGACACGATCGCAGACCAGAACCCGGGGCGGGAGGCCGGCAGCAAGGCTTGCCGCGGTGACCTCTCCCCGGCCCTCTCCCGGCGACGTGATTCGCACTGTCTGCAACGGCCCGCGAGTTGCACCGGCCTTGCATCTTCCGGCGAACTGACCCGTGGTGACGTCCAGCGAGGAGGGACCGCCATGCCAAGCGAAGATCTGACGTGTTTGCTCAAGGTGATGTCGAGCTCTGCCGACAAAAAAGTCATCCTGTTGCTGGACGCGAATGACGAGAGCCGCGAAGGCCGCGCCAAAGCCCTGCGGGACCGTGGCCTCAACGTGGATTGTGCCGCCACCGCCGGGCAGGCGCGGGCCCTGTGGAGTCCACGATCCCATGAGCTCGTGCTCATCGAATTCCGGAATGCCAGCCCGGCGGTGCACGAGTTTTATCATGAAGTGTGCCTGCAGTGGAAAAGACAGAAGGTCGGGTTTTATGTAAATCATCCGCCGCATCTGACCCGATCCTACCGCCAGTGTGAGTCCATGCAGACGCTGAGCGAAACTCCGGCCGAGGAGACGCCTTGCTCCGGCGATGGGGAAGCCGGCAACGGCAAGACGCAGCCGGGGTTGAGAGAAGCGGCAAGACAAATCGCCACGGTCCGGCGGCTTATTCATCCGGCGAGTACGCCCGGAGGTCCGGAGTTGCGCGCGGTTCCCATTTTGGAGGCGCTGAAAATCGCCCGTCGCCACCAGCGGTAGTCGTCCCCGCAGCGGCAAGGCGGTGTCCAATTCGTCATCGTACTGGGCACTATGACCCGTTGAAGGGCGTGCCGGGAGGGAATGTCGCGAGGGGTTCCGGTTTCATCTCGTGGGAAGCCGGCAGGCGAATGGATCCACAGTGCTTGTTCTCCTGGATATGGTCCCAGACAAAGCGATCCTTCAGCCAGACCGCTTGCCTTTCGGCCAAAGGGCTGTCTTGAAACGGGCCGCGATGGGTGACCGCAAATCGTGCGCCACAATCGTCGCACACCACGATAGCCATGACGATACTATTGGGAATGCCGTCGGCGTTTTTCCGCAGGCGCTTGGCCATTCCGTATGGGTTGGGTTGGTCAGTCATGGGGACCACGACGGCATCGGACCGGAAAATCGAAGGCGCACGCATCTTCGAAGAACTGGTAAATCTCCTTGCAGGTTCGCAAGTGGTGACTCGGTTGTCTCACTGCTCCATGGTATCTCAACCTGATGGAGTTAAATAGAGAAATCGTAGTTCCTTTCGTAATCGCTGGCTCTCTTGTGCGGTCGCTTGACCGGGGCAACGGTTCCTTCAGTAACGATGCTTTCAGTGCCTTCGGATTTGCAGTACTTGCCGCGAGTGTGTCCGTTGCTCGACGGTGACGCTGCTATTCCTGGACAACGACGAGATCGCAGGTGCACAAGCTGCGTTATCATGACCGTTATGTTTGATCTTGCTCGCTGCTCTTTCTTGCGGGCGGCCGCTGCTGCTTGCGTGGTCGCGTTCGCTAGTTTCATGCCCTTGCTTGCCACCGCCCAAAATGCTGCCGTTCCTGAATCGGTCGTCAAGACGCTGGCGCCTGCCGGGAAACTGCGTGCGGCCATCAATCTGGGGAACCCGACGCTGGCCGGCAAAGATGCCAATACCGGCGCCCTGACCGGCGTCTCGGTTGACCTGGCGCGGGAGCTGGCCCGGCGGCTGAATGTGCCCGTCGAGTTGGTCCCCTTCGATGCCGCCGGAAAAGTGGTCGACGCCATCGCCGCCAATCAGGTCGACATAGGCTTCTACGCCATTGATCCCAAACGTGGGCAGGACACCTTGTTCACGGCGGCCTACGTAGTGATCGAAGGGGTCTATATGGTGCGGAACGAATCGCCCATACAGAACAACAGTGAAGTCGATCGCGTGGGGAATCGCGTGGTAGTAGGACGGGGTAGTGTCTACGATCTGTATCTCACCCGTGAGCTGAAGCATGCGGAAATCGTCAGGGCGCCGACCTCTCCCCTGGTGGCGGACATCTTTGTCCAGCAGAAGTATGAGGTGGCGGCCGGCGTAAAACAGCAATTGCAAGCCGATGCGAAGCGTATTCCCGGCTTGCGCCTCTTGGATGGCCGCTTCATGGAGATTCGGCAAGCCCTGGCAACGCCGACCAGCCGGGCCGCGGCCCAGGCTTATCTCATCGGCTTTATTGAGGAAATGAAGCGCTCCGGGTTCGTGGCCGAAGCGCTCGCGCGAAACGGAATCAAAGGGGCGGCGGTTGCCCCGCTGAAAGATCAATAGCTGATGCGGCGGCGGGGAGGGGAGCAGGCGTGCCACCCGCCGGCTGGGAAGCACTCAGCAGCCGGCAATCAGCCAAAACCACACCCAGCGCAGAGGTGCAGAGACGCAGAGCGCAACCGGGAAAAACCCGTTTTGATTTTCTCTGCGGCTCTGTGCCTCTGCGCTGGATGTGGTTTATGCTTCTGCTGATTGCTGAGTGCTAATTCAATCCCTAGTATTCCCAAAACATCTGTTGAATCGTTTTCAGATCGGCTGTCTTCGTTAGCGCCAGCATCAGGAGAATGCGGGCCTTCTGGGGGTTCAACGTATCGGAAACCACGAAGTTATACTTGTCGTCTTCAACTGCGCCATTCCGCGCCACCATTCCGCTGCCCACCCGAGAGCTTCGAACTATAACCACTCCGTGTTTCTGCGCTTCGCTGAGTGCCTCTTTGACCTCGGTATATAAGCTGCCGTCGCCTACCCCGGCATTCACCAGTCCCTTAACCCCAGCTTTTACGGCCGTATCAACGTACAGCCGGCTCGCATTGGCGTAACCGTAGACAATATCCACTCGCGGCAGTTCCGTCAGGTTGGCAACAGTAAAGGGCGTTTGGGTGGTGTGCTTCCGTGTCGGCTGCTTATAAAAAGCCACCTTGCCGCTCTGAATAAACCCCAGCGCGCCCGTGTCCGGCGCCTGGAATGTGTCCACCTTGTAGGTATTCATCTTGATCACGTCGCGGGCGGCATAGATGGTGTCGTTCATCACCACAAGAACGCCTTTACCCTTCGCCTCTTTAGTGCCGGCAACAAGGACCGCGTTGTACAAGTTGAAGGGGCCGTCCGCGCTGATAGCCGTTGCCGGCCGCATCGCTCCAACTACCACTACCGGCTTGTCGCTCTTCACCACCAGGTTCAGAAAGTATGCCGTTTCTTCCAACGTATCCGTGCCATGGGTAATGACGATTCCGTCCACGTCATTCGACGCCAGCATTTGATTCACGCGATTTGCCAGCTTCAGCCAGATGGCGTTGTTCATGTCAAAACTGCCGATCTGGGCGACCTGTTCCCCGCTTATGTTGGCGATCTTCTTCATTTCCGGAACAGCGTTAATCAGAACCTCCACCCCAAGAGCGCCAGGTTTATAACCAACCGTGTCCGTACTTGAAGCGGACGATCCGGCAATCGTTCCTCCGGTCGCCAGGATCTGAATGTTGGGCAGTCCGTTCGGGCTTGCGGCTGCGATTTGGCTGACGACTGCCATCACCAACAAGGCGGCGAAAATACGGGAAATGCGTAGCAGCATTGGTGGATCTCCTTTCGAGACACCGTACTGGATCGTTGATTTTAAGACGGTGGAAACATACCGAAGCGGACTGGGGGTGTCAAGGCAAGAGGCGTAGACGCCACCCTGGACCGAACCTGGGGCTGCGGCAGCCGGTTGTGGCCCAAGGGCTAACGTGCTCGGATACGCGGTGAGCCACTGCATGAATCGTTTTCCCGCGCAAAAGGCCGCAAACCGGCAATCGAACGTGCTGTGCCCGATGCCGAATTCATTTCCGAGGCTGCGGGCTTACATCCTGTAGAATAGGAGAATGGTGAATAAGATAGATCCAAAGATCGAATTGCTCAATAAGACTGCCGACTTCTACCGCTGCTCACTGGCAGATTACCCGCAATTCGCGCGTACGGAACGCAAACCACGCACCAAGAAACAGCTTGAACAAAGGCTACAGATGATCCTCAAAGAGATTGATTCGCTGAAGCTCAAGGCGGTTTCGTGAGCTGCTTATTCTTCTCTTCTGATTGCTAGATCGCAGCGATGGGTGCCTGTGCCCAGGGACGGCCCCTGCGGCGCAAAATCCCAGTCAACCGGCTCTCTCACTCCCTTCGGGGAAAGGTATTTCTTGGCGCACCACGATACTCACGACCACCCACGCGACCTGCTCGACCCCGGTCCAGACGGACCGCATTTGTATGAAATGGAAAGCGGCGTTTTGCCCGGTGAGGATGAGGAATCCGCGGGCGATCTCGGCGATCTCCTGGCCACCGTGGAGAACGAAGGAATGGAGATTTCTTCTGAAGGGATACTCCCGTCAGAACGCAAGCGGCGTCTTGGCGCGGAACTGGCCGAGGCGGAAGACGTGGATCTGGGCCTCACGGCGGAAGCGCTGGACAAGACAAACGATCCAGTGCGGCTCTATCTGCGGGAAATGGGAACGGTACCGCTGCTTACCCGGCAGGGCGAAATCGCCATTGCCAGGCGCTTTGAGCGCGGGCACTTGCGGGCGCTCAAAGCGGTTTCGCGCTCTCCGCTCGCGATTCGGGAGGTAATCGCCCTCGGCTCCGATCTGAAGAGGGGGGTCCGATCCATCAAAGAGGTTGTGGTCTTCGACGAAGAAGAAGTTACCGACGAAATTGTTGCCGCACGACTGCAATCCACCCTGGCTCTGATCGAGCACATGGTTACCCATTACCACAAAGCGTGCGGGCTGGAAGAGAAGCTCAAAAGCGTGAGCCGGACAGAAAATCCGAAGCTGCATCGGAGGCATCGGTGGCGTCTGGCCCGCCACAAAGTGACGGTATCGCGAATCCTGCGCAGCCTGAAATACACCCAGCCGGAACGCAAACGGCTGATCGACAAGGTGGCGCGGATTACAGAGACCATGCGCTCGCTGGACCGCCAGATGCACGATCTGAAAAAGAAGCAGCAGAGCACCCGGAATCAGGCATTGCGAGCCGAGTATGAGCGGGCGCAGAGGAACTGCGCCAGTGACCTGAAAAAACTCGAGCAGGAAGCCGGCGCGAGTTTTCAGGAATTGCGCCGCACGCAGCACGCGATCGTCCAGGGAACGGTGGAAGCGGAATATGCCAAGCGGGAACTGGTGGAAGCCAACCTCCGCTTGGTGGTTTCGATTGTAAAAAAGTACAACCATCGCGGCCTGCAGTTTCTGGACTTGATCCAGGAAGGCAATATGGGCCTGATGAAAGCGGTGGACAAATTTGATTATCACCGCGGGTACAAATTCTCCACGTATGCCACGTGGTGGATCCGGCAGGCGGTTACCCGGGCGATTGCGGACCAGGCGCGCACGATCCGTGTCCCCGTGCACATGATTGAAGTCATCAACAAGCTGCTGCGCGCCACGCGCCAAATGGTCCAGGAACTTGGCCATGAACCGAGCGCCGAAGAGATCGCGCGCTGCATCGATATGCCGGTAGCGAAAATCCGCCGGGCGCAGAAAATCGCTCAGCAACCGCTCTCCCTGGAGACGCCCATCGGCGAAGACGAGGGCTCGAAGCTAATTGACTACATTCAGGACACTACGGGGGTCTCTCCGACCGACGCCATGATCAAGGTGAACCTGAAGGAGAAGACGGCCGAAGTTCTGCGCACGCTCAACCCGCGCGAGGCGAAGATCATCCGGATGCGTTTTGGTCTTGAGGACGGCTCGGAGCACACGCTGGAGGAGGTGGGGCAGGCTTTTCAAGTCACCCGGGAGCGGATCCGGCAGATTGAGGCCAAGGCGCTGCGCAAGCTGCGCCATCCCTCACGATCGCGCAGCCTCAGGGCCTTTGTGGATCGTGAAAACCATTGATTTGGGCGCGTGGTGTCAACCGCACGCGGTGTTCCCCATGTGCAATAGCGTCCCCACCAGCTCAGTTCAACTGCCTGGGGGCTGAGTCTCGGTTCGGGCCTATCCCATCTCGCTCGTCATAATAAAGAGCGGTTTCATCTCGAAGCTCTTATAGTACGGCCGGAGACGTTCGGTGTTGTAGTGCTCCTTCACATTCACGACTTTCTTGGTAGCGGTCACTACGTCGATCGATATGTTGTCGTAACGGCCGTTCTTCAATACCACCAGCCTGCCGTGGATGCCACGGGTGATCAAGTCGAGAGCAAGATTGCCATAAGCCATGGGCACGATGGAGTCAATCGCGTCGGGATCGCCACAGCGGACGAGATAGCCCAGTTTCTGGTTGATGATGTCTACGCTTTTGCCGTCGTTGTACTTGGGCGAAAGCTCCTTCAGTTGTTCCGAGACCAGATCACCGATCCCGCCCAGCTTCTTGTGGCCGAAAGCATCCGCGACGTCGCGTACGTACACCATTTCTCCGCCTTCGAAGGTTGCTCCTTCGGAGACCAGCACCACCGAATACCGGCTGGGGGCCTTGCGGCGATCGGCCGCCAGCAATTCCGTGAGCTGCTCAATGTTGAATTTATGCTCCGGGATGACGCAGCGGTTGGCTGCGCCCGCCATCGTGGGCAGCAGGGCGGTGAACCCGGCATAGCGGCCGAAAACCTCGAGCACCAGAAAGCGTTCGTGCGAACCGGCAGAGGTGCGCAAGCTATTCGCCATTTGGATCGTGCGGGTAACACAAGTGCTAAACCCAATGCAGTAATCGGTTCCGGGAACATCGTTGTCCATGGTTTTGGGAATGGCGACTACGTGCACCCCCTCCTGATCCAGACGCACCGCGTAGCTGAGGGTGTCGTCGCCCCCGATAGGAATCAAGTAGTCGATGCCGAGCCAAGCGAGGTTTTTCAGCACTTCGGGAGTCAGATCGTTTTTCTCGGCGTTATACGTTTCCCGCAGGTGCGCCGGGACCGAAGAATCCTTTGACATTTTGCTGGGATTAGTACGCGAACTGTGCAGAAAGGTTCCCCCCGTGCGGCCGGCCCGGTTAACCACCTCCTCCGTCAGGATTTGAAAGTTGTCGCTGTTGTCGTAATCCTTTTCGCGCACCATGTCGACGAGTCCTGCCCATCCGCGACGCAGGCCGATCACCTGGTATCCTTCGCGGATCGCCCGGATGGTCAACGCGCGGATTGCGGGGTTCAGGCCAGGCACGTCCCCACCCCCGGTCAGAATTCCGATCACACCTTTTTTTGTGCTGAGATTCGCCATTGGGTTTGTCCTTTCTGAGCTGAGAGGTTCTCGGCAGGAATTTCATGTCAGCTCTGAATCGCTCGAATTGTACTGCTTGTTGCCGGTTTTGTAAGGCCACACCAGCATCTGTAGGGCGAAAAGAGGAGCAATTCCACCCCATTCTACCCCCGTTCCGACATCCAGAACCACCTCACCGGCGCGCAATGCGGCTGAAGAAACAATTTCCCGCAGCAATCCGCACTTACCATGCCGACATAGCTTTGCTGGACTTGGCCGCCAGCAGCTTGGACGCCCGATGGCACTATGGTCATCAGCGCCATCCGCGACGTTACCGAACGCAAAGGCACAGAAGATAAGCTTCGCGCGCTGCTGGAGGCTGCACCCGATGCTATGGTGATTGTGAATCGGGAAGGGATCATCGCCCCGGTAAACGCCCAGACGGAAAAGCTCTTCGGCTATTCACGCCTGGAATTGATTGTGTTGCAATGGCGGCAATGACACCCTTCGGTCTTTAGCCCCCATGTCTCTCCCCGTTTCGAAAACGGTGCTTTATGGGCAGGATTATATCGTCGATTCACAACGGACAGGATTACTCGGTTTGTTGCTTTTCTGGAAACTGGAAACCTGAAACTGGAAACTGCCTGTGGCTGATTGCTGAGTGCTGAATGCTTTATTTTGCCGACCCGGAAGCGGTCAGCTTCTTCACCAGGACTTTCGAGTTGCGGCGGCTTTGGTCGTATTTCTCGCGGCGCTCCGGCGGAAGGTCATCGGGTGTACTTTCGGCAAAGCCCCCTTTGGACTGGAAGTAAGTGAAGGCCTGCGTCGACAGGGTGATCAATTCGGTGAGGCCGGTTTCGCGGGCTTTATTTTCGGTAAATTGAATCAGCTTTCTCCCGATGCCCTGGTTTTCGTGGGCGGGATCGACATACAGGCTGGCCAGTTCGCCTTGTTGCCGTTCGGGATAAACATGCAGCGCCACGCACGCCACCGGATTCTTGTCGATTTCGAAGATGTAGTAGTCGGCAATGTTCTTCTCGATTTCGGCGCGCGTCCGCCGGACGAGTTCTTCCGCTTCCACCGCCTTCCTGATCAGCAGTTGGATGGCGCGGATGTCCTTCTTCTTGGCGGGGCGGATATGTTCGTATTCGTTGGCGTAAATCAGCGTGCCGATGCCCTCATTGGAAAACACTTCTGCGAGCAGACCCTCGTCATCGCGGCCGTTGATAATGTGGACGCGCTGCACGCCCGCGGCGCAGGCGGCCGCCGCGTGGCGCGCCTTGGAAATCATTTCCGGCGCGAAGCCGCCGGCCGCGGACTGCACCAGTTTCTGCAGGTCCCCGGCCAGCATCTGACGAATGAGTTGGCCGTTGTGCTGGAGGCCATCCTCCGCGGTGATGAAAATCAGCTTGGTGGCCTTCAGGGCTTCCGCCACGGCGACCGCGACGCTGTCGGAGTTGGCCCGGTAGGTCCTACCGTCACCATCAAAGCCGAGTGGCGGAATGACCGGAACAATACCCTGGTTCAGCAACGCTTGCAGGAGTTCCGTTTCCACGCGCTCGATCTTGCCGGTCAACAGGTGATCCACGCCATGAATGATCCCCAGCGGATGGGCAATGATGGCATTGGTGCAGGCCGCGCGCAGATCGTGGGACGAGAGGCCTTCCAGGATCTCATGCGTGAGACGGTTGGCCGCGTCGATGGCCAGTTGCAAGGTCGGGCCATCGGTCACGCCGGCGCCGTCCAGGTCGGACGCCTGGACATTCTGTTTCTTGGCCAGAGCCTTGATCTGTGCCGAGGCGCCGTGTACCAGCACCACACGGATGTTCAAGGAACGCAACAGGGCGACGTCCAGGAGGATGTTGACGAAGTTCTCGTCGGTGACGATGACCCCGTCCACCGCGATAATGAACGTCTTTTCGCGGAATTGCGGGACGTATTGCAGAATCTCGCGCAGGTCAGTTAGCTTCACCTTCGCACCTGTCCGCCTATCGTAGGGCCTGCCGACAGCTTCAAAATCGGAGATGCCTCTATCTTACCCTGGAACGGAGCTGTCTGAATTCCCAGTGTAGCGCAGCGCTGTCCTCCTCCGTTGAGCGGTTATTTCGCTTCACCCGGACGGTGCCTTGGCATCCCAGAGGCCCGGGAATGTGCCGGTTGCGGGATTCCCAAAATGGCACGGATGAATATTTTTCTTTGTCACCCGATTACAGCCATGAATTGCCGCCCGGAATCCAAAATTCCGAGCAGCGTGTGTCGTGTTGGCGACGACAGCTTGCGTTTTTCCTGCTGTTAGCCCTGGGCGGTTGTTGGCTCCCCCCGCATTCTCTGGGTAATGGCAACACGCGCCAGGGGCCGGGGAAAACCGACGCTGCCGATGCCCTGAGCTCGTCCGAGCCACAAACCGGGCATAGAACGAGCAGGGACGATAGGGGAGCCAACCCTATGCCGCCCAATGATAAGAGCAGGAACCCTGCCTCACTCCGTGATATTCAGGAAGGGGTGCGCCTTGGCAGTAATGGTGATAAGGAAAACTTCAACCCGCAGCAGTTTCCAACTGGGTGCGCCACGCGTTGTCGCCGCCGCCGGGTGTGGACCGGAAGTTCTCTTTGTCTGTCGTTCAGACTTTGAGGCCGAAGCTCTCATTGCCTGGCTTAAGTCCGCCGGCTGCTTAGTCACCCACGCGCAGACGAAAACCGAGGCGATGCGATGGCTGGCCAGGCCGGGCTTCGAGGCGATGATCGTAGACTGTTCGGTGTCCGGCAGCTACGAGCTGCAAGCCCAAGCGGAGTTGCGGGGGATACCTGTGCTGGTCATTGCGAGGCAGCGAAATGAAACTGCAGGCACTGGAATTGCTACCGACAGCGTAAAAAAATTGTTGGCGGCCCTGTGCGCCATCTCCCCGTTGGCCTCGGTCAAAACACGAAAGCGAGCAATTGCCTCATAAACCAGCCGGGCGGGTGCTATCCTGAAACCATCCCATGCCCGTTCTTGCCCGACACAGCAGCGCCGCCGGCGCCCAGGGAGGTTTTTGCAACCGGAAGCCGGCGTCCTTCCGGATTGATTTCATCAAGTACGCACCCTACGCGCTGGCCAGCCTCATAGCTTTTGTTCTCGGCCCGCATATCCATCTGCCGTTTTCCAATCCCTGGAACATCACCGGCATCCTGGCGCGCGCGCATATCAATCCGGCGGACAATATCGTCCGTTTCCTCCTATTCATCGCGGGACCACTGTTGTTGCTGGGGGCGATCTGGTGTGTCCCAGGTTTGCGCAAGCGCTTTCCGGGCGATGAGTCTTCCGCGGCGCCCGGCGCTTTCTGCCCCGCGCCGGCCAGGCAACCACGGCGCCTGCTCTTCCTCCTGACGTTGTTATTCCTGGTGATCGCGGCCCTCAACGTTTCCACCTATCATTCCTGGGACCCGCTGCTGGATCCCTTCCAGGAAGGCGAGTCGCTAGGCGCCGGCATGACGCTGTTAAACGGAGGAGCCCCCTATCGGGATGTGGTTTTCGTGCACGGCGTATTTCAGGATCCCCTGCGTTCGGTCGTGGCTTTTAAGCTTTTCGGGCGTTCCATCGGCGCGGTCCGAACGCTGGAATCCCTGATGAAGCTGCTTTGCTGCTTCTGGCTGTTTGCTTTTCTGCTGGTTCTTTACGATGGGAATTATCTCTACATCTATCTCACCCTGTCGGTCTTGCTCATCGCGCTCTTTTCCGACCGCTTGATCCTTGCGCCGCGGGACGGCATGACTTTCTTGTTCCTGCTCGCCGCGGCCATCCTGTTTCGCGCGCTTCAGGAGCAGACGCCTCGGTTGTCGGCGGCCCGCGGCGCGGCCCTGGTATTTTTCTCGTTCCTCCCGCTGGCCAGCTTCATGTATTCCATCGACCGCGGGTTCTATCTGCTGGCCGCCTATATCGTCCTGCTGCCCCTTGTCCTATTCTGGTTCGGACGGCGGTTGCTTCCGCGCACCCTGGCCTTTTCCGCGCTTGGCCTGGGAATGGGCGCGCTCTTTGCCGGTTACTTGTTGCAATGGCAAGTCGGGGCCTTTGTCGACTTCACCTTCCGGAAGATTCCCCGATACAAGGAACTGATGGACGGTCTCCTCTATCCGTTCCATGTCCCTAAGTTTTTGCTGATGGTGCTGATCCTGTCCTGGATCACCTACTGGATCGCCATCCGGTTTCTGGCCGCGGTCCGTGCCTCGGGCCTGCGGCAAAGCGGCGCTTTCCTCCGCCGGCATCTCCTCGAACTCGGCCTGCTGCTGCTGTCACTCTGCTTTTTCCGCAGCGCCCTGGGCAGAAGCGATTGGGAGCACGTGCGGTACTCCTGCGTAATTCTCTACCTTCTTTGCTGTTATCTGTTGATTCGCTATCGGCTTCACCCCGCGCTGCAAAGCAGGCCGCGGGCCGCCAGGATTCTGGCCCGCTCCGTGGGTGTCGTCATGGTGGCGGCGGCCCTGGTGGGAATCTTCCGCATCGGACACGCGCACCTGCTGGCGAGGAACTTTCCCTTTAAGGTGCCGGACGTCCGCTTCGTTCCGCTCGATTTCCAGCAGGGAAGCGCCTTCCTGCGAGCGAACCTCTCCCCGCAGGAGACTTTTTTCACCCTGACCTCTGAGGGCGCTTGGTATTACCTTGCGGACCGCCCTTGCCCCGCGCGCTTTCCCGTCGTCTGGTTTGCCATGCCGCCGTTTTATCAGCAGGAAATCGTCCGCGATCTCGCCGCCCGCAACGTGAAGTTGATCCTCTATCGGAACCAGCACTGGTTCAACGCCATTGATGGCTTCCCGGCTACCGAACGCCTGCCCATCCTCGACGCCTACATCCGCCGGCACTATCGTCCTTACACGACCATTGCCGGAAACGAGTTCTGGATTCGCCAGATGTAGATGCCGTTATTGCGCAGTTGCCGGTGCGGCCGGTGGCGTCTTTTCTTCCAGCAGGCAACGCAATCCCTCGCCCGCCCGGGCCGGCCGGAAGCATACATTGTCGGAAAGGCAGCGAGATTTCGCCGTATCTCCGTTCTTCCAGCGGTTCACCAGGCCGGGCTCGCAAATCAATGGCCGGCACAGCGCAAGGTAATCGGTGGTTCCTTCCGCCACCAGGCGTTGGGCCACATCCAGCGAACGTATTCCGCCAACCAGCATCAACGGGACTTTGATTTGTTGCTTAAAGCGCCGCGCGGTATCCCGGTAGTACCCTTCGCTCTCCGGAGGAACTGCGCCGAGCCGGGAGGGGCTGTATTTGCTTTCCTTGCTACCGGTGCCGCCGGTCATTTCGATGGCATCGATGCCGGCTTTTTCCAGCAGTGCCGACAATTCGAGCACGTCTTCCACGGAAAACCCGCCCGCGATAAAATCGTCCGCGTTCACCTTGATCAAAACCGGATAATCACGGCCGACCGCCTGACGTACAGCGTGCAGGACCTCCAGCACCGCGCGCCCGCGGTTCGCCAGGGAACCGCCATATTCGTCCGTTCTCCGATTCGTCCGCGGAGAAAGGAACTGGCTCAAAAGATAACCGTGGGCCGCATGGATCTGGACGGCATCAAAGCCGGCGCGCCGGGCCCGGTCCGCCGCCTGCGAAAAAGCCTGTACCACCCGGCCGATGTCCCCGCAGGTCATTTCCCGGCAGGTGGCCGCGCCATTCTGATAAGACGCCGAGGGCCCGATGGGTTCCAGGCCCGAAAGAGCCGCATTGCCGTTGGCTCCAGCATGGGCCAGTTGCAGGGCGATCTTGCCGCCACAACGATGAACGGCCTCGGCCATATGGGTTAATCCAGGCAAAGCCGAATCGTCGCAGCTCCCTAACTGCCACGGGCCGGCCTGTCCTTCCCGGCTCACATAGCAGTGCCCGGTAATGATAAGACCGACTCCACCCTCGGCAAGCGCTGCCATAGCATCGGCAAGACGGTCGGTAGATTTTCCATCGGGGGTGGCCATTCCTTCCCAGGTAGCGGAACGAACAAACCGATTTGCCAGTTTCATGCCATTGATAACGGATGGTTCAAAAAGAATCGACATATTAGTCCTCGCCTGATTGTACTTGGGTCGTGAAAGAGCAAGGGCATCTGCCCTCGACGCGGTCACACAGCTCCTGTGTGGGAAACTTCAGAAATTGAAAGCGCCGCCTTCATTTTAGCGGCAACCAACCGGCAAGCAACAAGCCCCAAGCGCCGCGCAGCAGGCGCACAGACAACAGCGCCCTCCTTTTTGCTTTTAGCTCGCGGCTTATTGCTTGCTGCTTGTTGCTGCCGGTTATTGCGATTCGGACGCGCCGCTTGCCTGGGCGGGAGGGGAAAGGGACTGCATCTCCAGGACCTCGCGCACTTTTTCCAGCAAGGAATCGACGGAAAAGGGTTTGGCGATATAGCGCTCGCCGGAGTCCAGCAGGCCGCGGCTGGAGATCACATCGGCGGCATAGCCGGACATGTACAGGATTTTGATCTCCGGACGGGACTGCCGTAGCTGTTCCGCCAGTTCCTGGCCGCTTATGTGCGGCATGATTACGTCCGTCAACAACAGATGGATCGGGCCGGAGAAATCCTCGGCTATGGCGCCGGGGCGCTGGCGTGCCTTCAGCGCCTGCCTCGGCTGAAGTCGAGGAGCACGACGCGATAGTCGTCCGGGAGGGAAGAGAACACTAGCGCTACCGCAGACAGCAAGCGCAACCGGCTGAACAGGCTGCGGAAAAAATCGTTTTCGGGTAAGGGCGCGAGTTTACTCGTGCCGGAAACTCGTTCATATTTAGTGTTCCTCTTTAGTGTTCCTCGCGGGCTTCAGCCCAATACCGTTCAGTTAAGAACGCCAGGCGGCTAGGAGCGAAAAAGAAACTCCGGGTCATGTTGTTGAGGGCACGGAAGAAAGCAGATCCCTTCGACTTCGCTCAGGGCAGGCTCTTCGCTGCGAAGCTGTGAAAAAACCCATTTGCCCGATTTTTCGCAGTTTTCCGGGTGAAGGAAAATGTATCCGAAGTGGTCAAAGATCCCCCAACCCAAACGTCTGTCATTCTGAGTCCCGCGCCCGCGACGGCATAGACAATTGCCACACCGCCAGGGCGCGGGGCGAAGAACCTATGTATTTCGGCCCTATCTGCCGTGGCCATTTCTGAGCGACCAAGAGATCAGGGCCACACCTTTCAGGTCCTGTGGGCCGAAAATCACGCCTATGCGGGACTTTTTCCGCAGCCTCTTCAGCCCGCGAGACATCTGGCGATTCGCTTTTCTCCGCAGCCTGTGAAGCCCGAGGTTATGGCATGACCGAGAAGCTTGCCCGGCGCACACACTTTCCCCCTGTCACCAGGTTCACGTCTGGTGGCGCCAAAGTACTGGACAGGCAAAGGCCGACAGTTTCTAGCGAGACTTGGCGGAGCGTACCTCCGCAGTTCCAACAGAGTCGCGTCCTTGAGCGGACAGCGCCCACTGCGCAGCTTCTGGCGGGACCACAAACGCCGACTTCGACATAAACAGGACGGCGTCATCCATAACACTGCCGGTCACCAATCCTTTTTCATTGACCGGGGCAGTGGGCGCAGTTTTGCCGGTAAGAACAGGAACGAAGGCAAAGATAAAAAAAGCCGCTATTAGGACCAAGACGATGAAACGGTCGATACGGATTAAAGAATAATTCTTCATAGACACAAATCAACTGCTGCTACTTCTCCCTTTCAGTTCTGTACTGCTTTGGGGGGCACGCAATCACTCTGGCAGACGGCAATCAAGCGCGTGTGAAAATGGCGTGAGAGCGGTGTAGATTCCAGCGGGCTCCCGATTTACATCTGCTTCAGTATAGCCGATTCGGAGACTCTCCAGCCTGGTTATCTGTCCGCAAAAAATCGGTTCATCCAATGCTTTTTCTTTTTGACTGCGGTGAACGTATTCACGGATTTTTGATTCAACCCTGCTGGTGTTTTGATAAGCTGGCATCGTTCCGCAACTCACGACGGTGCCTAGAATGCCGCTTGGTGAACCGACCAAGGTCAGAACTGAAAGCAAGGCGCGATTTACTTGGGCTTTTCTTATTGCAGCCTGTATTTTTCTCTGCCTTCCATCGCCCGGTTTCGCTCAGCAGGCGAAAGAGCCCGGCCCTGTGTCGGAAAATAAATCGGAAAATAAACAAGTAATGGTGAGCTGGCTTTATGGTCCCTACGTTCCGAAGGATGTTCCGCTGTTGCCGATGACCTTCCAGAACCGCCTGAGACTTTTTGAACGCCAGAGCTTTACGACCCCAGGAATTTATCTGAAGAGTGTGTTCATTGGCCTGATCGAACAGGCCAATGGCACGCCGCGAGATTGGGGCGGAGGCGGGGACGGATACGGCCGGCGGGTGGTGTCCAACTATGGCCAAAATCTCATCCAGAACAGCTTTTCGGCAGGCGGAAATGCGCTGCTGCAGTACGAACCCCGCTACGACCGCTGCCACTGTGCCGGATTCCGGCTCCGCACGCGACACGCTTTGCTGAGAAATCTCCTCACGTATAACCACACGGAGCGAGAACTGCGGCCGCAGTTTGCCCTCTATGGGGCCGCGTTTGCCTCGGGTATGATTGCGAGTACGTGGAAACCGCGAACTGAAATCTGGCATCAGGGTTCCTACGCCATGCTGACGCAAGCGGGATTTGGGTCGCTCACCAATTGGATTGGAGAATTTGCCCCGGAGATCAGGCGATTTCTGTACGGGGAACGCGCTCCCAAGAAGTGAAGGGCCGGGGCGGGTCGGGCGCATCGCCCTTTCAGTATGGCGCTCGAGCAGGGAAGGCAGGGTTTTCAATATTCAGTCTGGAAGGAAAGGAGGTGGCAGGGTTGAAGACAACGAAAAATACCAAGAAGAAGGAAGTGATTGCCAGTCGCAAGAGCTGCAAAGCGACCGGTACCGGGCTGTCTCACTATGTCATGCCGGACTTAAAGAAGAAATAGCGGCGGTTTTAGGGGGCGGGTCCTCCGGGTAAGGGCACGACTTCAGTCGTGCCGCGGGCCCGCCCTTCGTGTTGAAGGCGAAGGATCGCGGATGAAAATGCCGAAAAGCAGCAAGGGCGCAGGCGCCTCCTCGCGCGGCCTGCAATTCAACAGCGGCAATGGCTGTACGCTGCAACCGCTGGACATCGGCCACACGGACTATCTCGGCCTGGTCGATCCCGATACGGCATTCTGGGCGCTCATCAGAAAAGACAAAATGGGCGCCGCCCTCACCGAGGGACCGTTTCTCAAGCAGTATCGGCGCAAAGCGAAGGCGTTTGCCAAGGAGATGGAGCAGCTTCGCTCCGGCCTGGCGTTGTCGGCCGTGTACGTCAACCCCACCGAGCGCTGTAACCTGAACTGCAGTTACTGTTACCTTCCCGAGAAGATGCGAAAGAAGGGCGAGCACATGTCGAAGGAAGATCTGCTCGCCGCCCTGCGAATTCTGAAGCAGTACTTCAGGAAGAATCTTCCGCAGGGAATCAAAGCGCAGATCGTGTTTCATGGCGCCGAGCCGGCCCTGAACCGCGATGCGTTATTTGCCGGGCTGGAGCAGTACGCCGGCGACTTCCATTTTGGCATTCAGACGAATGGGACCGTTCTGGAAGCCGGCGACCTGGAGTTTTTGATCTCGCGCGGCGTAGCGATTGGACTGTCGCTGGATGGAGTTCGCGACGCCGTTTCCACGCGCACCCGCAAGACCTGGGACGGCCGGAGCGTGCACGGCAAGGTGCTGGCCACCATGGAGCGGCTGCGCGGGTATCCGAATTACAGCGTGATCTGTACCGTAACCCGCGAAAACATGCGCCAACTGGTCGAGACCGTGGACTTTTTTCATCGGCAGGAAGTTCCGACGTGCATGCTTAATCCGGTGCGCTGCACCCGCGCCGGCGCCCGCCGCATCAAGCCGGCCGACCACGAATTGAGCCGCTATTATTTCGCCGCGCTGGACCGTGCGGGCGCACTCTTCGCGAGTACCGGGCGGCGTCTGGTGGTCGCCAATTTCGCGAATATCCTGATTGCCATTCTGGCGCCCCAGGCCCGGCGGCTGATGTGCGACATTTCTCCCTGTGGCGGCGGGCGCTGCTTCTTTGCCTTGTCGGCCGCCGGCGACATGTTCCCCTGTAGTGAGTTCATCGGCCTGCCGGCCTTCAAAGGCGGAAACCTGTTCCGCGATAATATCGCTTCCGTCCTCCAGACTGCTGCCTTCCGCAAGGTGACGGAACGGAAGGTGGAAAACATCCAACCCTGCGCCCGCTGTGCTGTCCGGCATTTCTGCGGTTCACCGTGTCCCGCCGAAGCCCACGAGATGAACGGGGGGATGGATCGCCCGGGCGCATTCTGCGAGCTCTACGAGGAACAGGTTCGGTATGCGCTGCGGCTGATCGCCGACCATCGCCAGGCCGGATACCTGTGGGAGAACTGGGATAAAGACACGGTCACCACGATGGAGATGGTCTCGGTATAAGGACCGGAGTCGATCCCCGGAAATGCGGAGATGCGCGGTAGCGAGTGAAAATTGTGACCGGCGTGGGTACATTGCGCTCCTGCCCTGGAACCTATGCGCTACTGCTGTCGTCAACTACGGATGCCACGGTCCGGATCGGGCGGCTCGGGAACCTGCTCTTACAGCAGGGATTCTACGTCTACGTGGGTAGTGCGCATGGGCCGGGGGGCGTGCGTGGCCGCCTCGCCCATCACTTGCGACCCTGCCGGCGTCCCCACTGGCACATCGACTATCTCAGGTCGAAAACCAGGATGGAAGAAATCTGGGTGGACTACGGCCCGAAATTGCGCGAGCATGAGTGGGCCACGCGTTTAGGCGAGATGCCAGGGGCGTCCATGCCGATGGCGGGATTTGGGTCCTCGGACTGCGGCTGCGAATCGCACCTGCTCTTTTTCCGGCAACGCCCGGGCCTTCAGTGGGATTTCTTGCCTGCTGTAATAGCAGGAAGAGTGAAGGAAATAAAACCGCCCGCGAACAGGAAACCCACCAGACAAAACATTCCCGCCTTCATGCTCAACAAGGTTGAGATCCATCCCACCAGGAAGGGGCCGACGATTCCGCCCAGACACCCAATCGCGTTAATGAAGCCGCGCGCGGTGCCGGATACGCCGGGAGGGAACAGGGTGCGCGGCAGAACCCAGAAGATCGCCGCCGGCGCCTTGGTAAACAAACCGGTCAGCACGATAAATAAATAAGACAGCCAGATATGGCCGGGAAAAAGCGCGGCCAGCAGGCAAAAGAGCGCAAATCCGCATTCCGTCAGGCCGGTCCACAAGCGGCGGTTCATGTGCTTATCGGCCAACACGGAGAATATGTACAGGCCGGGCAGCGCCACCAGATAGGGAAACGCGGCCAGGAAGCCGATCTTGGCCATGCCCGATTTGGTTAACGCCTTGAGAATGGTGGGCAACCAGAGAAGAAAGCCATACTGGCCGACCTGGTTGCAGAAGTAAATCACCGTCAGCTTCCAAAGATTGTAATCGTGCATCAGCTGGGTGTAGGTGACGGTTACCGTCTCGCGTTTCTTGAAGCCTTCACGCTCCATGCACAGCCGCTGGACCAGGTATTCCTTCTCTTCCGGGGAGATCCACTTGGCATCTTCCGGCCGGTCACTGAACATGGGAACCCAGACAAAAATAAGAGCCAGAGAGAGGGCGCCCTCGATGAAAAATACA
>Ga0326727_10006617_pt1 | contig 31580 bp, 33 predicted proteins | sample MB2enrmetagenome_FD_207643 | JGI IMG/M metagenome (GOLD analysis project Ga0326727, IMG submission 207643) | Lab enriched peat soil microbial communities from McLean, Ithaca, NY, United States - MB29MY | ecosystem: Environmental > Terrestrial > Soil > Wetlands > Peat | place: USA: New York...
TGGGTGTTAATAAAGTTACCATTGTTATCTTTATTACACCATGGTTAATTGCATGCCATGCAAAGGATCAGCCGGCGCCGCCGGCGAAGCGGGCGGGCTCCCGAAGATCTTAGCTGGGAGTCTAGAGCGATTGCAGCTTGCAACGTATCATATCTGGTCCGGCGCTACATCGAGCAGGGTCTGCCCGCGGAGCTGATCGAGAAGGCCAAGCGCGTGCTCGCCGAGGTGCCGGAGACCGTATAAGACTGACAAACGATCCAGGCACAAGAAAGGCCCCTCGCGGGGCCTTTTCGTGCTGGTGCTTATGTCGGAAGCGCCTGGCGTTTTTTGCGTTTTGCCGAATGGCGGTACTTCTTTGTACGCCTGCCGCTGAATGCTGACCAGGGGAGCACCCCGGCGAGCTCGGCGCGGAAATCCAACATTTCGACGAGCAGCTGCATCTGGTGCAAGCTGAAATCGCTGCCGTAAACCGATTCCGTGACATTGCGGCTATCGATGCTCCCGAGCAACTGGTCGATCTCTTCATCGGTCGTTTCGCGATGCTCTTGCCCAAGCATGCGGGCACGTTTTTGGGCCTCGCTCCCGCGGCGCTTGAGCTCATCTCCCACCACATGTCGAAACGAGTAGAGTACTGTCTGTGGGCTCTTCGCGCCGCACCGTGGCAGTATGTAATCGTTGAAGCGCCGGCAGGGCTCTTTCGCTATTTTGTCTGCGACCTCTTTCACCTCTGGGAATAGTGCCCCTGGGGGCCGGCTCGTCACAAAATCGCGAAACCCCAAGGTCTTGGCCAGATGGCTGTGGACCGGGAGCTCTCGCACGCCTGAGTCGGATTTGATTCGTTTGGCCCAGTGCCAGATATCTTCGATCTCTTCTGGGGTTGGATCGTCATTGATCGACATGAACCAGATCCCATCGCGCTCGCCAAAATCAGTCGTGAGGAGCTGCACAATCTCTGTGATGCGTGCGCCGGTGTGCAGCAGTACCAATGGCAACCAGTACTCCCAATCGTGATTGTGGCGGTGTTCGCTCCAGATCTCGTCGGAAAATATCCGCTTGAGCTCCTCAGGCGTGAAGCGACGGCGTTTCTTTCTTTTCTTATCCGCCCGGGTGTCGCCCTCTTGCTGCTTAATGGTCGTCCGAAAGAATGGGTTCTGAATGCTGCTTTCTTTACTATTGAGCCATCGAAATAGGCTGGATATCGCTTGTAATCTTTGGTTGACGGTCTCCGTTTTGATATGATCCGGGTCGCCGAGGGCAGCCAGCTGCTCCGGACTGAGTTTCTTTCGAGCATTTGACCGCTGGCGGCGGGGGATTTTCATCAAAATGTCACGATATCTGTCAGCGATAGCGCTGTTAATCATTGCCAGCGGGATATTACCAACAATCTTAACCAATCGCTCCAGTTTGCTGCGGTTCTGTTTTTCATCAAATTGGTAGTTGACGGTCAGGCGGTCTTTTAAGTACGCGTTGACAGCATCTTGTAACAGCATATTTTTGTGAACAGCACCAGGCTCGGTGGGGGCCTCTGGAGTACCCGGGCCGGGCGCATGGGTCTGGACGTGATCCTGCGGGGTTGCCACGCTGGCGCCCCCAGATGGCGCCGTGTTGACAGGGATTACGCCAGACTCAATCAGTATGCGCAGCAAGTTGTCCTCGTGCGGCTCGATTTTAAGGTTGATCCCGTTGGTCAAGTTGACCATCATTTGTTGTTTTGCGTAATCAGTCATCAATGTCTCCTCAATCAGCTACTCAGTTGCTGCGGTGCCTGGGTTTCGTTGTCTCCCGGCAGCGTACCTGAACCCCCCAGCTGGGCGTCGCTTAAAGCGGTCCCACGAGAGGACCCCGGCGAGTTCGCGCCGGAAATCGAGCGACTCCACGATCGCCTGCATGTGGGTAATCCCAAACTCGGCTCCATACACCGCCTCGGTCATGTTCGCGGCATCGACAGAGCCAAGCAACTGGTGCTCCATCTCCGCGCTGTGCCGCACGTGCCCTGCGAGCGCGCCACGGGCGCTGGAGGTTATACGTTGCTGTTTTAACGCGTTCAGGGTCGTATGGCGTAAGCTGTACAGTGACTTACCTGGCGCCTTCACCCCGGTGCGCGGCATAAGATAGTCATTGTAACGCCGGCAGGGTTCTTTCGATAGTTTCCCGGCGATCGGCACGATATCGGCGAATAGGCGGCCTTGTTGGTGCTCCACAAATTGCCGGAAACCCAGGGCGATTAAATGGCTGTGGAGCGGGATCTGGCGGACGCTGTTCGAGGATTTGACCCGTTTCGACCAACCCCATACATCCTCCGGTTCGTCGCTGGAGGGTTCGTCGTTGATTGACAGACACCAGACACCGTCGTGGTCGCCAAAATCACTTGCCAGGAGCTGGCATAGCTCCGTAACCCGGGCGCCGGTATACAACAGGAGCGGGGCGAGCCAGAATTCCCAGTCGTGGTTGTGGCGGTGTTCCAACCAAACTTCATCGCTGAACAGCCGGGTGAGCTCAGCGCTCGTGAACGGCTGGCGCCGTTTAAGCGCGCTCACCGTGTAGCCGCTGCCACTACCCCCGCGTTTGACGGCCATCCCGGTGAACGGATTCGCGATGGCGCCGTTACGGCGTCGTAGCCAATTGAACAGCGCTGCGACCGTCTGCAGGCGTTGGTTGACGGTGTTCGCGCTGATCTTGTCCGGGTCCCCGAGTCTGATAAGCTGTTCGGCGGTAAGGCCCTGCCGCTGCTTCGAATTCTGCTTGCGGGGCAGCTGCGTTAAGGTCTCCCGGTAACGGTCGGCGGCGTAATAATCAATATCGCGGAGCGGGTGATCGCCGACTATCTCCAGCAGACGATTGTATTTCCCACGCAGTTCCCGCTCCCTGGCCCCGGCAAATAGGGGATCGCTTTTTGACAGGTCCTTAAGGTGGAGATCGCAGGCCTGGGATAGTAACATGTGCTCATTTATCGGGGTGCTGCCGTCCGGCGCCGGCGGCGCCACGGTAGGCGCTGGTGGTGTTATACTAAGCGGTGCGACCACACTCGCAACCGCTTGAACGGGGAGGGGGCACAGGCCGAATGGCGCCACTGGGGCGGCGCCCTCTAACGTATCGAACAGTGCAAACGCCTGGGCCGCCAGGATGATGGCCTGTCGCTCGGCGTGGGCGCGACTGCTGGTAGCGATGGCCTTTTTAAGCTCCCGCTTGCCTACTTGAGCGCGCAAGCGGACCGGGACCTTCATTCTAAAAAAATACCCGCGGGGGGTCAAGAGGAGATACGACGGCGTGGCGGACATAAAAAAACCTCCCTGGTGTGCGCTAGGTGTGCGCTGCACTCGGAAGGTTCGTAATTCTATGCCCGTATCTACCTGTATTTGCTGGGCTTTCTTAATTAGTTGGTGCCGAAGGCGAGACTCGAACTCGCATGGGCTATCGCCCGCCACCCCCTCAAGATGGTGTGTCTACCAGTTCCACCACTTCGGCAATTGGATTTAGCTTAATAGCATAAATGATTACAGGTAATCAAGAACAAAAAACTATTTTTGCGGTTGTGCAGGGGTTGCCGGTACTGTCGGCATAGTGGCCGGTCTGCTCTGCTGGGCAGGCATTGTCGGCTGCGGCATCTGAGCCGGCATTTTTGTGGCTGAGGAGGATTTTCCTTTGCCTGACATGATCGACGATGAGGACGGTTGGCCTGAGATGTAAGCCAACGTCAGCGAGGTCAGCATGAAAATGACGGCAGCGCCCGTGGTCATCTTACTCAAAAATGTGGTGCCGCCGCCAGCTCCAAAAACGGATTGGCTGCCGCCGCTACCGAAAGATGCGCCCATTTCGGCGCCTTTTCCGGATTGCAGCAAGACAACGGCGATCATAAATATGCTGACCAGAATGTGCAATATCGTAAGGGCTATAGTCATCTCGTATCCTCGGGAAGTTTAGTGCGAAAGAACTCTATACCATAGGAATTTCGGATTTGTAAAGTTTATTGTTTTGCAGTTTTGTCCGATTAGGATTATGCAGTACGTCAATATCCCCCTCATCCGCCCCTTCGGGGCACCTTCTCCCCAAGAGAGAAGGAACAAAAATCATCCCCTCTCCCACCGGGAGAGGGTGGCCGAAGGCCGGGTGAGGGGATAAGGCAGGATTTTTACCTTACTGAAATTAGCTGATCGGACACCGCTGATTGTTTTGCGATCACCACGAACCTATCCGGCAAAGTTGGCTATGGCGGCAAACGATGCAGCATTGAGGCTTGCTCCGCCCACCAGTGCGCCGTCGATATCGGGCTGCGCCATCAATCCCTTGACATTGTCCGGTTTGACGCTGCCGCCGTAGAGTATCCGCATGCCCGCGGCGTTCTCCTGACCGAAACAACGTGCCATGAGGCTGCGGATAAAGGCGTGCACCTCCTGGGCCTGGTTATCGCTGGCGGTCTTGCCGGTGCCTATGGCCCAGACCGGTTCATAGGCAACGATCACCTTGGAGAAGTCCTCCGGAGCGAGGTCCTCCAACCCTCCCCACAACTGGGTTTCAATAATGGCAAAGGTCTTGCCTCCCTCTCGCTCAGCCAGGGTTTCACCGACACAGACGATTGCTGTCAGGCCGGCTTTGATGGCAGCCTTGACCTTTTTATTGACGGTCACATCGGTTTCGCCAAAGTATTGACGTCGTTCCGAGTGTCCAATAATCACATGGCTAGCCCCGGCGTCTTTCAGCATGCCGGGAGCCACCTCGCCGGTGAAGGCGCCTTCCCCCTCCCAGTAGCAGTCCTGGGCGGCAAGCAGGATGTTGGACCCTGCGAGTTCGTCCGCCACGCGGCTCAAGGCAGTGAAGACCGGGGCGACGATGATCTCGACTCCTTTGGTTCCGGCAACCAGGGGCTTGAGGTCGTTGACCAGGCGGATTGCTTCACCAATGGTTTTGAACAGCTTCCAGTTTCCCGCAATGACCGGCGTTCGCATGGCTCCTCCTATTTTTTTGTTTTGATTTCAAGAGCCTTCACACCCGGCAGGATCTTGCCCTCCAGTAATTCCAGGAAAGCGCCGCCGCCGGTTGAAATGTAACTGACCTTCGAATCTACGCCGGCCTTGCGAACGGCAGCATCGGTGTCGCCGCCACCGATGATGGTGGTGGCGTAACAATTACCGACCGCTTCAGCCACTGAAAAGGTGCCGCGGGCAAAGGCGTCCATCTCGAAGACACCCATGGGACCGTTCCAGATGACGGTCTTCGCGTCCCGCAACGTTTGGGCAAAGAGGGTCGCCGAGGCGGGACCGATGTCAAGCGCCATCCACCCCTCGGGTATTTCCTGTACGGTGGTAATGAAGTTGGTTGCCGTGGCTTCGAAGGCGTTGGCCACAATGCAGTCTACCGGGAGATAGAACATAACCCCGCGTTTTTTCGCTTTCTCCATTATCCTCTTGGCGGTGAGTATCAATTCGTCTTCCACCAGCGATTTGCCGACCGAATACCCCAGAGCCTTGAGGAACGTGAAGGCCATGCCGCCGCCGATCACGATTTTGTCGACTTTGTTGACCAGTGTTTGCAGCACTTCCAATTTGCCGGATACCTTGGCTCCGCCCAGTATGGCAACCAGCGGGCGAACCGGATTGCGCATGGCTTTGTCGAAGAAGGTCATTTCGTTGCGCATCAGGAATCCGGCGGCAATGGTTGGAATGCATTTGGTGATGGCCTCAACCGAAGCATGGGCACGGTGGGAAACGGCAAAGGCGTCGTTTACGTAGATTTCGCAGCCATTGGCAAGTTGCCTGGCAAAGGTCATGTCGTTTTTTTCTTCGCCCGGATAGAAACGCACGTTTTCCAGCATAACCACGTCGCCCGGCTTCATTGCGTCGAGCAGCCCGCTGACCTCGGGGCCAAAACAATCAGAAGCCTGCTTTACCTTTATTCCGAGCAATTCCGATAGGCGCTTGGTGGCGGGGGCCATGGTGTACTTCGCATTTTTTTCGCCTTTGGGGCGTCCCAAGTGAGAGGCCAGGACTATTTTTGCTCCCTGTTCCATGGCATACCTGATGGTCGGCACGGCGCCGGCGATCCGGGTGTCTTCAGTTATGGTTCCTTTATCGTCCTGGGGAACGTTGAAATCGACCCGGATAAAAATCCTTTTGTCTTTCAGGTCCTTGATCTGGTCTATATAGCGGATCGGCATATGGCCCTCCTCAAAAAATGGTGTACTACCTATTCCAAATCAAGGCACTATTCTTTGCTGGCTTGTCTTTGGCCCCTTAACGTACTGTCCGTACGCCTTCGCCGCCTTAATCCTCGCCGCCTTGGTTTCGTCCTCGATTCGAAATTGGTGAACGATGCGTTGGCAAAAAAAGAGGGGGAATTTGATCCCCCCTCAGGTTACGGGTAGGTGCAGATGTTATTTTTTGGAAGCGATCAGCTTGAACAGGTCAACCACCCGGTTCGAGAAGCCGGCCTCGTTGTCATACCAGCTGATAACCTTCACCATGTTGTCCCCGATCACCTTGGTGCAGGAGGCGTCAACAGAGGAGGAGGCCGGGCGGCCGTTAAAGTCTATGGAGACAAGCGGTTCCTCCACGTAGTCCAGTATTCCCTTGAGCGGACCCTTGGCTGCTTTTTTCAGAGCAGCGTTGACTTTGGCGGCATCGGCCTTCTTTTTCAGGGTGGCAACAAGATCGACAACAGACACGTTCGGCGTCGGAACGCGGATGGCCATGCCATCCAGCTTTCCCTTGAGTTCGGGAAGAACCAGGGCAACGGCCTTGGCGGCGCCGGTTGTTGTGGGGATCATGGAGAGAGCGGCCGCGCGGGCGCGCCGCAGATCCTTATGGGGCAGGTCAAGGATGCGTTGGTCATTCGTGTAGGAATGTACCGTGGTCATGAACCCCTTTTCAATGCCGAAGGCGTCGTTAAGAACCTTTGCCACCGGAGCCAGGCAGTTGGTGGTGCAGGATGCATTGGAGATGATATGGTGTTTCTTAGGATCATAGAGGTGGTCATTAACGCCCATGACGATGGTGATATCTTCATTGGTAGCGGGCGCAGAGATGACGACCTTTTTGGCGCCGGCTTTTATGTGCAGTTCTGCTTTTTCCTTTGAGGTGAACAGGCCGGTGGATTCCAGAACGACATCGATTTTGTCCTTCTTCCAGGGCAGTTCCGCGGGGTCTTTGACCGCATATATCTTTATTGCCTTACCATTGACGATCAACAGATTGTCTTTCGCCTCCACTTTGCCGGGGAAGGTGCCATGCACGGAATCATATTTGAACAGGTGCGCCAGGGTCGCAGCATCGGTCAAGTCATTGATAGCCACAAACTCGATGCTCTTGTCCTTGCAAGCCGCTCTGAGGACCATCCTCCCAATTCTGCCAAAGCCGTTGATTGCAACCCGTAATGCCATGCGCTCCTCCTTTAGGTGGTGTCTGTCCGAATGGAATCGAATTTCGTTCATTATGTAAACGTCACGAACTGTAATAATAAAACATCTTTACAAATCGTCAACCATTAATTTCTGAGCAATACGAATCGTTGCAGTCGGAATTTGGAAATAGCAATTCAGTTTTTTTTATATTCATAGTATATTTATTATTCTCCATTTCACAAGACATTATCCGGATGATACAGCAAGGCCCCCTTGAACAGATGAAACAATCCCTTGAGAAACGCATAATTCTGTTCTCTTTCGTCATCCTCTCGATGACGACCCTTGCCAATACCGGGCTGGATATAGCCGTTTTTCGCAGGGATTACATCCAGGAAATGGAATTGCGTTCTCAAGGACTGGCGGCCGCTTTCAAGGCTAATATTGAGAAGGTGCTTGCCCTGGGAATCAAGATTCGCGATGTGGCCGGCTTGGCGGATAAATGCCGCGAGATTGTCCAGTCCGACCCTGAAATGGCCTATTGTGCCATTAAGGGAAAAGATGGTTCGGTACTGTTTGTCAGCGACAGCTCGTTTACCCGGTTGGATTTTGCGCATTCAGCCTCCGGGGATAGGGATAAGGGCGTGCGCAACAGCGACGTGATAGAAGGGCCCAAAGGCAGTTACTATGACACCCAGACCCCTGTCAGGGCCCCTGACGGCGAAATAGAGGCCTTCATCCATATCGGTTTTCCGCAGCGTGTCATCGATCAGAAGGTGCATGCCATTGTCGTAAGGTCCATAGTCGTGTTTATGGTGTTTTTCATCGCCTCTTTTGCCCTGGTGGTTTATTTTATCAAACGCAGCATCATAGAGCCCATTTCAAGCCTGCTTGACGGCGTTACCCGGATTTCCCACGGCGATTTCTCCTCCCCCATGCAGGAACTGCCTGTTTATGAGCTAAATGAATTGAGCGTCAAGATAAACGCAATGGCAACCGCTCTGGCGGCCCGAGATACGGCATTAAGGGACAATTACAAGGAACTGTCGGCAACACATTCCCAGCTTCACGATTCGTATCAGCAGTTGGAAAAGCTTAGCCTGGAGCTGGAAAAATCAGAGGAGCTCTATAAGAAGCTATTGGAGGAGGCGGGGGATGCGATCATCATTCTCGACCAGAATGAAACCATTATCATCGCCAACAAGATGGCTGAGGAATTTCTCGGCTATCCGGCGGCCGACTTTGTCGGCAAGCACGTTACCGCACTGCTCCTGTTGCTCAATGTCGAAAACATCCAGCGGTTTTTGAGGGATATTGCCGATGCCTTCAGTGGCAAGCACGTAACCGGAGAGGTTGCCATTGTCAATAGCCGCCGGGAACAGGTGGCGGGGCGGATCCATGCCAGTTGTGTCACCATGGGGGAGCAGAACCTGCTGCAGATAATCATGCGAGATGTCACGAAGGAGCGGGAAATCATTACCAACCTTGAAAACAGCGCCGCGGGCCTGGCACGCCTGAATCGGATGAAGGATTCATTCCTGGGGCTCGCTTCGCACGAGTTGAAGACGCCGCTCACGGTCATCATGGGATATGCGGAATTGCTCCAGGCCGACATGGAGGAAAAACTGCCTGTTGCTGCCCAGGAGATGATCAGGAATATCTCCAGCGCGGCCGCGCGTCTCGATACTGTTGTGAAGGATATGGTCGATGTATCGAAAATTGACCGGAAGCAGCTTGATCTCAAGCTGGAACAGGTGAATGTGAACACCCTTATCGAGGACACCCTGCGCGAGTTGCGTTATTTCTTTGCCTTGCGCAAGCAGGAGGTCAATGTAACGCTGGATGATTCCCTTCCCATGATCCGTGGCGACAGGACGAGGCTTCACCAGCTATTGTCGAATGTTCTGGGCAATGCCATCAAATTTACGCCGGATGGAGGAAAAATATCCGTCAGAACATCCCTCAGGCACCTTGCGCCGAATCTGCAGACTTCCGGCTTTGACGGGGTTTTTTCGTCGGAGCGGCAGCCTTTTTTTGAGATAGCCGTATCAGACACCGGGATCGGCATCGATCCGGACGATCAGACGCGCATCTTTGATAAATTTTACGAAGTGGGCAATATTGAAGAGCACAGCAGCGGCAAGGTCGCTTTCAAGTCGCGGGGGGTCGGCCTTGGACTCTCCATCGCAAAGGGGGTTGCCGAAATGCACGGCGGGTCCATCTGGGTGGAATCGAAAGGGTATGATCAAGTCGAGTGTCCGGGAGCTACTTTCCATATCTTGCTGCCCGTGGAACCGTTGACATTGGTGGATGAACAGATCGATTTGGCTTTATTGGGTTAGGGTGGGGGATCAGTCTGCAAGAGCATCTGATGATAAAAAGTTTGGATGGGTTGGATATGACAAGACCTCTTACCTCCTTAGTATACCCATTTGTATACCCGGAGATAAAAGGTCTTTGTTTTTCTCCAGCTGAATTAGCTGGTCAATTTATTGGCTGGGGTGCGAGGATTCGAACCTCGGGATGTTGGAGTCAGAGTCCAATGCCTTACCGCTTGGCGACACCCCAATAAGTGGAACTCTTTTTTTAACAAATAAAAGGTGGTTGCGTCAAGTGTTTCTTTAACAACCGCACGGGGCGCAAACTGCTGCCGCTCCAGCCCGGATCGCCCTGATATTGGCCGGGATCAGGCGGTGATTACGCTCCGGCAAAGCTTTTTTCAAAGCATCTTCCAGGGATTCGAGCGCCAGCGATCCACTCTTTGCGGCATAGGCCCCGCATGCCACCATGTTGACCATGCGCACATCCCCCAGGTCAAGGGCAATCTGGTTCATCGGCACCGCCACGAGTTCCACACCCGCCAACCCGCTGCTGCCGGCATCCACCAGGGTTGAGTTGACGATACAAACACCGCCCGGTTTGACCTTGGCAGCGTACTTGTCGAAGGAAAGCTGGTTGAGGATCAGTGCCACCGAAGGGTTTCCGACCACCGGCGACCCGGTGTCGCCGTCGGAAAAAACCACGGTGCACATGGCCGCTCCGCCGCGTTTCTCCACACCGTAGGCGGGGAAGAAGGAGACGTTCCTGTTCTCGTGGATGGCAGCGTAAGAGAGCAGGTTGCCGGCCAGCAGCACCCCCTGGCCTCCGTAGCCGGCTATAAAGACATCGTGACGCATAGGTAGCTCCATAGAGAAGGTTGTTGAAAAACAGCCATCTCGCCGCCGTCCTCGAAAGCCCTTTTGTGACTGAGGCCTGCGGCCTCACCCTTCGGGCGCCTTCGCGGGGCTTTCTGCGGGTGCGACGATCCGACTATTTCTGAACAACCTGAATTTTCAACAGCCTGATCGACGATCAAAGGTTAGCGGTATTGCGATACACGCCCAATGGGAAGTAGGGGATCATTTCATCTCCCACCCGTTCATTGGCGGCCAGCGGATTCACGCCCCAGTTGGTTGGGCAGGCGGCCAGGGCCTCGATAAAGGAAAATCCTTTCCGTTCCACTTGATAACGAAAGGCGGTTTTGATCATTTTCTTGGCCTGCATGACGTTTTTGGGAGAGTTGACCGCCACGCGGGCCGAAAAGGCAACCCCTTCCAACTGAGCCAACAACTCGGCCATGCGGATCGGGTAGCCGTCCTTATTCTGGTTGCGGCCATAGGGAGAGGTCGAGGTTTTTTGTCCGATCATGGTGGTGGGTGCCATCTGGCCGCCGGTCATGCCGTAGGTGGTGTTGTTGACGAATATCACCGTGATATCCTCGCCCCGGTTGGCGGCGTGGATGATCTCTGAGGTACCGATGGCGGCCAGATCACCGTCTCCCTGGTAGGTAAAGACGATCCGGTCGGCCCGGGCGCGTTTCGCCCCGGTGGCGACAGCCGGCGCCCGGCCGTGGGGCGCCTCGATGACGTCAATATCGAAATAACCGTACAGGAAGACCGAGCAACCCACCGAAGCGACTCCGATAGTCCGGCTTCTGATGTCGAACTCGTCCATGGCCTCGGCCACCAGGCGATGGACGGAGCCATGGTGGCAGCCGGGGCAAAAATGGGTCTGGACATCTTTCAGGCTCTCGGGCCTCTTGAATACTTGTTTCATCGAATTCCTCGTCAGGAGGTTGTTGAAAAACAGCCATCTCGCCGCCGTCCTCGAAGGCCCATTGTGCGGCGTAGTGCTGCTACGCCTCCGCAGGGCCTTTAGCAGAACCGTTCCGGTTCTGTCCCTGCGGGATGAACTCCGCTGCGCTTCGTCACCAATAATCGCCGGAGGCGATTATACTGCGGATGCGACGATCTGACTATTTTTGAACAACCTGAAATTTTCAACAGCCTGTTAGTACTGTTTTTTTATCTGTTCGAAAAGTTCCTCCGGCGTCGGCAGCGAACCGGCGCCGGGTGGGCGGCCGTAGAAGTATACTTCGGCATCGCGGGCCACGGAGAGGCGCACATCATCGACCATCTGGCCGGTGCTGAGTTCTATGTCCAGGAACTTTTTGCAGTGCCGGGAGATGGCCTCGTATGACTGCTTGGGGAAGGGGAAGAGGGTGATCGGCCGCAGCAGCCCGACCTTCATATCCGCCTCCCGCGCCATGGCCACGGCGGTCCTGGCAATGCGGGCGGTTGAGCCGAAAGCGGTTACCACCAGCGTGGCATCCTCGGTCTGGATCTCCTCCCAACGGCACTCTTTTTCTGCCAGTTCCTGGTAGCGTGCATGCATCTTCCAGTGGAACGCCTCCATCTCGCCGTCACCCAGGTAAAGGGATTTGACGACGTTTTGCGGTTTCCCCGGCGCCCGGCCGCGCACCACCCATTCCTTGGCAGGCAAAGCGGCTTGCGGGCGGGGATGCGCTGTAAGCGATTCCTTCATCTGGCCGATAACCGAGTCGGCCAGCACCATGGCCGGAATACGGTAGATGTCCGACAGGTCGAAGGCCAGCATGGTAAGGTCGTACATCTCCTGCACCGAGGCCGGGGCCAGCACGATGATACGGTATCCTCCATGGCCGCCGCCCCGCGTGGCCTGGAAGTAGTCGGCCTGGGATGCGTCGATGCCGCCCAGGCCGGGACCGGCCCGCATGATATCCACGATCACGCCGGGCAACTCCGAGCCGGCCATGTAGGAGATGCCTTCCTGTTTGAGGGATATGCCGGGACCGGATGAGGACGTCATGGCGCGTACGCCGGTGGCCGATGCCCCCAACAGCATGTTGATGGCGCCGATTTCGCTCTCGGCCTGGATAAACTCTCCACCCAAGGGTGGGAGTTCGCGTGAAAGGTATTCGGGGATATCGCTTTGCGGGGTGATGGGGTAACCAAAGTAGTAGCGACACCCAGCCTCAATGGCCGCCATGGCCACCGCCTCGTTCCCTTTGACGAAAAGTTTTTCGGACAATCGTGCCCCCGTTGCTACTGTTTTGTGCGGTGAAATCATGAGTTCTGTTTAAATACCATAATGGCCACGTCAGGGCACATTTCGGCGCACAGCGCGCAGCCACTGCACTTTTCCGGGTCGGAAAAGACCGCAACAGTAAAGCCTTGGCTGTTGGGTGTGTCTCTCAGTGTGACCAGTTTTTTGGGACAGGCGATGGTGCAGAGCCCGCACCCCTTGCAGCGCGTCTCGTCAATGATGATGTGCGAATACGACATGGTGGCATTCCTTTGCGTTTGGGTCGAATGAATACAAGTATCAGATTTGCTCCCTACGAGTCAAGTTAGTTGCGCATTGATGGCCGGTGCGTTGAAGAGGGGGGAGGGGGTGTTTTCGTATTGTTTTTGTTGACACCTTACTTGTTAAATCGTATAGTAATCGTGCTACTTAAAATAATTTAGTGACACACGAGGTGTTCCATGCACATGGCAGATGCTTTGCTATCGCCGGCGGTCGGTGGAACCATGTGGGCCGTTTCCGGAGGAACGATCGCATACTGTTCCGCCAAGGTGCGCAAGGGGCTGGATGACCGCAAGGTGCCGCTCATGGGCGTGCTGGGGGCATTTCTCTTTGCCGCACAAATGATCAATTTCACCATTCCGGCCACCGGTTCCAGCGGCCATCTGGGAGGAGGACTCCTCCTGTCGATCCTGCTCGGTCCCTATGCCGCCTTTCTCACGATCTCATCGGTCATTATGGTCCAGGCGCTGTTCTTTGCCGACGGCGGCCTGCTGGCCTTGGGCTGCAATATTTTCAACATGGGGTTTATCCCTGCCTTTCTCGTGTATCCCCTGGTCTACAAAAGGATAGCCGGCCCTGCACCGGAGCGTACGCGCCTTGTGGCGGCGATCATGATCTCGGCTATTGTCGGTCTGCAGTTGGGTCCATTGGGCGTGGTGCTGGAAACGGTCTTTTCGGGTATTTCAGCCCTGCCTTTTTCGGCCTTTGCGTTGCTGATGCAGCCGATACACCTGGCCATCGGCGTGGTAGAGGGGGTTGCAACCGTTGCGATCGTCACGTTCGTCCATAAAGCCCGGCCGGAGATCATCAGGGAAGCCCTTGGAGCGCGCCCCATGGGCTTCCGCCCGCTGCGTACGGTGCTGGTCTCCTTTTTGGCGGCCGCCCTCCTGACCGGCGGCCTCCTGTCCGGGTTTGCCTCGAAAAACCCCGATGGCCTGGAATGGGCAATTGCCGGGGTCACGGGAGCGGAAATGCTGAAAGGGCCGGAACAGGGGCTTCATGCCGTCACGACGGCCCTCCAGAAAAGGACCGCTTTCCTACCCGACTATTCGTTCAAAAATGCGGGAAACAGAGCAATCGGTAACGCTGGCAACAGTCTCGGCACCAGCGTCTCGGGTATCGTCGGCGGCCTGATGACGTTGGCAATCGTCTTTTTGAGCGGGTTCCTGTTGAAAAGGCGGGATATCCGCTAACTGGTTTTCATCCGAAACGAACTGATAACCGGGGAGAGCGTGCAACTCTCCCTTTTTTGCGGGAGATGGCCGATGGCCGGAATTGACGGCACCTTGCTGGACTTTAAAAGCCTGGATCTCCTGGCTGACGGTGATACGGCCATCCATCGCCTCGATCCGCGCGCAAAAGTGCTGGCGACGCTTATCTTCGTCATCTGCGTCGTCTCGTGCGGAAAATATGAATTGTCTGCGTTGTTCCCCTTTTTCCTGTTCCCGGTGCTCATGATTACCCTCGGTAACATCCCCGCCCTCTACCTGGCGAAGAAGATCGCCGTCATCATCCCGTTTGCCGTCGTGGTCGGCATGTTCAATCCCCTGTTGGACCGCCAGGTGATGCTGCATGTGGGCGCGCTGGGCATCTCGGGTGGGTGGATATCCTTTGCGTCCATCGTGGTGCGGGCTGTTCTGACCGTTAGCTCGGCCCTGGTCCTGGTGGCAGTAACCGGCTTTCCCGGCATATGCGCGGCACTGGAGCGCCTGGGCATGCCGCAGCCCTTTGCCGTGCAGCTTCTCTTTCTTTACCGCTACATCTTCGTGCTGGCGGAAGAGGGGGGACAGATGGCGCGGGCGCGGGAGTTGAGGACTTTCGGCACCAGAGGCGGGGGTATCAGGGCCTATGGATCGATGATCGGCCATCTGCTGCTCCGTACCTGGATGCGGGCGGAACGCATCCATATGGCCATGCTGGCGCGAGGCTTTTCCGGCGTGTTTCACACCCGCCGGCATTCCTGTTTCGGTCTCAGGGAAATAGTGTTCATCCTGGGGTGGGGCCTGTTCTTCATCACAGCTCGATTGATACCCGTGCCCCACCTGCTCGGGGCGCTCGTAACGGGGATACTGCAATGAGTCATCACATTGTTGAGGTCAAAGGGCTGGAACATACCTATCCTGACGGGACACCTGCCTTGCGGAACGTTTCATTGCGGATCACCCATGGCGAGTCCGTAGCGGTCATCGGCGCCAACGGTGCGGGCAAATCTACTCTTTTGCTGCATTTGAACGGGTATCTGACGCCGACGGCGGGCGAGGTCCGCATCGGCGATTTCCCCCTCACGCGGGAGACCCTGCCGGATATCCGGCGTACGGTAGGCATGGTCTTTCAGAATCCCGACGACCAGCTTTTCATGCCAACGGTCTACGATGACGTTGCCTTTGGCCCGCTCAACCTCGGCCTGCCGGCTGCGGAGGTCGGGGAACGCGTGAAGGCGGCACTGGAGAAGGTCGGTGCGGCGCATTTGCAGGGAAAACCGCCGTACCGGCTTTCAGGCGGCGAAAAAAAAAGGGTGGCGATCGCGACGGTGCTTTCCATGTCGCCCGACATCCTGGTCATGGACGAACCGACCAACGGGCTCGATCCCTGTGCCCGGCGCCAACTTATCGGACTGCTCAAGGATTTCCGTCATACCAGGATCTTTACCAGCCATGACCTGGACATGGTCCTCGAACTCTGCGAGCGCACCATCGTACTTCACGAGGGGGAAGTCAAGGCGGACGGCGCGACCCGCGACATATTCGGCAATGCGGCCCTGCTGGCAAAATGCCGACTTGAAAAACCTTTGTCGATGCAAGGCTGTCCCGTTTGCGGAACGAAATAAACACTCGAAAACTTTAAGGTTTATTATTTACCTGGTAATATTCATTCAAGTTGAGGCTGAGTCAGTGACTGAGTGAAAATTTACTGAAACTCAAAAGAAAAAGGCGTCACCCGAAAGCAACGCCTTTCTCATTATCTATGGAATACAGTTTAATAGGCATTGTTAGCTCTACGCTTGCCGTAGACTGCAAGGGCAGCCATGCCAAGACCTAACAGAGCCATTGTGCCGGGTTCGGGGGTGGGGGCCGCCGAAGGAGTTCCTTGGTACGTCATTTCGTTATTCGGTGGAGGGTAGTCCCAGCCCCATGTGGCTGAATTCTGAACGTAATTGTTTACATACACATTCCATGTTTGTGTTGTAAACGCTGCTCCCGTCGGAGACATCGGATTAATTGCGAGTGAGAAATCAAGCGTCGCGGTGTTTGAATTCCCTGACCCAGTCACCGATCCGGCCGGACTAAATCCATCGTCAACCCAGGACACCACATCGTTTTTTGCATTGCCATCGTTAGTGCTAAACGTTACCCATATGGTGTTAGCCCCGTCGGGCGGAGTTCCACTACCGCCTAGGAGCCAGGTCGTCGCATGAGATGATCCACAAGATAATAGGAATAACGCTAACGCTACCAGACAGGGAACTACTTGCGATTTATTTAATGACATTAGAGCACCTCCTTTTTTGATTAGCTGTTTATTGTCAAAAACGAGTGTCCTCCCAAAAACCAGATCGTGTGTCCCCTTTCTTCTATAGATGGGGTAAACAAACATTCGTGTAATAGTGATAAAAAAATACCCTAAAAAATGAGCATGAGTCATCGCGTTTGTTCACTCCTTTCCTAGTGAACTGTTGGGGGTGGGCATGTGACCAACTCGATGGTTTGTAAACTTGTTAAAGTGGTAAAAGCCAAGTTTTGGGGGCGATCGCACATGAGGCTGACAATATCACCTCCTTTTCGCCTCTCCTTCATACACCCTGTATTGCCAACGTAAAAAGCCGAGCTATCCAAAGAATTATCCTTCGGTAGCTCGGCCATCTTGTAAATCAAGATCCGCCGCTTTCCGTCCCATCCTTACGGAAGGTTTGGCTTTAACGGGCGATGTATGGTTGGATTTTTATAAAATAATACAGCAGCTTCAATAGTTGTCAAATCAGGTAGTTAAAATTATATATCCCTAGTAAATCCGGGGGGGCCGTCATCCTACTTCGGTATATTCCCTGACGCGGAACTCCACGCCCAGCGACCCGGCCAGCAGACGGCAGGCTTCCATATCGACCCCCGGCACGGTTACAGCGCTGGCCACGACCTGGGGAATGTACTCCCGCGCCGCGCGGATGAAGTCGCAGACGCCTTCGAATCCGGCCTCGCCGAAGGGAGTGTTGCAGAGCCTGCTGTAGGTGGCGCTATCCGGGGCGTTCAGGCTGACCGAGATGCTGTCCACCAGCCCGGCCAGTTCAGGCAGGATGTTTCGTTTGTGGACCAGGTTGGCCTGGCCGTCGGTGTTGATGCGGATGCGGTAGCCGCGCTGTTTGAGTTCGGCCGCCACCCGCTTGACCAGATCCAGCCGGATCAACGACTCGCCGTAGCCGCAGAAGACCACTTCATCGATCCCCTCCGGACGGCCGACAGCCGCCATAATCTCTTCGAAGGAAGGTTCCCCGTCCAGAAGAAGGTTGTGCCCCTTGACGGTGAAGTTGTCAAACTTGGCGCAGAAACCGCACCGGTTCGAGCAGCGATTGGTGATGTTCAGGTAGAGGGAGTTCCTGATCATGTAGGCGATCTTGGCGGACTGGTTCCACAAGCGGATACCGAACAGGTCGCGGCAGTTCTTGGTGGTGACCCGTGCCACATCCTCCAGCGACAAGCCTTTGGTTTCAGCCACTTTCTCCGCCGCCAGGCGCACATAGGCCGGCTCGTTGCGCCTCCCGCGGTGGGGGGCCGGCGTCAGGTAGGGGCAGTCGGTCTCAACCAGCAGGCGGTCGATGCTGACACTACGCACCACGTCGCGCAGCGCCTCGTTGGACGGATAGGTAACCGTACCGGGGATTGAAAGGTATAATCCCATTGTGATGGCTTCGGAGGCCATGGCAACATCGCCGGAGAAACAGTGCAGCACGCCGCGCTGTACCCGTTCTTCCCTCAGGATTGCCAGCACGCGCTCATGGGCGTCACGGTCGTGGATGACGACAGGCATCTCCAACTCGCTTGCCAGGCGCAAGAAACGGCGAAACACGAGCTCCTGCTCATCCCGGGGGCACAGGTCGCGGTAGAAGTCCAGGCCGATCTCTCCGATGGCCACCACCTTTGCACTGGAACGGGCCAAGTCGCGAATGACGCCGTAGCACTGCTCAGTCACCCGGCCGGCATCATGGGGATGGATACCCACCGCCGCATACATCTGGGGATACTTCTCTGCCAGTTCGACTGATTCGCGGCTCGATTCGATGTCGGTGCCCACTACCACCATGGCGCCCACCCCGGCATCGGCAGCGCGTTTCAGCATTTCGTCGAAGTCGCCGGCATAGTCGCGGTAGTAGATATGGGCGTGAGAATCGATCAGGGTGCTGTTGTTAGTCATCTGTTTCGTTCCTTTAGTGAATGGTGAATAGTGAATGGTGAATAGTGAAATCTAATTCCAGCTTTTAAGAATTCTAGGCTTTAACCATTCACCATTCACCTTTCACAATTCACGATGTGTAAAATGTGATCAAAAGGTCTTGGTGATCTCCCGGATCAGCGACGTTGCATAACTTCCCTTGACCAGGCAGAACTCCAACTCCAACCTGTCCGCCTCGATCCGAAAGGAGGGTTTTTCCAGCGGTATCCGCAGCGGCCGCCGCTCGCCCTCCATTCTCAAGCCGCCCGCCATGTCGAAATCAGCCGGCGCGATATGCTCATTGTCGAGAATTTGCCGCTCAATTTCAAGCGGCTTTCCTGCAGGTTGTTTCATCTTGCAGCCGAACATCGGCCCGCTGGCGGAAATTTCAAGGTTTGCGGCCCGTTCCGCCTCCAGATCCGCATCCTCCACCAGAAAGCAGGCGCCGTTCACGTGCTTCCATGCCAGGTCTCCCGGCAGTATGGTGTCGATGTATTCGATGCGGCGTTCCACGACCTGATCGAAGAGCCATGACTGAAAGGCCGAGAGATAGAGCTTTTTCAGGCGGGGGTGGATGGCGGAAAAGGCCCGTTCAAACCCCTCAGGCCGGGAGATAAGCCGCTGGAGCACCTCCCGCTCGCTGCGGCAATGGCGCGGGAGAAGCTCCAGCGCTCGGGCCAGATCGCCCTGCTGATACGCCTCGATCCCGGCTCGCCACTGTTCGTCGCGCACCGCCTCCGGCTCGCCCACCAGCCGGTCAGCCGCCCCCTGCCAGTCGCGCCTTATCATGGCTGCGCCGATCAGGTGGGAATTCCCCTGGCTGCCGTAGCGTTGGGAGCCGAAATAGTTGGGCACGCCCCGCTGTTCAAGGATTTCCAGGGCCGCGGGGACGACTTCCCGGGCATGTGCCGCTATGCCGCGGATAACGATGCGGAAACGGTTTCCCTTGAGGTGACCCAGTTTCAGTTTGTTGGTGTGGCGGCAGGCCGAGACGATCTTAAGCCCGTCGAGTTCCACCCCCGCAACCGTTTCAGGCTTGATATGTTCGATGGATACGGTTTGGCGGGTAATGCCTGTGGCATCCTTCATCCCTGCGTAACCGATGGTGCGCTCCGCGACGTTGAGATGCCGGGCAAGGCGGTGGATGGCCTCCAGGGTAGTGATTCCGCGTTTTTCCACGATCAGATAGGCATGGTCTCCGGAGCCGCAGGGGAGGTAGGAAGGGATCTCTTCTACCTGAAAGTCGTCGCAGGACTCCTTGATCGCACCTCCGGTGCCGGGCAGGTCTGCGGTCAGATAGGGGTGCACGAAGGGAGCGTTTTCCCTGGTCATGGTCATGATCAATGCCTCATCCGCATCATGCCGGAGATCGCGCCGCTGGCGAAAGCGATCAGCCAGCAGGAATAGATGGTAAGGCTGACCCGATGGAAGACGCGGTTGACGGACTCGGCTTTGTGAGCGAGCGACGCCGCCAGGGCCAGCATGAAATGGAATGCCATGCCGGCCAGGGAGGCGATGCCGGTAATGTTATGCCACTGAGGCGCTTTGCCGTAGGCCACGGCAAACAGGTTCATCTGATGGGTTCCCAGGTAGTCGCAGAGTAAGCCGATACCAAAGATGATAAGGTGTTTGCGGTGCAGACCCTGCCTGCGTCCGCTGAAGACCGCCCACGTGTAGAAGACCAGGGCCAGGTTCATCCAGATCACGGCTCGCATCAGCATCAGCCTATCCTCCCGCTCTGACGTAGAGCCTCATAAAGTACGATTCCTGCCGATGTTGACAGGTTCAGGCTGCGCACGGCGCCGGCCGGCATGGGGATGGTGATGCAGGTGTCCGGATTCGAGTTGAGCAACTCTTCGGGCAATCCTCTGGTTTCACGTCCAAAAACCAGAAAATCCCCCGGTTGAAAGGCGGCCGCTAGGTAACTGCGGGCGACCTTGGTGCTGAGATAGAAAAAACGGCCTTGGGATGCGCTCGACTGGAGTTCCGCAAGGGTGTCCCAGCGACGCACGGTTACGTGCTCCCAGTAATCGAGTCCGGCCCGTTTCAGGTGCTTGTCGTCGATGGAGAACCCGAGCCGCCCCACCAGATGCAGGGTACTGCCGGTGGCAGCGCACAGGCGGGCGATATTCCCGGTGTTGGGAGGGATCTCCGGCTCGACCAGCACGATGTTGAAAGGTATGTCTGCGGCCACGGATCGTTCCTTTGCGCTCTGAGAAAAATTTAAACAATAGACTAGTTATACCTCAAAATCAACCTTCCCACCCTGTATACCCTTCCGGCTCTTGCAATTTTCATCAGCCAAGGCTACTATGACCTCACAAATTTATTGATACTGGGGAGTTGCAATGAAGATTATCGTAACTGATGAGGTATCGGCGGAAGGTCTTGCCCTGTTGACCCAGGATGCACGTATCCAGCTGGATATGAAACTGGGACTGAAGAAAGAGGAGTTGCTGGCGGTCATCGGCGACTATGAAGCGATCATCACCCGCAGCGGCACCACCGTTGACAAGGCCCTGCTCGACGCGGCCACCAAGCTGAAGATCGTTGCCCGTGCCGGGGTCGGCATCGACAACGTTGATGTGGATTATGCCAGTTCCAAGGGCGTCATCGTGGTAAACGCGCCATTCGGCAATACCAACAGCGCCGCAGAACATACCATGGCGCTTTTGCTTTCCTTCTGCCGCAATGTCACCGTTGCCAACGACAGTCTGAAATCGGGCGAATGGAAACGGGCTCCTTTTACCGGCCACGAAGTGAAGGGGAGGGTTGCCGGTGTGATCGGCCTCGGCAAGGTGGGCGGCCGGGTGGCGACACGGCTCAAGGCCTTTGAATGCGAGGTGTTGGCCTGCGATCCGTACATTTCCGTCAAACGCGCCCACGACCTGGGGGTCAAGCTGGTGTCCCACGATGAGATCTACAAAAACTGCGACATCATCACCGTTCACACCCCCCTGAACGACGAGACCCGTAACATGATCGGCCCCCGCGAATTCGGGCTGATGAAGAGCGGCGTCATCATCCTCAACGTGGCGCGGGGAGGCATCATCAACGAACAGGCACTGCTGGACAATCTCCTCTCCGGCAAGGTCATCGGCGGCGCAGTGGACGTCTGGAGCCAGGAACCGCCCGCGACCGAGACCCTCAAACAGCTGATCGCCTGCAACAAGCTCGTGGTAACCCCGCACCTGGGTGCCAACACCTTCGAGGCCCAGGTCAACGTGGCCATTGACGTCTCCCGCGAGATCATCAATTACCTGGACGACAAGCCGCTGGAGAACGCCGTCAATATCCCCCGCTTCGATCTTGCCCTGATGGACCAGATGCGGCCGTTCCTCAACCTGATGAGCGTCATGTGCGACTTCGGCATCCAACTGGTGGACAACAACCTGGAAAAGGTCAGTTTCGGCTTCGCCGGCAGCATTGCCCATTACGACTGCTCACCCCTGACGGTCTGCGGCCTCTCCGCACTCCTGAACCGCGTGGTGGACCAGGACGTCAACATGGTTAATGCCGCGCTGATCGCCGAACAGATGGGCATCGTGGTGGAAGAGTCCAAGACGACCCAGGGGGGCGCATTCTCCAACGTCATCACCCTGGTCATCGAAGGGGATGGCAAGCGCCGGCTGGTTTCCGGCACGCTCTTCGAAGGTTCACCGCGTATTGTGCGGCTTCGCGATTATTCCATGGACTTCACCCCGGAAGAGCACATGCTGCTTCTGAACTACAACGACCGTCCCGGTATGATCGGCAAGATCGGCACCATCATGGGGCAGTACGACATTAATATCGGTTCCATGAACCTGGGGCGCCGGGAGAAGAAGGGCGAGGCCATGGTGCTGCTTTCCCTCGACTCTGCCGTGCCCGACAATGTGATCCAGGAGTTGAAATCCGCCACCGACGCCTCCTTCATCAAGGCGGTGCATATGCGCGTCGGGGCCTGCACCCGCAGCTGCGGCTGCGGCGCCTGAGGTTCCCGGTCCCCATGCACTTTCCCCATATCAACCCTGTTTTCCTGAGCATCGGCCCGCTCCAGTTCCGCTGGTACGGGCTGATGTACGTCCTGGGTTTCGTCGCCACCTATTTCATCCTCAGCTCCGAGGTGCGCCGCAAACAGCTTCCCCTGACCAGGGACGACGTGGCCGACCTGGTCTTTTTCGGCGCCATGGGGGTAGTGTTGGGAGGACGGCTCGGTTATGTCCTGTTCTACGATCTGGGGGTCTACCTCGCCAATCCGTTGCAAATCTTTGCGGTTTGGAAAGGGGGTATGTCCTTCCATGGCGGCTTTCTGGGGGTCATCCTCTCCTTTGTCCTGTTTGCCCGGCGTAAAAAGATCCCCTTCTGGATGCTGATCGACATGGCGGCGCAGTGCGCGCCGGTCGGTCTGGGGCTCGGCAGGATCGGCAATTTCATCAATGGGGAGTTATACGGCAGACCGACGGATGTCCCCTGGGGGATGATTTTTCCGGGGGGAGGGGAGTTGCCTCGCCATCCCTCGCAGCTCTACGAGGCCTCCCTGGAGGGGTTGGTCTTGTTCTTCATGGTGCGCTTCATGGCCCGCAGGTCCGATGTTACCGGCATTCCAGCCTGGACCTTTTGTGCCGGCTATGGTCTGTTCCGTTTTATCGTGGAGTTTTTCCGCCAACCCGACGCGCAGGTCGGCATCTTCCTCGACTTCTTTTCCATGGGGCAACTTTTGAGCCTGCCCATGTTTCTCGTGGGCAGCTTCATGATCTTCTGGCTTTCCCGGCGTAAAAGCAGCCCCCTGCAACCGTAGAGTAAGGCTTAACCCGATCTGTTTCAGAGGAATTTTGAAATAGTTTGTTTAAATACAGCAATGTTAGGGAATTGCATTCGACTTAACAGATGATTTCAAGTCCCCCTGCCCCTTGCGGGAGAACCCTCGGAGGCCTAAAGGGGTTAGGGGGTGGGGGAAATTGCCCATGTCTAAAGACCCTAAAGGTTTTTAAAACCTTTAGGGTCTGAAACCCCAGCCCCTTGATGCTCCAGAAGTCATATCTTTAAGTTTCGCTTGATATAATATATGCTATCTATTTGAAAAATATGCTGAAATATAATCAGACAGGAGGCTCACCCATGATAAGCAAGAAGATGGCTGATTCGCTCAACAATCACATGAATCTTGAACTCTATTCCTCGCACATCTATCTTTCCATGTCTTCCTGCGCCAACGAGATGGGGCTGAAGGGCGCCGCCAACTGGTTCATGGTGCAGTACCGCGAGGAGATGGCCCATTTCATGAAGTTTTATGCCTATCTTGTCGGCCAGGGGGTAAATATTGAACTCCTGCCCAGCAAGGCCGTGCCGAACACATACAAGTCGCTGTTGGAGATGATGCAGAGGACCCTGACCCATGAGGAGCTTATTACCAAGTGCATCAACGAGCTGAGCGAGCAGGCCGTTCAGGAGAAGGACCACGCCACCCAGATCTTCCTGCACTGGTTTGTGACTGAACAAGTCGAGGAGGAGAATAATGACCGCGACCTGATCGCCAAGCTCAAACTGGTGGGCGACAATGGCCAAGGCATCCTGATGATCGATGCGGAGATGGCGCAGCGCGTGTTTGTGCAGCCAGTCGGCGCTCCGCTGGCGGTCTAGACACTATGTCTGACCTGAAGATCCGTTTCTGTGAGCATAACAAGGGCAAAGGCAAGGTGTACCGCCGCCTGGAAGAGGCATTTCCCGATCTCGACATCAAGATCAAGGAGTGCATAAAACAGTGCTCTGCCTGTCGGGAGATGCCCATGGCCACGGTAGACAAGAAGAAAATCACCGCCCGCGACGGAGACGAGCTGTTCGGCAAGATCTCCGCGGTGATTCGAGAGAAGCTGACAACGGAAGACTGAACGTTAAACGCCGGGTTTCCCCGGTGTTTAACGTTTGTGCGCCAGGCATGGCGCGTGATTGACGGTTGCCGTCGGAGAAGTTTTGTGCTACATAACTCACTTCATTCTTCGTCAACAGAGTATGCGCCCGTAGCTCAGTTGGATAGAGCACATGCCTTCTAAGCCTGTGGTCGCAGGTTCGAATCCTGCCGGGCGCGCCAATTATACAAAAGTACAGAAATCTTGAATGATTTCTGTACCTTTTTATTTATTAGCTATTGGTTGATGGGCAAGAAGGTCAAACTGCTTTACTCGGCACGAGGTGAATCTCTAGTTTGCACCCTACCGCTTGGGCGTATTTCTTCAGCGTTGCAATTGTGGGCGAATGGCGGTTGTCCGACAGGGCAGTCTCAAGCCGGGTAACTGCCGGCGGCTTCGTTCCCATTTTCTCCGCCACTTCCGCTTGGGTCAGTCCGGACCTCTTGCGGGCCAGCAACACTTCACGAAGCAAGGCGAACTCCGTATCAAGCTCATCATAAGCAGCCTTGAATTCGGGATCTTTCTGCCATTCATCGATCATCTGTTTATGTGATTTGGTCGGCGCTATGCTTTTCATGATTCTGTAATCTCCTTTTGCCGGCGACGGGCAATATCGAGCTCCCGCTTTGGGGTTTCATTCGTCTTCTTGACAAACGAATGCAGCATGACGATTTTTTTGCCGACTTTCATGCAGTAGAAAACTCTGGCAATACCCTCGCGCCCCTTGGGCCGTAGTTCAAACAAGCCATCACCCATAGCGCGGGAGTGCGGCATACGCAGGTCAAGACCAAACTCCTCCAGCAGACAGGTCAGGCGTGCATACGAAGCGCGAATGCCAACCGGCAGGGCTTCAATTTCCAGTCGCACGTCTTCACTGAAATAATCTATGATCCAATGCATACTCTTTTAATAACATATTTGTTATGTTGTTTCAAGAACAAAAATTTTCGGAACTATAACCGAAACAAAGGTGCTGTTTATCTTCCTCCTATAGAAAAGTGGGCTGACAAGGGAGATTTGCCCCACTCGAAGCCATCGCGTAAAGGCGGTCGAATTTGGAACCATCTCCCCAGCAGCTTCATGAATTATTGCCATGCCCGCATATATTTTTGTTGTTGTCCATTAATGACCTTTTCTATTGACGTAGAGAAATTATTTCTCTATATTGTCATGCATGGGGAAGATTTTTACTGGTAACGGCTGGATCATCAAAGTACAGGGTGCAGAGCACCCGCCGGTTCATGTACATCTGCTTCATCCTAATGGCAAAGCGGTGCTGTTTCTTGACGGCACGTTGATAAATAACGGCGTTCCTGCCAAAGTTGTTGCGGAAGCGGTATTATGGGTAACGGAAAATGCTGTCTTGATTGTGCAGGAATGGCAGAACACGGGTAATCCGGAAAAGAGGTGACATATGAAGAAACAGACGGCACGACTTGCGGCAGTAACAGTGGTTGATGGAAAGAAATTACAAGTAACCTATACTGACAGGCGGACGATATATCTCGATATGGATGATGTTATAGGAAGGTATGCGGCATTTGCCCCTCTTTCCGATCCTGTCGAACTTGCCGCGGTTGCGGTTGCCGACTGGGGTTGGTCGCTGGAATGGCAGTGTGGCGCTACTCTTGATGCTGATCGAGTGTTTGAATTGTCGCTGGAGCAAGCTGGAATGATGGAGAATGTCGAGTTTCGCCGGTGGCAGGATAAAAACCAGCTATCTTTATCCGAAGCAGCCGAGGCAATAGGATTGACCCGCAGAACCGTCAGTCAGTATCGTACTGGCGCAAGGCCGGTCTCTCGTACCGTGTCGCTTGCGTGCAAGGGATGGGAAGTGGAGCATCTGGCCGCGTAATGTGTTCCTGTTTACTATTTGCTTATTTTTATTGATATTTTCCACTACTCATTGACATCTTTACTGGCGCGCCAAACCTCATTGAATCTAATAACCCCATCCGGAGTTGTTAGATTCTTTTTTTTATGATTCCCCGGTTGACGATCCCGTCATATGCATCGGAAGCAGGGTTACTTTCCGTGTCTTCTTTCAATCCCTTTAATCACGTACGGATAGATGTTGTCCGCGATGATGCGGTAGCCTGCGGTGGTGGGATGGATGCCGTCTTGTTGGTTAAGGGACTGATCCCCAGCGACGCCGGCCAAAAAGAAGGGCATCAGGATGACCCGGTTGTTTTTCGCGAGGTCGCGATAAACGGCGGAAAAGGCGCCGGTGTACTCTTTACCGAGATTTGCCAGCATCTTCATGCCGGCCAGTACCACGACGACGTCGTTCTTCTCAAGTATTTGTAACATCTCCTCGATATTCTTCCTCATCAACTGCGGATCGGTGCCGCGCAGCCCGTCGTTGGCCCCGGTTTCCAGGATCACGATGTCCGGCTTGAGCTTCAGTACCCAGCCGATGCGGGAGAGGGCGCCGCTGCTCGTTTCACCGCTGATCCCGGCGTTGAGGACGTGCCAGCGATACCCCCCCTGGCGCAATTTTCTCTCCAACTGTGCAGGGTAGGCATCGTTTTCGTTGACGCCAAGCCCTGCGGTGAGACTGTCCCCCATCGCGACGATGGTGCCCTGGAATTTGGTTTCGGCATGTTGCGCCGGCTGGGCCGGCTGATCCGGTTGTCCGCCGTGCCGTTCGCAGCCTGCACAGAGACAGGAGATGGCGACCGCTGTTCCTGCTATAGTTGTCAACAGATAATTCATGGCTCCTCCGTTTTGACCTTTTGCTCCCCCGCAAGACCTTATGCTTAAAAAGAGGGGGAAGGGGCGAGGGGACTTTTTAGAACCTATCCCCCTCAGTCCCCTTTTTTCGGTTATAGTTCCGAAATAATTTAAGCGCTCTATTCGTCTCCCAGCGTCCGCAAAAAAGGCGCCGGTCTCTGGAACAGGATGGGGAGCGCCGCACCGACCCCGGCACCAAGCACCAGCAGCGTGGTCACGCCAACCAACAGCAGACTCTCACCCGCGAAAGGGCGGTAGCTCAGGTCGAACATCTTCCAGCACAGGAAAAAGCTTGCGGATTGCGCGATGATCAGGGCGAAGAGGGCGCTTGCCGCGCCGAGAATGAGGCTCTCCACTCCGAACACCGCGAGGATGAAGCGTCTGCGGCCGCCGAGTATGGTGAAGTAGACCGCCTCTTGGATGCGTGCGTAACGCGTGGCGAAGGTGGAGCTGACAATGATGAGGACGCCGGCCGCGATGCTGAAGGAGGTGAAAAATCGCACGATCATTGAGAGCTTCGCCATGATGCGGCCAAAGACGGAGGCGGTCTCGGTGAGATCGATGACGCTCAAGTTGGGAAAGCGCGCCACCATCCGGTTCTGCAGCTCGGCGATCTCCTTCTTGTCGACGCGCAGCGCGCAAAAAATCGTTTGCGGCGCATCGACAAGCTCCTTTTGCTGGAAGACGAAGTAGAAGTAAGGCTGCAAGGGCGCTTCGGTGCGGGTGCGAATACTTGCTATCCGCGCGGTGACCGGGAGTCCCTGGATGCGGAAGGTGATGCGGTCCCCGAGCCGCATCGGTTCCATCTTGAGAACCGTGTCGAGCACTGAGACCTGCGGCTCGCTCCAATCCGCCCGAAAGAGGTGCTCCCCTTTGAGGATGCGTTCGTCGGGGAGGAGGTCATTCCGGTAGGTGAGGTTGAACTCGCGGGCCAGGTTGTCGCCGCGCTTTTGCCGCTCCTTCTCCCGGTCGATGGTGCTGCCGTTCACCGCCGCCACGCTGCCGCGCACGATCGGGTAATAGCTCGCTTCCTTGCCGAGCGTCCTGGCAAACTCAGCTTTTTGCCCCGGCTGGATGTCGATGAAAAAGAGGTTCGGCGCATCGGGAGGGAAGGAGCGTACAAAGGAGGCGTCGAGATTCATTTCGACGAGCCTGATGGCGAAGATAACCGCAAGCGCGGCGGACAGCGTTACCATGATGGCCCTGGTGGCGTTACGCGGGCGAAAGAGGCCCCGGATGGCCTGGCGCAGCAGCAGGTCTTGGACGCGCCACTTCATAAGCTGTTTGAGCAGCAGGGTCGCCCCGAGAAAGGTGACCAGCACCAGGAGCGCCACGCCGAGCATGAAGTAGCCGGCGGTTGCCGGATCACGAATCTTGAGGAGAATGAGAACCGCGAAAAAGAGGGCGCCAATACCGGCGATGGCCGTCGTGGAGCGCCGCTGAGGCGCGTCCGGCTCCGCCTTGCCGAAGATGAGCGCCGGCCTGATGCTTCGCAGACGCGAGAGGGGCAGCGCCGTAAAGATGAGCACCGTAACGAGTCCGGTGACGGCTCCTTCGATGATGGCGCCGGCCGAGACGGTGAGTTCGACGCGTGCGGGGATGAGCCCGCGGAAGAGTATCGGAAGGAAACCTTGCAACGCCAGACTGAGCGCCAGCCCGATCGACGTGCCGGCCACCCCGAGCACGAGCACCAGCGCGAGATAGTGGCCGACGATAAAGCGGCTCCTGCTGCCGAGCGCCTTGATGATGGCGATGGTCTCCTGCTGTTCCAGAAGCAGCGCGCTCAGGGTGCTCTGGATGCCGATCCCGGCCAATAGCAGCGTGAAGATACCGATCAGGTCGAGAAAGAAAAGGAGGTTGTCGAAAAAACGCTTCACCCGGGAGTCGGCGTTCCGGTAGGTATTGACCTGCACCGCGTCGTCTTGGGAGGCTGCGCGCAGCTTGGTGACGGTCTCGGCAAGCTGCTTCTCCTGGAGCACTTTGACGAGGGTCACATACTCGACGCGGCTTCCCTTCCCCACGAGTTCCAGCGAGGCAAGGTCGGCGGCCGCGATGAAGATGCGGGGGCCGAGGGCGAAGAAATTCACCGGCCGGTCGGGCTCGGCCAGGACCACGTCGCTGATCGTGAGCCGGGCGCTCCCCACCAGCAGCGTGTCACCCCGTGTGAGATGCAGGCGGTCCAGCACCCCCTGCTCGACGATTGCAGCGCCTGGGGTAAGCGCTGTGGCGAAGGGACGCTTCGAGGCGAGTTCCACCGTGCCGTAGAAGGGGTATCCCGGCTCGACCACCTTGAGGTTAGCCAAAAGGGAGGCGTTCCCGCTTGCCGAGCGCACCACCGAGTAGAATTCGTAGAACCTGGCGCTCTCGATTGTCCTTTGCCGGGTGAGCAGTTCCAACTGGGAAGCGAGTGTAGGGGGGAGGGCCTCGTGGGAGCGGACGATGATGTCGCCGGCGTGCAGCGCCCGGGCGTCCCGCAAGAGCGATTTCTGCACGCTGCGGCTGAAGCTTCCCAGGGAGACCAGCGTCACCATGGAGAGGATGACGCAGAGCACGAAAAGGGAGGACTGCCGTTTTGAACAGGCGATCTGGCTGCGCACGAAGCGGACATTGAACATGTCAGCTGTTCCCGGCAATCCTGCCGTCGCGCAGGGTGATAACGCGGTCGGCGAGGTTCGCGATCTCCTCGCTGTGGGTCATCAGCACCAGGGTGGTGCGCCGTTCACGGCGCAGTTCCAGGAGAAGTTTGAGCACCTCGTCGCCGTTGGCGGAGTCGAGGTTGCCTGTGGGCTCATCGGCAAAGATGAGGCGCGGTTCGTTGATGAGGGCACGACAGATGGCGCAGCGCTGCTTCTCACCTCCGGAAAGCTGGTGTGGCAGGCTCAATGCACGCTGGCTCAGTCCCACTCGATCCAGGAGCGCCTGCGCCTTCGTTTCCGCGTGGCGGTCGCCGTAGAGCTCGGCGGGGAACATGATATTTTCAAGCACCGAAAGGGAGGGGACCAAGTGGAAGGCCTGGAATACGAAGCCGAAGCTCCTGTTGCGAAGTGGTGCCAGATCGTCCTCGGGCAACTCGGTGATGTCCCTTCCCTCCATCACGATACGCCCTCCGTCTGGGCGGTCCAGCCCGGAAAGGATGGTGAGAAGCGTGGACTTGCCGCTGCCGCTGGCGCCCCTGACCACAAGGAATTCACCCGCGGCGACCGCGAGGGAGACATTGTCCAGAACGGTGATCGGCCGGCCGTCAATGGAATATCTTTTGGAAACGTTTCGTGCTTCGAGAATTGGCATGGGTACTCCGGCGTGCAAAGGACGAGAGACGGTAACGGTGGCCTCAGGATAGTACCACAAAAAGTGGCAAACCTGACAGTCGTGTAATGAATGTTTGATAAATAACACCTTTTTACAGCATGTTATGCATATTTGAATTTTATGCTGATCTGTTTGAGTAACCGCCCGTTTAGGTGTATTGTATAAATACTCGCCGGTTTGGGTTTAGAACCCCCATGAACAAGGTAAGCAGCTCCAACCCGGCAACTGACGTGAGAACCTTACAGGCGGCGGCAAACTCGAATCAAAGGTTGTCTTTCACCATCCGGGTAGCTCCTTTGCAGAAATTATGGGAAGGAGCATGGCTGGTTGCCCAATGCCAATTCAGCACTTTTGCGGATTAGGGTTGAAATGAGCAAGATAGATTCAACTGGAATCATCATGAGGGGACATAGACTCAAATTGGTTCTATTCGGACTCTTTTTATGTCTGGCCGTTTCCGGATGTTCCTCAAATCCCGCCATAAACCATTCTGCGGTCAATACACTGGATTTTACGTCTGCCACCGACATTAAGCTGTGCGCCATTTACGGTTACGGAATGAATCGTGCTGAAGAAGCGGAAATGGAGCTACGTCACCGAAGCATCTTAAGGGATGATGAATGGAACGACATAGAACGTGGCAACATCAAGCCCGGCATGTCTCTCTGTGCAGTTTATGCAGCATATACGAATATCGGTAGAGAATATTCCGAGAAAAAGGATGCTCAAGGAGATGCTATAAAAGAGATAATTTACGATTGCAGAGATGGGAGAGTGCCATTTTGCCCCTTTACGCAAGTCACACTCAAAAATGACAAGGTAACCGAAATTAAACAACTGAATTCTCTCTAAATTTTTCTATTTTACAGAATATTATCAAAAATCTTCAAGCCGGGTCAAAACTGACCATATTTTAAGAGAAAGATTGGTACAACATTTGCCGTTATTTAAATCATCAAGTTCGGAATGATAAATTAACGTATATATATGATGACGGCCGTCAGATACATGTAGTAGAGAAGCATCGATGCAACCTACATGCTCTCCGTTTACAAGTGTTATATTTGATAACTTAACACCCAATTTTGCGGCAGTATTAGCAATCAATTTTTTTATCATTTTAAGTAACTCCTATTAGATGTTATTTTAATAGTTACATTTTCTGAGAGATACTGTAAGATCATTGACACGCATATCGTAAGTCGCATAAAAATTGCATAGGTATTGCAAGG
>Ga0326727_10006620_pt1 | contig 31562 bp, 29 predicted proteins | sample MB2enrmetagenome_FD_207643 | JGI IMG/M metagenome (GOLD analysis project Ga0326727, IMG submission 207643) | Lab enriched peat soil microbial communities from McLean, Ithaca, NY, United States - MB29MY | ecosystem: Environmental > Terrestrial > Soil > Wetlands > Peat | place: USA: New York...
TGGCTGCTCGAGCCCTGGTGCGGCAAGCGCGTTCGAACTATTTTCCGACGGTCACCGGCGGTCCGTCCTATACTCGCGCGCGCAGCTCGAGCAGCACGGGGGGGCAGTCCGGTGGACAGTTTGCACCAAATCCCAATAGCAACGATTTCAATCTCTCCTTCGATGTTTCCTGGGAGCCGGACGTATGGGGCAAAGTGCGGAGCACCGTTCGCCAGTATGCTAACCAGGCACAGGTAAGCGCTGCCGATCTCGCGAATACGAAACTCTCAGAACAGGCAAGCCTTGCACAGTACTATTTTGAGCTCCGCGGCCAGGATTCCCTCATCGCCTTGTACGAGCGAACGGTGGAGGCCTACACGAAGTCGCTTAAGCTTACAACGCTGCTCGATAAGACCGGAATCGACACTGCTCAATCGGTCGCTCAGGCGAATCTCAATCTGCAAGCGGCTAAATCCTCGCTGATCAATCTGAGAATCGCCCGGGCGCAGTACGAGCATGCCATCGCTCTTCTGATTGGAGAACCGGCGTCCACATTCTCCCTGCCCGTACACGAACTTACGACAGCCGCTCCGATCATTCCTGCCGGCGTACCGTCGGAGCTTCTGCAACGACGTCCGGATGTCGCGGCAGCAGAACGGACGATGGCGGCCGCGAATGCGCAGATCGACGTTGAGGTAGCCGCATTTTATCCCTCCTTCAGTATCTCCGGACAAGGCGGTCTTCAGAGCTCGACGATTGGAAACTGGTTCACCTGGCCCAGCCGCTTCTTCTCTATCGGGCCTTCCGCAACAGAGACTTTCTTTGACGCCGGCGCTCGCCGCTCGACTCTTGCAAATTACAAAGCGCAATACGAAACCGACGCTGCATCGTATCGGCAAACTGTTCTCACAGCTTTCCAGCAAACGGAAGACGCTCTTGCCTCTCAGCACTACCTCGCAGAGCAACTGCCGCAGCAACAGGCCGCAATCGATGCAGCGCAGCGATATCTCGACCTTGCGAACACGCGATTCCGTACCGGATTGGATCCGTACCTCGATGTCTACACGGCGGAGGCGTCCTTGCTGACTCAACAACAAACCTTCGTCAGCCTTCGAGTCAACCAGATGACGAGCAACGTGCAGCTCATCGAAGCCATTGGTGGAGGTTGGGATCGAGCGCAACTTCCTTCCGAGAAGGAGGTGGCGAAAAAGTAGCGACTAGCGTGTTTGGCGGATCTCTGCAAAATGACCCAGGAGCTGAATGGTGCTCCCCAGAAAGGAATCGTCAAATGAACGAGTTTTTCCTCCACACGACTTATCCCATTCTGTTTCTGGCTGTGTTCGCTGAACAACTCTGCCTTCCAATCCCTGCTGCTCCCTTTTTGATTTCTGGAGGAGCCCTCGCTGGAACGGGGCGTCTCAGCTTGATTTGGATTCTCGGCATCGGCATTCTGGGATCCCTACTGGGAGATATGGTCTGGTTTGAGGCGGGTCGCTACTGGGGCAAGCCCGTTCTACGATTGCTCTGCGCGCTGGCTCCCGATCCCAGTTTGTGCATTCGAAAATCAAGAAGTGATTTTGCCAGGCGTGGCTTGCCAATCCTTTTGATTGCCAAACTCGTTCCTGGTCTTGGAGCCATCACACCGCCGCTCGCCGGAATGTCGGGGGCGTCACGATCATTCTTTCTTGCTTACGATGCAGGCGGCGCAGCCCTTTGGGTAGCAGCCTACGCGGGATTCGGCTATTTTGCTGCCGAACGATTTGAGGCCATGACCAGGTACATCAGTCTGACTGCTAGTCATGTGATTGTTGTGTTCAGCATTTTGCTTTTGCCTGTCCTGACGTGGAAAGCTGTGCAGTTTTCCAAAATGGTCCGCGAACTTCGATCACATTCCGTTACTCCCGCTCAACTCAAAGCTCTGATGGAGACCGGTGCAAAAGTCGCGATCATCAATCTCAGCCGGTTTGAGGACGATCCGGAAGACTCCGTTTCGATTCCGGGCGCATGGCGCGGCGACCCGACACGGATGCGGCGAAAGTCCCACGTCCTGGTTCCTGACGATGTAACTCTTGTCGTTTACTGTAAATCGACGAACAACTTTGTCAGCGCGCGCGTTGCAACCGCCTTGCGTAAGAGGGGAGTGAATCGGATTCGGGTTTTGGAGGGTGGGCTGAACGCATGGAAGGCAAGCGGGTTAATTTTGAGTCCGACGCTCTGCAATCCTCTCACGGAGATGAAGCGGCTTGGCATTGAAATCTCTCCTCCGTCCACCGAACAAGAGTTGCTGAGTTCCGAAGTCGCTTAGTGTCAGCAATTTGCTGTGGGCTTTTGCGCGCCGCACGAGAACGGCGCTTCGCATCCTCTTCGCCCGCTAAAAAATGGCCATTCGCGTGAATCTAAACCGTCGTTTCAAACATCTGTTTAAGTGAGGAGAAAGGAGAAAAACAGTGCAACTCAGTTTAGAAGGTGTCAGCTTGCTTGTCGCCGATGTTGAAAGGTCGGTCGCGTTTTATTCAAAGCTGCCCGGCGCGCAAAAGATTATGCACCGGGCCGGCTACTTCGCCAAGTTCAAGATCGGCGATGGGCATGTCCAGGTCGTAGGACTCCCACCCGAGGAGAAGAGCTTCCACATCGAGATGGACGCGCCGGATCTGCAGGGGCTTTATGAGCACCTCAAGGGTGCCGGCATTGAACCCGACGGACCTCCGACTAAGCGGTCGTTCGGCAGGACAAACTTCCGCGTACACGACCCGGATGGCAACATCCTCGAGTTCGACTCGAACGAGGTCTAACCGGCCTGGTCACTTGCTGAGGAGACGCATTCAATGCTGATAGAACAAGAGTCGGTACCAGCCGAACGGCGAGAAGAACGTCCGGAACGAGGAAGCTGGGAACTCGGGCCCTCTGAGCCGCCCGCAGGAATTGAGACAAAGCGGCCAGAAAAGGGCTTTCTCCGCTTTCTTCGGAACCCCGAGTTTGCCCTTTTCTGGGGCGGACAAGCGGTTTCGCAGACCGGGACCTGGATGCAGCAGTTCGCTCAAGGTTGGGTCGTCACCAATCTGGTGCCGTCAGCTCTCGCGCTTGCCTCGGTAAATCTCGCGGCCTCAATCCCCACCCTGATTCTGATGCCGTTTGGCGGTGTCGCGGCCGACCGGATGGAGCGGCGCCGGATCCTCCTGGTTACGCAATGGGCGATGGCCGTGCTCGCTGTCCTCATAGGCGCCCTGGTCCAGACAGGCCGTCTCCAACTCTGGCACGTCTGGATGATTGCCCTCCTTCTCGGCCTTGCCACCGCCTACGACCTGCCGGCCTACCAGTCGTTCTATCCCCAGCTAGTCAAGAGAGAAGATCTTCCCCAGGCGATCGCGCTCAATCAGGCAACCTTCAATGGCTCTCGAATCATCGGACCGGCACTCGCCGCCTGGTTTGTGGCTCGATGGGGGATGGCGGCAGCCTTCTTCGCCAATGGCGTAAGCTTTCTCGCTGTGATAGCAAGCCTACTGCTGATTAAGCCAAGGGCCGCAGCCAGTAAGGGGCCGGCGAACACCCGGCACTTTATGGCGGCGGGGTTGCGGTATGTCCGGGAACACCCGCACCTGTTGGCACTCTTCGGACTCACCGCCATCACGACGATGTTTGTTTTTCCGAACGTGGCGATCCTCATGCCGTTCTACGCGAAGCACGTGCTCCACGTAGGCCCTGGGAGCCTCGGTGCGATCATGGCGGTTTCCGGCGCCGGCGCGTTCCTGGGAGCGGTCTGTCTGCTCGCCCTCCCACGCAGCACTCGTATTGGCTGGATCATGTCCGCGCTGATTGTCATAAAGATTGCGCTCTTCGCGCTGGCCTGGTCTCACAGTCTGGGTCTAACGATGGCAGCAGTTGGGATTCTCTCGTTCGGCATCTCTAGTTCGCTCGGAGTCGCCTCGACAATGGTTCAAGAGAGTGTCCCGGAAGCACTTCGCGGCCGTGTGATGAGTTTGTACTCGCTCGCCTTCACCGGCGTGATGCCGTTCGCGGCTCTGGCCGTTGCACGGCTTGCCGATGTTATCGGAATGCGTCACGAACTTCTACTGTCCGCAGTGCTCTATGGCATATGCGGATTGCTGCTTTGGCGGACACTCAGGAAGACCTATCACGGACTGGAGGCAGACGCGCACTAGCCGCTTGTGGCAACAGATTCAACCATCGTCGCGCCCGATCAAATGATGAAATAAGACTACCTTTTGAACGCTCGACACGGAGTTGACCGATCGTTCGTTGCGGTCAGCGGGCCCAAGCCAAAGTAATTCCCCGCGGCTTGGGAAAGCGCACTTAGTGCGCATTCAAAACATGCACCTAGGTTTTTGCGATTCCCTGCCCGAGAGGATACTTCATGACTGCGCGTATTTTGTTTCTGGTGACCCTTGCCGTGGCTTTGCTCGGAAGCAGTTTGAAGGCTTCCCCGCAGAACGAAGCGCCTCATTTGCAGATCGGTGACCTGCTGCCACTTTTGGCAGGCCAGTCGCTTCCAGGTGATTCCGTCGAGCTTCCTACCGCAGCTGAAGGTCATCCTACCACCGTCATATTCTCCTTCAGTCGAGCTGGAGGGCAGCGGGCCCAGGAGTGGATCCAGCATCTATCCCAGGAGATTCCCGAAATCAGCATTTACTCCGCCATCGTCCTCGAAGCCGTTCCAGTGCCCTTTCGCGGTGTCGTCGTTTCGGGCATAAGAAGCAGAACGCCGCAACCGCAACAGAGGCGCACGATTCTCCTTTACGCAAATGCGAGTGCGTGGAAACAACGACTGCAAGCCTGCGAAGTCGAGGATGTCTGTGTCTTGCTTCTGGGACCCGATTCACACATTCGCTGGATGACTGGGGGCGCGTTCTCTGCGAAAAGGGATCAGGCTCTCGGGTCGCAACTGAGGTCAATCGAGCATGAATGAGTGGAGAAGGTTCGGCATGAAACTCGTTGAGCCGCTTTTGTCAGTGTATCGAAAGATCCGCAATTCCCTTCGAGACTGGGGCCTTAAATCATATGCGATTACGGTTGCGGCCGAATACGCTGATGATTTCGACATACCCGGGGCCGCGGTTTGCGACAGCTGGGATAGCGAGGGTGATTCAGTCATTTTTATTGTGCGGTCGAAGAAGGAACTCCGTGGTCTTTCGCAAACCGTCAAAGGCATTATCGGCGTAACCCGCATGTGAGAGTCACGTTTGGGAGTCGTCCCTACCAGCTTCCACATCGGAACCACCTATGACGAACAAATTCTCTCAATTTGCCAGAACCGCGGTCTGCATCATCGCACCCTTAATCAACATAGTGGTTCATCACGCTGACCCACCCCTCCTCGAGTGGGACTACGATTTCAGGCGATAGGGTTAAATGAATGAAGAAAATCGGGTTTCTCTCTTTCGGCCACTGGACACCTTCGTCGGAGTCTCGGACGCGCTCAGCCGCCGACGCGCTCGTGCAATCTATTGATCTTGCCGTAGCGGCTGAGGAACTGGGCGTTGACGGAGCGTATTTCCGCGTTCATCACTTCGCACGCCAACTCGCGTCGCCGTTTCCGCTTCTTGCAGCCGTCGGCGCAAAGACGAAGCAGATCGAAATCGGCACGGCGGTCATCGACATGCGCTATGAGAACCCACTGTACATGGCGGAGGATGCTGGAGCGGCCGACCTTATCGCCGGCGGGCGGTTGCAACTAGGCATCAGCCGCGGCTCGCCGGAGCAGGTAATCGATGGTTGGAAATATTTCGGTTTCCGACTGAAAGAGGGCGAGGACGATGCCGGCATGGGGCGAAGGCACGCCGAAGAGTTTCTGGAGGTTCTGCGCGGCAAGGGATTTGCGCAGCCGAACCCGCGTCCCATGTTCCCCAACCCACCCGGACTTCTGCGCATCGAACCTCATTCCGAAGGCCTGCTCGACCGAATCTGGTGGGGCGCGGCTTCCAACTCAACTGCAATCTGGGCGGCAAAGCTGGGAATGAACTTACAGACCTCGACTCTTAAGTTCGACGAGACTGGGGAGCCGTTGCATGTCCAGCAGGCAGCCCAAATCCGTGCCTTTCGAGCGGCCTGGAAAGAAGCCGGTCATACTCGCACGCCCCGGGTTTCCGTCAGCCGCAGTATTTTCGCGCTCATTGACGACCGCGATCGCGCCTATTTCGGGCATGGTGGCCAGGAGCAGGACCAGATCGGTTATCTCCACGGCGCGACTCGGGCGGTCTTTGGCCGAGGCTATGCCGCGGAGCCCGATGTTCTGATTGAGCAGCTTAGAAAGGATGAAGCCATCGCAGAGGCAGACACGCTGCTGCTGACCGTTCCGAACCAATTGGGCGTCGCCTACAATGCGCACGTCCTGGAGGCCATTCTGACCCACGTGGCTCCCGATCTTGGGTGGCGATAGGGGCTGATGGGGAGATAGAACATGAAAAGCAAATGGATTGTAGTTTCCTACTGGGCTCTCACGGTGCTTCTTTTCGTGTCTCTGGCAGGAACAGGCGTCCCAGAAGCATTGGGGCACCCGTCTGAATCCGTCGCGCAAGCCTTTCACACGCTTGACTACCCGCTCTACTTGGCGCGAATCACCGGTACAGCGAAGATCCTGGGCGCACTCGCCATTGTGCTTGGAAGATTCTCAAGGTTGAAGGAATGGGCCTGTGCCGGATATGCGTGTCTCCTTCTCGGCGCAACATCGTCACACCGCTTGGCAGGGGACACAACTCGCGCTCCATACCCGTTTCTGGCTTTCGCACTGGTGATGGTCTCTTATGTGCTTTGGCGGCAGAAACAGAGGTTGGAGCAACAGCCTCAGATCATCTAGTGTAGTGTCTCTTGAATGTCAGGACATTTGGGAGACACTACGCTAGCAGACCATCTTCTTCGCCTATCCAGCGCTCACCCGGAAGTCAACGCACCCGTTTACAACGCGCGCGTCCTCCTGACCATTCGGGCCAGCAGCGAATACCCAGACTGTAGCCGAAACGAATCCGTATCCTCTCCGTTGCGAAATCGCTCAGAAATGAGTCCGAGGATCGAACGGTTTCGCGGGTTCGAATTCTCCTTTCATGGCGCGCTCGTGCAAGTCCCAGGCGGATGCCCCCGTTTCGAATGCTCTGACTAATCTGTCCGGATCAACCTGGGCAGGCCTTCCCGGATTCGCCGTCTTCAGGTATTCGGTCGCCTTGGATGGACTGCCGAAGTTGTTGACAAAGATCTCGACAACGTTCCGGTCGGGGTCTTCGTAGTAGATCGACGTTCCAACGCCGTGATCGGCTGCCCACAGCATTTGGATGCCCGAACTCTTCAGCCGTACATAAGTGCCGAGAAGATCGTCCAGGGATGCGTATTCAAATGCGATGTGTTGAAGCCCGGTATGCCGCCGTTTGTCCGGATCAATGGCTGCGTCAGACATTTCAAAGAACACGATACGGTGATCCATATCGTCGTTGCTGACGAATGCAAATGCCGAAAACGGCGGACCCAGTCCTGTGATGCGGGCGATGAGTGGAATCTTGGAGCGATGGTTGATCGCCATGCCGAGTACCTTTCCGTACCATCCGACCATGGCGTCCAAATTAGCCGTGAGCAGGCCGTAGTGGGCAAGTTTTGGGGGAACGATTGCTTCGGTATTCATGTGAATTCTCCCTTCGATAGTCTGTACGTCCGTTGTCTCCGACAGGCGATGACATAGCCTCTCATCCCATTCCGGAAGCAGATCAGGAAGAAACGTACGTTTCAAACGTATGTTTCATTCTAGTATATACCTGAGATGCACCGGAGACTCCTCCGGTTGCAACTAGTTAGTCCGCAGCAAATTGGAGTATTTGAGAGAGAGGCACTCTTCTTGCACGATCAGCTGCCCCCGGGCGTCACCGTGCCGGCTGCACACTGCTCGGAGTTGTTGGCTCAGGTAGACTTGTTCAGCGTGGATTCTTCACAGCCGACTGGCGCTTCCGACGGGCGAACTGTTCCATGCCGGCCAGAGAAAAAGCAACGATATGATCGGCGATCGCACGCCGTTCCTTTTCGTTGTCCAGATCCAGGCCGGGCCACAGCCGCTCGAGCATAGGTCGCGATTGCGTGTACTGCAGCACCTGACCGACAACGCTGTGCACGCACATGCGTGTGCGCTCATCATCAGGGTCGCGACCGATGATCTCGCCCACCAGCTTTCTGAATTGCAGGTAATTCGGCCCCATCGCTTGCACTACCTGATCGAGCGCGGGTGTGGGATGCGTCATCTCATGGGCCATGATGCGCGCAAGCCAGGCACGCTTGTTTCCCAGAGTGATTCTTCCGAGCCAATCATGAATCAGCTTCTTCAGGGCAGCCCGCGGGTCCGGCGGATGCGCCATCTCCGTATTTGGGGTTGCAGTCTGCTGGGCCATCATGGCGGACTTCAGGACTTCGGTGTATAGTCCCAACTTGTCCCGGAAGTGATAATTTACTGCAGCAATGTTGGCTCCCGCCCGCGAGCAGATCTCCCGCACGGTTGCGTTTTCGAACCCGACATCCGCAAACACCTCTCCAGCCGCCTCGATGAGCTTCAGCCTCGTTTCATCGGGCTGCGCCTGAACTTCAGCGATCTTTTTCATATAACAGTATTTAAAGCGTCTGTTTGAAACTGTCAAATGAGACTCTGAAAAGGAAACCGGAATGCAACGTGTGCGAATCGACGCGGGCCGTGGAGTATAGTCCCTCGTTTAGACACCCGCTGGCCGTCTGCGGGCGAAACAAGGCTGCCCGCAGAGCCCTGTCCGGAGGATATTGCAAAGGCAATAGGAGAGGGTGTGGATCCGATCAAGCTGTGGATCGCTTTTGATCATTCACCCAAAGTGGTCATTCACTTTGACGAGCGAGCCCGAAATGCCCATATGGGATTTAGCAGTCTTATCGCTCTTCGCAGCACCGAGAGAATTCCATTGAGGGTTATGTCCGTGCGCAGTCTGCCTCCTGGCAACCAGGGTATTTACGCATGTTCCTTCTCAGGATTCGAGATAGGCTCGAGCTCGCCCATCTCTCCATTTCGATATCGCGTCGCAGTGGCCTCAATCTGCCACTGCTCGCTCATGATGAAGGGACCATAAACCCGGACCGGGTCGCGAATCTTGGCGCCATGGAGAATGAGGACATGTGCGGGGCGAATGGAATGAACTGAAACACGGCCGCCGCCGCGGACCGCGACAGCTTGTTCGCCTTCTAACTCCACGCGCTCCTGACCTTCGGTGTGCACGCGTGCCTGGCCGGCAAGCACATAGATCAGCAAGACATGATCCTCGGGAAGGATGAACGAAATCTCGTCCTGAACCTTAGCATCGAATAGACTGAACGGCTCTGAAGGAATCAGGGGCGATCGGGCCCCGTAGAACGATCCAACGACAGCGCGCACTCGATCCCCAGCGATGCTGCGCCACTCTGGGATCTCGGCGCTCTCCAGGCGAAGTAATCGCGGGGCAACAAGCTTGTTCTTGGCGCTCAGATTGACGAAGATTTGAACAGCGTGCAGTTCGCGGCCGGTTTCGGCGGGGACTTCTTCGTGGAGGAGACCACGGCCGGCTTCTGTCCAAACGATTCCGCCCGGACCTGTGACCAGGTCGTTCCCAAGTGAATCGCGGCTGCGGAGACCGCCTGGCGAATCCTCGAAAACGTAGGTGACGGCGGAGAAACCGGCATGCGGATGGGGCGAGAACGGCCGGCCCGTAACTCGGAAGTGATCCAACACCAAAACCGGCGAGCCCCAATCGCCGAGTGCACTAAGGTCGATGGCCTGGACAGAGAATGTCCCACCGCTTGCGCTCAGCCGAGACCGTAAAACACCTGAGAATTGAATTGCCACTACCTCAGCTCCTATCATTGTCAATTGCGCAGTCGGACCCTCGCGACTGCGACAAACGTTCGACGCTTCAGATGGTCCCCGCAGAAGCTCTGGGTGAACCAGACTTCTGGAAAAGTCCCGCAAAGGCCCACCGGACATTGATGACCGCCAATAGCCACAGGACCGAAAGAATCAGCGCCATGGGCAAGCCACTCGGCGCCATGAAGGCGTGGTAGCACAGAATGTTGACCACGATAGGCGCGATGACCGCGAGCGCCAAGGGAACATACCGTCCGGCAAGCAGCAAAACGGCAGCAATCAACTGAAGCAGAAAAACAACAACGAAGTAGTGGGAGACGCCAAGGGCCATGAAGAACTGGCCTGCGACGCCTAGAGGCAAGGGCATCGGGATGAAATGGAGGAAACCATTCAGCCCGAATACAAGGAAGACGACACCCAGAAGGTAGCGGGCGATTGTGGAAGCGATCTTCATTTCAAATTTCCTTTCTATGCATGGTTCTGACTGTTGAGCCCCGCTGCGATCCAATCAGACTGCAGCGGCAATTTCACTCAGATAGGGCGATAGAAACTCTTCTGCGGAGATCCTGCCCTGCTGAACTTGTCCCGTCCCTCCAGCCTGGACGAATTTCACGTTTTGGATTCCAATGTATCCAAAAATCAAACGCAGGTAAGGCACCTCATGGTCGAGCGCGGTCATTCCCGAGCCCTCTCTGTAGCTGCCGCCGCTGGCGACAATAACGAGAACTTTCTTGTCGGCAACCAAACCTTCTGGTCTGCCTGAAGCGTTGTAGCGAAACGTCTTTCCGGCGCGCACAATGTGATCGATCCAGGCCTTGAGCGCCGCCGGAATGGCGAAGTTGTACATCGGGGAGGAGAGGACAGCCTCATCGGCCTCCAGAAGCTCCGCAACCAACTGATTCGACAAAGCAAGGGCATTCTTGTGACTTTCGGTGTGGTATTCCGGCGGAGAAAAGGCGCCCTGTATCCAGTTAAGGTCCACGAAGGTGAGCTGAGTCTTTGAGAGATCCCGTTCAATGACGCGCCCGTCAGGATTCTTGGCTTTCCAGCTATTTACCGCTGCATCGCCAAGTCGTCTGGAGATCGAGTAGTTGCCGCGCGGACTGACGCTGATATAAAGCAAGGTCGCCATAGTCAAGCTCCTGAATGATATTCCATCGATACTAATATTATCGATGTCGATATACTAGATGCAGATTATACTGGTTATGGATTCAGATTTCTTATGGAAAAAGTTACGGCACCAGAAGCGATCCATACTTGGGTCGTTCTGCTGAAGGCTCGGCAGGCGATCACGAATTTCCTTCTTCCGCCAATACTCGAAAAGGGCTTGGGGAATTCGGATTTCAGAGTCCTTAGTGTGCTCTTGCACCAGGGTCCACTGCCAGTCAACTCGATCGGCCCGAAGGTGGACCTCAATCCAGGGTCGGTAAGCGTAGCTGTGGATCGACTGTATAAGAAAGGACTGGTCAGCCGGGTGGAGAGCGAATCGGATCGGCGCGTTCGAACGGTCTCGCTTACTCCAAAGGGGCGGGCCATGTTCGTTCCGTTGTTCAAGATGCACACCGCACTTCTGAAGCGCGTTCTTGACGAACTTTCTCCAAGTGAGCAGCGGCAACTCGAAGAACTGCTGAAAAGAGTGGGGCGACGCGCCGAGAAGCTGGCCGGCGAGAGTGAGTCGAAGCAGCTGTAACGTTTTGTGGAGTAGCATGCCATCTTTGGTTTCAGTTCTCGAATTGCTTTCCGCACGTATACCGTTCTGCTGGTCCGTGCTTGAAGGAAGCATTAGCGCCATGTGCAACGAAGGCTAAGAGGTGTTTCGCGCGCTTCTGCGCGTCCCATACCTCCTTTAGCGATCGCGCCAAGAGCAAGGCGCAATCCTGAATCGAAATGTGCTCGAGAACGGTCATGATAAGCACCAAGCGCTCGAAATCTGGCAACTTCTCGATCGACGCAATATTTTCCTGCAATGATGTCGCTGCTGGAACCGCTTGCGAGTTGCCGCCGGCACCATCGCCATTCATCGGGAGGGCTCTCGAAGCCGAAACTGGAAGGCAGACCAGCTCTATTGCATTCCGAACAATGGCTCGGCGGGCCCACGGCAGAATCCAATCTGTCGAAACCGAACCGTTCAATCGGCAATCCCTCAGCGCATGAGTGAGGCTCAGCTCTGCTTTCTCCACACTGCCAGTAAGTAGCAAGGCCAGGCGAAGAAGAGGTTCCCGTTTGGATTCGAACAGACGCTCGAATTCTTCAGGAGTCGCGTAGTCGGTCCAACTGCCCTCCCTATTCCTTCGCGAGCTACGCCGTATACTGATGCTCATATAGTTCCCTTCGCATTCTGCGATCCGCAATCTACGCCAGGCTAGATACCTGATTTTGCAGCCGGCGACGCAGCAGGGTTCGCGCCCTGAACAGTCGAGACTTAGCTGCACCGTCATTGGGCCCGAGAGCTTGCGCGGCATCGCTCAGTTTGAGTTCCTTCCCGTGACACTGCTCAACGATTGACCGATATTTAGGAGGTAGATTTGTTACGGCTTCGCTTAAAAGCTGACTCGTCTGGTTTCTTAGATAAAGTTGTTCGGGACTCGGGGATGAGTCGGGAATCGGCCAATGGCTGATGAGCTCTCCTCCGTCCCCTACGACCTCAATGCAAATTTCTGAGCGAATCCGGCGCCAACGCAGAAGCATCAACGCGGTGTTAATTGCAATTTGTGTGATCCAAGTCTGAAAACTACATCCGCCGCGGAAGCCGTTGAGGTGCTTGTAAGCGCGCATTAGAGTCTCCTGGAAAACATCGTCGGCATCGTCCCGGTTCTTCACAATACGGATGATCCTCTGCCTAACGCTGCGGCCATAACGATCGCACAGCTCCATAAATGCATTCTGATCGCCAGCTTTGGCTTCAGTGACCAACGCATCATCACTTGCCGTGCGACCAAGCTCGACCTCCGCTTTGGGTTTAGCCCCGACTGGGACGGGGATCGACTGAGTGTGCAAGAACTCCAGTGCGGAAGCATCGAACGGAAGTGTGCTGACCGGCATTCCGGCGGGTTTCGCTAATGGAGTGAGGCCCATTCTGTTCCTCCGTGAATGAGTTGGCGCCAATGGGCAGCTAGGAATGTCTCGGACTTCTTAGCTGCTTAACAAAGGCAGCGATGGCCATTCCAATCTCGTCGGGGCTGTCCTCCTGCAACAGCTTTCGACCTTTTACCGTTACCTCGGATTGGTTTGGCCAACTTCGGATGATCTCCCGCAAGCGGCCGCGGGCGAGCGTACCTGGTTCGCCATTGATGAACAACTTGGGAACCGTGCTTTGTGCCAACCAAAGTCCGTTCTTGCTAACAACCTCGTTCACTTCTCTTGGCTCGCCGTCCAGGGGGAGGCTGCGAGGCCATGACAGCATCGCCCTGCGATCCTCACCTGCATTTCGGAAAGGTTGGCGGTAGACCTCGAGTTCATCCTCGTTGAACTGCCGAAGAGCGGTCTGCGGAAGAATCTTCTCGATGAAAATGTTGTCTTCTAACACCATTCGCTCGCCCCCGGGTGAGCGGAGCGCCTTGAACAGCGGGTGTGCGTGCTCGGGGAGATCTGACCATTCCAAGGGTGCGGCGAGGGCCTCCATGTGCACAATACCCTTGACTCGGTGACTATTATGGCGAGCCCAATCAAAGCCGAGAACAGCGCCCCAGTCGTCGAGGACGAGTACCACGTGATCTCCGAGATCCAACAGATCCCACAATTCAAATAGACAGTTCCTGTGGCTTGCGAGACTGTAGCGAGTCGGTCCCAGGAATGGATCGAGCTTGTCGGATCCACCCATGCCGATGAAGTCGCACGCAATGAGGCGTCCCAACCCTTCCAAGTGCGGTAAGACGTTTCGCCACACATACGACGAGGTTGGCTGCCCGTGCTGAAAAACGATTGCATCGCCATCGCCCTCATCGGTGTACGCCATTCGGTTACCTCTGATGTTGCGGTACTTCAGATTTGCATATGGCTTACTTCCGGTCATTGGGATTCTCCTCGGTTCTGAGAGCGAATTAATCACGTGCGCGGAGCAGCGGCCGGAACGCCGTGCGGTAGGACCACGCTAGAAAGATCTCCAGCACGGTGACTATGCTCGCAAGGCCAATTTCTGCTCCAGATGAAGGAACGAATAAGTGCATTACGGCAACGTTGACAATGACCGGCGCAAGCACGGTCAACGCGAGCGGAACGAAGCGACCGATCACGAGCGCAGTGCCGGTAACCAGGTAGATCACAAACAACAATGGGAAGAAATACCGGCTGGCGACCAGCCCATTAATGAATACGGCAGCCGCCCCTTGGGCTGGTGGCAACGGGAACAGATGCAGCAGGCCGTTTAGTCCAAACCCGAAAAACACAATGCCGTGGAGAACCCGCGCCGCGACTGTGGCAGTGGTTTTCATTCCTGATCGCCCGCCTCTCATAAATCGATTACCAGTGGGTTGTATGCAGATCGTATGAACCGGCTGGATCGAATTCTCCGGTCACGGCGCGCTCATGCACTTCCCAAGGCGACGCACCTGATTTGCGCGCTGCAATCAACTTCTCAGGATCGACATTCATGTGCAGGCGAGCGGGCAGATTCTTCAGTTGCTCTGTCACCGTCCAGTCGCTGGGAAAATTGTTGACGTTGAGCTCGATGATGTTCCCATCGGGATCGGCGTAATAAATCGCCGTTTGAATGAACTGGTCTGCGGCCCAAAGCAGAGGAATACCGAGATTCTTGAGCCGCACGTATGTGCCCAGCAAATCGTCCAGCGTCAGGTATTCAAAAGCGATGTGTTGCACCCGTGCGTGACGGTCTCTGTCACCATCGCTCGGCAGGCCTGGCGTCTCAAAGAAAGAAAGGCGGTGGTTGCACTCATCGTTGCTGGCGAATGCTACCGTCTTGAACGGTGTTCCCTCAGGCGCCGCCACACGCTTATTCACCGTCATGCCCGCCACCTTGCCGTACCACTCAAGCATGGCTTCCAGGTTGCCTGTGGTAAGCCCACAATGCTGCAACTTCGGATGGATCGTGATCTCGGTATTCATTCCAGCTCCTGTCAGTTTTTGGGGTTTGTACGCTCGTGTCCGTGTCGATTCTGCGTAAATGGCCCGACGGGTCACGCCGTTCTATAAAGCAAGGTTGTTGCCATTAACTGGCGTTGAAAACAAGGGACATAATCCATTTGCGGAATCGCAGGTTTTGCGAATTGGCGAATTTGGCGATTCATTTATCGCCCATCTTCTGCCGAAACCAGGTTTTTTCTGACGGCGTCCAGTTTCCTGGGCACCGATCGCTTCCAGTCGACATCTCCGTGGTTGAGATCCAAGAGTGGAGACCCGGCTTGATGGGGAATTGGAGTCGGATTGGCCACACAGACCGCCACCCACCTGCCAGCGGCTGCCAACTCCGGCTGAAAACAGCGAGAAATCTGTTTCAGAAGGTTTTCGGAAAGGGGCGAAGCTCAGTGGTGTTCGCTTGTAACAGTTGGCTGATGCGCACGGGGAGATCGAACCCCAAGCAGAGCATCTCCCCATTTCGACGAGGATATCTTCGCTAAATCTTCTGTCGAAATTTGAAGGCTTCAGGCTGAATTGGATTAGAATTCTCTCGGGTACTTCCCTGAATCGCTTTTAAAACCAACGAAATGCGCCAGCTGGCCGGGAAAAATCCTCCGTTCACCAGTCAGCCGTCGACTATTTCACAATCCGCGTGGTGGTCGCTTCGGATCTCAGGCAGGTGATGCTGAGTCGATCCGTTGCAGAGGCTTTTGATATGCACACCGAAGACTTCCGGAGGGCCGAACGCAGAGTTGCAGCGGGTGCTCGAACTAACACCACAACTTTTCGTCGCGTTAGACCCCAACGGCGAGCGGTGTTTTGCCGACCGCCCAGCGTCCGGGGTCTCAGAGCTAATCCTGAAGGAATTGCAGACTCCTACCTATCCTGTCCGGTTCTTTCACGTGGGTGACCTGCATCGCATGATACGAAACGTCTATTCGGGCGCAAGCTGGGATGAGGTCTACGAATTCAAGGAGCGGCTGCGAAGCCACAACGGATGGCCCTGCGCAGATGCCGTCACAATGGGTGACATTTTGCAACTCTGCTCCATTGAGACTTCCTCATCGCGGGAGAAAGATCGATGGCAAGCAGTGTAACCAGTGCGAAGTCGAATGGTCTCGATCGTGCAACAACGGCACCTCTCTGGATCCGTGTGGCAACTGCGCTACTTGCCGCTGCGATTTTTGTTGCCGACACCGCGACACCGTTCGAGTTTTCGGTTTCGGTTCTTTACGTCGTCGTTATCCTCATGGCTGGCCGCTTCTTGCGCCGGCGCGGTACGGCATTCGTCGCCGCTGCGTGTGTGATCCTGGCTGTGAGCAGCGCAATTTTGACGCCTCCCAAAGGTGAGGCATTTTGGGGGGTCGCCAATACTCTAATCAGCATTGCGGCCATAACCATCACCAGCTTTCTTGTGCTGCAGAGTCAGGCGCGAGAACTGGTGCTGAAAGAACATATCGAAGAACGGAAGCGCGTTGAAGAAAGAGTTGGACAGCAAGAGAAGGAACTGCGAGCGGTCCTCGATTTCACCCCCCTCTTAGTAGCGGTATTCGGGACTGACCGGAGACGTCTCTATGCTAACCAGCCCTCACTCGCTTACATAGGATTAACGCTGGAGCAATGGCAAGGGATAACTGATCCCCTTTGGTTCTTCCATCCGGATGACCGGGAGCGCGTTGCGAAGGGAGGGTACTCCGGATCAGGAAGTGAAGCTCCGCACGAGTTCGAAGCACGGTTTCTTAGAGCGGATGGAGCATATCGCTGGTTCTTGTTCCGTGACAATCCGTTGCGCGACGAAGACGGGCGGATCATGCGGTGGTACTTGTCGGCGATGGATATTGAAGATCGTAGGCGGGCCGAGGAGGAGTTGCACAACACAGCCGCCGAATTGCAGCGAGTGATGGCCTCCGTTCCTGACTGCCTCTGGAGCGTAGAAATCGATGAACAAGGAAGTTGGAAGTATAGTTACTACTCGCCGGCGGTGGAGAAGATTACTGGACGACCGGCATCTTTCTTCCTCAGAGACCCTGATGCATGGTTCAGCATCGTTCACGCGGATGACAAAGTGCGAGTAGCCACCGCCGCAAAGCGTTTGGCAAACGGAGAAGTTGAACTGGCACAAGGCGAGTATCGCATTGTTCATGCGAACGGCGACATTCGCTGGATTCGTGATTCTGGAGTGGCGACACGCTTGGGAGAACGTCTTCGGATTGATGGGGTCGTCAGCGAAATCAGCGAGCGTAAGCGGGCCGAAGATGAGTTGCTTCGCAGCGAAGCTTATCTGGCCGAAACGCAAAGGTTGACCCACACGGGCAGTTGGGCTTGGGTCGTCAAAGGAGAGAAGCCTAACTACTGGTCCCAAGAAATGTACCGGATCTGGGACTACGATCCAGCGAACGGAGTGCCACCTCCTGAAACCGCATGGGAACGAATTCATCCCGAAGATCGCGAAAAGGTTCGCGAACATATGGAGCGAGCGTTGGCATATCGGCTTGGAGAGCACGGTGCGGCGGATCACCGCGTGGTATTTGCGGATGGAGTAGCCAAGGACGTCTATAGCAGTTTTCGAAGCGTCGAAAACAATTCAGCCTTGGTTGACACTGCCGACTTTCGGATCGTATTGCCCAATGGGATCATTAAGCACATTCGATTTGCGACCCGCGCGGTTCTTAACCAAGCGGGTGAACTGATTGAATACGTCGGCACAAACATCGATGTCACGGCTCACGTTCGCGCCGAAGGGGAGCTGCGTGCAAGCGAAGCGCGCTTCAGAACTCTAGTGGATCACGCGGCCGACGCGATCCTTCTGCGAGGCGATGATGGAAAACTTATCGATGTCAACCAATACGCCTGCGAGCTTTTGGGCTATACACGGGAGGAACTGATCGGGATGACTCCACGAGACCTCGTCGACCCAAACGAGGATCCTGCTTTCTTCCGATCGGTCGATGAGCGATTAAAGGCAGGAGAGCTCTTCGCCTTCGAGTCTGGTCTTCGGCGGAAGGATGGGACCCTTTTGCCAGTCGAGGTTCGGGTACGGCCCTTTTCGCAAGACGACCAGCGACTCTTCTTGGCCATTGCACGCGACATCACCGAACGGCGGCAGGCCGAGCACGAGCGCAAGCGCCTCCACCAATTGGAAGCAGAACTTGCGCACATTAACCGTGTGAACGTCATCGGCGAAATGACGGCATCGATCGCGCATGAAATCAACCAACCGCTTTCCGGCGTTGTGAGCAACGGTGAGGCTTGCTTGCTATGGCTTGCGGCCGATTCTCCTAATCTGGAGGAAGCCCGGGAAGCAGCTCGTCGGATCGTTCGGGATGGTACAAGGGCAGGCGAGATAATCTCCCGAATCCGCGGCCTCGTTAAGAAGTCCCCAGCTCCGAAGACAGAGCTGGATTTGAATGAGACTGTGCGGGAAGTGATTGCCCTAATGGCGGATGAAGCGAAGAGAAGGAAGGTCACGATCCAAACAGAGTTTGCCGAAGCCCTGGGTCCTGTTGTTGGGGATCGTGTGCAGTTGCAACAGGTAGTGCTCAATCTTGTCATCAACGCCATGGACGCGATGCATGATTCGGTTTCAAGGCGCCTCCGGATCGCCACTTCCAACATCGAGCCTGGCCAGGTTTGCGTGACCGTTCAGGACACGGGGGTAGGGCTCGATTCGGACAGCCTGACAAAGATTTTCGATCCGTTCTACAGCACAAAATCGGGCATGGGAATGGGATTATCGATCAGCCGTTCCATCGTGCAGAGTCACGGCGGAAGAATGTGGGCTGCTACGAATGATGGCGCAGGGGCAACGGTTCAATTCACCATTCCGCTGTACCGCGAAGGAACGTCGCCGGGCGCAGATTGAGTAGTTCCACATCCGAGAGACGAGAGAGTTGTCAAGAGATGGATGTGTTGTCCCCTTTCCGCACATTTGAAATAGGATAAATTCGATGGGGAAGGCGTACCGACAAATTAGAACCCACATGGCGCTAGGCATACTGCTGGCGTTCTGCGCTTGTGCTTCGGCATCGGGCCCATCCCTCGACATCAGTCAATACGCACACACCCCGTGGACCGCCCGGGACGGCTACTTCAAGGGCAATATCTATTCGATTGCCCAGACGCCCGACGGATACCTATGGCTCGGCTCGGAATTCGGGTTGTTTCGCTTCGGTGGGGTTCACAGCATTCACTGGCAACCGCCCGAGGGCCAGCAACTACCTGATCAGAACATCAATTCTCTGCTCGCCGCTCGAGACGGCACTCTCTGGATTGGCACCATGGGTGGCCTTGCATCCTGGAATGGCCGCACCCTGACCCAATACCCGGAAATTGGACCACGGTTCGTGGAATCTCTGGTCGAGGACCGTGATGGCACGGTATGGGCCGGCGCTCTCTTCAGTCCGAATGCCAGTCCCACGGGTCTGCTCTGCGCCATGCGAAGCGGCCGCGCACAGTGTTACGGAAAGGATGGCACCTTTGGGATTGCCGTTCCGGGGTTGTTTGAGGACAACTCAGGCACTCTCTGGGTCCTGGCACAATCCGGGCTGTGGCGATGGAGACCCGGTCCACCAGTACGCTATGAGACAACACCAGTTGAAGTCACCGCCTTGACAAGCTCCGACGACGGACGTCCGCTGTTTTCCGTGCGCGGCGGGGGGCTCATGCGCCTCGTCGGCGAGAAGTCCATGCCGTATCCGATTCATGACGCGGTCAATGCGAACAAGGTACTTAGCGATCATGACGTCGATGCCAACAAACTGCTCCGCGACCGTGATGGAGGTCTTTGGATCGGAACCGTGGAGAGGGGGCTTATCCATGTGCATAACGGTCGGACTGACGTATTTACGCAGTCGAATGGCCTGTCAGGCGACGTGATCCTCAGTCTCTTCGAGGACCACGAGGGCAACATCTGGGTAGCAACCACCGGAGGGCTCGACCGCTTTCGAGAGCTTCCGGTGACCACAGTCTCTTCGCAGCAAGGTCTGTCAAGCGATGCCAGTCAGTCCGTTCTTGCAACTACGGATGGCAGCATCTGGATTGGTAGCCACGACGGTTTGACCAGATTGCAGCGGGGTAAGATTAGCATTTTTCGCAAATCAAGCGGCCTGCCGGACGATGAAGTGCAGTCTCTATATGAAGACGCGCGAGGGCGAGTCTGGGCAGCCACGGATTACGGACTGGCATATTTCAAAGACGGCAGGTTCATTGCCATAAATGCCTTGACAACCAGGCAGAAACACTGGCTGCATTTCATCACGGGGGACAAGGCGGGGAACCTCTGGATTTCAGAGCACGAGAATCTCATGCACTTGCTGGATGAGCGTTTGGTCGAGAAAATTCCTTGGCTGAAGTTGGGACATCACGAAAGTGCTGAGGTCCTGTTGTCTGGCGGAGAGCAAGGCGGAGTTTGGCTTGGATTCTGGAGCGGCGGGGGCGTCGAGTATTTCAACAATGGCAAGGTCCGTGCAACGTACACTGCCGCCGATGGATTGGGTGAAGGCCATGTTGCGGATCTTGAGTTCGATCGCGATGGAGCGCTATGGGCCGCAACCCAGGATGGCGGAGCTAGCCGGATAAAGGACGGACACATCTCTACGCTCACAACCAGGAATGGTTTGCCGTGCAACACCATTCACTGGACTATGGAGGACGACGATCGTTCCTTCTGGTTGTACACAGGCTGCGGCCTGGTGCGCATCGAGCGGCCCGCATTGGACGCTTGGATTGCCGATCCGAAACGTACGATTCAAATGACGGTCTGGGATGCGGCGGATGCTGTCAAGCTCCGCTCGAGTGCGGCCAGTACCTTCGGCCCTCGCGCTGCCAAGTCCTCCGATGGCAAGATGTGGTTCCTGACGGGTGTCGGGGTCCAGGTCGTAGATCCCCATCATCTTGCTTTCAACAAGTTGGCGCCGCCGGTGCACATAGAGCAAATCGTTGCAGACGGAAGGAGCTATTGGCAGAATGCATTCGGCGGAGTCGCCTCAGAAATTCAACTTCCTGCTCTGACTCACGACTTGACGATCGATTACACCGCTCTCAGTCTCGTCGCGTCGGAGAAGGTCCATTTCAAGTACAAGCTGGAAGGGCAGGATCGTGACTGGAGAGAGGTGGTGAACGACCACGAGGTGCAGTATTCGAATCTTCCTCCCCGTCATTATAGGTTCCGATTAATTGCATGCAACAACAGCGGAGTGTGGAACGAGCAGGGCGATACGCTTGAATTTTCGGTTGCCCCCGCCTACTACCAGACGAACTGGTTCCGCGTCCTCTGCGTGGTCGCCTTCCTGGCGCTGCTCTGGGCCGTCTATCAATCGCGTATCCGGCAACTGGAGGAACAAGAGAAAAAGTTTCGCGAAGCTGTTGAAAGCATGCCAGCCTTGGCGTTTGTTACCTCCTCAGGTGGAAATGGCACGTTTGTGAACAAAGGATGGACCGAATATACGGGGATGAGCATGGAACAGACGGCGACCTCTGGTTGGAAGGCCGCTGTGCATCCCGACGATTTGAAGAGAGTTCTCGACCGTGAGCAGGCGGCGCTGGCAACGGGCGAACCGTTTGACTACGAAACTCGTTTGCGTCGAGGTGCTGACGGCCGGTATCGGTGGTTTCTGGTGCGTGTTGTGCCCGTCCACGACAAACGAGGGAAAGTTGTTAAATGGTGCGGGGTAGCGGCGGACATAGAAGATCGCAAAAATGCGGAACAACTACAAGCAGAGCTTGCGCACGTGAACCGAACTGGCATACTGGGAGAACTTACGGCCTCGATCGCGCACGAAATCAACCAACCGCTTTCCGGCGTTGTGAGCAACGGTGAGGCTTGCTTGCTATGGCTTGCGGCCGATTCTCCTGATTTGAAGGAAGCCCGGGAGGCAGCTCGCCGGATCGTTCGGGATGGTACAAGGGCAGGCGAGATAATCTCCCGAATCCGCGGCCTGGTTAAGAAGTCCCCGCCCCCGAAGACAAAGCTGGATCTGAATGAAACTGTGCAGGAGGTGATTTCCCTAATGGCGGATGAAGCGAAGAGAAGGAAAGTCACGATCCAAACAGAGTTTGCCGAAACCCTGGGTCCTGCTGTGGGAGATCGAGTGCAGTTGCAACAGGTTGTACTCAATCTTGTCATCAACGCCATGGACGCGATGCATGATACAGCTTCGAGGCGCCTCCGGATCGTCACATCCAACATCGAGCCTGGCCAGGTTTGCGTGGCCGTTCAGGACACGGGGGTAGGGCTCGATTCGGACAGCCTGACAAAGATTTTCGATCCGTTCTACAGCACAAAATCGGGCATGGGAATGGGATTATCGATCAGCCGTACCATCGTGCAGAATCACGGCGGAAGGCTATGGGCAACTGCGAACGAAGATGCGGGCGCGACCGTACAGTTCACGCTTCCCCGGTTCCACGACGGAGCATCCATTGCTTGAACCCGAGGCAATTGTCGCGATTGTGGACGATGACCTGTCCTTTCGAGAGGGCGTCAGTAGCCTCATACGAGCTGCGGGATGGAAGGTTGAGACCTTTGCGTCGGCAGAGGAATTCCTCGCCCGTCCTCGTTCTGATTCGCCCAGTTGCCTTTTGCTCGATCTACAGCTCCCGGACTTGAGCGGACTAGATCTGCAGAAGAGGATGGCCGAGGGGAACTTCGATATACCGATTGTGTTCATTACCGGCCATGGCGATATCCCTGCGACAGTTCAGGCGATGAAGGCCGGCGCAGTTGAGTTTCTAACTAAGCCGTTCGATAGGGAGCAGCTTTTTCGCGCCATTGCAGAGGCAATGGAACGTGATCGGCATCATCGGGAAAAGCATGCCCAGTTACACGAAGTCTGGCAACTATATAACTCGCTCACTCAGCGTGAGAAGCAAGTAATGCAGCACGTGGTATTCGGTCTGCTGAACAAGCAGATTGCTTCTGAGTTGACTATCACTGAGTTCACCGTCAAGCTCCACCGCGGGCGCGTAATGCGGAAGATGCACGCCAAGTCTCTCGCGGACCTGGTGAGGATGGCTGAAAAGCTAGGACTCCGATCTCGTCAATTTCGCTAGAATCTCCTCAATATCCGGTCATAAGTACTACCAAGGTGTAGCTAGACATCCGCTTGCACCGGGTTTAAATATGTCTGATGCAGGCGCTCGTTTCAGTGGTAGACGATGACGATTCGGTCCGCGAGGCGCTGGAGAGCTTGATCCGTTCCGCCGGACTGTTGGTGCAAGTATTTGCGTCAGCCGAACAATTCCTGGAATCACGCGTGGTCAGCAAAACCACCTGCCTCGTATTGGATGTTCGGATGCCGGGAATGAGCGGAATCGAGCTTCTTTCGGGCCTACTTTCGAAGGGCTACCAGGTGCCCGTCATTTTCATGACTGCACATGCGACTGATGAGGAGTGTCGGGCGGAAGCGCTCTCTCTCGGAGCGGTAGCTTACCTAATCAAACCATTCCACAAGAACGAATTACTGGATGCCATTTTCAAGGCAATAGAGGCGAATGAAAACCAAGGCTGATGGGGGAATTCGTTATGGACAACATCGACGGTCTTGTTTACGTCGTGGATGATGATGCCTCGGCACGGGAAGGCCTAGCCAGCTTTCTTTCCGCCGCAGGGCTAAAGGCACAGACTGCAGCATCAGGCGAAGAGTTTCTCGCAATGTCTCGAAATGAAGTCCCAAGCTGTTTGGTTCTCGACGTGAACCTTCCTGGCTTGAGCGGAATCGACTTGCAAGAGGAGCTTATTAGATGCAGCATTCAAATTCCGATCATTTTCGTTACCGGTCACGCCGATATACCGATGACCGTGCGAGCGCTCAAATCAGGCGCCGCCGATTTTTTCACGAAACCTACTAACAATCATGAGCTACTCAATGCGGTCCGGCGCTGCATCGCAGTCCCTCTTCCGCCTTTGCGAGAACGCAGAGATGACATTCCTCCGCTGAGGAATATTGTCAGATGGTGCGGGACAGCTACCGACATCGACGCTCGCAAGCAAGCAGCAGAGAGATTGCAATATGAAAACGTGGTTTTACGTGAGGAGATTGATAAGGCATCCATGTTCGAGGAAGTTGTTGGCACTGCGGGCGCGCTAAAGCGAGTGCTTACAGCGGTCTCCAAGGTGGCGCCGACCGACTCAACCGTTCTCATCACCGGCGAAACCGGTACGGGCAAAGAATTAATTGCGCGTGCGATTCACAAGAAATCGGCCCGGTCTGCCAGGCCCTTTGTCACTGTCAACTGCGCTGCTATTCCTCAATCGCTGATTTCCTCAGAGCTTTTTGGGCATGAGAAAGGGGCATTCACCGGCGCCCTGCAACGCCGGCCCGGGAGGTTTGAGGTCGCGGAAGGAGGAACGATCTTCCTAGATGAAGTAGGCGAGTTGCCGTCCGAAACGCAAATCGCTCTACTGCGTGTCTTACAGGAAAGGGAGTTCCAGCGCGTAGGCGGCAGCCAGACTATTCGAATGAATGTGCGTGTGATTGCAGCCACCAACCGCGACTTGCAGAAGGCGATTGCTGCAGATGCCTTCCGGCAGGATCTGTTCTATCGCCTGAATGTCTTTCCAATCCAGGTACCACCCCTTCGGGAGCGTAGAGAGGACATTCCGATGCTGGTGGACTATTTCGTCGACAGGTTTTCAAGAAAGACCGGCAAGAACATTCGCAGCATAAAGAAATGCGCAATCGATCTGCTTGTTTGTTACGATTGGCCGGGCAACATTCGAGAGCTACAGAACGTTATTGAGCGGGCTGTGATCCTTTGCGAAAGTGACACATTGACGGTCGACGAGACCTGGCTATTACAACCAGCCCCACCGAATCATAGCGTCGAGGGAACTCTTAGCAGGAAGAGCCCTGCGGAAGAGAAAGAACTCATTGAGAAGGCGCTCATGGAATCTGGAGGCAGGGTATCAGGCTCTTCCGGAGCAGCAGCGAAGCTATGTATTGCAGCTTCGACGCTGGAATATAAGATTCGCCAGCTAAAGATCAATAAGCACAGTTTCAAGAACTACCTTCAAAACGAATCATAATAGGTCCTACTGACCACCTGATCATGAGTCAACATCATCTGCGCTCCTGCGCCGTGCAGTGTCGCTAAAACGAAGATCGCGAACCCGACTTCTGAAATGTGTCGCGACTTTTCGTGGATCGAATCGGTTCCGTATATCCCAATCTGTCATCCCCGACCCGAATTAGGATCACGCCATCCATCCCCCACTTGGCGATTCCGTTCGCCATCATCGATCATTCTTTCTCTTCTTGGCAAACTCTGCGCGGAACAGTGCGCTCTCAGTGGCGTCCTGGCTTGATCTACGCGAATCTGCGCGGCGCTCACAAATTCGATTCTCTAAAACTGCGAATTCGCGAATTCTACGACAGCCACCAATCCCAAACGTAGTTGTGTTTTCATGCACTTGAGAGTGGTCACGGCCTTGCAAATGATTTGTCAGGACGGACCACATGTTCAAAATCCAGAGGGTCTCGAATGGAAACATCGTTTTCAAGTTGAGTGGTCACATCGAAGCAGAACACCTAAGCGAATTGCAGAAGGTGCTGAACGACGAATCCGCCTCGACAGGGATAGTTCTGGATATGAAAGAACTCGTTTTGGTTGACCACACTGTTGCGGAATTCCTGGCACGTTGCGAAGCCGCTGGAATGACTCTCGAAAATTGTCCGGGCTTCGTTCCCAAGTGGGTCGACCGAGTCAAAGGAGAGACCAAATAGATCAAACGCGGGACCTCTTTTGGCCGCCGGCAAATTGAGCAGGGTCCGGGGCGAAGACGAAGAGCCGAGACAACAAGCACCGATCAGTCTAGGTGTGTCCGGTCCTCTTGCCGGCGCTCTGAACCCTATACGTGTGCCCTGACACGGAACCCTACGGAGTCATTGGTTGCGAATTCAATCGTTTTGAAACTGCACCAAGCAGAAGAAAACAGATTCGGGAGGTAAAGATGAATCAAGGGGCCAAGCAAAACGCGGATCGCCGACAAGCGCACCATAGGGCCTCTCGGGTTGCGGCACTTATCTGCACCGTGTTTCTTGTTACCGCGCAACTCAATTCGTTTTGCCAGTCGAGTTCGAGCAGCGGAAGCATTCCCAGTGGGCCGGCAACACCTGAGGTCCTGCACCTGAGCCTACGCGATGCCATTCAGCGTGGCCTGCAATACAACCTGGCGGAGATACAGAGCGGTCAGGATAAGCGGATCGCCAGGGGCGAGCGTTTGATTGCGTTGAGCAAACTGTTACCGCAAGTGAATGCCGGCGCATCGGAAGAAATCCAGCAGCTCGACTTATCGTCTCTAGGCCTCAAAATCCCTGGCGTTCCGCACGTCATTGGCCCGTTTGGAGTCAGCGCGGTCGAAGGAACAATCAATCAGACAATCGGCACCGAATTGATGCGGCGCTTCATCGCAGCACGTTCAGCGGAGCAAGCTGCACAACTGAATTATCAGGACACACTGGATCTAGTCACCCTTTCAGTGGGAAACGCCTATCTGTTGGTCATCGAGGCACATTCCCGTATTGAGGCGCAGGAAGCGCAAGTGCGGAATGCACGTGTCCTTTTCGATCAGGCCCGCGATGAAGTCGAAGCAGGGACATCGCCGCGGATCGATCAGACGCAAACCGAAGTACAACTTCACAGCGAGGAGTACACGCTTAGCGTGACGCGCAACAACTTCGCCGTGGCAAAGCTCAACCTGGCGAGGGCCATTGGGCTACCACTGGGCCAGGAGTTTGACCTCATCGACCAGTTGCCATACGCCGAGGTCACTTCACTCAATCTGGATGAGGCGCTGTCGCTCGCCAACCGCTCGCGCAGCGACCTGAAGGCAGCCATGGCGTCACAGCACTCCGCTGCGGAGAATTTGTCTGCGGCACGCATGGAAAGACTCCCGGTAATTACAGCCGCCGGCCATTACGGAGACCAAGGGACAACATTCGGTCAATCGCACGGAGAGTTCACATTCCAAGGCGAGGTTAGCGTACCGCTCTTCACCGGAGGCCGGATCAAGGGTGATATTGCGGAGGCTGAGGCGACGCTGCAGCAGAAGGTAGCAGACACGGAAAACCTACGCGGACAAATCGACTATGACGTCCGCACAGCCTTTCTGAACCTGAATGCCGCTCGTGAGCAGGTCACAGTGGCTAGGCAGAATGTCGATCTAGCCAACGATAACCTCACCCGTTCGAAGGACCGTTTCGCCTCGGGAGTGACCAACAGCGTGGAGGTTGTGCAGGCCGAACAGTCTCTGGCCAACGCCGACGATCAAATCATCACGAGCCTCTACAGCTACAACTATGCCAAGCTCTCGCTGGCGCGCGCGCTTGGAGTGGCACGCACAAATTTCGAGCAATATCTCGGAGGAAAATGATGGCGACCCAACAGACCAGTGCAGAGGAAACGCGATCGCACACCACCGGCGAAAAACTTCGGCAATTCAACGATGAACTCCCGATAAGGAGCGATGAGAGAAACGATCGTGAGCAACGCAGCAGTTCTGCGGGAACTAAGAAGATCGTGGCCGCCGTGGCTTGTTTGGTGATCGCTATCGCCACAAGCGTTTTTATTCATGGAGCGCTCCTTTATGAGGATACCGATGACGCGCAGGTGCAAGGCCACATCATGCCTTTGAGTGCGCGGGTCAGCGGCCAAGTTCTCAAAGTCAATTTCGAACAGGGGCAAACAGTGCATGCAGGTGATGTTCTGGTCGTGATCGATCCCAAGGACTATAAGGTGGCCGAGGATCAGGCCGCCGCGGATCTCGCTGATGCGGAGGCTACGGCAACCAGTTCACATCTCAATGTTCCTATCATTTCAGCGAGCGCGTTCAGTGCGCTGGATTCCGCGCAAGCTGCCGTGAGGAATGCTGAAGCTGGTGTTGCCGCCGCGCAGCAGAACCTGCAGGCAGACCAGGCCGCATTGCAGCAAGCACAAGCAAACGCGGCAAGAACCGATTCCGATCTCGCCCGCTACGAGCAACTGGTAAAGAAGGAGGATATCTCCCAGCAGCAATACGATGCGGCTGTATCTTCTGCGCGTGCAAACCAAGCGGCAGTCAAAACAGCTGAGGCGGTTGTCGCAGCGGCGGAGCAAGCACTTCAACAAGCCCAGGGAAGGCTGGTGCAGTCAAGAGCGGACCTGCGTAACGCGCAAACCGCTCCGCAGCAGGTCTCACTGACCGATGCCAAAGCGAAGTCCGCCGAAGCTCAGGTGGCGTTCCGAAAGGCGAAGCTGCAACAGGCACAGCTAAATCTCGACTACACGATCATCCGCTCGCCAGTCACCGGAATTGTCGGCAAGCGGAGTGCCGAGGTTGGACAAAACGTAAATGTTGGCCAGGAACTCATTGATGTCGTCCCCCTTGACGATATCTGGGTGGTTGCAAATTTCAAAGAGACACAACTAGCACATATGAAGCCTGGACAGGCGGTCGAAATCAGAGTGGACGCATACGGACGTAAATGGAAGGGGCATGTCAGCAACCTCGGAGGTGGAACCGGATCTGTGTTCAGTCTGCTTCCTCCTGAAAACGCCACTGGGAACTATGTGAAGGTGGTTCAGCGCATACCAGTGCGCATCGATTTCGATCGGCCGGATCTCGACGGCTTCAATTTGGATGGGCTTCTAAAGCCTGGGATGTCGGTCGGACCGGAGGTAAGGGTCCGATGAGTACTTCAGCCACCATCGCGACCGAAGTTGCGATCTCGAAGCCGAGAGTCAACCCTTGGCTTATCGGGGTTGTTGTATCGCTCGCGGCGTTTATGGAGGTGCTCGACACGAGCATCGCGAATGTTGCTTTGCCTCATATTGGCGGGAGCCTTGGAGCCAGCAACAGCGAGACCACATGGGTTCTCACGAGCTATCTGGTCGCGAATGCAGTGGTACTCCCCATCACCGGATTCCTGGTTAGTCTCATGGGCCGGAAGAAGTTCTTCATTACGTGCATTGCCCTCTTTACGGTGAGTTCCTTCCTGTGCGGCATAGCGCCAAGTCTCGGACTTTTATTGCTCTTCCGGATTGCACAGGGTGCTTTTGGAGGCGGATTGCAACCGATGGCGCAAGCAATATTGGCCGACACATTTCCGCCAGAAAAGCGGGGTCTGGCCTTTGCACTCTATGGCGTGACCGCAGTATGCGGACCGGTGCTCGGTCCTACGCTCGGAGGCTGGATCACGGACAACTACACCTGGCGATGGATTTTTTACATCAATGTTCCGGTCGGGGTCTTGTCGCTCCTGCTGGTCCACGTGCTCCTCGAAGAACCTCCGATCATGACCCGGATCAAGAAAGGGCTGGCCCGTTTCGATGTCTTGGGCTTCTCCTTTCTCACCATCGGAATTGCATCCCTACAGGTTGTACTGGACAAAGGCCAGGAGGACGACTGGTTCTCCTCGCGGTTCATTGTTACGCTCAGTGTCTCAGCAGTCGTCGGGCTGGTGTCCCTGGTGATCTGGGAGTGGCACCACAAGGCTCCCATCGTCGATGTTCGCCTATTTACGAACTTCAATTTTGCAACCAGCAACGTCATGTTCCTGGCCTTTGGTGCGGCGCTTTTCAGCTCTACAGTGCTTATGCCGCAGCTTTTGCAAACCCTCATGGGATACACCGCCGAGCAGGCGGGGCTCGTTCTCTCGGCCGGAGCGATCGTTACGCTCGTCTTCCTGCCCATCGTGGGTCGAATCACAGCGCTTGTTCAGGCTCGCTATCTGATTGCAATCGGCTGGCTGGCGCTGTGTGTAAGCATGTACGTATCAGCCTACAAAACCAATCTCTCCATGACCTTTGGTCACGCAACCTACTTGCGCATCCTACAGACTCTGGGGCTACCGTTCCTATTTGTGACGATCACAATGGCCGCCTATGTCGGCCTGCCAAGTGAGAAGACCAACACCGCTGCCGGATTGATGAATTTCACCCGCAATATCGGCCAGAGTATCGGGACATCGGCTTTGACAACCGTGCTCGCACGGCGAGATCAGTTTCATCAATCTGTCCTTTCCGCCTACACAGGTTCGCCGAGCTTCCAGGTTTCGATTCAGGGTATGGCAGCGCAACTCAATAGAGGTGGCTTGAGTATGGCCACAGCCACGCAACAGGCAACGGATCGGCTTTACAACATGGTAACCACGCAGGCCTCCAGTCTCTCGTACATCGACGCATATTGGATGTTGGCGGTCGTAGGTGGCGTCATGTTCGTCGCATCGTTCCTGCTTAAGCCAAATGAAACGGGTAAGAGCGAAAGCATATCGGTCCACTGAGTTGAGGAGTTCAGAAATGTCTTCAATTGGGCTTTGCAGTTCCGCACATTTATCCGAGGCGGCAAAAACAGTCCGCCACTATCGACCAGATTCGGGACGGGCCACTGCGTTCCGCGGACGAGTATCGGGAGGCATCGGCGGAAGTGATGAGTCTTGGGATTCAACCGAAGCAGAGTTGCTCTCCAAAGCACAAGCCGGAGATCAGCAAGCATTCGTTGATCTCTGTAATCGGAATAGCCGGGTCCTAATGGGAAGAATCCTCAGGATTGTCAAGAACCAGGATGATGCTGATGACACTTTCCAAGAGACCTTAATGCGCGCGTACGAACACCTGAGCGGCTTTATGGGCAGATGCGCGTTCCGTACCTGGATTATCCAGATTGGCATCAATTCTGCATTGACGCTTCTGCGGAGGCGAAAAAACAGCTCGGAAGAATGCCGGGGAATAGTTGGGAAGGAAGGAGAGATTCTCGACGTCCCGGACGTTGCCGATCCGAAACCGAATCCTGAGCAGATTTATTCCAGAGTTGAAAGACACTCGGTTGTCTCAAAGGAGGTCAGCAGACTTCCCGTCGGATTTCGCCCTCTGATGGATCTCTACTACGGTGAAGAGAGCAATTTGATCGATGCTGCGCAGGCGCTCGGAATGACAGTAGCCACCGCGAAATCGCGGCTGACGGAAGCAAGAGCGTTGTTGCGGCGCCGCCTGAGGGGGACTCTCACCGAACGAGTTCAATGAATCCGCAATTGCAGGGCATGGTTGCAACTGGTGATGTGAGCGCACTTGGTAGCGAGAGCCTTCGGTTTGTAAACAGGGTGATTTGGCGCGAACCAGTTGGGGATTGGAATGAATTGCCCTGCATTTCAGGACGGGACGCTTGGCGCGATCGAATTCGATTCAAAGCAGTTTTTCCACAGACTCGCGCTCATTTTTCATGGATACGATGGATACGAAAATTCCGGGGAATCTCGCTCCTTGTGTAGACTGGGGAGAAGGCAGGGACGGTATAGACGGCGGGTAAGTCCATGCTCTCTCTTGCTTTGCACCTAAATCACAGAGAATGCGAGTTTTCGTAGGCGCGACTAAAACGGGTTCGAATCCCTCCGCCCCGACCATAAGTATATTATTATCTATAAGTTATGTCCGCGTGTTTTGAGATGATACCAAAATCACTCACGGATCGCTGAATTTCATCGATTTAGACTAACCGACACACCGATTTGCTCAGTTGCATGCCGAGCGGTAGCTCCCTTTAAGTCCTAGAAAATACGTTGCTTAGTGGTTTTCACACGGTGGAGCATTTGCGGGTCTTATGCTTCCTGAGTGAGGGGTTCGGAGCCCCGTCCCTCATGCCCGATCTTATCGTAACTGCGTGAACTATATAGATCCTGCCGAGGGATCGCGG
>Ga0326727_10006621_pt1 | contig 31555 bp, 30 predicted proteins | sample MB2enrmetagenome_FD_207643 | JGI IMG/M metagenome (GOLD analysis project Ga0326727, IMG submission 207643) | Lab enriched peat soil microbial communities from McLean, Ithaca, NY, United States - MB29MY | ecosystem: Environmental > Terrestrial > Soil > Wetlands > Peat | place: USA: New York...
GTATTTGTTGGCGTAGGTAGTTGCGACGGTAGTGTTGGGCATGCCGGCAGCGCCCGCCAGCGCAGCCGCGTTTGTTGATGCCTTCAGCAACTCAAAGGCATAGTAGCCTTTGCCGGCATCGACGCAGATTCCGGTCACTCCCAGGAACGCGACAAGGATCAAAGCTGTAAAAACCAGCGTCTGACCCTTGTCTTCCCTGATTAGCCGGCCCAGAACGGGGATTCTTTCCATGAGTTTCATAGGGTTTGTTCCTTCCTTCGTCAAAAGTCGTTTCACTGTGCCATCGCCGCTTGCGTTGTTTGAAGATTTCCCGAGGGTTTGAAATTCTCTCCGTACCTTGACCATGTAAAAATCGGAAACCAGCTATAGGGGTAACTCACCGTGAGGATCACCGGCTGGAACGTGGTGAGAGAGGTCGCCGCTGTCTTGCATGAGAATCCTGTCCCTGTGCCTGTTTCGGTGACGTATGTGGTGCTGCTGGTGTAAATCAACAGCGTATAAGTGAGGCTCCCCGCGCTCCATTGCGGCAGCGATGCCGCCACGTCGGTCGCCGCCGTGGCGCAGGGGTCCGTAATCAAGCTCGTGCCCGTGGCGATGGACTGCACCGCGCCCGCCGCCGCCAGTCCCAGTTGCTGCTGGCTATAAAGCGCCATGCCGAACGAGGCCATGCCGGTAAGAATGATGAGCAGAAGAGGAGCCACAATCGCCATCTCGACGAGCTGTGAGCCCTCCTCTCCGACACTGAAAAATGCGTGCAGCTGCTGCCGCCAGGTAAGCGGTCGCGCCCATACAGCCTCGCAATCCGAGTCGCGCTGGACCTCATCGGGCAACACCTGCATCGTGCTTTTCTCCAATTTTGAAACTCCGCTCTTCATCTTCGTTTATCTACCTCCCGATCCGGCAATACCACTAATAGGGGACTGGCTATGCCGTTTTCATCAATCTTCCAAATTGCTGATTCAAAAACTCTTATTTCAACCTTCTCAGTTCGCTCAGGAACTTGTCGAGCTCTTTGCGGTTGGCTCCGTCGCTCAGGATATTGTGTCCCTGACGATAGCCCCGCGTTTCGGGCAGTACAAATTTGAGGCCAACGCCGTCGTTGCCCCAGCGCACCGCGCGCGACTGAATCACAATCGACCGTTCATCTGCCCGATCGTCTTCGCTGACCGTGGTCAGCGTCATCAGCACCAGCGTGCCTGGATACCAGCGCTCCTCGGTGACGAGGTAAAGTCCTGTAGAGCTGATATCGCGGATGGCGTGAGACTGCGGCGAAGCGCCCGTCCAGTAAAATGCGGTCAATCCTGAAAACTGCTCCCGCGGCGCCTTGCGCGGATCGGGCGAAAGCCACCGCTCCAGCCACGACTTGGGCTTGTAAGGCGATTCCGTCGGCGGGGGCGGAGGCTCAGGAGTCCGTTTGGGAAGTCTCGAGTCCTTATCCCCCCGCTTTTCAGGTTCGAACAGCAGCGACTCGGTCGCCCAGAGCGGCTGTTCCTTCTCTTTCGCGGAAGGCGCCGGCTGGGAAGATCCGTTGTCGTTGCGCATGCCCGAGATCCGTTCCAGCCGCCGCTCCATCTCCTCGGCAATGCACAGAACCAGTTGGTCGCCGGTCTGGGTCTGCGAAGAGTATATGGAGTGGACGGGCAGCGCCAGCACACTTGCGGCCTTGGGGCTGGAAGAACTCACGCGAAAAGTGGGGAATGACTCAACCAGGTCGATCACGCGGCAGTCTTCGTCGAGATAAATCAGATCGAGAGGCGCCTGAAGGCCCGCGGCGGGAATGTCGCGGTACGGAACGATCCACATACCTTCGCCGGACTTCAGAGACACGCTGGACATCAGATCTACGATTGCGGCATAGGTAAGATCCGCAATCGTGATCTCCAGCCCGAGAAAACACTCACGGGTCTGGTTGTAGGCGCAATGTGTCCGCGTCTCCATAGTCTCTCCGGGCTTTGGCATTTCCTCTCCTGGCGCCCTAGGTTTCAGTCTCTCTTCGTTTCTCAGTTCCGGCCTGTCGTTCACGAATCAGAACAACCTTCTCTGCAGGCGTGCGTGCCGCCATGAGACGACACGCCTCCTTTCCCGCTGCACGAAGCAACAATCGCGGGCGGATGCCACCTGCACGGCATAGCCCAGCGGCGGGCGGGTAATCGTGGCGGCGACGTGATAACTGTCTCGCCGCCCGATGCACCTCGTTATGACTTACTTCACCCGCGTACGGCGGCGTTGAATCAAAACGATCAAAATGATAATGACCAGTACACCGGAGACGATCCGGATCAGCATTGTGGTATCCATAAATTCCCTCTCCCTCAGCTTTTCTTAACTGCTCCGGGGTTTTGATTGTCCCGGTTTTCATCGCGGTTCGAACCTTGAAACCGCAACCCCGATTCCTCGCCGCCGCGTTCGGCTGGAATCAACCCTGGTGCGGCCCTGCTTGCTAACACTCCGTCCGCGATCCGCGGGGCTGAAACGAGACGATGAGGATAATCACCCCGGCATCCCGGATACTGCGCCACTTCCCAGCGGCCGGCAACAACACTTGAGGGCGTCACTTGATCAGATCGTGATAGGCATCGATCATCAAGAGCACCGCAGGTCCCAAAAGTACGACAAACAGCGAAGGAAAAATGAAAAACACGAGCGGGAAAATCAGTTTTACCGAGGTCTTGGCCGCTTCCTCTTCCACTTGTTGAACGCGCTGCGTCCTCAGGGTGTCACTGTGGACGCGCATGGTTTTTGCCACGCTGGTGCCAAGCTGTTCCGACTGGACGAGCATGGATACCAGGTTGCGCACGCTGTCGACCCCGGTACGGTCGGCCATGCCTTTCCAGGCCTCGGAGCGGGGGCGCCCGGCACGCTGTTCCAGAACCACCATGTGCAGCTCGTCAGCCAATTCGGGCTGCGCCTTCTCCAGTTCTTCGGCGGTGCGCGCGGTTGCCTGATCCAGGCTGAGTCCGGCCTCAATGCAGATCACCAGCATGTCGAGCACATCGGGCAGGCCGCGATGAATGGCCTTCTGCCGCTTGGAGATCAAATGGCCGAGGTAGAAGTCGGGAATCAGGAATCCGCCCCCGATGCAGAAGGCGCACGCCATGAAAATGTTCTTGGCCATGATCCCGGTCCCGAACGCAATTGCGGACATTATGATCGGAAGCAGAACCTTGGCGCCATAGAGGATCTTGACGGACTGCGGTTCGCGGAAGCCGGCGCGCACCAGCCGCTGCTGAGCGACGCCAACCTCGGCCTGGCTCTTGGGCAACACGCCCTCGAAATGCTCAACCACGCCACTCAGCGAGCTCCCGGTCTGCTGCATGGTCTCGATGAACGACCGCTGCTTGGGCTTGGGATTGATGACCTCGCTGATGCGCTTGATCATCGCCTCGCGATAGAAGAGCAGAAGCAGGCCGCTGCCCAGCAGCGCGAAGATCACGATAAATGTGAGAACAGCAAGCATGCGTTAGCCTCTAGTAATCCAGCGTTACGATCTTGCGGATGATCAGCCCGCCTACAAAGATCATGCCGACTGATACCCAGATCAGCTTGATGCCCAACGGCTTGTGCCACAGTACGCTCATCATGTCGGGGTTGATGAAGTAGAGCATGCCCGCCATGGCCACGGGAAGCGCGGTGAGAATCCAGCCGGTCATCCGGCCCTGCGCGGTATGCACCTTCACCTGCCGCTGCAGGCGGAAGCGCTCGCGGATAACGTGCGACGTTTTGTCGAGCACCTCGGCCAGGTTGCCGCCGCTTTCCTTCTGAATCATGATCGCGGTACACACAATCGCCAGGTCCTGAATCGGCATGCGCTGTTGCATATTTTCCATCGCCACCTTCAATTCCAGGCCGTAGTTCTGCTCTTCAAAGCATCCCCTGAATTCCATGCCCACGGGGTCGGGGACCTCGCGCGCCACCAGGCCCATGGCCGCGATGAGGCTGTGGCCGGCGCGCAGGGCGCTCACCATCAGGTCAAGCGCCTCGGGCAGTCCCTCCTGGAACTTGAGGAAGCGGCGGCCGCGCAGGAACATTACCCAGCCGATGGGAGCCAAGCCAATGCCGACGCCGGCCAGGAGCGCAATGGGCGCATTGTGAAACTCGGCGTAGATTCCGTATGCGGGAACGACAAAACAGACGCCGGTAAGCGCCAGCAGGCGGCCTGCGCTCCATTTCAGGTTGGCCTGGCTGATCACCTTTTGCAGATAGGGCGCAATCTGAAACTGGAGCAGCTTCTTGTTCAGCCAGGGAATGCTGCTGATCGCCGAGTCCTTGCGAATATTGAGAATCTGTTCGCGCGTGGAAGGAGCGTCGGTAGACAACGCCGAGTCGAGCGAGGCCAGCACCTGCCGCGAGGTACGGTGGGAGCCGGCCATGGCCAGAGGCAGCGCGATGAGCGCAAAGACGCCAATGAATACGAGAACGAAAATGATTGGCACAGCTCCTCCTCCCTGCTAGTTGACCAGCGTTTCCCGCTCGAAGATCGTGGGCGGCAGAACAATGCCCGAAACACGCAGCCGCTCAAGAAACTTGGGCCGGATGCGGCTGGGCTGAAATACACCGATCACCTTGCCGTCGGGTCCGATGCCCTTTTTCTGAAAGCTGAAGATCTCCTGCATGCTGATCACGGTTTCTTCCATGCCGGTGATCTCGGTAACGCTGGTCACCTTGCGCGTACCGTCGGTCATGCGAGTGGCCTGCACAACTATCTGGATGGCCGAAGCAATCTGCTGGCGCACCGATTTTTCATTCAGGTTCAGGTTGCCCATGGCCACCATCGACTCAAGCCTGGAGATGGCGTCGCGCGGCGTGTTGGCGTGGACGGTGGTCATCGAGCCTTCGTGGCCGGTGTTCATGGCCTGCAGCATGTCGAACGCCTCTTCGCCGCGGACCTCGCCGATGATGATGCGATCGGGGCGCATACGCAGAGCGTTGCTGAGCAGCTGCCGCTGCCGGATGGCGCCCTGACCTTCGATGTTGGGCGGGCGGGTCTCAAGGCGCACGATGTTTTCCTGCGCCAACCGCAATTCAGCCGCGTCTTCAATCGTCACCAGCCGCTCGCTATGCGGAATGTACTGCGACAGAATGTTCATGAAGGTCGTCTTGCCGGCGCCGGTGCCGCCGGAAACGACGATGCTGATCTTGGCTTTCACGGCGGCCGAAAGTACTTCCATCATCTCGGCCGAAATACTCTTGAGCGCAACCAGCTGGTTGGCGGCCAGGGGTCCGGTGCCGAACCGGCGGATGGAGAGCGAAGGCCCATCGAGCGCCAGCGGAGGAATGATGGCATTGACGCGCGATCCATCCGGCAGGCGCGCATCGACCATGGGCGACGATTCGTCAACCCGCCGGCCCACCCGCGAGACGATCCGGTCGATGATCTGGAGCAGATGGCGGTCGTCGCGGAAGGAAGTATTGACGCGCTGCAGCAAGCCGCCCTTTTCAATGAACACGTGGTCCTTGTCATTGACCAGGATGTCGGAGATCTTGGGATCGCGCAGCAGCGGCTCGAGGGGCCCGAGTCCGAAGACCTCGTCGAGCAAGTCGGCCTGGATCCGTTCCTGCTCGTCGTAGTTGAGCGGCACGCGCTGATCCGCGATGATCTCCTTCACAATGCTCGATACGGCCTGGCGGGCCTGGCTGGAATTGACGCGCGACAGCTTTTCCAGATCCAGCTTCGCGATCAGCGTCCGGTGTATTTCCGCTTTGTACTTCTCCAGGTTCATCAATTCCATGCTGCACCTTCCAAGACTCTGGTATGACCCTTGCTATGATGGACGCGGCCCGCCTTATCCGAACAGGCTGAACCCCTTCTTTTTGGTTGTCGTCTGCTGCTCGGTCTGGCCGATGGCGGCGCGCGCCATCTGCTTGATGAGCCTTGAAATGGGCGAATCAGCCAGAGCCAACGGCGTGGCATTGATCTGCATCTTGCGAACGGCCGTGTAGTCGTTGGGAATCTTCCATTGCGCCGGCCGCGTTAGAGCCTTGGTGATGTGCTCCTCAGATACGCCCAGGGAACGCGCTTCATAGCGGTTGATGACGATTTCCAGGCGCGGGCCGCCGCCGGTGAAGAACTGCGTGATGAGGCGATTGGAATTGCGCAGTTCGGGTATGCCCGCCTGGGTCACCAGATAGATTGCGGTCGACTCCTTTAATACCGAGGAGCGCTCGAAACTCAACTGCGATCCCCAATCCACCACCACGTTTTCGAACTCCTGGCGCGCTACCGCCAACAGCCGGTCGATGTCCTCGTCCTTGGCCTCGAATTGAATGAACTTGCCGGGAGCCGCCAGCACCCAGACTCCCGAGCTGTGCTTGACCAGCAGTTGATGCAGGAAGGCGCCGTCGAGGCGGCTGGAGGCCTGCAGCGCATTAATGGTCGAATACTCGGCCACAATGCCCAGATTGAGCGCGGCATCGCCCAGAGGCAGATCGAGGTCGATCAGCAGGGTCTTCTGATTGGGCTCCTGCGCCAGAGCCACGGCAAAGTTGCAGGCCAGGGTGGTTGCGCCCGAGCCGCCCTTGGCGCCGATAAACGTCAAGAGCCTGCCGGCGGTCTTTCTGGTCGACTTGCTGACCGGGCGCCGCGCGGCCGCGCGCACCAGCGCCTCAGCCACGATGTTGCGGTCAAACGGAATGATCAGATACTCGCGCGCGCCGGCCCGCATGCAGCGCATGAGCAGGTCGGGATCGGTCCTGGTGGAATAGACCATCACCGTGGCCGTACCGGTAACGCCAATGCTCTCCACCAGTTCCAGGGCGTACTCCGGGTCTACGTCGAGGTCGATGATGATGACGTCGTAATGCTGCTCAAGGACCCGGGCGATGTCGTCCATCCCCGGAGGGTACGAAGAAAACTCGCGAATGTCGTTTCCCGAGGTCCCGGCCAGCGCCAGCAAGGCTGCAGCGCGGCGCTCCTCATTCGGGCCAATCAGGGCAATTGAAAGCGCCTCTGAGCCGATCGAGTCAGGATATTGCGAACCGAAATACGGGGAAGAATCCGTTGACACCGCGCCCTCGCTCCTTGCTTCTACACTTTTTCCATGCACGTGCTTCCAGCTTCGATCACTCTTATGCGCGCCCGCCATGGTCTGCTCCCTCACCCTTCATCGGACGAAAAATGAGAACAGCGTTCCGACTGCAATGGCCGGTGCGTAAGGCATCTTGCGCCGCCTGGGGTTCTGGATCGTGGCCTCCGGGTCGCGGAGCGTTCCGCGCTTCCAGCCCGCCATCAAATCACCGGTATCCTTGAACAGGTCAGGCAGGAATCCGCCCACCACCGCCCAGATCACGACGATTACGCCACCCACCAAAGCAGTGAAGATCAGCGCAAAGACCATCTGCCTGGGACCTATCCAAGCCCCTGCGGCAGCAAGGAGCTTTACGTCTCCGGCTCCCATGCCACCTAACAGAAAAAACAAACCAAATATACCGATCGCAAGTCCCGCGCCGGCCAGGCTTTGCCCTATGCCATGCCAGCCGAACAGTACACCTTGAACCACGATCCCGGCCAGCCAATAAGGGAAGACCAGCCAATTCGGGATGCGCCGGTTGTAAAGGTCGGTGATTGTCGCCACGCTCAACACAACCAGCGACGGCCACCAGCCAAACGAGTGCATCCCCCTGCTCCTTTTACCCCGTTACAGTCAGGGGACAAATGACTAAGAGCAATTCTCCAACCAAATAACCACACCGGTATAGCTTGAGGATTCAGCATGTTGCACCTGAGTCGAATCCTCACTGTACACGGCTGTTTACGCACCCTTCACGGCCGTGGAACAACTCGTATACACGCCTGCTCCAGGCCACAGACCAACTCAAGCTCACCTGTGAGAATAATGCGACCGGCGTTGAAACGCGACCCGGCCTCTAATTCCCCTTCTGGCTCATTCATGGATCAGCTGTATCAAATTAAAACAGATATACCACTCGGATCAACTGCAAAATATTCATTATGGACCGCTGCCGGGTCATAGTCCAGCAATCGTTTCCGGTCCAATTACACCCGTCTCCGGCACCCTCCGGCGATTGAATATCGATCCCGGACCAGGGGGTCGAGTGAAGCTGGAGATTGAAACGCGCAGCTTTGTGCCAATTTCGAATTTTCTGTGATCATATTAGGAACAAGCCGCGCGCTTAAAGGTAACCATAATGGTTACTTTGGTTACTAATTTAGTCACCAAGCTGTTTTTCGAACCCCTGGCCCGCCCTATTTCTGATACCGTTGATAACAGCACTCACGCTCAAACAAGTCCAGGAGCCACATAAGGTGCTGTAAAACAATGGCTTATGACGGTTCTCTCTGGGCTCTTCGTTTACATCGGTTTGGAGCCGAATTCGGAAGTGATGCAGGACCCGGCAATGTCCCTTCGGGAGCAACGGGAACCCGGTTTGGCGCTTCAATTCGACTTGAATCGTTGACTTTCATTGCCCCTACATCTGATTCCGGATTACCAATGTCGCATTCGTTAGCACTAATCAGGGATTGGCAAAGGTTTACCGATTCTGGATTATGGGGTTACATCGCCGCAGACTTTCGTATGTTCCCCCAAGGAACGGCATGACTGAATCCCGGAGAAGGCAGAGCCTCGACCAATGATTCGAATTGGACTTTATTCTGAAGACCGGACCTTGCAACCACTTCTTTCTTCCGCCCTTGGTAGAGAATTTCAGGTTTTGCTGGAATTGGACGGAGAGGGGATGGACAACCTCATCTCTGCGGGCGAATGCGATGTGATCATCCTCGATTTCTCATCGCACCGCGACACGCTGGAAGAGCGCATCGAATGCTCGCGGCGCCTGATCGCTTCGAACATCCCTGCCATCCTGCTCGCCGACGACACCTTGCGCACTACGGCATTTGAGCTGGTCAGATTGGGTGCGTTTGGCTACTGCCGCCGCCCGCCATCCATCCGCGACCTGAAGACAATGTTGCAGCGCGCCCACGAAAACTCCTCGCTCAAGCAGCAACTGCATACGGTACAGCAGCGCATTGAGGAGCCGGCGAGTTGCGATCAGATTCTGGGTTCGACGCCGAGCATGCAGCGCGTCTACCAGCTGGTGCGCAGCGTCACCAATCTGAATGCCTCGGTTCTCATCACCGGCGAAAGCGGAACGGGTAAGGAACTGATCGCCCGCGCCATTCACAATCTTGGCGCGCGCGCCAAGAAGCCGTTCGTCGCCGTTTCCTGCGGCGCGATTCCCGAAACGCTGATTGAAGCCGAGATTTTCGGCCACGAGAAAGGCGCCTTCACCGGGTCGGTGGGCGCTCGCGCCGGCTATTTTGAGCAGGCTGAAGACGGCACCCTCTTCCTGGATGAAATCGGCGATTTAAGCCTGTTTACGCAGGTCAAGCTGCTGCGCGTTCTGCAGCAGATGGAGTTCTGCCGGCTGGGCTCGAACAAGCTCGTCCCGCTGCGGGCGCGGCTCATCTTCGCTACGCACCAGGATCTGTCCAAACTGGTGGCTGAAGGCAAGTTCCGGCAGGACCTCTACTATCGCATCAACGTCATGCGCATCGAGTCGCCGCCGCTCCAAGATCGGCCCGAGGATATTCCGCAGATCGCGCAGCACTTCCTCAAGCGCTATTCGCAGGTCTTTCAAAAGCCGATGGATTCGATCGAGCCCGACGCGCTGGAGTTGCTGCAGAGCTATAACTGGCCGGGCAATGTGCGCGAGCTTGAGAACGTGATGCAGCGCGCCATTATTGCCGCGCCCGGACGCAGCATTCGCGCCGAGGATCTCAGCATCAACGTTCCGGAAGAGGAAATTGCCGCCGCTGGAGACGTCGTGATCGATTTCGCCGATTACCATCCCGACGGTTCCTTCGAACGCCAGTTGCGCGACTACAAGATCAAGCTGGCGGTGAGCGCGGTCCGCGAGCACAACGGAAACAAAACACTGGCCGCGCGCGGCCTCTGCATCTCGCGCGCCTATCTGCATCGGCTGCTGCGTCTCGCCGAGGCCGATCCTCAGTTTGCCGAGGCCGGCCTGCGCGAAACCAGAACAGCTTAGATTCGATCTTTCCCTTGGTCTGCAATTGAGTCCGCGGCGAGCAGTCGCCGCGGACTTTTTAATTCTCCCGGCGCCAGGCATCAACCATCTTGAAGGCCTGCGGAAAAGGGTTTTGCGACAGGTGGCGGCATGCAGCCTGCCTCCGGGCGAAGTTGAAAGACGCCGCAGGCGCTTTCCTCTCGCGCCGGCAACCCGATCGGAACTTCACTACGTGTGCATGTTATACGCAGGCGGTCCGGCCATCACCATCCCACTCTTTTGGCGGCCGTGAATATACCAGCAGCACCAGGTGGTTTCGTGCGTTTCGCCTTCTCCCACCTGAATCAGATCCTTGTAGACCACCCTGCCGTACAGCAGGATCAGTTCCTCCCATTTTTCAACCCTTTTGAGCTTCTCGTCGGTGCCGCAAAAGGTCTTCACCTCATCGCGGCTGAATGATTTGATCCCCGTCGATTCGCCGGGCAGCAATACAACGGACGACAACGCCGCGCTGGGAGTTACTTCGTCAAATTCCGGTTTCTCGGGAAGGTGGGTCTGGTCAACGGCACTCGTGATCCTGTCGATGGTCGATACGATTCTCGCCGGTCCGCGGCCGCGGTTGGAGGCGGTCACGGTAAAGCCGTTGTCAATGCTGCGCGAAGGCTCAACTGTAATCAGAATCCAGGGCCGCTCCGCGCGGATGATGGCCTGCGCATGCAACAATGCTGCCTGCGCGCTGTCGGCCGCGGCCTGCGCCGCTGTTTCAGCGTAGTGCGACTGGCGCTCGATCTTCCTGAGCGATGAGAGCGCCACCATGATCCCCACATAGCCCAGGACCGCCAGCAGGATCTTCGCTGCCCAAGCAACGCGGTCGGGCCACAGCCACGGCGCCGGGGCCGGTGCGGGAGTGGCGATGGTGATGTGCGACGGCTGCGCATCGCAGGGCCCCTCCGCGCAGTTGGGCGCCGCGCCACCATTGACATTCGTGCCGGTGTCGGAGATCGGCTGCGTACCCTTCGTCGCGGCCGGGGCCAGGGGAGAAGAGGCCGAATTCGAGGATGCTCTCGGTGCGGATTGCGTAGCCGGGGCCCGGGGAGAAGCCGCCGAATTCGAGGATGCTCTCGGAGCGGATTGTGCGGCTGGGGCAACTTGCCGGCTGGCTTGTGCTTTTATCGTCCCGGCGCCCTGCGCAGCCAACAGCAGCAGGGCAAGGATCACCCTACCCTTGCTCACCATTGCGCCAATTTATCACACCGCGCCGGGGCAGATAATGCAGCCGCAGCCACAACACTCCAAAGCAGTAGACCGGCTGGCGCCGACTGGCTGTTTAATTGAGCCGTTCGCCTCTCAGCTACAATGGGAGATGGGCTAAGGCCGATATTTTTGCGTATCTTCGCGCAAGCACAGCAAGGAGCACCATCGTATGGCGATTCCCGCCACCCAATTACGTCCGGGCATGATCATCAAGCACAACGACAATCTTCACCTTGTCTTCAAGGTTGAGCACCGCACGCCCGGCAACCTGCGCGCCTTCATCCAGGCCAAACTGCGCAATCTCAAGTCCGGGGCAATGTTCGAGCACCGCTTCCGCTCCGCCGACGCCATTGAGAAGGTCGTGGTCGACGAAATTTCAATGGAGTTTCTCTACAACGACGGCGACGACTACTACTTTATGAACCCCGTGGACTACGAGCAGACAGTGCTCAAGGGCACTACCCTCGGCGATGCCGTCGAATACCTCACCCCCAACCTCCAGATCAAGGTCAGCTACCACGACGGCCAGGCGGTAGGCATCGAGTTGCCGACCTTTGTCGAACTCACTGTGGTGGAGACCGAGCCCGGGCTCAAGTCCGCGACAGCTTCGAGCGTGACCAAACCCGCCAAGACTGAGACCGGCCTCGTGGTTCAGGTTCCGCCCTTCATCAACGAAGGCGAAAAGATTCGCGTCGACACCAGCGAAGGCGCGTATATGAGCCGAGCGTAGTGATTTTACGGGTCCAGGGACAAAAAGATGAATCGGACCGAATTCCAAAGGCTTTCGAATTTGCGGCTCAATGAATCCAAGGCGCTCTTAGCAGCGGGGTTCGCAGATGGTGCATACTACCTTGCAGGGTATGCCGTCGAATGCGCGTTGAAAGCTTGCATCGCAAAGCGTACACATGAGCACGATTTTCCCGAAAAGGGCTCGCAGAAATACTACAGCCACGACCTGGAGGATCTTGTTGGGTTTGCACAGCTGCAGGTCGAATTGGACCAATCACTTCAAGCCGACCCGACAATGAAGACGAATTGGACTGTTGTACAGAACTGGTCAGAAGAAAGTCGCTACGAAGCAAGCCGGGCGCCACGAGAAACAACGGACCTGCTCAACGCCATCGAGGATCAGAAGGGAGGAGGGGTATTACCATGGCTCCGGCAACGCTGGTAAATTTCGACATTGAGAATGGCGACGACGTGATCAAGGCCCTGGATAGCGCCGGCAGGGCACCCAAGGTTGCACTTTGGGCAAAACTCCCCGACTACGAGAACTGGCGACTAATCTTGGCCTCTGACAGGTTGAACCAGACATCGCTCACTTCGGGCTATTCAGAAATTAACGAAGCGATGCGCAAAGCCGGAATTCCGAGCTACAAACAGCCTGCCATTCTTCTGAGGCCGATGGACAACCCCATGATTGAGGCCCTCCGGCGCATCTTCGGTAATGCAGCAGATACCCGCGGAATGCGACTGGGGGGGCAGACGTTCGGCGACAAATACCTTGAAGAGGCTTTTGTCTACCGCATCCGTTGACCGACAGAGCCAAAACTAACGTGCATTAGACAAAACCGGCGCCCTTCGCGGCGCCGTTTTTGCTTCTGCGCTGAATTCACGTTTCCGCGCTTGACCGCCTGACCCGCCATCCGATATTCGTAGTGAGCGTTTCCGCGGCCCGCGCCGCGGAGAAGGAGGCGCCATGCCCGTCCCCGCCGTCATCGTAGCCGCCGCCGACAACTATCGCACGAACACCGATTTCCTCAACCAGATGGTTGGCGACCTCACGCCCGAAGAATGGCTCCGGCACCCGGCCCCCAACCCCAATCACATCGCATGGATCGTGGGCCATGTGACATGGGCGCGGGAACGGCTGCTCTCGCGGATCGGCACACAGTGGTCCAAGCCCTGGTTCGTTCTTTTTGGCCGCGGCTCAAAATGCGGCGATGACGTTACCTACCCCTCGCACGACACGCTGCTCGACGCGTGGAAAGAAAGCGCGTTCATACTGACCAGCACCCTTGAGAGCGTCGCGGAGAATTTGCTTGCGCAGCCCTCGACGCAGGGCCCGCCCAGCACTGACGGTAAAGTAAGCGGCGTGGTCAACTTCCTGGCCATCCACGAAACCTACCATCTCGGGCAGATTTCGTATCTGCGTGGCTGGCTCGGCCACAAGGGGTTCATGGGTTGAAACGACGCGAGCCGTGGTTCGTGATTCGTGGTTCGTGATTCGTGATTCGTGATTCGTGTTTCGTGAATCGTGGTTCGTGAATCGTGAACTGCTCTCATCACGGTCCACGAAACACGACACACGATCCACTACTTTCCTTCGGGCAGCGCCACTGGCCTGGCCTCGAGCAACGCTTCGATGGTCGCGAGCGCGGCCAGCACCGATTCCGAAACCGGCTCATCAACCTGCACCACCGCCAGCGCCTTCACCGGCTTCGCTCCAGTGCGCTCGCGACCCAGCGCAAAGTTTGCAATGTTCACGCCCATCTGGCCGAGGATCGTTCCGATGCGGCCGATGACGCCCGGCACATCGTAGTTGCGGCACACCAGCAGGTTGCCTTCCAGCGGCGTCTCGATATCGATATTGTCGAACGCCAGCAGGCGCGGCTGCTCGCCATGGATCACCGTGGCGCTGGCGCGGCTCTCGCCGGCGGCCGTGTGCAGCACGATAGTCAGCACCGTCGCCGCACCGCCGCGATGGCTCTCCTCTTTCTCCTCGTGCACGCGAATGCCGCGCTCCTGCGCAACCGCCGCCGCGTTGATGCGGTTCACATTCTCCGATCCCTGCAACAACCCTGCAATCGCCGCGTTGCGCACCAGGTCAGTTTTTGCCTCGACCAATTCACCGCCGTAAACAAGCGCAATCGACTCGATGCCGCTCTTGCCAACCTGCCCCAGGAACGCGCCCAAGCGTCCGGCCAGGTCGATGAAAGGCGCCAGCTTTACGTACTCCTCGTGGCTCAGCGAAGGCAGGTTTACCGCGTTCTGCACCACGCCCAGCTTCAGATACTCGCGTACCTGCATCGCGATCTGCACGCCCACGGCCTCCTGCGCCTCGGCCGTCGATCCGGCAATGTGCGGAGTGAGAATCACGTTGTCGAGCTCGGCATAGGGCGAGTTCTTCAGGGGCTCCTCTCTAAACACGTCCAACGCCGCGCCGGCCACGTGCCCGCTCTTCAGAGCCTCAACCAGCGCCGCATCGTCAACCAGTTCGCCACGTGCGCAATTGACAATGCGCACGCCCTTCTTCATGCCGGCGAGCGTTTTAGCGTTGACGATGTTGGCCGTCTGCGGCGTCAGTCCCACGTGCAGCGTCAGATAGTCGGCTTTGGCGAATAGTTCCTCCAAAGAGACGAGAAGAATGCCGTTCTCGCGGGCCACGGCAGCCGATACAAACGGATCGCTGCCGATTAGCTCCATTCCGAATCCCCGCGCGCGTTTCGCTACTTCAAGCCCGATGCGGCCCAGGCCCAGTATGCCCAGCGTCTTGCCGCGCAGCTCCGCGCCCTGCAGCGATTTCTTCTCCCACTTGCCGGCGTGCATTGTGGAGTTGGCGGCCGGCAGCTTGCGCGCCAGGGCCAGCATCAGCCCGACGGTAAGCTCGGCCACGGCCACCGCGTTTGCGCCCGGCGTGTTCATCACCACAATGCCGCGCCGCGTGGCCGCCTCGGCGTCGATGTTGTCAACGCCTACGCCCGCGCGGCCAATCACGCGCAGCCTGGGCGCGTGCTCCATCAGCGCATCGTCAACCTGCACGGCGCTGCGCACCACGAGCGCATCGGCATCGGCGAGAGCGGCCGGCAACCCATCCGGCAACTGGTCGTGCGTCTTCACATCCCAACCCGGTTCGGCCGCAAACACCGCCAGCGTGGCCGGCGAAACCTTCTCTGCCAATACGATCTTCATCGCTTCTCCCTTGCTCTTCTCCGCGCTCTCGTATTCGTCAAACTTCACGCCGTGCTGCTCGCACAGCAGATCGAACATGCGCATCACCGCGGCATGCGGCTTGCCCTCGCCGCGCTCGTACTTGGTAAGCGAGTTGGGATGCACGCCCAGCTTCTCGGCCATCTCGTACTGAAAGAGGTCGAGCTGCTTGCGCGCGATGAGCAGCTTCTCTCCGAAAGTTAGTTCCGCCATAAAGGCTAGCTCCTAGCTACTAGCTTCTAGCTCCTAGCTAGACGCCGATCGAGCGCGTGTTTCTTTCGCTCTTTACTTCTTGGAGTATCTTGCTGGGTGCCCCAGGTCCCGCCTTTGGGACCCGGGAAAGCACGAATGCCAACAATCGAACGAACAAGCTAGCAGCTAGAGGCTAGGAGCTAGAAGCTGCAAAGACCGCTTGCGCCGCGGCTACGCCCTGCCCGAAAGTCACCGGCAAGCCCAGCGTGTCTTTCGCGATATGCTCCATCGCGCCCACCAGCGCCACCGTGTCGAGATAGTCGAAGTAGCCCAGGTGCGCCACGCGGAAGATCTTGCCCTGCATCTCGCCCTGGCCGTTGGCGGTCACCAGCGCGAACCGCTGCTTGAGCGCCTTCACCACCACGCCCGAGTCCATGCCCTCCGGCACGGCAACCGCCGTGGCAGCAGCGGCCGGCGCGGTGGGCGCAAACAGCGTGAATCCCAGCGCCACCAGGCCCGCCCGCGTAGCCGCCGCATTCACCTCGGCGTTGTCGATGAGCGCATCGCGGCCCTTCTCCAGATCGCCGCCCGCCTGCCCGGCAATGTAGTCCAATGCCGCGCCCAGCGCCGCCACCAGCGCCACCGCCGGCGTGTACGCGCTCTCGCCCTTCACCGCGTTCTTGCGTTCCTTACGCAGGTCGAAGTAGTAGCGCGGATTGTTACTCCTCTCCATCGCCGCCCACGCCTTGTCGCTTACGCTCAAGTAGGCCAGGCCCGGCGGAATCATGACCGCCTTCTGCGATCCGCCGATCAGCACATCGATGCCCCAGCCATCCACGTCGAAGCGCGTGGTGCCGAGGCCGGTAATGCCGTCGACCACCAGCAGCGCCGGGCTGGCAGTCTCCTTGATGAGCCTGGCTACCGCCTCAACGTCGTGCCGCACGGCCGTCGAGGTCTCAGTGGCCTGCATCAGCACCAGCTTGTGCTCCGGCTTCAGCGCGGCCTTCACCTGATCCAGGTCGAAGGTCTGCCCGTAGGGCGCGGTCACCACATCCGGCACGCAGTTAAACGCCTTGGCCAGACCGGTCCAGCGCTCACCGAACTTTCCGGCCGTCAGCACCAGCACCTGGTCGCCGGGCGAGGTCAAATTCGTGATCGCCGCCTCCATGGCGCCCGTTCCCGAGCTCGCAAGCAGGATCACGTCGTTCTTCGTGCCGACGAATATCTTCAACTGCGCCAATACTTTCTGGTACAGGGCGCGAAATTCGGGGGTGCGGTGGTGGATATCGGCCGCCGCCATGGCAAATTGCGCCGCGGGCAGCAGCGGGGTCGGTCCTGGAGTATAAAGCCGGGTCTTGCGAATCATTTTTCCCTCGCCTCGGACCAGATTATCGGCTGGCCCTGAAATCACATAATACACAGTTTTGTGGATTTTGTGATTATTTTTATCTGTGGGAATCGCGGCTTTGTCCCAAACCCGGCTTTATCCGACCCCGGCTGCCCAAAATCGTTACAATTCTCCTTTGGCCAATCTTGCCAACCAGGACTGGCCTTCAGGCCTTTGGCTGGAGCTTGAAGCCAGGAGCCAGGAGCTCAAAAAACCATGATCGACCCAGGCGCATTGGCTGCGCAGATTACCAAACTGACCGTGGAATCCATGAAGGCCCACAATGCCGAGCGGACCGGCACGCTGCGCCTCATCAAATCGGCGCTGATGAACAAGGCTGTTGAAAAGAATGAGCCGCTCACGCCGGCAGAGGAGCAGCAGACGCTGACCACCATGATCAAGCAGCGCCGCGACTCAATCGAGCAGTTCACCAGGGGAAACCGCCCCGAGCTCGCGGCCATAGAGGCCGCCGAGATTGTCATCATCGAGGAATTTCTGCCCAAGGCTCTCGACGAAGCCGGCCTGGCCGAGCTTGTGACCGCAACCCTCGGCGAGCTCGAAGCAGCTCTCGGCCACAAGCCAGGCATGAAGGATATGGGGCCGTCGATGAAGGCTGTCCAGGCCAAACTGCAGGCCGCGGGCGTGCGCGCGGACGGCCGCGTGGTTAGCGAGCTGGTGAAGAAGGGGCTTGCCGCGTAGAGCGTAAGGGCAATACCGGTGCCGTGGTCACGTGAACTCTTGCTATCCCAGGTCTCAAAATCGAGACCTGGGGCACCCTAACGTTGTGTAGGGAATTGCAAAACAATACGGTCGCAGTACTGGATTCGCCTAAAAGTCGTGCCTGTGCTCGCCCAGCGAAGCAATCACCTGCGCCGCCTTATCCGCTGAGCCCTCCGGCGCGGGCGTTGTATTCGCATCCTCGGTCTGCTTCCGCAGCCTCGCCACCGTCTGCCAGTTGTCCTTGTGCGGCTGATCGGTGAGCCACGGCGGCAGCGGCATCAGCAGGTAACGGCTCAATGCCTCGGTGTAGCCCTCGTAGAGCGCGCGCATCGCCCGCAGCCGTTCGCTCGAAAGCTGGTCGCGGCAAACACTCACGCCGCTCTCGCACAGCAGGTCGCGCAGCTTTTCGTATCGCTCTGCGGGCAGACGGTCAGCCGCACCATTCTCCGGCGCCAATGAGAAAATCTGCGCCAGGTCCACCACCGCGTGGCGCGCCATGGCAAAGGTCAACTGCGCCTGCCGCGCCTCCTGAGCCGTCACTCCTGAGATCAGCAGCGCCGAGGTGTCAAGTATCGCGGTGAGCGCGCTCAGCCAGCTCTGGTTCGAATGCTGCGACCTGAAGTAGCAAAGCTGCGGATACGAGATGTGGCTTTCCAGCAGCTCCGCCGACCATCGCTCCCACTCCGTGAGCAGCAGGACCAGCGCCTGTTCTGAGCCCTTGTGCGAGTGCCTGCGCAGCAGCTCGGCTGCCGTCGGCGGCGAGCCGGCCCGCGCATCCAGCAGAGAAATACTGACCTCGCGCCGCGAAAACGCGCTGTACAGCACCGGGAAGTAGCCCATCACCACGGCCAGAAAGCCGAGTCCCGTGCCGGACTCCAGAATGATCAGTGCGCGCCCCCAGGCACCGTGGGGAGTCACATCGCCGAGCCCCAGCGTAAAAATTGTGGTGCCGCTCACGTAGAGATCAGAGATGAATCCACTGCGGCCCGCTGCATCGTTAAACGGGCTGCCCAGCGCGTAGTAGATCAGCCCAAAGCCCAGCACCATCGATGCCGCCCAAACCGCCAGCAGCACAATCAGCGACAGCGGCCCGTAGTAGCCGAGCGCAGACTCGCGTTGGCGCACGCCAGGGATTCGCCGGGCAAAAAACGCCCACGGCCCCCAGGTCGCAACGTAGAAAATCCGCGTCAGTCTGAAACGCCCGGTCGCGCGCCGCGGCAGGATGATGGTCTCGAAGGCGTCGAGCAGCACAACGAACAGGCAAGCCACGCCGGCAAGTAAAGCAAAGATGCGCATCCACTCCTCCCCGCAAAGCCGCCGGCGAACGGCGATCCGCTTTCTCGTTTCGTCATTGTATTACGGTCATCTGAAGCTTCAGCACCCAGGCTGCAGCGCGCGTAGAGCAAATCCTCGCTTCGCTTTCATCGCTTGAGGTAAACTTCCCATAATGTAGCGCCGGATGGGTGCGGCTTGATCGATCATTACCGGACTTTCTTCCGCGCTTGTTGGCGGCCTTATCCTCTCCGTTATTCACCGGCCCGGCGGCAGCAATCGATCCAGCAGTGCCGAATTCGATACGAATTCGATTTCATTCTGAACACGGACACCAGCACCAGAGGCTCGATTGACTCTCAATCGCAAGCGCGTTGCCGAGGTTGCGTTGCTCCTTTCAGGGGCAGTGCTGGGTGGCGTTGTAGCCCTGGGAATCGGGCGACTCGTACAACTCAATGGCGGCCGGGCGCAGCTCGAGAAATACTCTGACCGATTGCTTTCACAGGCGGACCGGGTCGTGCGTGAGACTCGCGACGCAGTCGACGTGGCTCTGAATGACCATCACCCATTCTGCTCCGACGAGGAGCTGTCTTACCTGCGCAAATGGGTCTTCAATGCCGCCTACGTTCGCGATATGGGTCGCGTCAAGGACGGCCATATCTACTGCACAACGGCTCTCGGCAGGCTCGCGCCGCCCCCGTCCACCGCTCAAGGCGACATCGTCATCGGCGGCAGAAAGCTTTTTGCTTCAACCCCCCTGTTCATCAACCCCGAGGCGCGAGGCATCGTTATCGAATCCAACGGGGTGACGGTTGTCCTCAATCCTGAGGATTACGTGACGCTCGATCAGCCTCCCATGTACTTCTCCGCCCTGGTCTACGATCCCGGCACCGGCCGGGCTCTTCCATTTATCGGGCAGGCCGTCCCGCTCTCAGTGGCCGAAATCGGCGCCCAGACCATGCTGGAGCGAAACGGAACCTACTATCGGCCACTGTGTTCGAAGCTATCCGCGGTCTGCGTGGTCGCTTACGAATCCCAATCCATCATGGCGACCCAGGATCAGGCGCATCTGGCTGCCCAGATGGGTGCGGGCGCGCTCATGGGAGCACTCCTGGCCCTCACGATCGTTCTCTTCTTCAATCGCCAGCGATCCTTCGTCAGAAGTCTCCGCAGGGCGATCAAGAAAGGGCAGCTAAGCGTCCGTTACCAGCCCGTGGTTGACCTCGACACCGGAGTAATCGTAGGCGCCGAAGCTCTGGTGCGGTGGATTACCGAAACTGGCGAATCGGTGCCTCCCGAACACTTCATCTCCGCCGCTGAAACCAAAGGCTTCGTCGGCGAGATCACGCGCCTGGTCATCAATTGCGTCACCGGGGAGATCGACGACCTTCTCAAGCTGGATGACTTTACGGCCACGGTGAATATCACTACCCAGGATTTGTGCGATCCGGCATTCTTCAAATTCGTCGAGCAGTGCGTCAAGTCGGCAAAGATCTTGCCGCACTCCCTTGGCTTTGAGTTGACCGAACGGTCCACGGCAGACCGTGATGTCGTCATCCATGCCATTGAGCGCCTGCGGTCGTCCGGGCACCCCGTTTATATTGACGATTTCGGAACCGGCTACTCCAGCCTGGCCTATCTCCAGGATCTCAAAATCAGCGCCATCAAGATCGATCGCGCTTTTACCAGCACCGTCGGAACCGAGGCCGTTACCGCCTCGGTCGTGCCTCAAATCCTCGATATCGTTTCCCGGCTTCACCTCATGGTTGTGGTTGAGGGCATCGAGACGCAGAGACAGGCAGACTACTTCCGCCTCGCCGGCCCTGGAATTCGCGGCCAGGGCTGGCACTTCGGCAGGCCCGTTCCGGCTGCCCATTTCAAGCGGCTTTACTCTGACAGCCTCTCGTCCACACGCCAGACGTTGGGTTAACCCTCGCATCTGGAGCGCTTCTCAAGGGTGCGCGTGGCATTTCCTGCGCTGCGCGGGACGGCCCGGCCAAAACAAATCCATCCAGCCGCGAAACTTAAGTGTTCCCACCGGGTTTCCACCTTCGACCCTCCCCCGGAGCGGCTGGGCCTTGTTGCCTGAAAGAGCTCGCCCGGGAGGCGGACCGGGTTCTTCTGTTCGGAACGGGACGCGGTGCGGAAGGCGAGGGGTTATGAGCAACGGAACAATAAAGCGAGTGTCCACTTTCATTCAGTCGGGTTCCGTTCAATCCGGGCATCGGCCGTTGTTCTTCAGTAACTTCGCCGTCGCCGCGGGACTTGCTCTGCTCGCGACTTCAGGCTTGCGCGCCCAGCAACCCTACGCATACCCCGCCGCCCCTCAGTACGAGCAGCCGCAATACGCGCAGCCCGCTCCGCAATATCCCGATGGATCGCCCTCCCAACCGCAGCAGTATGCTGCGCCCCAGTATCCGCAGCAGCCGCAATACGCGCAGCCGCAGGATGCGGACTCGGCGAATGCCTACGACCAGTTGAGCGGCTCCGATGCGCCGACCACTCCCACGCAGCCGCCGCTCAGCGCCGATCAGCTCGAGCAGTTGCTGGCCCCCGTCGCTCTTTATCCTGACGCCCTGCTCGCCCAGATCCTGGCAGCATCGACTTATCCCGCGCAGGTTGCCGCGGCCGGCCAGTGGCTGCATCAGATGCAGGCGCAGGGCTACAACGATCCCAACCAGATCGTCGCCGGCGCGGATGCGCAGTCGGGTTGGGACCCAAGCGTAAAGGCGCTCACCGCATTTCCCCAGGTTCTCGACATGCTCAACCAGAACCTGGAATGGACCACCAACCTGGGCAACGCCTATTACAACCAGCCGCAGGACGTGATGCAGACCGTCCAGGTGCTGCGTGACCGTGCCCAGCAGGCCGGCTCCCTCAAAAGTTCGCCGCAGGAAGAGGTCACAAACGACCAGGGCAATATCGATCTGGCTCCGGCCACGCCGGATGTTGCGTATGTTCCTGCCTACAACCCGTGGGCGGTGTACGGCGCCCCGATCGCGCCTTATCCCGGCTTTTCATCTTCGATTCTGAGCATGCTCGGCGGATTCGGCGCGCACTACGGCAACGGTGGCTTGCAATTTGGCTCGGGGCTAGCGATGGCTGCCTTTGAGCACACGCCGTGGGGATGGATGGGGTGGGGTCTGAACTGGCTGACTCACTCCGTTTTGTTCAACCATTCCGACTACTACACGCATTCCAGGACCGTGGCCGATTGGGGCTTCCCGCACGGCGGCCCACGCGCACATGGCTGGCGCGGCAATCCCGGGTCCGGGCATCCCGAACCCTATACAAGGGCGGGAGGCTATGAGAATGGGCGCGGTCAGGCGTATCCACGCCAGGCGAATCGCTTCGGCGGCGACGGCAACAATGGCTGGAACCGCGGTGAACCGCGGCAGGATTGGGGAATGACGCACCCAGCCAATCCCGCGCAGCAAGCATACAACCGCACACCTTTCACTGCGCCCGCTCGCCCGCCAAGCTACGCGCCTCGCCCGCAGACCTATGCGGTGCGGCCTCCAATTGAAACGCGCGGCTATTCCAGCGGCGAAATGTACGGCCGCTCACCGAACGCCTACAACTACGCAAACCGCCCGGCGCAGACCTATGGCAATCGGCCCGGCATGGGCTACGCCAGCCCCTATCGCGCACCCGCTTACCAGGCTCCAGCGTACCGCTCGCCGCAATATGAATCTCCTCGCGCCTACTCATCGCGTTCACGCGATTCCTACTCAAACGCATTCGCCCGCAACGAAAATCCCGGTGGATTCCACATGTTCGGAGGCGGGCACGATTCCGGTGGCTCGAGCTACCACGCTCCGAAGAACTACTACAGCGGGGGACATGAGTCTCACAGCTTCGGCCACGAGAGGGCTCCCAAAATGTCGCACGGCGGTGGCGGCCACTCAGGCGGCGGAGGGCACTCCGGCGGAGGGCACTCCGGCGGCGGGCATCACCGCTTCTGATCCGCACTTCTGAAGGTCCGTAGAAAATCGCAGTTGCCCGCGCTACGCCCCGCTCTCACCGCCCAGCCGCCGCGGCCGCTCCTCGTGCAACTCGTGCTGGAGCTCATCCACTTTCACTCGCGCTATCTCAAGTGCGCGCTTTCCTGCCAGCGTGATCCGGTAGAGCCGGCGGCGGCGCCCTTCCACGCGTTGCAGGCCCGATTTCAGCAGCCCCGCGTGCTCCATCCCGTGCATCAGCGGATACAGCGTGCCCGGCCCCACGTGGTAGCCGTGGTGTTCAAGCTCGTGCATCATGGCCAGGCCGAAGATGGGCTCCTGCGCCGCATGAAGCAGCACATGCAGCCGGATCAACCCATCGAATATTTCCCGCTTATGGTTCATCTGGAATCCAACTATACCGCCATCCCGGGCGACTCCAACTTGATTATTATCGAAGTTCGATATAAAGTTTTCCGCAGATGGCCCGGCTCGCCGTTCAACTTCCCTTCACACCAGGACTCCATTGAAGTTCGCAGGCAGGCTGATCGAACTCGCCTTTGTTCTTGCTCTCGCCGTGGCCGCGCCCGGACTGCACGCGCAGGGACCGCCCTACCAGACCGACGATCCCGTGCCGGTCGACTACGGCCACTACGAGTTCTACATCTTTGGCGGCGCAGACGGCACGCCGGTCGAGATGGACTCAGCCGGCCCGGCCTTTGAGTTCAACTGGGGCGCCATTCCGCGCGTTCAGCTTCACGCCATTCTGCCCTGGGGCGTGGCCGCCCCGCTCAACAGCCCCGTTTATGCGCCCGCCTCGGGCCAGGGTCCGACTGAGTTCGGCCTCACCGACATGGAGCTGGGCACAAAGATCGCCTTCATCAAAGAGAGCCCGCACTTCCCGCAGATCGGCATCTTCACCATGTACGAAATGCCCACCGGCAGCCTGAACAAGGGCCTTGGCGTGGGCAAGGTGTGGTACAAACTTCCGCTCTGGATCCAGAAAAACCGGGGCAAATGGCTGTTCGACGGGGGCGGCGGATACCAACTCGTCAAGCAGAACGGCTATCGCAGTTTTCCCTATACCGGATGGCTGGTGAAGAAAGAACTCAGCGAGCGGCTCGAACTCGGCGCCGAAGTCTTTGCCCACGGCCGCGAAGGCATCGCCACCGCGCAGACGCAGAGGTCCGCGCTCGTGGATGCCGGCGGCTACTACCACTTCAAACACAATCCCAACGAACAGTTTCTCTTCTGTTACGGGCACTCCGTTGCCGGCCAGACTGAGAACTACGCCTACGTGGGAATGTATTGGACCTGGGGCAAGGACAAAGGCAAGCCCGATAACAGCGCTCTCCTGCGCGGCCCACCCGGCAATCGCGGCCTGCCTCTCAACGGAAACTGACGCGGCTTCAACCACGCATCCCGCCAGTCACAACTCCGAAAGGAAACCTGAATGGAGATCACCACACGCAGCCTCTGGACGCTGATCCACGGCATGGGCTTCGGCGCGCTTTACCTGATGGCCTGCTCGGGCGCGATCGTCGAGCTCTACCGCCGTTACTGCACGCACAACCCGGCGCAACCCACTGAGCGCGACGAGGCCTCCCTCCGCGTTTATCTCGCCATAATGGCTGCGCTGGCCTGGCTCGCGGCGATTACCGGCAGTTACATCATCTATCCGTGGTATCGCGCCAAACCACCCGCCGGAACAACGGATCTGACAGCCTATCCGCGCTATTTGCTGCTCTCGAGCCCGCACACCAGCGCCTGGCACAACATAGGCATGGAGTGGAAAGAGTACATCGCCTGGATCGCGCCCATCGCCATCACCATGGCCGCGGTGGTGGTGCTGCAATATGGCCGCAGGCTCAAGGATCACCCGGCGCTGCGCAACACGGTCGTTTGCTTCGTGTGGGCCTCGCTCCTGGCTGCCGGCGTGGCGGGATTCTTCGGCGCCATGCTCAACAAGAACGCGCCTGTCGAGGGCGGCGACACCATCCACATCGTCCGGGGAGAAACAAAATGAATACCACGACTTCACTTCCCAATGGACCAGGCGCAGCCGCAGTTCTGGCAGCGGGCATCGGCTCGTTCGCGCTTGGCCTGTTGGCTGTTCTCGCCGACAAGATTACTTGGATCAAGAGCTGTATGAATTTCTCAAACCCAACTGGACCGCTTTCGGGCGTGACCACTTGCGCCATCTTCGTATGGCTGGCGGCCTGGGCCATTCTGCAAATGCGCTGGCGCGGCCGCGAGGTGCGTTTTGCCTTCATCGGGGCCACCGCACTGGTACTGCTGGCGCTGGGAATGCTGCTCACGTTTCCGCCGCTCGCCGATTTGCTGTGAAGGACCGCGAAAAACTTGGCGCTGAGCTGTTTTGTATCAGGGCACGACTTTAGTCGTGCCGAAAACGGTGATCAATAAGAGTTGGGGCTTCAGCCCTGGAAGGATTGTTGCGGTCAATCGAAGAACATGTGTGGAGGCTGTTCAGAAGACCTCGGCGTGGTAGCCCTCGGGAAGTGGCGCGTATTTCAGCAGTCCCAGCTCACCGGCCAGCTTTTCGAGTTTGGCGCGCGTGGCCGCGGCAGGCGGAACCAGCGGCAGCCGCACGTGATCGGTGCAGCGCCCCATCAGACTCAGGATCGTCTTCACCGGACCGGGGTTCGATTCCCAGAAGTTGGCCTCGAAGAGCCGCGCATAGCGCCGCTCCAGGTCCCGCGCCTCCTGCCAGTTGTTCCTGAGCGCCGCGCGAATCATCTGCCCCACCTCAGCCGGAGCCTGGTTCGACGCCACGCTGACCAACCCATGCGCTCCAATGCCGATGGCGGCCAGCGCGAGATTGTCGTCTCCTGAAAAAATCCTGAAGCCGCGCGGCAAGGAGTGCGCCAATTCGGCGATCTGCGGCAGTTTTCCGCTCGCCTCCTTGATGGCCTGGATGTTGGTCGCACCCGCGGCCAGCCGCACCACGGTCTCAGGCTCCAGGTTTACGGCCGTGCGCCCCGGCACGTTGTACACGCACACCGGCAGCGGATCGACCGTCTGCGCCAGCGCCATAAAATGCTGGAACTGCCCTTCCTGCGAAGGCTTGTTGTAATAGGGATTGGCGCTCAGCACCGCGGCCACGCCGTGCACCTTCCTGAGCAGCGAGGCCTGCCGCACCAGCGTGCGCGTGCAGTTGTGCGTGCAGCCTGCCCACACCGGAACCCGGCCCGCCGCAGCCTCAACAACGATGCGCACCGCGCTCAGCCACTCTACCTCGTCGAGGGTCGCGGCCTCGCCCGTCGATCCGCACGCCACCACAAAGTCGATGCCCGACTCGATCTGCCAGTTCACCAGCTCCCACAACGCCGATTCATCAATCGATCCGTCCGCCCTGAAGGGCGTAATGATTGCAGTACCACAGCCAGTCGTTTCCATCACAACTCAAGTTTATAACGGCATGGTTAGGATCACGTTCGGCGACGAAGATAGGATGGGATGTCGCGAGAACCCTGGGTCACGGCCAGTATCTCGATCTGGCCTTTATAGATTTGATAAACGATCAGGTAATTGTCCACCGGCCAGAAAAGCACAGGTTTCTCAGTGAGGTCTTCGCGGGTGTGTCCCATACGAGGATTGTGTGCGAGGGTTTCGCAAGCATCGAGAAGTTTGGCAATCCAGCGATCTGCGGCTTCTGGATTGTCCTGGGCAATGTAACTCCAAATGTCGTCAAGTTCACTGAGCGCTTGATTGCTTAGAGAATACCGATTCATGCAATCTGCTTTCTCCGCTCCATCGATCTACGGCGAAAGTGCTCGCGCGCTTCCTCCGCCGTCACTCGCTCGCCCCTGTCAAGCGCATCGATTCGCGCCTGAAGTTCGCGATTGAATTCTTCGAGCCGCACGGCGCGTGAGCGATCATGCTCTTCGAGCAGCCGCAGCGCCTCGCGTACAACTTCGCTTGCCGAGGTGTAACGGCCTGAAGCAACTTTATCTGCAATGAACTTGTCGAGTTCTGGAGTGAGCGATACATTCATGGGGAAATTCTCCTGATTTGAATGATCGCTTCGATAACAGGCTTTGTCAAACCCTGTTATATAAGTCGCGCCGTCTTTCGCCCCCATCCAAAAGGCCGGACTCGCAGATTCCGCGTACCATGGTCGCAAGAGAATCCAGCACAACCGCCATGAACCACGTTGAACGCTTTCGCGCCCTGATGAACTTTAAGCCCGTCGACCGCCTGCCCCGCTGGGAGTGGGCCATGTGGTGGGACCTGACCATCGACCGCTGGCACGCTGAGGGACTGCCCGCCAACCTCACCGGCGTCTTCGAGATCGCCGAGTACTTTGGCCTCGATCCCTACCAGCAGTTCTGGTTTTCGACCACGGCGCCCACCATCGAGGCGGTGCAGCACCACATCGAGGGCACGGTGGCCAACATGGACGACTACCTGCACATTCTGCCCTCACTCTATCCCAATCACAGCGCAGCCATCGAGTCCATGCGCCCCTGGGCCGGGCGGCAGGCGCGCGGCGAGGCCGTGGTCTGGATCACGCTGGAAGGCTTCTTCTGGTTTCCCCGCACGCTGCTGGGCTTCGAAACCATGATGCTCGCCTACCACGATCAGCCGGAGCTGCTGCACCGCATCAACACTGATCTTCTCAACTTCAACCTCGGCCTGCTCGACGAGATCGGCAAGAACTGCGTCCCCACCTTCATGACCATCGCCGAGGACATGTCGTACAACCACGGGCCCATGGTTTCGCGCCGCATCTGCGACGAGTTCATGACGCCCTACTACCTGAGCCTGATGGAGCGCGTGAAGGAGATGAACATCCTGACGATCATGGATAGCGACGGCGATGTCACCAGGCTCGTGCCCTGGCTGCAGTCGGTGGGCGTGGAGGGAGTTCTGCCGCTGGAGCGCCAGGCGAAGGTGGATGGAATAGAGCTGCGGCAGGCCTACCCCGAGCTGCGCATGGTGGGCCACTATAACAAGCTCGTCATGCATCTGGGCGAGGCCGCCATGCGCGCGGAATTCGAAAGGCTTTTGCCGATCATGCGCACCGGCGGTTTTATTCCCAGCGTCGATCACCAGACCCCGCCCGCCGTTTCGATCGAAGACTACCGGCTTTATCTGCGCCTGCTTGAGGAGTACACGGCGCTCTAACTGTGGCCCTTAGTTCGGCGACGGCTTCTCAATGTGATCGATCACCAGGAACTTGTCAGGGCCTCTGGCGGGCTCGAGCTTCAACCCGAGCTGTTCTGGAAGCGCCGTAATTAGCAGCGCCCACGCGTGTGGGTCCTGGCTTTCGGTCCCTGGGACTGTGCCACTGTATTTCAAGGTAAAGTCGTACTTACCCTTCAACCCGGTCTTGTCGATGACATTCGCGCCCATTTGACCTGCCAGAAAGGGGATCAGAATATCCATGGTTGCGCCATGTCCGATGAATTGGTAGCCAAGCTGGCCGTCGCCCCGCTGGTAAATAGACGGCACAGGGTTGTTGCCAAACCTTGCGACCTCCTCGGGGCTGGGCGGCTTCAACTCCGAGCTCAACTTCGGGCCGCCTTTGGCAGCCATCAGGTTGTAGATGGTGCTTTCCCTGGTCTCCCACCTTGCCTTCAATTGAAAGCGATCCGCAAGCAGCACCTGCATCATGTGCTGTTTCTCAAGCCATGCCTGCGCGTCGCTCAGTTTCGCAAGCTTTTCATCTGTCGCGCTGTCCGATTTTGCCTCAATCATGTAGAAAGTTGATTGAGCCCAATCCGGCGCGCCGGCGATCTGTGACCTGCGCACGTCGTAGGCCATCGAGATCACATTCATCAACGTGTTGTTCGTCAGCCTCACAAGGCTGGAGTGCGGCGGGTTTTCGAAACGGACGGTATAGGAATCCGACCGCGGGCTCTCCCTGATCGACGCCACATCGAAGGTGAGCGTGGGAACATAAGCGGCATTAGCGTCTGCTGGTTGCGCGGCTGCCGGCGCTTGCGCTGGTAGGCCGGCCACAAATCCGGCAGCCGCAAGCAGGAGCAAACCTGCGCGCAAACTTCGCCCGCAATCGGAACGCCTGACCATGAAAGGATCTCTGGCCGGAATTATAGCTCCGGACTGAAGAGCTTGCTTGTTGTGAGGCCTGACTCTGCGGGCATGAGATGCGGCAGGGGCTAAAGCCCCTGAGGGATGTTTGCTGTGATTCCGCCTGCTCAACGAGTTTTTCCGCAGCGCGCGAACTCTCAATCGCCGCACACTTGAATTGGAACAAACCCGCCCTGTCCGGTGTCTAATCGGGCATGGCATCCCACGTACGCCGGGGTCGATTGATTCGAATTGCGGCCGTCGCAATTCTTGTGCCGATCGCCTGTCTGGCCGCGTATGTGCCCATTCAGCAGCACCTGCTGCGCTGGCGCGCCGAGCGGCTCCTCGCCGACATTCGCCAGATCCAGATGGGCAAAAGCACCTGGGCGGATGCGCAAGCCTTCATGACGAAGTGGGGCACATGGGGCGGCTACGAGGGAGTCTGCACCACCGAACGCTGCGACTATCGCGTGGCAATGCAGGATTGGTTTCGGGGAATGCCCGCATACTTCTCCGATGGGCGGCGGATCAAGCTTTTCCTGGAGAAACGGGCTGGCCTCGCCTGGTTTAAGCCCTTCTATCGCTTATTAGGGGGTAGATTCGCAGTCGTCCAAGCTGAGATCAAGGTCAGGAACGGAATCATCTGGACCAAATCGTTCGCCGTCGAAATTGCGACCGCGCCCGAGGTATACAACCCAAAGAATGACTCTGCTACTGGATCGGAGCCGTTAGTCGCCGATGCCGAAGGCGTCACTCACTTTCAAGGCAGTTTCGATTTCGTCCCCACTCATCCGGAGCACACCGTCTACGCCGACGGCTGTACCGGTTGCGTGCTGGCGTCTGCGTTCTTCACACCGCGCACTGACGCCGGAACCATGAGCAAGATCTTTGACATCAATCTTGGCTGCTTGACTCGATTACTTGAGTGCAAAGAACAGGAACAGATCATGCCGGAGGTATACCGGCTTGCGAGCGCGGAGAGGGAAAGACCACCCTCGAAAGTGTTCAATGACTCCTCCTGCCAGATCCCGCTGGAGCTCACAGCGAGGGACGCGCATTATGTTGCAATTGGCGAAGTTGCTTCAATCGCCGAAAAGCATAGCTCGGATGAGAGGGTGCCCGTCGCATCCTTCCGCTCTCTCGAAAGGCTCAAGAATCACGCCTACGTCGGTCCATTACTTTTCCGCGACGACTTGGCATTACGCCCAGAGACGATACTGCCAGGCGGCATCCCGGCCTCGAAGCTCCGCGTGGGAGACAAGATCATCATGCTTTTCGACGCTGGACCTGACGAGCCCGATGTGGTCCCGCTTGAAGACGCCTGCAGTTTTGTTCCTTACTCGCCGGAATCGCTAGCAGCCGTTCAGCGCGGTATCGCGCTCGATGCAATTCCCAATAGGTATTGAGGCCGTGAGCTACAGCTGGTCGAATATCTCCCGGAACTCCCAGGCGCCCTGCTTGTCCTGGATCCACTCGGCGGCGCGCACCGCGCCCAGCGCAAACCCGCGCCGCGTAAAGGCGTCGTGGCGAATCGCAAGCTCATCCGTTTCGCTCTTGGCCGTCACAATGTGCTCGCCCTTGGCGTCGCCGATGCGATGCGAGGTAATGGGCACATCGATGCCCGGCCGCACCTGCTGGATGATCTCTTTGAGCGTGATGGCCGTGCCCGAAGGCGCATCGAGCTTCGATGTGTGATGGGTCTCGGCGATCGAGAAATCGTAGCCCTCGAGCCGCGCCAGTTCGCCTGTGAGCTTGAACAGCTTTTGCACACCCATTGAAAAGTTGGTGCCGTAGAGCAGCGCGCCGCCGCGCTTCAAGGCCAGCGCCTTCATCTCGGGCAGGTGCGAGTACCACCCCGTTGTGCCCACCACGATTCGCCCGCCCAGCGAAAGCACCGCGCGCATGTTTTCGACCGCCGCTTCGGGCGCAGTAAAGTCGATGACCGCTTCAATTCCGGCAAGATTGGGCGCGGTCAGCGCCGTAGCGTGCTCGTTCTCGTGAATGTCGAATGAACGCACGCCGTGGCCCCGCTCGCGCGCCACCTCAACCACCAGGCTGCCGGTTTTCCCTCTGCCCAAAACAAGAATCAGCATAGGCTCCTCTGGGGTCGTGATTCGTGATTCGTGGTTCGTGAACCGTGCAGCGCAACTTGATCACGAATCACGATCCACCTTTCACGATCCACGACCCGCCGTCCACTGACCACTGATCACTGACCACTGACCGCTGCCTTCCTCGCTTCCACGTCGAAGATCTCCGGATCGGGATTCTGAAAGAACGCCGCGTGCAACGATCGTATGGCCTCATCGGCGTCGTCTTCGTCGATCATGAAGCTCATGTTGATCTCGCTTGCGCCCTGCGAGATCATGCGCACGTTGATGTGCCTGATCGCGTTGAATACCTGCGCGGCCATGCCGTTCTTTCCGCGGATATCCTCGCCCACCAGGCAGACCAGCGCCTTCCTGCCCTCGTACTTCACGTCGGCCAGTTTGCCCAGCTCGGCCGAAATCTCAGGCAGGCTCGAGTTCGAGTCGACGGTGAGCGAAACGCTCACCTCGCTGGTCGAAACCATGTCGACCGCGCACTTGTGCCTGTCGAAGACCTCGAAGATCTGGCGCAGATAGCCGTGCGTCATCAGCATGCGGCTGGCCACCACGTCGATGATCGAGAGCTTCCTCTTGACCGCGATGGACTTGAAAGGGCTCTTGCAGTGCGGCGCAATCGAGATAATGCGCGTGCCTTCGTTGGCGGCGTTGCGGCTGTTCAGCACCAGCACCGGGATATTCTTCCTTACCGCGGGCAGAATCGTGGCCGGATG